>LWDU01038252.1_pt1 | contig 10474 bp, 7 predicted proteins | sample 727161 | NCBI WGS metagenome assembly LWDU01 (sample SAMN04566230, study PRJNA314399) | hydrothermal vent metagenome | isolation source: deep sea hydrothermal plume seawater | place: Mexico: Gulf of California, Guaymas Basin | collected 2004-07-11 | reverse complement strand
GCCGGACGTTTGCCACCACCATGGGTTCCTCGACCGATCTGGTCGCTGAGGGAACGCGCCGGATATTGATCAACGGAGCCTATTGGCTGCTTGATTTGGAAATACCCAACGCCGGCACCAAAGTGAACCTCGTTGGGAAACTCAACCCGGAACAATACAGTTTCAGATCGAATAAATACTGGCCCGATCAAAACAAAAAGCCGGCCGATTTCCGCCTCAAGCGGAAAAAGAAAGACTAGTCGATCGTTATGTGGCAATTTGTAAGGCAGAGGTCGCGTGGCCTCTGTCTTTTTTTCTCAGCACTTGGCTATTGCTTGCTGCCCGGCTGCAAGTCACCTGATATCACGCCAGTGGTTCTGCGCGTGATGACCTACAACATCCACCACGCCGAGGGACTGGACGGTAAGGTAGATCTTGAGCGCATCGCCAACGTCCTCCGACAGTCCAACGCAGACGTCATCGCCCTGCAGGAGGTTGACAAAAACGCCAGGCGCACCGGCGGCATCGACATGCCGGCGGACCTGGCCAGGCTCACCGGGATGAACGTCGCGTTTGGAGCCAACCTCGATAACTTTCAAGGTGGCCAATACGGCACCGCGATCCTGAGTCGCTTTCCCATCGAGTCATACGAAAATCATCGACTGAAACAGGCTCGCGAAGGCGAGCAACGTGGGGTCCTGCAGGCCGTGCTGAAAATTGCCCAGGGCAAACTGCTGTTCATCTGCACGCACTTGGACCACACCGGCGACCCGGGTGAGCGACTGTTCAGCGAAACTCAATTCGCCGACCTCTTCGCCAGACACACCGGCCTGCCTGCCCTGTTATGCGGCGACTTCAACGACATGCCGGACAGCGAACTGCACAAACGACTCAGCAAAAAATGGACCGATGCATGGGGTATCGCCGGCAAGGGCAACGGCTTCACGATGAGCAGCAAAAACCCGACGCGGCGAATCGACTACATCTGGCTCTCCGACAAAAAAAACTTCAGGGTACGATGGATGGACGTGCCGAAAACCGAGGCATCCGACCACCTGCCGCTGGTGGCCGAGATCCAATTCAAACCCGCACCCCATGCGATGAGCACCCCCGAGTTGGCTCTGCTCATCATCGTCATGACACTGCTTAGCGCCATCCCCATCGGCATCGCCTCCACCATCATCATATCTTCCCGCCGGAGTAAAAAACAAGAGTAACGCCGACCGTTATCCAACCCTGTTCGTGCTGTTGACCCGTCAATACTCCACGAACTCCGCGTGGCCGGCTTGTCCACCCTGCAAAACCACGCTACCGTCTCCGACGTGAAGCCTCGTCCCCTCTCCCGCCGCCGCATGCTGCGCCAATCGGCCGCGCTTGGCCTCGGTGCCGCCTTCGCCCCGCACATTCGTTCTGAAACAACCAGGCACTTGGCCAAGGTGCACGGCATCGGGGTCGTCAGCCTGCGCCCGAATCACTACCACGGCTGGCCGACGCTGGCTCGGCGGCGCAACGGCCAGTTGCTGCTCGTCTGCTCCGGCGGACGCGAGATGCACGTCTGCCCCTTTGGCCAGGTGGAACTGATGCGCTCGGACGACGACGGCAAAACGTGGACATTCCCCCGCGTGCTGCTCGACCTCGCGATCGACGACCGCGACGCCGGCATCCTCGAGACGGCCAGGGGCTCGTTGCTCGCCACCACATTTTCGTCGCTGGCCTACGAGCATTATTTTCGCAACAGCGAAATCAACAACTGGGACGCCGCGCGTCAGGCCCGCTGGCGCGGCGCTCATCACCGTATCAGCGAGGCCGAGCGCAAGGCACAACTCGGCACGTGGATGCTGCGCTCGACCGACGGCGGAGTCACCTGGTCCACGCCGTACGACTCGATCGTCAACAGCCCCCACGGCCCAATCCAACTCGCCGACGGCCGACAACTCTACGCAGGGAAGGATTTGTGGAAGAGCGGCAAGTGGATCGGCGTCTGCGAATCCACCGACGACGGCCGATCGTGGAAAAAACTGGCGCAGATTCCCACCCGGCCCAGCGATGATCCCGGCGAGTACCACGAGTTGCACGCCGTCGAGGCAACCAACGGCACCCTCGTCGCGCAAATTAGAAACAATAACCCAGCCAACAGAAGCGAGACACTCCAGACCGAGTCCACCGACGGCGGCAAAACATGGAGCGTGCCGCACCCGATCGGCGTCTGGGGATTGCCGTCGCATCTCCTCCGCCTGCGGGACGACCGGTTGCTGATGACTTATGGCTACCGCCGCAAGCCGTTCGGCAACCAGGCGCGCATCAGCACCGACCATGGCAAAACGTGGAGCGAGCCGATCACGGTTTCCGGCGACGGCGCTAACGGCGATTTAGGCTACCCCTCCACTGTCGAATTGCAGGACGGCACCCTGCTCACCGCCTGGTACGAGCAGATGAGCAACCACCCCCGCTCTGTCCTCCGCCTGGCCAAGTGGAGCTTGCTTTAGAGGCGCTCTCGGCGCTCGCCCCGACCACTTGGGCGCCGGCGCGAACCAGGCGTGTAGCCCTCCCTCTCGCCGGCCCACTGTGCGGCAATCGACTCGTGCCGCTTCGCGACGAACTCCCGCAGCAGCGGCTTGCGCACCACGCGAAACCCACCACCCGATTCACTCGAGGTGAAGTCTTTTGGGATTTCAAAATTATTCAAAAACTCCCGGTGGTCGCTATATTCATCCTCCCTGACCGTTGGCTCCACCGCCTTGCGTAATTCCGCCATGTCCCGGCCGATCGCCTCCCTGGAGAAATGCGTACCCACTAGTTTTTTCAATTCCGCCCCGTACGACTCGCGGAACGATTTCAGCTTCATCAAGCGCTCGAGCAATCGTTGACCCTTTGCGAATGGCTGCTTCACACTGAGATCGAACTGCTGATCCGGGCTACCCGCCGAGCGGTGGCTGGCAAAGGTGCTGTTCACGTCCCACGGCAAAAACGCAAACCTGCCGCCGGCTTTTGGCAGGTAGAGATAGTAGTTGTGGCCGCGTAACAGGAAGCTGTCGAGGTGCGACAACACCGTGTGCGCCGCAGTAAACTTGGCAAACTGCCCAAGATCCACGAAGTCGCCGATCCGCTTCGCAAACTCAGCGTCTTCCGCTTGGCTGACCAACCGCGTGAAGGCCATCAACCGCTTGGCCAGCCGCGGTTTTGCGTCGGACTTGGGCACGTACACCCGCTCGTATTCTGCGAACGCCTCGCCGAGATACGGCAACGACAGGCTGCGCTCCGGCTTGAGCAACAGGCCCTTGTCCGTGCCAAATCGTTCCTTTAGGAACGGCCCGTTCACCTGCTCCACCACGACGTACAGGCCAAGCAGTTTTTTGTCGAACCGCCCCGGCACGGTCAACGTCACCCGCGCGAACGCCGTGCGCGATCCCGGCAGCTCCAGCTTGCGCCAAATCCGGTACGCCAGCGCCTCGCGAATCTGCGACGGGTCGAGGACGTTGTTGTTCAGATTCAGCTTGGTCAGCCCGAGAAATTTCTGCCCCTTGGTGAACTTGTTGAAATCGATCTTGAACGATTTCTTCGGAATACCACGCGCGGTCGAGAAACTGGAGTTGCCCTTGTACCGCAGGCCGGCATCCTTGAACGCTTGGCCGGCGATACGGACGCCGGCGCGGACGTATTTAAAATCCACGTCGAACCCCCGCCCGCCCGCCGGCTCAAGCGCGGCGTAATTCTCCGGTGACACCGTCAACGCCACATCCCACACCTTTGTATCCTGAAAAAAGGCATCCGCCATTTTCGGCGAAACTGCCTCAGCCGCAATACCGCCGGAAACGCAGCCCCAAAGACAAACAATACGCGCCAGGAGTTTGAAATGAACGTTCATCGTGAAATGCGACTACAGCATACCCCCACCTCAGGGCGAGTCAACTTATCTCACCCCCCGGTGAACCCTCGGTGAAATCCGTGCCCCAATTTGTAAAGCCGAGAACCAACTTGCAACATTCGCTCCCACAAAACATCCTCCACCGGGCATGTTGAATCGTGTTGTCATCCTGCTTCTGCTCGGGCTCCCGCTTGGCCAATCTGCGGAGCGAACCGGTGCGGCGGTAACCGTGCATCCCCTCGCCACCAAAGCGGCGATGAATGCGTTCGAGCGAGGCGGTAACGCCGTCGATGCCGCCGTCGCGGCCGCGCTAACTTTGGGCGTGGTGGACGGCTTCAACTCCGGCATCGGCGGCGGGTGTTTCATGCTAATCCGCAAGCCGAACGGCAGATTCGCGGCGATCGACGGCCGCGAAACCGCCCCGGCCGCAGCGAGCCGCGACATGTATTTGCGCGACGGCAAAGCCAACCCCGAGCTTAGCCGCACCGGCGCGTTGGCCATCGGCGTGCCCGGCGCTTTGGCGGCGTACGACCTCGCGATCCGGCAACACGGCAACCTCCCCCTCGCCGAACACCTTGGCCGAGCGGCTACGATCGCCGAGCAAGGGTTCACTCTCGACCACTCATACCTGCACCGGCTAGGCCAAGTGGTTGAAAAACTTGGAAAGTTTCCCGGCAGTGCACGTATATTTCTTGATGTTGATGGCAACGCATGGCCAAGCGGCCATCGGCTAAAGCAACCGGACTTGGCCAGATCGTACCGCAGCATCGCCCTTCACTCCGTCGACTGGTTTTATCGCGGCCCATTCGCGTTGAAGACCGAGCAGTGGATGAGCGCGAACGGCGGCCTCATCACCCGCAAAGACTTGCTCAGTTACAAAGCCAAGCGGCGCGAGCCGGTGCGAACGACTTATCGCGGGCACGAGATCGTCGGCTTCCCTCCGCCCAGTTCCGGCGGCGTGCACGTGGCACAGATTTTGAACATCCTCGAGGTGTTCGACCTGCCCTCGATGGCACCCGACTCCGCCGAGTTCGTTCATCTCGTCACCGAAGCGATGCGGTTGGCGTTCGCCGATCGCGCCCACTGGCTCGGCGACGCCGACTTCGCACCGGTGCCCAGGGGGTTGGCCGCAAAAAAATACGCGCGGCGACTCGCCAAAAATATCGACCCCGCAAAAGCGGCCAGGATCGATGCCCACTCGACGCCACCGAACGCCGTCACGGACTTGTTTGGTAAGCACACGACCCACTTTTCCGCCGCTGACACCGATGGCTGGTGGGTGGCATGCACGGCGACGGTCAACACCACCTTCGGCTCCGGCGTGGTCATCCCTGGCACCGGCGTCGTGATGAACAACGAGATGGATGATTTCTCCGCACAGCCCGGCGCGCCCAATGTGTTCGGGTTGATCGGCGCGACAGCCAACGCGGTCGCCCCGGGAAAGCGCCCGCTCTCGAGCATGAGCCCGACGATCGTGCTGCGGGACGGCAAACCAATCTTCACCGTCGGCGCTGCCGGTGGCCCGACGATCATCACGCAGGTGTTGCTTGCGATCATCCAGGTGGTTGACTTCGCCAAGTCGCCCGCTGAAGCACTTGACCAGGCGCGGTTTCATCACCAATGGAAACCGGACCGTCTGCTCGTCGAGAAGGCACTTGGCCAAACGACCATCGACGCGCTCCGGGCCAAAGGCCACAAAGTGGAGATCGTCAACACCCTCGGCGCCGCACAAGCAATCGGCATTGGCCAAGCCGGCAAGCCGTTCACCGGCTCACCCGACCCCCGGAACCGGGGAGTGTTCGGTGGTAGGAGCAGGATTCGAACCTGCGAAGGCTAAGCCAGCGGATTTACAGTCCGCCCCGTTTGACCGCTTCGGTATCCTACCCCCGAAAAGAGCGGCGGATTACGCCAAATTGTGACGCGCTTGTCAAACACCGTTTGTCTTTCTATCGTCCGCGCCCATGTTTGACGCGCTCAGCGATAAACTCCAGAAGACCTTCCGCAACCTCCGGGGACTCGGCAAAATCAGCGAAACCAACGTCTCCGAGGCGCTGCGCGAGGTGCGCATGGCCCTGCTCGATGCGGACGTTAATTTCAAGGTCGCCAAGCAGTTCATCGCCCGCGTGAAGGAGAAATCCCTCGGCGAGGAGGTCGTCGCCAGCATCCAGCCCGGACAGCAGATCGTCAAAATCATCAGCGACGAGATGGTCGCGCTGCTCGGCGCCAAGCGCAGCGAACTCGACCTGCCGCGCGGCTTCGCACAGCCGCTCAGCCTGATGATGTGCGGCCTGCACGGCTCCGGCAAAACCACCTCCAGTGGCAAGCTCGCCCGCCTGCTCGCCGCCGAGGATCGCAAAACGCTGCTCGTCGGCGCGGACGTTTACCGGCCCGCCGCAATGGACCAGATCGAGACCCTGGCCAGGCAGCTTGATCTGCCGTGTTTCCTGATGCGCGGCGAACAGGACGTACTCAAGATCGCCGACGGCGCGATGGCCAAGGCCAAGGCGGACGGCATTGACGTGGTCATTTTCGACACCGCCGGCCGGCTGCAGATCGACGAGCCGCTGGTGCAGGAACTCGTCCAGCTTCGCGACCGGGTTCAGCCGCGCGAGATCCTGCTCGTGCTCGACTCCGCCACCGGGCAGGAGGCGGTCAGCGTCGCTACGCATTTTGACGAGGCACTGGGCATCACCGGCGCGATCCTCACCAAGCTCGATGGCGACGCGCGCGGCGGCGCGGCGCTCAGTTTCCGCGAAGTCACCGGCAAGCCGATCAAGTTCGCCGGCACCGGCGAAAAACTCGACGACTTCGAGCCGTTCCATCCCGACCGAATGGCGTCACGCATCCTCGGCATGGGCGATGTCGTCAGCCTCGTCGAGAAAGCCGCCGAGGCGATCGACGAGGAGACCGCCCTTAAACTCGAGGAGCGGATGAAAAAGGGTCACTTCACCCTCGAGGATTTTCTCGGTCAACTTCGGCAGATCAAAAAACTGGGCTCGCTGGAGAGCATCGTCGAGATGCTGCCCGGCGGCGGGAGTGCCATAAAAGGCTCCGACCTCGGCAAGGGCGAAAAGGAATTCCGCCAAATGGAGGCGATGATCTGCAGCATGACCCCGCAGGAACGCCGCACGCCGGTGATCCTCAACGCGCGCCGCCGCCGCCGCATCGCCACCGGCAGCGGCACGACCGTCGCCGCGCTCAACAGCCTGCTCAAGCGCTTCGGCGAGATGCAGAAAATGATGAAGAAAATGGGCAAGTTCCAGAAAATGATGGCCAAGATGGGCGGCGCAGGGGCCATGCCGGGGATGGGCAAACTGCTCGGCCGCTGATCAGGGGGTTTTCAGTTTTCAGTTTTCAGTTCTTCGCGTGGGGTTGAAATTTCACGGCCGTGCATCGACTCGATCCGCCACTCGCCGTTTCGGCGGATGACAATTTCAATCCCGCCATCAGCCAGCGTGTTGAACAACGGCACGTTGCGTTTGGCCAAACGCTCCAGCAGCGCCGCCGACGGAATATCCGCGTACGGATACGTGCAGGCGCTGAGCACGATTGCCTTCGGCTCGATCGCCGCGAGCAGCGCTTGGCCAAGCGGCTCGCCCACGCCAGGCATGGCGGTCACCACAATGTCGCTGCGCAAATCTAAGCCGCTCCCGGCCAAGTCCGCCTGCCCCGCCTCGCCGAGATCGGAGAGCAGCAGCACACGCACGCCGTGTACTTCGCGTGCAAGCACCGTCATGTTGTCGTCGGCCTTGGGTAGGCGCTCACCGCTTGGCGGATGCAGCACCTCCCAGCCGGCGATGGAGTTGCCGCGTGCAACGACGATCGGCGGCTGGCCAGCGGCCTCCAGCCCCTCCATCATTTCCTTGTAGTACGGCGAGTTGAACCGGGTTGGGTTGACAAACATCACCGGCCAGCCCATCTCCTCGGCCAAGCTGCCGAAGCCCTGCACGTGATGCCGGTCGCCATGCGTCGCCACGGCCCACGGCGGCTCGTCGTGGCCGCGCGTCCGCAAAAACGACACCACGGAAAACCGCCCGCCGGAGTCGCTACCGCAGTCGATGAGCAACGGCTTGTCGTCGTGTGGCTCGACGAACATCGCCGAGCCGCTGTCGAGCGGCAGCACCGTCAGTTTGAAATCACCACGCTTGGCCAAGCTCTCCACCGCGAACAAGACAAAAGCCAATCCGGCCAGCGCCAGCGTGCCAAGGCGCTTAGTTTTTAGTACCAACGGCATCGCCCACAAGGCCAGCGCCACCACGTAAATCAACATCAGCCAAGCGGGCGGCGCAGTTACGTACTGATGCCCAAGCGGCAATGCGGCCGCCGTTTCGCTGAGCCACATCATCAAACGCATCCACAACCAGGCGCTGTGGGCGAACAACTCCGAAACAAGAGGAAGCCAGACAGCAAAAATCAAACAGCCAAGACTGCTGGCCAGGGCCAAGCCGGCGAGCGGAACGATGAACGAGTTGACGAGCAGTGTCACCGGCGTGAATAGGTTGAAAGTCGATGCCGCCAAGGGCAGCGAACCCAGCCATGCCGCGGCGGACACCGCAAGCAACGGGGTCGCAATCCGGACCACAAAACGAGACCACCACGGCCATAACTCCGGCGGCAGCAACGGGTCGGGTTGCAGCCGGTTTTGAATCCGCTCCTGCAGTGGCAGGGCAAACATCGCGATGGAAAACACGACACAGAACGAAAGCTGAAAGCCGGTCATGAACAACTGTTGCGGCTCCCAAAGCAGAATCAGCACGGCAGCAACGGCAAGCGAGTTGACCAAGTCGCCGGGGCGCTTGAGAATCCAGCCCATCGCCACGATGGTCACCATGACCGACGAACGCACAGCGGATGCCTGCCAGCCGGTCGCCGCCACGTAAAACCAAAGCATAGGAATCAACAGCAAGCCGCACGCGACACGGGGCAACCGGGCTATTCGCATTAACTGGACGAGAATCGCGGCGATCATCGCGATATGAAGTCCACTGATGGCAAAAATGTGCATCGTGCCCGAGTACATGAACGGCTTGGCCACTTCGCCGCTGAGTGACGTGCGCCAGCCAAGTGTCATTGCCCAAAGCAGACGGACGACATCATCCTCCCCACCGAGCGGCTTGGCCAGGGTGTCCCGCGCCCAACGCTGAAAGCGGACGGACAGCGGAGGTGCGGGCGGCTTGGCCTCGTCTAAGAGCCTCCAATCCCTCGGAGTCTTGGTGCGTAACTGAAAGTGGATGCCGTGCCGGGCCAGATAGTCGCGATAGGAAAACATGCCATTGGCCTGAGCGACCGGCGGGCGTTTTATGACGCCGGAAACCTCCACCCGTCGTCCGGCGTAGTAACGCTTGGCCAGACGGAACGGCGCAGAGACGTGCACCGTGCCGCTTGCAGCCGAGCGGCCGGTGTCTGTCTCGATCTCGCTTACGGCGAGTTCCACCATCGAGCGCCAATACTCCTCACCGTTGATCTCGCTGACGCGATGCTCCGGCGTAGTGGCCAGTCGGCCGGTCATCGTGACAATCTGCTGCCCGTCGCCAAGTTGGTTCCGGAGGTCGCCTGCCGGGATTTGGCTGAGATGAAACGCCTGGTTGGCGAAGCCAAGGCCGAACAGCACCGGCATCAGCGTGACGGTTCGGGATGCTTTCAACGCGTAGGCCGCCGCCGGCAGTGCGACGCAGGCGGCGAGGGCGAGCCAAAACGGAAACCACCCGGTATCGGCCACAGCGATGCCAAGCATGTACGGCACCACCGCCCAGATCATCGGCCGCTTCATGGGCTGGTTGTCCCTGTTTTGCGGCGCGAAAGCCAAGCGAAAAATGCAGCGCCGACGGTCGCGCCGACGGAGTCTATGGCCACGTCTAGCGGCGACCCGAAGCGCTCGGCCGTCCATGACTGATGCCACTCGTCCAACACAGCGTACGCCGACGCAATCAGCACCGCCTGGCCAAGCACAGCCCATGGCAGCGGCGTAGTGTGCTTGGCTAAAGCACGGCAGCTAAGGATCGACAGGATCGCGTACTCGAGTACGTGTGCGGCTTTGCGAATAACAAGCTGAATATCTCGGATGGTTTCATCGGAAACATCGGGCACGAACCACTTCAAAAACGGCCCGATAACGCGCGACGTTTGTGGACCGGAAAACAGGTCGGTCGAAAAAAAGAAAATGACGCCCATCCATGCAGCCACCCAAACCCACGGATTAATCTTCGTACTGCTCGGCGATGTGTTCATCGGTTTTTGGCCGGAAAAACAGGAGGGACCGCTCGAGACTCAGCGCATCGAACGGAAAAAAGCGGCGGACTTTTCAACCGGCAACACTGCCGGGCTCTCCGAGTCGACCACCTGCCACGGAGCGTTGACACCGACCGCTGTCTGCAACTTGCCATCGAAAGTGACCGTGACAGTGCCGTTTGCATTCCGAGCAATGGTTAGCATCGGTGGGCCAAGTTTGACGACCTTAATTGTCCTCACCACGGGGGCGGCAGCATTCCCGCTCTTGTCCTTCACCTTGAAGGTCAGTGTGTAAACGCCGGGAGTACCTTTAATGATCATCCCGGTGATCTCAATCGACTGCGTAATGTCACCATCCACATCGTCGTTCGCCGTCGCCCCGGCATCCTCATAGTTTTCTCC
>LWDU01038342.1_pt1 | contig 10475 bp, 9 predicted proteins | sample 727161 | NCBI WGS metagenome assembly LWDU01 (sample SAMN04566230, study PRJNA314399) | hydrothermal vent metagenome | isolation source: deep sea hydrothermal plume seawater | place: Mexico: Gulf of California, Guaymas Basin | collected 2004-07-11 | reverse complement strand
GGGAATCACGGATCTTGTCTAGAGGGGGAACGGGCAGTGTAGCTCAGGCTGCGTTTCTCCAGACGGTGGAGAGGCATGCAAGCGTCTCTTCGCCGCCTCTTCTTTTTAACCTCAAACTTCGACGGTCTCGCCCGGTTGCGGCTGAAGGATTTTTATTTTTGGCCAGCGACCTCGGATCTGCTCACCAAACCAGGCGCGCGCCTCGGGGTCGCCGTGGCCGAGGATGAGTGTGCGCGGCTCCACTTGGCCGACCAGTTCTAGCAGGGCCTCGCGGTTGGCGTGCGCGGTTAGGTCGAAGTCGCGCACGTCGCAGCGCTTCGCCAAGTCACCCGCGCTGTCGCTGTAATGAAATGTTTCCCCGGCTGCCGCTGCCTTGAGGCGGCCACCGGGCGTCGCGGGATCGGCGTAGCCGACGAAGAAGATGCCGTGCTTCGGGTCCTCGACCATGCGCCTGGCCAAGTCGTAGGCGGTGGTGTTCTCGGTGAGCATGCCGGCGGTCATCACGAACAAGCGTCCCTTGTTGAGCTTGATTTTGGCTGCGTGATCGCGATCCAGCACCTGCAGGTCCAGCGCTTCGTTCAATTGAAGATTGGTGTGCTGCCGGTTGGCTCGGTGGGACTGCAAATCGTAAATCTCTGTGAACACCCGGCCCAGCCCGCCGATGAATACGGTTTGTTTTTTTAACCTTCCCTCTTTCATGAGCAGGGCGAGGATGGCCAGCATTTCCTGTGTCCGGCCCAGCGCGAAGGTGGGGATCAGCACGCTGCCGCCGCGCTCGAACGTGGTCTCGATGGCACTCGAGAGTTTCTCGATCTCGCTGTCGCGTGAGTAGTCGGCGGGCGTTTCACGGGTGCCACGGGTGGTCTCCATGATCATCACGTCGGCCTGCACCTCGCCGAACCGCGCCGCCTTGAGGATGGTCTGGTCGTGCAGGCAGACGTCGCCGGTGTAAAAGAGGGTCTCCGCACCATGATGCCGGCTGAGCCAAGCGCATGGCCGGCGTCGTGAAACTCAAGCGTCGGGGAGGTCTGGCCCCTGGCCGCCTTCTCGAATGCGCCCCACTCGATCTCCCTGTTGTAGCGGTAGCCCTGGAACCCCGGCGCGAGCTCGTCCACCTCGCGGTGGGTGAAGAGAGGGTACTCGGCGATGCCTTTTTCGTCGGCCTGTCGTTTCATCACGTTGACCGAGTTGTGCAGCACGCGCTCGATTATAAAGTAACTCAGTTCGGTCATCATCACGTGCGCCCGGGGGAAGAGCCGCAGCGCCACCGGCAGCGAGCCGACGTGGTCGTGGTGGCAGTGCGTGAACGCGATGGCATCCACGGGGCGTTCGCGAATCGTGTCGTACAGGGGCAACGCTGGCGAGCCCTCGAGCTTGGGATGGGTGCCGGCGTCCATCAACAGGCCGTGGCCGTCCATCTCGACGTGCCACGCGCTGGCACCGATGCCGGGGCCGGGATTGAGATCACAGAGTTTCATGGGAGAAAGTAAATCGGTTCAGTCGTTGCTATCGAGGGTTAGTTTGTCGAGCAGGGCGTTGTAGGCGTGGAACGAGTCGGGGTGCACCGGCTGTTTCTTGAGCAGGGTTTTGCGGAGTTTGAACTGCATCACCTCGAGAGCAGCCGCCTCGAGGTCGCGCCCAGCCAACTCGCGCACCTCTGCCGCCGCCGTGTAGGGGCGGTTCGGTTCGCAGAAATCGGCGACAAAAAGCAGTTGGTCGAGCGGCCCCATCTCCACCGCGCCGGTGGAGTGGCAGCGCATGGCGTCGAACACCGTTTCGTCGCTCACGGCGAATTGTTCCGCGGCGACGAACGGCGCCACTTTGCCGTGCAGCAGGCCGGGTGTGCTTTGCTCGTGCTCGTCCGCCTCCAGCCCGTGGCGCTTGGCCAAGGCGAGCAGTTCGTCGTCGGGGCGTTCCTTGGCGCAGTCGTGGAGCAGGGCGGCCAACTCGGCCTGGGCGGTATCGATGCCGAGCCGCTTGGCCAAGGCCACCGCTGTTTCCCGCACGCCCAATATGTGCTTGAAGCGGGCAGGGGACAGGTTTTCACTTAAGTACGCCTCGATGCGGGCGATTTGGTCGGGGTCGTTTGCCATGGAGGGAAAGCGGCCTTGGCTTGGCCAAGCGCAGGCGGGAGCAAGCCTTAAACCGGCACGGCTGTCAAACGACAAACCTCCCGCTTGGCCAGCCGCGCGTTTTTGATTCACTTGGCCAAGCGTATGGCCGTAGCCTCGGCGCGGGAGTTCATGTATGATGATGGCGATGAAGAGGCAAATGAATCGGCGCGGCGCCCTGCGTACTCTGGCTTTCGCCTCGGTGTGCGGAGGCGCTTGCGGAGTGGGGCCCGGACGGTGGTTTGTGTCCGGGGTGCAGGCCGGGGAAACGGCGTTGTTCCGGATGAGCTTTGACGACTTTTCGCAGCTCAAGAATTCGTATGGCTCGGTGCGTCTGAACGTTCCGGGCATCCCATCCTCTAGCAGCCAAATCGTGGTGACGCGCATGCCGGGCAACCAGTTTTATGCTGTATCGGCCAAGTGCACACACAAGGGAGTTGCGGTGAACGCGTTCAAGAAGGGGGTCGGGCTGCGCTGCCCGGCGCACGGCTCGCAGTTTGAGGCAAACGGTAAGGTGGTGAAGAGCCCGGCTCGCAGTTCGCTCAAGTCGTACAAGGCAACTTACAACGGGAGTGACGCCGTGAGCGTCGAGTTCCCGAACCTTGGCTACTCGGTGGCGACGGAGTTCGTCGAGGCCGGTGCGGGGGGTCGGGTGAAGCTGGAGTTCAAGACGCTCTCCGGGATGGACTACTCGGTGCAGGTTCGCGGCACGGTGAACGGCGGCGAGTCGGCGAAGGCCCAGTTCTCCCTTTCGCCGGGCGGGACGCTCAACAAGACCAGCATCGGCGGCAACGGCAACACGGTAAGCCTTTACATTGCGCCTACACAGGAGGCTGGCTTTATCACCATCATGCGGGAGTAGCGGCGGCCCTTTTTTGCAAGGGGCGTAACTTTCGGAATCAGCGGCGTGTATAGCTAAATAATGAAGCGTCATAACAGCGTCAATTAAAACTGGAAAGATGAAAAAAACTCTATTCACACTGTTGGGCCTGACATTGGCCATGACCGCCGGCCAAGCGGCAAAAGTCGACAAAATCAATATCTCCAAGGACGCCAAATTCGCGGCGCATCTGGATCTGGACGCCTTCCGGGCCTCGAAAATCGGTACAGCCATCCTCGAAAAAGTGCGTCAGGAGGAGGGCAGGGAAAAGCTAGATGCGCTGGTCGAGATCATCGGGTTCGACCCGCTGACCGCCATTCAAAGTGCCACCCTGTCCGGCAACGGGGAGGAGGATAACGGCATCCTCGTCGTGAGGCACAAGGCGGACAGCACCAAGCTGCTGGCGTTCATGAAGCTGGACGAGCATTACCGCAAAACCGAGCACGGCAAACATGAGATTCACGGTGCCGGCGACCGGGGCGATGGCGAGCGCGGTTATGTCAGTTTTGTGAGCGACACCACCGCAGTGCTGGCTCCCAACCGCGAACAGGCTGCCAAGGCCATCGACCTCGTCAACGGCAAGGGTGCGGCGAAACAAGTGCCGCCCAGCCTCGATATGATCAGCAAGAAAGCGAAAAGCGTCTTCCTCATGGCCTATGCGGATGTCGAGTCGCTCAAGGAGCACATCGACGATGTGAACGTGAACCAAATGGCCAAGCAGGCCGCCCTCGTCCTGGGCGAGTCGGACGGGGCCGTCGATGCCTATAACGCCGACACCGCCGAGCAGATGGAGGCGATGGTCAACGGCCTGATCGGCTTCGCCAGACTGGGCCAGGAAGAGAATCCGGAGATCAAGGACATCCTCAAGGGACTGAAAGTCACACGCAACGAGGCGACCGTCTCCATTCATTTCGCCATCGGCGTGGACAAGTTTTTCGAGTTGATCGACCCGGCGCTGAAAGAGATCGACATCGATCTTCCCTAGGCTTGATCCAGTATGCCACAGCTTCGTTGATGGCGGCTCCAACACAGGGCCAACCTGAATCAAACCGTGAGGTTGGCTCGGCTTCAGTCACATCGGATCGCGACACGGCCCGGGCGGAGGAACTTGCCCTGGCCATCGCAGCAAAGGAGGGCTGCATGGAGTCGTTCGAGCAACTTATCGCCCGACTCGAAGGCCGGTTGTTCGCATTTCTGTACCAAAAAACCTCGGATCATCATATTGCGCAGGACCTGCTGCAATCCACCTTCGTCACTGCCTACCGCAAACTGCACCGATACAATCCGCAATACGCCTTCACGACCTGGATTTACACCATCGCCTCGCGGCTGGCCATCAACCACTTTCGCCGAAAGCGCCTTTTCGAGTCGGAGTACGCGGACGGAGTTACCGACACCACCCCCCGCAGCGAGTTGATCGCCAGCGAAAAGGCCGAGGGCGTCTGGAGCCGGGCCAGGACGCTGCTCCCCGTGAGCCAGTTCACCGCCTTGTGGCATTTTTATGGCGAAGGCCGAAACCTTGCCGAGACCGCGGACGTAATGAATAAGAGCGTCGGCTCGGTGAAAGTGCTGCTGCACCGCGCCCGCCGAAAACTGGCTGAAGTATTACCGATGAATGACACCCATTAACGGGCTAAACGAACAAACCGAACCATGAAAGACGAACCACAACCAAGCGCTTGGCCAGATATCGAGGAGCGACTCCGTGATGAGGCCAAGCGGGATGCGCCAGATTTCCCGCCGTTTCTCCACCAGCGGATCATGGCGGCCGTCCGCGCAGAGGCTGAAAAACAAGCCCGCCCAACGGTCGGTTTGGCCAAGGTGTGGCGCTGGGTTTTCGCCGGTGGCTTGGCCAGCATTGTCCTGGCCCTGGCCCTCAGGCCGGCCCCGGCCCCTCAAACGTTGGCCGACGCTCCCCAAAAAGTGTCCGAGTGGATAGTTTTGGTGGCAAACAGCGACGAGCAAATGGCCAACCTGATCTCCAATCGCGTATTGAATGACATGGTCAACAATCCCTACCAGCAGCAACTCGACTCGCTCAGTAACGAGTTCGAAAGCGCCCTTGATTTCACCCTCCGCATGATGCCTATAGAATTGGCACTGCGGTAGGAGCGCGCTCGAATGGTTTCCGGATGTCCCCAATAACCGGCATGACCGGTATCCACTGTTTCGACCGTTCGATGGTCAGCCGATCCAGCTTCAGCGACAAGTGAAGGGCCCGGTCGAGGCTTTCGCCGGGATGCCTCTCAAGGATGCAGTCCAAATCAACATAACTTGCGCCGTGGCGGCGGCAGAATTCCGCGACCCCAGCGGCGGTGTGCGATATCCCATGCCGGGTTAGATGGCGAGCGATCTTGGCGCAATCGTGGTCGGTTAAAAAGTGACGGTACCGCCCGGCCAGCCGGAAGGGCCAAAACCAGGCGGGTTTGAGGTGCGAGGCCACGGCGACGGTTTGGTTCTGTTTCAGCAACCGGGCCACTGCCGGCAGTTGACGGGGATGGCTCACTTCATCGACGACCACCAGCCGGTTGCAGCGAATCCGCGCCGCATCCCAGGTTTTTTCCATCGTCCAAATCCATCGCTGGGGCTTGCCAGAAAACGCGGGGTGGTGATCGCAAAGGAACTTGAGCGCAGTGCTTTTGCCGGAGCCACTGATCCCGGCAAACACGATCAGCCGCGTTTGCCGGAAGTCCTCGCCTTCAAGCCCGAGGAAATCGTCGAACAGGATGGGGCTTTGTTCCGTTGCGGTATTCATGCTGTGAAAAAGTCCTCTCTCCGGAAATGAGCGGTATCCCCCACCAATTCCTGGTCCACGAAATCGTTATGGATTAGCTGCACCTCCCAGTAAATGAACAGGCCGTGCGACTTGGAAACCTCGCTGGACGGATAGAGCACCTTGAACATCGGCTCGAACGACATTGAATCCCGGAAATGATTTTCCACCGAATGGTTTTTCGGGATGAGCGTCACCTTCTTTGAGTAGAGCAGGACACCACGAACCGGCGTGCTGAAACTGACAGTCCTCTGGTTGCTGCCCGAGCCCCGCACGTATTTCCCTTTCTCCATGTTGCAGGCGACGATGCGCAGGGTGACGTCTTTCAAGTCCGTTCGCGAAACCCCGTAAAACAGGTCGCTGACGGCATGCTCACTTTGGCGGGTAACAGATTTGCTAATTGGCTTGAGCCCAAACGTCATGTACTTGCGCAGTTGTCGCCGGATGGCAAACCAGATTGCCGCACCAATGGCTCCACAACCCCCCAAGGCTTTGCCAAGCGGCGTTGAACGGTCTCCGTCACTGTCAAAATGTGAGTAAAAATAGGTGGCGTGCTCGGGTGAGAATTGATCGTGGTACCCGATAAGCATGTTCACCACAATCACAACCAAGCCAACGACCAGCAACCCAAGGGTGGCAATCTTGTTATGCGTGGGGATCGCCATCAGGTTTTTTGAAAAGGAAAAAATATCCTTCGGATCGATCAGTTCATTGGTGTTGCTGAGAACCTCCGGTTTTTTGAGGGCTTCCACCGGCAGATCCTTTTGAACCGAGGTGTCCTTCCGGATCAGCTTGTCGTTGATGACCAGTTCACCGAAACATTTGATCTCGATTTGCTCGCCGTCGTATTGGAAAGGGTGATCTTTCAGGACATGGTGGGGAATCGGAACAGTTACCTTCTCACCCCGGACGGTGAATTTGTGTTTGAACATTTCCTCCGTATCGTGGACGGGTCGGGAATCATTCACCTGAACATGCCGCTTTATAGTAAAGGTAGCCTTTTTGCCGATTAACTCGGGATCTGGAATAATGAGTTTGGCGCGAAGCCCGGCGTGGGGCGGCTGCCCTGCTTCGCCTTTCTCCGGATCAAACGAGAAAAGGATATCAACATTTTTTGGCATGACTACGGATTGTTCGCGACGGGAATTATAGTTTACAGAGTAGCACCGTCAATCAGAGATGGAATCAAGCCGCCGGAGATTTTTTCCGTGTGAGTTCATCCTCTACATGATACTCATCAAGCTGTCTCAACGAGCACTTGTCTAAAACAACCGGTTTACAGCGTCACAAATAGATTTTTCCTTAATAAAACAATACATATCAACATATCTTGATATGTTGATATGTTAGTTGACTCTCCCGGGGTTGATCGGTAGCCTGCCATTTCATGGACATCAATCCGTCCAACGACAGGCAACCAGCCCTGAGCGATCTCTTGGCCAAGCGCATCGTGATTCTTGATGGCGCGATGGGCACGATGATCCAGCAGCGCACGCTCGAGGAGGCTGATTTCCGGGGCGAACGGTTTGCTGACTGGGAGCGCGATCTCAAGGGCCACAACGACCTATTGGGTATCACCCAGCCGGAGGTGATCGGTTCCATTCACCGGTCCTATCTCGAGGCCGGGGCGGATATCATCGAGACTAACACCTTCAACTCCACCCGTATCGCCTTGGCCGATTACGCGATGGAGTCGCTGGCTTACGAACTGAACGTGGCGAACACCAAGTTGGCCCGCGCCGCCGCCGATGATGTGATGGCGGCGGATCCCGGCCGGCAATGTTTTGTCGCCGGTGCGCTTGGTCCGACCAATCGCACAGCCTCCATTTCGCCGGACGTCAACGACCCGGCCTTCCGCGCAGTGACATACGACCAGTTGGTCGAGGCGTACGTCGAGCAGGCCAAGGGCCTGGTCGAGGGCGGGGTGGATGTACTGCTGGTCGAGACGGTGTTCGACTCGCTCAATTCGCGGGCGGCGTTGTTCGCGCTCGAGTCGCTGTTCGACTCGCTTGGCCAACGGCTGCCGGTGATGCTGTCGTTCACCATCACCGACCAAAGTGGCCGCACACTCTCCGGCCAAACGGTCGAGGCGTACTGGAATTCCGTCGCTAACATCGACCTGCTCAGCGTCGGGATTAACTGCGCGCTTGGCCCGCAGGAGATGCGATCGCACATCGACGAGCTTTCACGCCGGCATGCCGAACCCGCTGCTGCCGACCGGTTTTCCCGAGACGCCCGAGTCGTTCGCGCCGCAGTTGCGCGAGTGGGCGGCCAACGGATGGCTGAACATCGTCGGCGGTTGCTGTGGCACGACGCCGGATCACATCCGTTGCATCGTCGAGTCGGTCAGCGACTGCGAGCCACGCCGCTTGGCCAAGCCGGAGCCGTGGCTGCGGCTCAGTGGTATGGAGGCGTTGACGGTTCGCCCCGAGTCCAATTTCATCAACATCGGCGAGCGAAACAACGTCACCGGCTCGCCGCGTTTTGCCAAGCTGATCAAGAACGACCAGTACGAGGAGGCGCTGGCGGTTGCCCGGCAGCAGGTCGAGAACGGCGCGCAAATCATCGACGTTAACATGGACGAGAGCATGCTCGACTCCGAGGCGGCGATGGTGCGATTCCTGAATTTGATCGCGTCCGAGCCGGACATCTCGCGCGTTCCGATCATGGTAGACAGCTCGAAATGGTCCGTCATCGAGGCAGGTCTCAAGTGCTTGCAGGGCAAGGGGATCGTCAACTCGATCAGCCTCAAGGAGGGCGAGGAGCTGTTCCTCAAACAGGCGCGGCTGATCCGCCGGTACGGCGCGGCGGTGGTGGTGATGGCGTTCGACGGGCAGGGCCAAGCCGACAGCACCGAGCGTCGCGTTGAGATTTGCACGCGCTCGTACGATCTGCTGACGAGCGAAGTCGGTTTCCCGCCGGAGGACATTATTTTTGACCCGAACATCCTCACCGTCGCTACCGGCATGGAGGAGCACAACGACTACGCGGTGAGTTTCATCGAGGCCACGCGCATCATCAAGTCGACGCTGCCCTTGGCCAAGATCAGCGGCGGGGTCAGCAACATTTCGTTTTCATTTCGCGGCAACAACGGCGTGCGGGAAGCGATGCACTCGGCGTTCCTCTACCACGCGATTCGCGCCGGGCTGGACATGGGCATCGTCAACGCCGGTATGCTCGAGGTGTACGAGGAAATCCCACCCGACTTGCTTGAGCGCGTCGAGGACGTTCTGCTGAATCGCCGTTCCGATGCCACCGAGCGGCTCGTCGAGTTTGCCGAGACGGTCAAGCAACAGGGCAAGTCCGAGAAGGTGGCCGATGCCTGGCGCGAGGGAACCGTCGAGGAGCGGCTGAGTCACGCGCTCGTCAAGGGGATTGTCGAGCACATCGAGGCCGACACCGAGGAGGCGCGGCAAAAACTTGGACGCCCGATTCACGTCATCGAGGGGCCGTTGATGGACGGCATGAACGTCGTCGGCGACCTGTTCGGCGCGGGAAAAATGTTCCTGCCGCAAGTCGTCAAAAGCGCGCGTGTCATGAAAAAAGCAGTCGCTTATCTGCAACCGTTTATGGAGGAGGAGAAGGCCGAGACTGGCTCGTCGTCGCGCGGTAAAATCCTCATGGCCACCGTCAAGGGCGACGTGCACGACATCGGCAAAAACATCGTCGGCGTGGTGTTGCGCTGCAACAACTACGAGGTCATCGACCTTGGTGTGATGGTGCCGTGCGACAAGATTTTGAAGGCCGCCCGCGAGGAAAACGTGGACATGATTGGTCTCAGCGGGTTGATCACGCCGTCGCTCGACGAAATGAGCCACGTTGCGAAGGAGATGCACCGAGGGGGATTTGATTTGCCGCTGCTCATCGGCGGGGCGACGACCAGTCGCGAACACACCGCAGTGAAGATCGCGCCCGGCTACGAGCTGGGAACGCTGCACGTGCTCGACGCTTCCCGCGCTGTCGGCGTCGTCGGCAAACTATTGAGCGAAAACGGCCGTGAAGATTTCATCGCGACGAACACAACGTTACAGGACGAACTCCGCGAAAAGCATTACAGCAAACGCAAAGCCAAGCCGCTGCTGCCGATCGCCAAGGTGCGCGCTCTCGCGACTCAAATCGACTGGCGCGCGGAGGACATCCCGCAGCCGGAGTTCACCGGCGTCCGCTCGGAGGACGACTTCCCGCTGGAGACGCTGGTTGAGTTCATCGACTGGTCGCCGTTCTTCCACGCGTGGGAGCTGCAGGGGCGTTACCCGAAAATTTTCGACGACGCGACCGTCGGCGACAAGGCGAAGGAGTTGTTCGACGACGCGAAGGAATTGCTCGACCGCATCGTCGGCGAAAAATTGTTCACGGCCAAGTGCGCGTACGGTTTTTTCCCGGCCAACCGCATCGGCGACGATGTGGAATTGTTCACCGACGACACGCGAACCAAGCGCTTGGCCAAGTTCCATTTTCTGCGCCAACAAAACGACAAGGCTTCCGGCGAAAACCACAGCTTGGCCGACTTCATCGCGCCGGGGGAAACCGGCTTGGCCGATCACTTGGGCGCGTTCGCCGTCACGGCCGGTCACGGCGTGGAGGAGCTGGCCAAGTCGTTCGAGGCCGACAACGACGATTACAACGCCATCATGGCCAAGGCGCTTGGCGACCGTCTAGCCGAGGCGTTTGCCGAGTGCCTGCACGCGCGCGCCCGCCGCGAGTGGGGCTA
>LWDU01041737.1_pt1 | contig 10481 bp, 9 predicted proteins | sample 727161 | NCBI WGS metagenome assembly LWDU01 (sample SAMN04566230, study PRJNA314399) | hydrothermal vent metagenome | isolation source: deep sea hydrothermal plume seawater | place: Mexico: Gulf of California, Guaymas Basin | collected 2004-07-11 | reverse complement strand
CTTTAACCGCGCTGGTGTTATTCATCCTAATCACCCAATCGTTCAACAAGCTCTAAATCAAGTGGCTACAGAACAATCACAGCGGTTAGTAGATCAGCAAATGATCCAAGCAAGCGCGCTTGCCCAGCAAGAACAATGGCAAGAGGCCTTAGCTATCTATCAACGACTACTGCTAACCGATAATAGTCTGACAGAGGCTAAGGTTCGTAAGATTTCGGTGTCGGTGCGCGCTTCCCTTGATGGGCAGATTGCCGCCCTTCTCGAGGACCCTCTTTCACTAGCTGCCTCTCGCGTTTTCTATAAAGGTAAAAAGGTACTTGCTGATGCCAAAGGATTTGCAAACCCAGGGCCACGCCTGCGACGTCAAATTGATCAATTAGATAAAGTTCTACGAACTTCTCAGATACCGGTAACGGTCATTATTCAATCAGACAACCTCACCGAAATTAGCGTTTATAAAGTCGCTAATTTAGGCACCTTGCAACAAGCTTCAATTTCATTGAAGCCTGGCCTCTATATTGCTGCAGGACGACGTACTGGCTATCGAGATAGCCGAGTAGAATTTGAAGTTTCTGAGCAATCTCCACCAGGACCCATCGTGGTTATTTGCTCAGAAAAAATATAAGACTAGAGCGCTCTCAAGCCGCAGGGGCCGTTGGATGAGTAACGGTTACAAGCAAAAGCTGACATGTGAAACCTGTTTATTGCGTATACTTTGAACACCAAGAGTAGAGTTTCTCTCCACAGTACGTTTGGTCTAACAAAGAACAATAAAATATGACGGATGAAGACCACAAAAATAAGCCTATCACGAGTGTCGAGTTCAGCCCGATAGAAGCGGGTTTGGTCCAAAAATCGGGCCCTATATCCTTAGGAATGAAGATCCTAACGGGTCTTATGACAGTTGCCATTATCATTATGGTCTATCTTTATTCAGCCAAAGCGGTCATTTTTAATATTGATCCTATGGGTGCAAATATTGAGATTAAAGGGCTGTCATTCCACATTGGTGACAACTACCTCCTGCTAAAAGGTGATTACCCCGTTACGGCTACTTATCCTGGTTACTACCCCTTGAATTACTCACTGACCGTGAGCGACGAAGATAATCAAGAGGTCGCTTTGGAACTGAGTCCACTTCCCGGTAATTTAGAGGTCACTTCTGAACTATCAGCTATAAATATCACTATGGATAGGGAAACTCTAGCAACCGTTCCAGGATTACTAACGGGTATAAACCGTGGTCTTCACCGTTTTACGTTTAGCAAGCGTCGCTACTTTCCTCTCACCAAAGAAGTTGATATTCGAGGGTTGGATATCACGCAACAGATTGACCTTGTATTGCAGCCAGCCTGGGGGCAGATGCTATTCACATCCAAGCCCATGGGCGCTGCGGTTAGCATAGATGGAGAGATAGTAGGAAAAACGCCGATGACAACAGAGGTTTTAGAAACCGGTAGTGAACTCACACTAGATTATCCTGGCCACAAAACCTTCACCAAAGCCGTTACCCTAAAAGCGGGTACTACCGCTGAACACCCCCTAATTGTATTAGATATCTCAGATGGCACTCTCAAGATTGCAACGGTACCCGAGGGAGCAACCGTCATCCTGGATAAAGTTTTTTTAGGACTGTCTCCCTTGACGGTAGAAATCCCGCCCTTTAACAAACAAACCCTCGATTTTTTTCTTGATGGATATTTGAAAGCCAGTAGGACGGTCACGGTCGAGCCAGAAAAGACCTCGGTCATTGATCTTAAGTTAAAACCCAATATTGGTAGTATTTCTGTGAGGGTTAGCCCTGATAATGCAAAAATAACTGTGAATGGACGCTCACTGAAGGCAGGTAGTCAGATACTCTCTTTACCCGCAAAACCTCATTCATTAGAGGTTAGCATAACCGGTTACGAAACGCAGACGATCCAGATCACTCCGCGCCCAGACCAACAACAAGACATTAATATTAAGCTACGAACACTACAACAAGCCTACTGGTCATCACGGCCTCCAGTCATCAAAAATTCGGTAGGATCTGATTTAAGATTATTCCAACCCGATCAATCCTTTACCCTTGGCGCCCCACGCAGGCAACCAGGGCGTCGTGCTAACGAAGTTGAACGGTTAGTGCGATTAGAACGCCCTTTCTATTTAGGCTCTAAAGAAATTAGCAACGCCCAATTTCGACGCTGGAAGGAGGAACATAGTTCAGGTGCCGTCAGAGGTATGAGCTTGGACATGCAAAATCAACCTGCGGTCAAACTAGACTGGGAAGAGGCCGCCCTTTTTTGTAATTGGCTGAGTAAAAAGGAAGGTCTGCCAAACTTTTATCAAATTCAAGACGGAGAAGTCATAGGCTTTGATTGGCAGTCCCATGGTTATAGACTCCCCACCGAGGCCGAGTGGGCCTGGGCCGCCAAGATTAGTAATGAGGGAACCACTATCGTATTTCCTTGGGAAAATGGTCTCTACCCGCCCACCGACGCCGTCGCTAATTACGCTGACAAAAGTGCGTTGAGTTTTCTCCCTTTTACCATCGCAAACTACAATGACAGCTATGCAGTATCCGCTAACATCGGTAGCTTTAGTCCCAATATTAAAAGTCTCTACAATATGAGCGGGAATGTCGCAGAATGGGTGAATGATTATTATGAGGTACGACTTCATCGAGGAGAGGCTATAGTAGACCCAAGAGGAGCAGAGTCAGGGAATAGACACGTGATTCGTGGAGCGAGTTGGGCATTGGGTTCTCGCACAGACCTTCGCTTAAGTTTCCGTGAGGCTGGTAGTGGTGGGCGAGTCGATGTAGGCTTTAGATTAGCACGCTATGTTGATAAGCCTGGAGTCACGCCATGAGACTAGCATTAGTACTCTTAATGTTGCCCTTATTGGGTTTTAGCCAACAACCCTCTAAACCCTCCGATCCCTTGGCGGTTGTCGATTCATCAACGACAACTCTAGAGGTACCGGATAAAGAGGTATCGTCAGAAGAAGACCAGGAAGCTGCTGACTTTAAACCGACTGAGGAGATCTCAGAAGATTTCCCAATTCCACTTCCTTATGATATTTAACCCCAAGAAGATAAATTTCACAGCCAAGAGAAACAAGGGAATAGCCAATGAAAAGCCCGACAGATAAAACGACCAACGAAATGTTTTTCCAGCTAATTGCATTGCTGTTGTCGATTATTATTATCCATACTATTTTCGTTACCGTGGTCAGACCCAATGCTGAGAGCACGATACAACGTCACGCAGAAATGGCTGCCGCGGGAGCAGAATATGAAGTACCACGGTCTTTCTTTATTGTGATCAAAGATTTAGAACAGGAGTCCTGTTTTATTTTAATGTTTTGGGCGTTGTCTATTATGGGTTATAAAACTCGCACTGCTGTTCGAGAAAAAGCGATGCTTAATTTACCGCTCGTGAGTATTGCCGAGGGCACTAGGGTATTGCCAGATGATGCAGGTCAACTGGCACGGCCACTGCAGTCCCTGCCGCCAACACAGCGCGGTTATCTTCTACCCCGCGCTCTTCAAACCGCGCTCTCTCGATTTGAAGTGACCGATAGTGTGCAATTTGCGGCTGAGGCGGTCAGTAATGTTTGTGATACGGAAAATGACCGACTTGACTCAGAGTTATCAATGGTTCGTTATATCACCTGGGCAATACCGTCTATTGGCTTCATCGGTACTGTACGTGGAATCGGTGCTGCACTAGGGCAGGCCCATGAGGCCATGCAAGGTAATATCGCTGGCGTCACCAGCAGTCTAGGCGTGGCCTTTAATTCAACGTTTATTGCTCTTCTAATCAGTATGGTTGTGATGTTCTACATGCACCAGTTGCAGTTGATACAAGAGCGTCTGGTGCTAGATTCCCAATCCTATTGCGAAAATAATTTACTTCGTTTTTTAAAAGCTAAATAAGTATCGGACCACAGATGTCACTGGCTGTTTTAGAACTCAACGATCAAGCGTTGCTCGTTCATACTGAACAGGGCCAATGCATCAGTGAGCCCGGTTTTGCCCAATTAACTAGCAAAGGCATTCAAACCGGTGAGGTCGCTCGAAGCATAGCGTGGCGGTCACCCCAGTCGAGCTTTAATCAGTACTGGCGTCAACTGAATCAACTGCCACTGCCTAGCAACCAAACTTGGGCACGACATAACGCTGATATTGCATTCGCACAAATTCAACAGCTCTTAAATGCTACCGGTGCGCCGGGAAAATTAATACTTAGTGTTCCCGGCAGTTTCTCTGACGAACAAATGTCATTACTAACAGGATTAGTAGATGCATCTTCATGTCAACTTCACGCCGTAATCGATAGCGCTCTAGCCGCTGGATTGGATTGTCAGAATCAAACTTGGATCGTAGAATTACAGCTTCATCAAACAGTTGTGAGTCTTATCCAACCTCAAAATAAGGGTAATCAGGGTTCAATAGACATCGTGCAGCAAGAGCTTATTCCCGACCTAGGCATCATGACAATTTACAACTCAGTTGCCCGACATATCAGCAACAGCTTAGTCACCGATTACCGCTATGACCCCTTACATAATTCCGAGGGCGAGCAAACTATTTATGACCAGATACCCACTTGGCTATCGACTTTAGCCGTTAAGCCAGAAATCACCATTATCATAGGCTCCCCCAAGGGAGAGCTTCCCTTGGTATTACGTAAAAATGAAATAGAGGAATTAGTTGAAGGTCGGCTGGCTAAACTGACTGAAATTCTTGAAAGCGCTGAAAAAACTGACGTAGTTTTTACGCATAGTGGAACCATTATTGGCCGGCTAGCATCTCGCTTTGCAACTGCACGGCTACTCAGTGCTGATCGGGGATGCCAAAATTGTTTTTCAGCCCAGCAGGAAATCGCTTTAGAAAGTGAGCAATTACATCGTATTAGATCATTAAAGACGGGCTTATTGTTAGACGAAATAACGATCAATCAAACCCATCAATCAAGCTGTGCAACTCACTTGCTACATGACAATCAGGCATGGTCTCTGTCAACAGCGATTAGCATTTATCTAAAGAATGATCAGCTTTCTTTTAAGTATGGGGCTGATAAAGACGCAACGCTGGCTCTCATGATCTCAGATTCAGAATTGGGTGTGCTCTATCAGCAATCCGGCAACGAGGTACTACTCCCTAAGAGCTCTCAGCCCGGGGGTTCAATTGTCATTGCAGGCCATAAAGTTAAATTAATCGAGGTTAATAATGGCTAGAAAACGGCGTAATATCGCCTTCAGCTTGTCCTTTCTCGATATTATGGCCTGCGGTTTTGGTGCTGTGACACTCCTATTTTTGATCCTGCGCCACAACGCCACTGAAGTAATAACCCCAGATGAAAGTCTCGCCGCTGAGGTTGATCTATTACAAATGGACATTCAGCAAGCCACGGAGGAGAGAGTTGTATTACTCAATAGTTTAGAGAAGATTAAATTAGATCTTGTGGAAGCACAGGGCTTGTCCGCAAGAGTCATTACAGAGCTGGAGGAGAAAGAGAATAGCATCCAAGAAGATCATAATAATATGAACAAGCTTCGCCAGCAAGTTGAACAGTTAGAGGAAGAAACTGCTCAGATGGAAGAGATTGAATTTGGTGACACAGTGCGGAAATTCAGTGGCGATGGGGTTAGGCAGTATCTTACCGGCCTCAAATTAGGCGGCGAGCGGGTACTTATTTTAGTGGACGGCTCTGCCAGTATGTTAGCCGATACGGTGGTAAATGCGCTGCGAAGACGGAATATGGACGACAACCAAAAACAACAATCAGTGAAATGGCAGTGGACAATGCGCACGGTGGAATGGTTACTGGCACAGTTGCCGCCAAGTAGTCGCTATCAGGTCTATATTTTTAATGCAGACGCAACTCCAGTTAGCCCAGATACAGATGGTATATGGCTTGATGCTGCAGACTCGTTGGCCCTTGAAACTTCAGTGCGCGACCTTAGTCATCATGTCCCTAACTCTGGCACTAGTTTAGTCAATGCGTTTAGTGTCTTAGCCGATTTTGATAAGCAGCCTGATAATATTTTTCTACTCACAGACGGTCTGCCAACAATGAGTGAAACCACACCAACAAAATATATGGTTACTGGCGGTCAAAGACGTAAGCATTTTAACGTTGCGCTTACTAAGATTCCTGTGGGTATTTCGGTTAATACTATTTTATTTCCCATGGAAGGTGACCCTGAGGCCGCGGCACTTTATTGGCAGTTAGCTTTAGATACTGAAGGCGCGTTTATAGCGCCATCAAGAGATTGGCCATAATGAGAAAACAACGCCGAGAGCTGCAAGAAGCAAGCATTTCCTTTCTAGATGTCATTAGCTGTGGTTTTGGCGCTATCGTGCTGTTGTTAGTCATCGCCAAAGTGGGTGATCCTTCGGCTCTACAAGATGCCGAGAAAAAGTTACTCGGGTCAGTCAAAAGTTATCAAGAGCGCTTATTTGAAATAAGGGGTGAATCGGTCATTTTAGATCTGCGTTTACAATCCCGTAAACTGCAGCTTTCCGAACTTTCTGACCGCGTTGCCCGACTGAAAGAAAAACTAGCCAGTGTGGCTAAACAGTCTGATCAACTGTCGCAATCCAAAATCAGAGAAAGAGAGCAATTGCAGCTTGTGCTGCAGGTGTTAACCGAAGAGATGCAAAGACTTCTTGGCCCTGAATTCCAAAAGAAAAATAAGCTCGTGGGCGGCATCCCAGCAGACAGTGACTATATTATATTTGTGATTGACACCTCCGGCAGCATGCAAAGTGCTGCCTGGCAGAAAGTTCAAATTGAGATGCTCAATATCCTTGACGTGTACCCTGAAGTTAAGGGCATTCAGGTTTTAAATGATATGGGCCAATATATGTTTAGCGCCTATAAAAACCAATGGATTCCAGATAGCCCCAAAATGAGAACTAATATTACAACCAAACTGGCGACCTGGGCACCTTTTAGTAACTCAAGTCCCGTAGAAGGTATCGAGAGTGCAATAAAAGTGTTTTATAAACCTGGCAGACGCATTAGTATTTATACGTTAGGTGATGACTTTCAAGGAAGCTCGATCCGAAGAGTTGTCAAAGAAATCGATCGACTGAATAAAGCCAATCGCGGTAATGATAGACTGGTTCGTATACACGCGATTGGATTTCCAGTTCATTTAAGGCCCGGCGTTTCACCAAGCACCTCCGCGATGCGCTTTGCTGCTTTAATGAGAGAATTAAGTTATCACAATGGTGGGACCTTTATTGGCTTAAATAGCCTGCAATAAACTAAAGATAACACGAGTGTTGTTTTGATATGAGAGCATTAAATATGAAGAAAATAGGCGGACTAATTCTAATAGTGCTTTTAGCGGGTTGCAGCTCTTCGGCATCTGTAAAAATAACGACGTCATTCCCATCAGTTTTGTCCGAACCTAAGCCAATCAATGCATCCATTCTTATCGAAGATAGCTTCGCCACCTATGTCGGCACACCTAACAAAAATACTCAAATCGATATAGGTGCAAGCCAAGTTAATTTGCTCAAGAGCGTCTTCTCTGGGCTGTTCGACAATGTTGATTTTGTGACATCCCTAGACCAAGTCACAGCAAAAACCGATCTGATAATCACACCTTCTGTTGTTGAGGTTCAGGTATCAACCCCTTCTGACAACTATCTCAACGTATTTGAAGTATGGATTAAATATAACCTGGATATTCAAGCAAAAGATGGCGCTCTAATAACCAATTGGTTTATGCCCGCCTATGGGAAAACTCCAGATTCATTTATGGCATCCAAAGAGAATGCCATTGAGCAGGCAACAGTCATTGCATTACGTGACGCCGGAGCCAAACTGATGCTCGACTTTTATCGTATCCCCGCTATAAACGACTGGCTGTCGAGGCAAAATATTAATCAGGAGTCGCAGTCATTATGACAAAGACGATAGGTAAGCTTGGCGCCCAACTAGGACTCCTCATGATGCTTCTTGGCGGCTGCTCAGCGACCACTACAATCGACGAGTACCGACCCACAGATCAACCAATTGTTTTAAGTGGCGATGAAAAAGTGGTCATTCTGGGTCGGCGAGATGCAGGCCATTATGAAACAGATCGAGAATTCATTGAATGTGTAAGCGATAAGGTTACAAGTGGCGATATTAAGGTGCTTCCCGAGCAACAGTTTATTGATGCTATCTATCCATGGTTCGAACCACGAACAGCACCCAAAGGACTGCCACGTTTAAAGCGATTAATGCAACAAAATAACATCAAGGATAAAGTAGATTCACTGTCTATACGTTATCTGGTGTGGTTGGATGGATCAACCGAAACAACGGGTAAAGGAGGCTCTATGAGTTGCGCTATTGGCCCTGGCGGTGGCGGATGCTTTGGATTTGCACAATGGGATAAACTCTCTGTTTACGAGGCGACAGTCTGGGACCTTGATGAGCTCGTTGAGAAAGGGAAATTACGCGTAGATTCTGAAGGCACCTCCTATTTAATTGGTGCTGTCGCCCCCATACCACTGTTAACCCCAGTAAAAAAAGATGCCTGTGGTAGCCTGGGCAATCAGCTTAAGTTATTTTTCTCGATTAAATAGATAACATTATGAAACTAATCTCCAGGTTTCACCCACCCCTGACAATTCTAGTCGCTGTGCTGCTGGCATTATGTTTAACATATTCCTCGATGAGTCAGGCAAAAGTGACTGGCGCTGATATCTATGAAACAACCCTAAAAAGCACTCCCATTTATAAGGATCCAGCGCTTGAAGCTTATATAAAGACGCTGGGAGAAGAAATTGTTGCGGTGTCTGAAATGGCCGGTAAGAAATTCACCTTTACTTTACTTGACGATGAGGCCCTCAACGCTTTTGCAACGAGAGACAACTATATTTATGTCAATCGCGGACTTCTCAATTATGTCAGCAATGAGGCTCAGTTAGTGTCAGTTCTGGCTCACGAAGTCGGCCATGTAACCCGCGGTCACGTCACTGGCCAAGAAGAGCGAATGACCGGCGCGAAAATTCTTTCCACCTTGGCTGCGGTACTGTCCAATAGCAATGAGGTTTACGAAGCTACTATGGCATATGCCAATTCAATGATTCAAAGCCATGGCCGTCGTAATGAACTGGAGGCTGATGAGGCTGGAGCTGCATACATGGCAAAGCTCGGTTATGACCCCACTGAAATGTTAAGCATGCTGTCGATCATGAAGGATAATGAGTCGTCACAAAAAAAACGCGCGCAGGGTCAAGGCGTATCTAAACCAACCTATCATGGTGTTTTTTCTTCACACCCTCGAAATGATGCGCGCCTACGGACGGTTGTGACCAAAGCGAAATCACTTAAATCTGACAATCAGCGCGACAATGGGGAAGACGTATATCGAGGCCTTACTGATGGGCTGGTATGGGGAGTTAACTTCCTCGCAAAAACTACTGCACCTGAACGATATTCCGATATGAACTTAAAGATTCGTCTCAATTTTCCCAAAGACTGGACATTAACAGAAGATAATAACAAACGGTCAGTTTCAGCCTCACCAGAGGGAGACGCAGCAACCTTAAGCCTGCAACCAATAGCTCGAACGTCACAGAGCCCTGAGGAATATTTGTACAACTATCTCAGCGTTCCTTTGCTCGCCAAAGGTAAATCAATATCACCGGCGCGGTTAAAAGGATTTACCGGAATACTAAATACTGACAACCCCAAAACTTCGACACGGATAGCGGTTATTTATTACAAATTAAATGCCTATATTTTAAAAGGCGAGGTTTTAAATTCAGATGACTTCGAGGAGTTTGATCCGCTTTTCTTGACCGCCATCAATACATTTCGTCCCATTTCTCGAGCAGAGATAGCCGGACAAAAACCAAAAGTAGTAAAATACGTTAGGGCGACACAAGCGACCACCTATGATGTCTTAGCTAAATCATTAGGTATCAGTGCCGCTGATATAGATACTCTACGTATTATTAATGGGCATTACCCCAGCGGAGAACCCAAGGCTGGTGACTGGCTTAAAGTTTTTGAACAATAACGTCTGTTACAATTCCATGTGCCGAGCGAACCGAAAACCATGATTCAAAAAATATCGTTACTACTCATCCTTGCCGCCATTGGCATTGGGTTCTACTGGCTACTAATACCCGCACAGCAAGTTGATGAGTCTGATAGCGACAACAGCGAACAGTACAGGCCTAATGTTGCCTCAATTAATCAGCAGGTTGCTGACAAGTTCCTCAAAACTCTAACCGCAGATGTTACTGATATTGGCCCTGATATCGACCCTCAAGCAAAGGCCTCATCTATGAAAGCAAAACTATCAGGTGCTATTAAGGCTATTACGACCAATCAAAACCCAACAGCTAAGCAGCTCAATGACTTCTATGAGGCCCATAAATCTGATTACACGGAAACGGCACAATTCACCTTTGTTTACCGTGTTTTTTACACTGCTAAATATGGCGGCCAGGCCACTACCGCAGCAAAAAAGGCCCT
>LWDU01000973.1_pt1 | contig 10482 bp, 25 predicted proteins | sample 727161 | NCBI WGS metagenome assembly LWDU01 (sample SAMN04566230, study PRJNA314399) | hydrothermal vent metagenome | isolation source: deep sea hydrothermal plume seawater | place: Mexico: Gulf of California, Guaymas Basin | collected 2004-07-11 | reverse complement strand
ACCATATACCGCTCAGTAAGACCTACTTTTGTAACGATAACCCAATCTCCGACTTTTATTTCTTTATCTTTCATTTCTTATGGAAGATAAAAATTGGTTCGTATTTCAACGCAACACCATCAACCATAACGCTATTTTTCACATTAGATTGATCTACTCCAATCATTGACGCCATCAACATTTTCAACTTACCTTTATACTGACCACCAAGTGATTCAATGATGTCAATCGAATCTTGTTCCAACGGATGAAAATTATTACCACTCAATTTGATGTCGGCAATATTCCATAACAAATATCTATTACTTTTCAAACTATTGTAAGCATTTGTTAATGTTGGTTTTAAGAAGTTATCTCTCCAATCACGATACATTGGATAGGCCTTAAATGATTGTTCATCGTCATCACTATATTGTTCTCTATCGAAATAAGGTGGTGAAGTAAATACCATATCCAACTTACCTTTGTATTGTTGGAAATCTGGATGGTTTCCAATATGTTCTGAACCTTCTTGGAAAACATGATAAGTGTTTTTCTTCTCTTCCCAAAATGGATTGGTTTCTAAACCATGTTCATTAAAAAAGTCAGCCACATACTCATATCTTGACTTACCTATCTCATCTATGTAATTATCTGTATTCGGGTCCGTACCAATATAATGTATTCTTTTCTTGGATGCCATAGCGCCAAGTATCCTACCACCCCAACCCGCGCTCGGGTCATAAATATTCAATGGCTCATCTTGTTCTATATGATTTGTCATTTTCTCATACAAAAGTCTTGCCGTAAGTGGTGGGAAGTTAACTGCTGGTTGTGAGTTCAAACTCAATCTAAATATCTGAAATGCCGATGGGAATAATTTCTTTTCGATATGATAATATCTAATCATAAAAACATTCGTTTTAACATTACCACCTTTAGTCCTAACCGTATCGGTAACATCATCAACCGATAATTTCTTTTTCAAAGTAGGACACCAAACATTAGTCAACATCCCATCGGTAATTAATCCATCTTTATATGCTTGTCGTATTTCATCGGCCGTAATCGTTACATATTGTTTAAAGTACTTAGATTGATGTGACTTAGCAATCCATATTCTAAACTTACTGAATTTTAATGGGTTGTCTTTATAATATTGTAACCAATCCGTTGCACTCTCCCCACCCCAATATATCTTTTTTCCTTGTTCGTTTTCTTTGCGGTTCAAAGACAAAGACTTACTGAAACTATACATAGAATCTCTACGTACACCCCTTCGCATAGCCTTGTAGAATAAATCCTTATTGACATCCTCTTTGATTCTATCGTATATGGAATTAAGTCCAACATCACCCACGTCACCAATACGAGTCTTTAACATTGTGGGGAAGAATTGGTTCACACCATTGGCAAACTTATTAAAATTCTTAATGACATTTTTATTACCATCATCATCTTTCTCAATGAAACCATGAATGTCATACTCACGTAGTTTTCTGAAACCATTTGTTATATCAGCAATAGATTGGCCAACCATCGGCGGAACACCACGTTCATCCCATTCTTCAATTATATATTGTCTTACTTCTTCAATCCAATCATCCAACTCTTCATCAGATTTACAGAATAACTCGTGATAAGTTATATTGATTTTAGATTCAAGAATACTACTCCTCTCGTAGTAATATTTACTCACCAGAGTTCTTCCTCTGTATTCGTTTGGCTTCTACATCTATGAGATACCCAAAAACCAAACACCCAACAAACATAATAGTAAACATTATCATTTAGATACAACCTCTTTGAGTTTACCTAAATGCCCACCTGCCTTGGCAGGGATTTGTATATCATATATTTTAAGATACTTCTCAGCATCTTCTCTATCTCTAGCGAGAAACGTGTAACCTTCATCGGTTGTCCATCTTTTGTAATGGTCGAATTGACCAACTTTCTTTTTTACCATTATAACCCCTATTTTATGATTTATTTAATATTCTTAATATACGAATAATTTTTGATAAAGTCAAGTTATTTTTGAAAGTATTTGACTCTTAAATAAATGAATACCGGCTGAACAATTTTCTGTCCAATCTTTAGCCGAGTGTTCATTTGCATTGTCTGTAATATATTTGAATGATATAAATGGAACATCAAAGTTACGACATACTTTAGCTAAAGCATATGCTTCCATATCAAATACGTTAACGTAAAGATTTTCTTTTTTTACATCACCCACAAAAGCATCACCCGTTCCACAAACTTGTCTTTTATCAATTGGATTAAATTCTGAAGTAGAAGTTATGACAATACTATTAGGACTCTCATATGGTGTCTGTAATTCCATAAAACCCAGTTGCGTTACACTCATATCCCTTTGTACGAATTTAGTACAATCAACTAATTCTCCTATCGGTAAGTATTTACTACCTGCAGTTCCATAATTGATTACTAATTTAGGAAACTCTTTTTCAGATAGATATCTGGTTAACTCATACGTGGCATTTACTTTACCAACACCAGTATATAATACTTTCCAATCGTCAATAGAACCTTCAATTAGTTGTCCTTGAGTTTCTTGTTTTAATGCACATACAATTAAAACATCTTCTCTATTCATTCGGTGCTAGTTTAAATTTCATCTATTCAGGTTTCTAGTCTGTTCTTAATAAGTTGTTTAGTCTTAACTCCAACAAACCTTTCTAGTTCTTTGTCATCTTCTAGAATAATAGTAGTCGGTACTGAAAGTATTTTGAAGTAAGTAGCTAAATCTGGATACACATCAATATCCAGTATTTCTATTGGCTGACCTTCTTCAATTAGTTCTATTATAATTGGTTTAAATGCTTTACACGGCCCACACCATGTCGCTGTGAAGTACTTAGCTGTTTTCATCAGTTACATCTTCAACATATTCAAGTAAGTTGTCTGCGTAATTTAGGATACTGTGATCGTATAGTCCATCAAAATAGTTCTTACTCTTGAAGCCATCCCATCTACCTTTCAGCCTATCCAAGGCTCTACGCCATACATTAGTACCGAGTTCAACTACACCATTAGAATTGATATATCGTAAATCACCGTGATGTCTATATCCCCAATGATAAAATGGCATCTTGGTTACGTCATCTGAATTATTAACAAACCTATAATGAGTAATATCTAAACTCTTCTTAAAGGATTCATTACCTACTCTTGGTGAACCATACGTGTACAACCCATCAATTTTAAAGTTAGCAGTATCTAATCTAGCTGCTACGATAGTAGCCATAGATGCTCCAAGTGAATGTCCCGTAATAACTAACTTCCTACCCTTTAGTTGCTTCAGAAGATAGTCTCGTATATGTGACCAAAGTTTATCAACTTCCTTTTCAAATCCTTTATGTACCTTACCATAAGAATATTTTGCATTAACGGAATCAACATTCAAATCAGCCTTTATGTCTGACCACGACTTAACTTCTGTACCCCTGAATGCTAACACGAAGTATTCTTTATTATATGCCGCGTGAGCTTGTGCTCCATTCTTATCAAAGTACTTGTGTCTATTAAACCCCAAACCCTTATACAAAGGTTTAGCTTCCTTACCATCAAAATAGGCTGCTTCCGAACACTTTGCCATCTTCCACCCAAAATCTTTACTATTCATTTTACTTCTCCGTTATTATAATATAATAATACACTCATCATTACTATCCCTATACATAGCACTACTTTCCAATATAGAATTAAATACTCTAAACTTAAATTCATCCTTGACCTCTTTTTTTCTTTTTAAAACGTTTAGAACTAACTCTAGTACTGAACTTAGTACCTCGCCCATAACCCTGACGTGTCTTTTTTCTAGCCTTATTATCATCACGTACAAAACCTGTTTTTGCTTTTGCCATTATAACCTCTTAGTCTTTATTGATTTTCTTCGGCTGGTTTATCAACTAAATCTTCTTTCTTAGCAGCTTTCTCTTTTGCTATTTCAGCCTTAAAGTCTTTTTTCTTCCCACCGGAATATTCATAAGCGTGACCTTCAGCAATTAAGATGTCATTGATACTAACAAGCCCATCAGAACTTCTATCAATTTCTTCTGTTACTTCGTGTCCTACTGCGTCTGGTGATACAAAGATTTCACCTAATACTCTACCGAACTTACCTGTACCGTGAGATACGATTTTAAAGACTCCAGACTCTAACAATTCTTTGTTACGAGCTTTAGCTGCTAATCCTTTTACTTTCTCATCTAAATCTCGTGTTCTACTTTCCCAAGTATCAATTCCCATGTATCTAATTCATATAACAATCTATTGTATCTCCATCTAAAACTTTTACGAGTGTGCCATTATATTCAAATGACGCTGGTTTTTTTGCCATAATTTATCTCCCAAGACTTTTATCGTCCTTTAGTTTACTTACATATTTCAATAAACGACCACACTTTTTACAAGAAACTGGAGTTATCGATTCCGCACCGGTATAAAATCTCAAGTTTTCTTCTATATGATCTTCTATTAATTCCCAATCTTCTTTTCTATTGACATTTAAAACCTTATGATCAACGGATTGATTACAACAAGGTGTTAATTCTGCTTCATTTTTCTTTTTAGGTCTGTCTTTGTACTTAAAGTAATTCCTATCCAATGGTTTGTTTTTCAACTCCCACTCAACTTTGCTTTCTTTAAAGCCGCCTTTTTCTTTTTATGTCTAGCTATAAGTATCTGTTCTGCCGTTCTTCGTTTGGTTTTCTTTTTAGGTTGAACCTTAGTAGCTGGTAAAGTACCAAATAACTTTGGTTGTTCCTTACCTTTATGAAACACATTACCATCCTTATCTACGAACTCATTCATCCAATGCCATCCAACTGGACGACCTGTAGATTTTCTTTGGGTTTTTTCTTCATGTAATTCAGGAAACATTATCATCATGTTCCTATTGACTTCATTTGAGCATTTCACTCCAGTAGCATTATCACCAACTGAAATGTATTCTCCACATTGACACATCATATAACGAACTCCTTTCTCATTGTATTCTGGTTGTTTTTGTTTTTTCTTCATGACATTAATATAGTTAATAATAACTATATAAGTCAAGCACTAAATGTCACTAAATTCTACGTCTATTATTTTCATACAAATATAAAACTCATTTTGATTTCTCAGAATAGTGTCGGCCAACCTCCATTGTGACTTCAATTGATCTGTATCATATGAAGTATTGACCGACACTTTTCCAAGAACTATATAACCATCATCACCTACGGTGATTATTTGCACTTTATTTTCACTTAATCTTCACTACGTTTTTCTTTGGTAGCTCAGGTTCTGTTTTTGGAACTGATATTGACAGCATACCAGCCTTAAATGTAGCACTAACATTATCCCCATCTAAATGGTCACCTAAGTTAAAGGACCGTTTAAATGATGAATGTTTTAATTCTCTGGTTATACACTTCGCACCTTCATCTTCAACTCCGTGTTTATCACCTGAAATTGTTAAAACATTTTCTTCAACTTCAACGGATACATTTCCCTTGTCTAATCCTGGAATCTCTGCGATAATACCTATTCTGTCATCATACTCATAGACATTCACTTTAGGATAAGATCCTTTGTTGAAAGACACACCAACTTCTTCTTGAAAAGCAGGAAATTGCTTACTCATAAGCTCATCAAATATTTTATCAAAGGGTGTTAAAAATTCATCTCGATTGAAATGCTGTGGGTTTACTATTAATCTAGTCATTGTATTCTCCTATGTTAACTTTCGTCTAACATGATTTACCATCCCATTTATTTGGCGATGGTATTCAATATAATAGGTACAATAACTATACCACGTTTTAAAGTATGTCATTATGTCTTATCTAAAAAGGGTGGTGTTCTTTCCCGAATCCATTTAATATGTTCATAACCTTTTTTTAATACTAATTCAAGTACTTCTTTTTTATTTTCTCTATATAACCAAAACTTATGCTCACCCATAGCTTTATATTTTGGATTTGATGCTAGAATTTCGTACCATTTTCTAGTGTCAACTTCTTTCATGATTTTTCTATGTCGAGCCAAGAACCAAATTCTTCGTATTCTTTAATGGTTTCGTTATGGACTTTAAACCTTTTATATTCCGTTTCAGACATTACTCTCCACAGTTGTATAAAATTTTCATATGGCATTTGTTTTGAATTTACAAAATATCTTTGTGCTTCTTTTTGAGTATACCTTTCATTTAAATCAACCCTATGAACAATATTGTCAAACTTATCAATCAATACCCATTTCATTATTATTCCTCATTAACTATTTGTATTTTTAATGAATCAATATGATGTACACCACAATCATCAGTATAACCACAATATACAGTTATGGTATGCCCTATAAATTCTTCCCACGTAGCAAACATCACATGAGCATCACCATTCTCGTCTGTCATACTTGCTGGATTTACCAAACTAACCCAGTCGGTATTTATTAAATATTGATAATCAGTATCCCATTGTAGATGTTGTGACCAACCACATTCTGTAGTGGCATCTAACATCGTATAGGTTTGGGCTAAGTCTTGATTATATTCTAAAATATACTGACCATCAGTAGATTCTTGTAAATCAGAAGCAGATATATCCAATATACATTCGTTACATTCTACTTCTCTTGTATCTTCACACCCTATTAAAAATAATCCTACAATTATTAATAACCTTTTCATTTACTATTCCTTTTCTTTTATTTCATTAGGGTCAATATCTTTCATCATCATGATTTTGGTTTTAGTTTCTTCCAACCATTGGATCCACTCATTTAGTAAACCAATGATTTTATTCTTATCCACTTCATGATGCTCATTATCAAGAATCTTATCCACCCAGGTTTTCACCATACTTAGATAACCAGATAGCCAAGTTGCTATCTCTGTTCTTTCGTTAGACCATATTGAATTTCTGCTCATTTGTTTTCTCTCTTAATAATACGAATAAATTTACTTAAAGTCAAGTAAAATATTTTATTTTTTGTAAATAAAAATAAACTCTAATTGGTAGGATGTGGAACTGCTCCAATCAGTTGTGATTGGAGTATGAGTCTGTGACTCGGAATTTGTGATAATGTAATCCATAAAATATTCCTTGTTATAATAAATATTTAACTAATAACCAAAAGTTATAAAGACACTTCTATGCCAATTTTACCTTTATAAAACTCTTTACCTTGTAATTTGGATACCTCACCTACATTATACAACCTAACCTTATCTGTGAGTTTCCAGGATATTTTAAATTTATCTTCATATTCAAAATTCTCAATATATGTTTCACCATTTTCATTTGGTGGCATATATCCATCAAATGATATTTCAACTTCTATGGCATCACCACTATATTTCTTCTTCTTATTTATACCAACTGAAACAAATGTTTCATAGTCATCCAACTTATCGGTAGTGGACCTTGTGGTAAGTCCCCACGTAAAGCCTTTCAAACTTTTACGCCAGTCAAGTTTAGCGTACTTGATAGATTTACTTTCTTTATTCATATACTCTGGTTTAAAATAAAATCCATTATCTATCTTCACCCAAGCCAAATCATCAATATACGATGTACCAAGTTCTTGTTCCCATTGACGATTAATATGAAAGTACTTCTGAGTTAATCCTATACTGACTTCGTAATCATCTGGGTTTGGTTGTTCATTTGGTGTTCTTATGGCATATGAACCAAACAACATAACTCCTGCTAATAAACTATCTAATATCATTTATTTTCTCCTAGCGTTTTTTCTTTTTGTTGTTTTACGTTTAACTTTTGCTAACCTACGCTCATCTCCAGAACGCTTATCGTGTCCTATCCAACCCATAATAGTCTTGATTGCTTTAGTGAAGTTACTCATTTTACTTTCCTCATGTTGTTTTGCATTTTACTACCACTAACTTGTGGTTTAAATATCTTTTCCCATCTTTTTGCCCATTCTATAGGTGATATTGTTTGTCTTGACTTATCACCCTTACCGGCATCCGAATATTTGGGTGTTTCTTTCTTCATCAATCCCACCTAATTGGTAATTCATAATAAGTGTGGTTTTGCTTCGATTGTTCCGGCTTGAGTGACTCTGACGAATTCACACTTCGATTGAAAATCCAATACATCACTCGCGCCAACATATGAGCAAGATGACTTAATACCATCACGAATATCAGATATAATCCGCTTGACTTTACCCTTGTATGGAATGATTTTAGAGTTTCCTTCCACGTTGTTAGATTCACCTCGGTCTGATTTACTATCAAGTGAAGCACTTCCTCTATATTTCTTGTATAGCTTTTCATTTGGCCATTCTCCTACTTTATGGGTATCTCCCGGTGTTTCTTTCGTCCCAGCGAGAAGAGAACCGAGCATAACTGTATCAGCTCCTGCCCCAATTGCTTTAGATATATCACCCACATACCTAATGCCGCCATCAGCGACGCAAGGAACACCGTAATTGTCAGCAACGGAACACACATCAAACAAAACACTAACCTGAGGAAGTCCAACCCCCGTTCTGATCCGTGTTTCACATAATGAACCATTTCCGATTCCCACTCGGAGACCATCGACTCCCCATTCACATAAGTCTTTTGCTGCTTTCTTGGTTGCAATCGAACCCCCGATGACTTCAACATTTTCTCCAAATTCATTCTTTAACTCCTCTATTGTGTTTTTAACTAAAACATGATGACCATGTGCCACATCTATAAGTAATACATTACATCCGTTTTTTACTAATTCTTGTGCTCGTTCTTTATAATCACCCGTAACACCAATCGCGGCACATAGTGGTCGTTTAGACCAAATCTTTTCATCATGAATCATAGAATCCGCGAAGTAAAATCTTTCTTTTAAATCATCGAAATCTGATTTAGTAGGTGGTCGATTCCATCGACTAGCTTGTTTAATCCATTCATCATATTCGTTATCTATACTTCTTTCTTCATCACCACCAATATTAAAATAACTATCCCAAACTCTCCAAACTGATTTCATCATACGGGCTTGTTTTTCAATACTCTGAAATCTATGTATAACACCAACACCACCCCACTCTAACATTTCCTTTGCCATATCTTCTTCAGTTACGGTATCCATAGGTGATGAAACTATTGGAATCGTCAATTCTGTATTCTTTGTGAATCGTGTATTGAGATTTACATCATCACGAGAATTCAATTCCGAATACTTTGGTACGATATTTACATCATCGTATGTCAGATAGGTTTTTATTTTATCCAAAATATTTTTCCGAGTACCAATGCACCAATGTAGCAAATATCACACAAACACCCAATAAGACTAATGTTTCAATCATATCCCCCACCCCATCATTATAAAATGAAAATATAAATACCCACCTAAAAGCCAAAATACTATTTTCCAATACTCACCCCGAACATCAGAGTGAGATACTCTTTTTTTGGTATACAAATCTTCTTTAATTAATCGTTTGTCACCGTACCAGTTTCTAGCCATACATCATCCACATTACTAATTTATAAATCCCATACCAACTAAAAAAAGTCATTAATGGCATAACCACTAATATCACAAATACATTAAACCAATCAATTTTTGCTTTCATTTTCTTTTACCCACGATTTTAGGTTTAAATTATCATTGAGCTCTTCATTATACTTATCAGCCGTTGTTGGTTCTCCATAAAATACACGACCACCATTTGAGGCTATGCTAGCCACAATTAAATTTGCTATCATTTCCCTAGCTGCTTCGGATTCAAGATTGGGTTGCCCCTTTGCAACATCTTCTAATATATCTTTGATTAATTGTTTCATATCTTATTTTATTTCTCCTTTAGTAATTTTATTTTTACAATTAAGACCATCAAACTTCCGATTTCCTGTTTCATGTCTTCAACGCTATCAAATTCTGCCTGTTCTAAATCAAGCAGAAAAGATTGGATTAAATCTAATATGTCTATCTTCATTTTATTTTCCTTATTTTATGAAAACGTTAGTTTTCTATTTATTAAAAAGTCAATGAGTATATCTAAATCTAATCCACCATATTTAGTGGCAGACCACAATCGTTTAGAATGTAATTTCCATCTATACCAAAACTGTTTGGCTTTCTTTATTTCTTCTGGTGTTCTTGTCCACCCACCGTATGGCATTACTTCGTACATTTTAATCCCACAAACTAAACAAATGTTTTCCAATCAATTCAAATGAACGTTGAGAACTCTTAGTTAGCCGTTTTGATAATTCTTTATCATTATAATCGTAATCCGAATCTTGAATCTTCTTTGCACACTCCAAACCGTAAAGTATTTCATTCAATACATTATTCCACCGTTGAGCTGCCAATCTATCTGCTTCATCAGTTGAATTTCCGTCTTTGTCAACTCCATCTTTCTTTCTAAACATTGACATTGGTGTGCCGTGTTTATTGTTTTTCAATCTTTCTAACATTGGAATCAAATTATCTACTAACCAAGTATCAATAGACCAAGCTGACCTATCAG
>LWDU01041664.1_pt2 | contig 10483 bp, 8 predicted proteins | sample 727161 | NCBI WGS metagenome assembly LWDU01 (sample SAMN04566230, study PRJNA314399) | hydrothermal vent metagenome | isolation source: deep sea hydrothermal plume seawater | place: Mexico: Gulf of California, Guaymas Basin | collected 2004-07-11 | reverse complement strand
TGGTTCTCATCTGCATACGAAATGATCGTTGCAGTGCTTGCGCCGTTGACCACGTCTGGGTCAGTTCCAGAATCATCGATGGAGTAAGGCGCAGTCAGGTCGACTGGCTCACCAGAGAGTGAGTTCGAGACGATGAAGACGATCTTGTACACAGCCTGAGTCGAGCCGGTCTTGCCTGCAAAGGCGAAGGCTGAACCCTGTTGACTGAGTCGTGTGCGGGTCTCTTTAAGACCAGCGTGAATCGTCTGCTTGTTTGCTTCTGACGAGAAAACACCCGCTGAAAGAATTGTGAAAGCGAACACGGAAGCTACAACCATGAATGCGATGAGCACGATGGCTGTTTCAAGACCGGTAATACCCTTTTGGTTGTGGGCTCCGGCTGTAGGTGCGAGATTGCTCCTAAACATTTTCATTCCCCTTTACCTGCACATAAAGCTTGTGTAATTGACGCCCCCACCAACGTTGGCGGTATTCCCTCTAAACGTCTGGTCTGCTGTTGCTGGTGATTCGGCCGGGAATCGATTCGCTTGGCAGACCGGCTGTCAGTGCTGATAACCACTACGATGCCGTGCCCATACCACCAAAACATCGCGGTTCGTACGGGCTACTATCCGTGTTTCTACCTAAAGACCTACACGCAAAGACTCTTGGGCGGTCTACTAACCGGGCACGAGAGTGCACGCCCACCCGCAGTTGAAATCGTTATCACGGCAACTGGTTGAAATTAGGGGCGTCACACCGCATGTAAACCTTCAGTGAGATTTCCGATTCCGCACAGTCGGACTTAATGAAAAACACCGCCTGAGTAAGTGCACTCAGGCGGTGTTGGTTGGTTGCGAAACCCGTACAGGGCGATTGGTTTAACCGGCTATTAGCCACTAGCGAAAGTGAATTGCGATGCTGAGCCGAGTGACGAGTCACGAGCGCGACTAACGCAAGTTACCTACCAAAGAACGACTTGCGAGATTCGTAGTTCGACTTCACGTCGATCAACACCGTCTTACCTTCGTCATTTAGCTGGCGAGCCTTCAGAATCGCGGGTCCCAACTCTTCCGGTTGAGAAACCCTGATGCCGACTCCACCCATTCCTTCGGTGATCATGGCGTAATCGCCTTCCATAGATGAAACGTCGTACTGCTCACGAGCAGTTGGGAAACCACCCGGGTACGTTGCCATTCCACCGTTGTTCAGAAGAACAGTGGTGATCGGCAAGCCCATGCGTGCAGCGGCAGCTGTATCGGTACCCGACATGCCCCATGCGCCATCACCCATGTAGTTCAGGCAGAACTTGCTTGGATCGGCGAGCTTTGCACCGATCATCAATGGAATACCGAAGCCCAAATGAGTTGTCTTACCCCAGCCGATGTAGCTGTTCGGCGTAGTGGCAGTGTAGAAGGGCACCATGCAGTCGCGTGGCCCACCAGCATCGTGAGTTACCACGCTGTTTTCGTGATCGAGGTTCTTATTGATCTCGTTAATCACGCGGTACGGGTTGAGAGGCGCTTCGTCGGAATTGAGGATTGGAGACCATTCCTCCAACCACTTCGCTTTTACCGTTGCGATGTGTGATGCAACACCAGTGTCGCGTCCATCCTCACCGATCTGAGCCTTCACCTCTTCTATAAGTGCTTGCAGAGTCAGCTTTGCATCACCAACCAATCCGATATCGGAAGGAGTGCCCTTGTTGATTTCTGCGGAGTTGATTGTGTTGTGAATGACCGTAGATTTACCGGCAGGAACCCTACGGGTGTAGCTGTTAAGGGAAAGGCTGGTGCCGAGTCCTATCACAACATCACTCTCATTGATCCATTCAAATGCAGGTCCCGTAGTCGCACCGCTACCGGCTCCGAGTGAAAGCGGAAGTCGTTCGTCGTACGCCGACTTACCTTCCATAGTGGTAAACACAGGAATATCGGTCAGTTCAGCGAACTCTGCCAGTTCAGCAGAAGCTTGCGCCATCAGTACACCGGCGCCTGCCCAGATCATTGGTCGAGCAGATGCAAGAAGTGCCTTCACAGCGTCCTGGATATCGGTCTTAGAAGGTACAGACTTGCTTACAGAAGGCGAAGTGTAACCGAGTGCGTCTTCTGGGACTTCCATTGCACAGACATCGAGTGTCATCTCGACAACTACCGGACCACCGTTACCGTTCCTCAGAGCGTGGAACGCCCGGCGCATTACATCTTTGATCTGGGAAGGCGTGTTGATAGATTCAACCGACTTTGTAACGCCTTTCCAGTTCTCGACTGCCGAGAAGTTAGGTCGAACATGTCGCTGTTCGATCGGGTATCCGCCAGGAAGTACGAGGATCGGCACGTTATCGCCGAACGCCTGAGACAACCCACCCATCGAATTCTCAGCGCCGGCAGCGTGTTGCATCGCAACTACGCCAAACTTGTTGCCAGCGCTCATGCGGCTGTAGCCATCGGCGGCCATGATAGCCCCACGTTCGTGCCTGAACATCACAGGCCGAATACCTTCTTTCGCTGCTGCCTCGATTAAGGCATTGCTTGGAAAGCAGGTCATTTCGTTGACGCCCTCTTGCTTAAGGATCTGGGCGATGAACTCTGTTCCGTTCATTCAATAATCTCCGTATTTATTCCGGTTAATCCCGGACCTGGGATCCGGCTGCGCCACGAATCATGATTGTCCGGGCCGTGGAGATTCTAGTCCTATCACGCGACGACTACAAAACCTTCTGTAAGTTGCCGAACGTGAGTGAAGAAGCGGCAAATAATGCTTTTCCTGCTCAGATGCGCCCATCGGCTCGCTGCGAGTAGGGCGGAGTACATAAGAGGGGGTGCGGATACTACTCGGTGGCGGTATCGGAATAACGTAATGCTGCAACGGGTCGATACCTACCCTTCGGCATCCGCTTACAACGACGATTATGAAATAGATAAATGAAGTCGAGCCTGAGTAATCGTAGAAAGGAAGCAAATGCTTCACTACAAACCCATCACCGTCGATCGTGCACGAATGCAGTACTTTCAGGCTGTAGATGCTGTCAAATTCGCAGGTAACGAAATCGAACGCGACAAGGCGAAATCGGGTCAGCGCAAGGCAACAATGGTTTTACAGAACGCCCAACGTATCGATCGAAACCGCAAAGATGCAGTCAAACGTGCGAAAAGACGCCGACGTGTCGATTGGAACGTCGCTCTCGACTAGATAGTCGCTGAACACCAGCGAACATAATCAGGCCAGTTGTTTCGGCTGGCCTTTTTGTTGGGCGAAATCCATCCGACTTCTCACTCTCGAATCACCCGTTTAGAGGTACTATTCTTCCCGAAACAAAACCGCTTGTTCTTTTTATTTGAATACTCGAAGGGAGCCCGAATATGGGTGCCACGACCGGCCCACTGTCTGAAGATCTGCTCGCTCAACTCAGGAAAATCGACACCCCGACCATCGCCAACGCACTTGAGTTGATGGACATTCGACCCCGCACAGAAGGTTTCTTACGACCGGAAATCAAGTCGGTATCACCCGTAACCGAAACATATGTCGGCTACGCAGTTACCGGTGTGATCTCTGCTCGCCACAAGTCGCCCAACGCCCTTGAACGTAGCGATTACTACCAGGCCATTCTGGATACCCCTTCACCGCGGATGATTGTGTTCCACGATCTGGACTACCCGGACACCATTGGATCGTACTGGGGTGAGATTCAGGGCAACATTGCACTGGGTTTGGATTGCGTTGGCGTCGTCACCGATGGCGGCGTTCGTGATCTAAAAGAGGCTGAAGAAATGGGCTTCCCGTTCTGGGCCAAAGAAGTACTGGTTTCTCACGGCTATGTTCACGGTGTTGCCTACAACGTCCCGGTCGATGTTGGTGGAGTCTACATTCAGCCGAGCGATCTGATCGCTGCGGATCTTCACGGCGCTATTCACATTCCGATTGATGCCGCAGAGAGGCTTCCGGCCGCTGCCGAGGCTCTTGCCGACCAGGAAGACGCTGTTATCAGCGTTGCACGCTCAGGAAACGCCAATGTAGAGACTCTGACAGAAGCGTGGGCCGAGTCAGCAAGGCGAGGCGCCAAGTCCAGCTACTAATCGCCTGATGCTGGCTTCGCTAACGGCTGGCAATCATTGCTAAATAAAGAAGACCGGGTGTTCGCCCGGTCTTCTTTATTTAGCCTCTATGAGAACTCGCGGCCATATGGCGAAGATCGCAGTTAGTCAATGATTTAACAGAAACTCGCTATCAATTTCGGTGGATGGTTTGAGACAATTATTTCTGGTTCATCACTTCCAGCTCCATATTCGCCCAGCGCGTACCCATGATTGTTGTCGACAACCTAACTAAGTCCTTCGGCGGGCGAGATCTACTCTCGGCCGTTTCGTTCACCGTGTCTTCAGGCGAAAAAATCGGCATTGTTGGCCCCAACGGCGCAGGCAAAACAACTCTGCTTAAGATGATCGCTGGCGACGAACCGATGAGCGCCGGGCAGGTCAATGTATCGGAAGGCGAACTTGCCTATCTGCACCAGGAATCGGATGTTGAGCTTCACAGGGACCTCGGTGATGAAATGTGGTCGGCGCTGCCTGAACTCGATAGTCTACGTCACCGTATATCCGAAATCGAAGACGCTCTGGTACTTGAAGACGGCGACGCCACCGAACTGGTCGCTGAATTGGACGATTCTCACAGTCGATTCAAAGTGCTCGGTGGCAACGGCGTCGATTCGTCTATCGCCAGAGTCACCAACGGCCTTGGCTTTAGTAACGCTGACATTCAGAAGCCATGCGGTGACTTCTCGGGCGGTTGGCGCATGCGCATATCTCTAGCAAAAATTTTGCTTCGTCGAGAAGAACACTTGCTTCTCGACGAGCCAACAAACCATCTCGACAAGTCATCAAAACGATGGCTCGCCCAGGAGCTCGCCGATTACCCGGGTGCCGTGCTGATGGTTACACACGATGGGGAGTTCCTTCAGAAGGTTTCGACTCGTGTGTTGGATATTGAACACGGGCAAGTTCAGTCGTACCCCGGTAGCTTCAGCGACTACCAGCGCACCAAACAAACTCGTCAAGAACAGCTTGATGTCGAGGCCGCCCGACAAGAACGAGAAGTAGCTCGCCAGGAACAGTTCATCGATCGGTTCAGGTCGAAAGCCACAAAAGCACGCCAGGTGCAGAGCCGAATCAAGGCTCTTGACCGAATGGACCGCGTCGAGCGAGTGACGAATTCGAAAGCGACGAAATTCCAGATTAAGTCATCCGGCAGGGTAGAACGAAAAGTTCTCGAGGCTGCGTCTATATCTCACGACTGGGAAGACTCGCCGGTACTTCTGGATGTCTCTCTGGAAGTCGAAAGAGGCCAGAAAGTAGCTCTGAAAAGCACGTTCCTCAGAATTCTCGCAGGGGAAGTCGAGCCGTCAGAGGGTGAAATCATTTGGGCGGAACGAGCTACCCGAGGCTACTACGCCCAGCATCAGGATGAATCACTGAAGCTCAACTCAACAGTTCTGGAATCAGTACGGGATTCGGCACAGGATCAACCCGATGGCGCACTTCGTGGGATTCTGGGACGATTTCTGTTTTCAGCCGACGATGTATACAAGTCGATCCGAATGCTGTCGGGTGGCGAAAAAAGCCGGGTGGCACTCGCCAAATTTCTGGTCCAACCGAACAACGTATTGCTGCTCGATGAACCGACGAACCACCTCGACGCTGCGACGAGGCAGGAATTACTGAAAGCTCTCGGTGATTATGACGGCACAATTATTTGCGCCAGTCACGACCCGGCTATCGTCGAAGAAATTGCCAGCCACGTTTACACCGTAGAGAACGGCGAAATTACGCTTCTAAGCGTGAATGTGTAAGCACGGGCAAGTTCTCTGATAGCGATAACGCAGTTCCAAGCCCCAGAGACGGCTTCTGGAAGACCCCAACAAGTGGTAGCCGTGTCGCCGCCGCATCTTCCTTCTGAGCAATTGGCTGAACAGCTGGCTGGGCGACCGGCCGTGCCTCAGGCTGTGCAATCAGTATTCCTACTGAACAGATTCGACCGGGTTCACCGTCACGCGGTGCAATGGAACGTCGCCAGTGTTGATGAACTGGTGTCGAATTCCACCGGGAACCAAAACTGCATCACCGGTCTTCACCGGGTACTCTTTGCCGCCGCAAACGAGAATGCCTGAACCTTCTGTAATGAACGCCTGGTGTTCCCACTCGTGTATGTGGTCTGGACTCGATTCACCGGGTCCGTGCTTCACGTAGAGCATCACGTATGACGACACGCCGTCACCGGGTCCGAGTAGGGGATTCGAGCTTCCTTGCTCGTTGCGTATTACGGGTTCCACTAGATTTGCCTCTTTGCGTCTACTGCTGAATGGTTCAGAGCCGAGATGTTACTCAACACCCCGGTACGTTGCACGGCCGCTACACGTCAGTTCGACGCCAGAATGGTTCACGCTTTCGCATGTTTTCGAGAACCGATTCGTCCCATGGCTCCATCTCATTGCCATCGGGCTGCGGCGATTTTCCGCTCCAGCCGATTCGTTCGTGAACACGGGAATCCTTGTAATAAACGATGTAGCTGATGCTCAAAAGCACGTCGAATAGTTCTGCGTTGTTTGCTTCGAACGATCTAATTGCATCGTCCTGCTGCTCAGAGTCGAGCGAATCGAACGATGGGTGTCGTTCGCTAAACGAGTTCATTGCAGCCGTGAACAACGCGTTGAAACGCGCCTGTTGGGCGGCAAGACGCACAATCTCATCACTGAGGTTCATCTGACCAGCAGACGCCAGTTCGTCGATTGCCGGGAGCAGTCGATCAAGGATCGAATTGAGTAGTGTCTGGTCGATGTGAGTGTATGTTGTCATGTGATCAGCCCTTCAAGTCCTGCCGATTGGCAACTATGTAATCGGCAGTTCGTAGCGCCAATGCCTGAATAGTTGGCGTTGGGTTCACCGCAGCGCCGGTTACGAACACGCTGCCATCGACGATGAACAAGTTGTCCACATCGTGCGACTGCCCCCATTTATCGACCACTGAACCCGCGGGGTCATTGCCCATTCGCGCCGTTCCCATCAGGTGCCAACCAGACTGGCGCATCATCGGGTCGACATAGATATCGGACGCCCCGGCTGCTTCGAGAGCCTTCTTTGCGTTTTCGATCGCGTGGTCGAGCTGATCACGAGAGTTCTTGCTCAGCGTGTAGGTAATTCGAGGGGCCGGAATGCCGTCGGAATCGGTTAGTTCGGGGTCGAGATCGACAGTATTGTGGAGTTCGGGAAGATCCTCCCCAATAACCGCCATTCCCATCGTGCTACCAAGTCGCTTTTCGAGTAACTCGTGGTGACCCTCACCCCACGGAATTGGCTTTCTGAACCCGCCCTTTGCGATCCAAGCAGGACCCAAACTCCGCTGGAACTGGAACGTATATCCTCGAACGAACCCCCTGTTTTTATCGGTTTCGTAGAACTCCTGGCTCATCGCTATATTCCCGAGCGGACCCTGCCACGTCTTCATCTTCTGTGGGAACGTTCCAGCGATCATCGCAAACGGATGAAACATCAGGTTTTTACCAACCAGCCCGCTGGAATTAGCGAGCCCGTCGGGATGTGCGTCATTGGTTGAGTTCAGAAGTAGCCGGGGAGTGCCGATACCGTTGGCGGCCATGATCACTGCACGAGCACTCTGATGTTGCTCGTTGCCTTTTGAATCGATGTAATCCGCACCGGTGGCGCGCCCCGAATCATCAGTCGTGATCCTGTGCACACGAGCGCCCGTTTCAATCACAGCACCATTGCGAAGCGCCCGAGGCCAGTACGTAAGATCGGTGCTCGACTTGGCCCTCTGGTAGCAACCCATGTGATTGTGTCCGCAGAAGTTGCAGGCATCTCGTCCCTCACCGTATCGCTGCGAGTTGACATAGCTGTCGGACGGCCACCAGTGCCAACCAAGCTTCTCGAACCCGCTGATGAGCTTCTTGCCGTCTTTTCCGAGTGGTAACGGAGGCATCTGGCGAGGACTTCGAGGTGGATTCGCCGGGTCGCCGTTTATTCCTGAACAGCCCATCACCTCATCGTTGAGATCATAAAACTCCTCAAGTTCCTCGTATGAAATAGGCCAGTCGTCGGCCACTCCGTCGAGTGATTTCACCCGGAAGTCAGAAGGATGGAACCTCGGTGTGTGGGCAGTCCACAGAATCGTGCTGCCCCCGACTCCGTTGAACATCACGGGGGTGACGGGCGAAGCCGAGTCGTTGACCGGATAGTCCTCATCCCGCTGGCGTACGTTCGGGTCTGGCGCCCAGTTGGTCATCATTTCGAATTCGTAGTCAGCCGAAGCCGAAGCGTATTTCGAAGGATCCTGCCAGTAGCCCTGTTCGAGGCACTTCACCTTGAATCCGGCTTCAGAAAGCCACGCCGAAGCGGCCCCGCCCGAAGCGCCAGCTCCGATCACGAGAATGTCGACAGTTTCGTTTGTGGAACCGTTGTTGCTCGTCATATTTTCCTTAGAGGACAGTATTTGGCTGAAAAAAATCTAGAGGCACTGCCTCAAATTTGCGTTCAAGACTGGCAGTGTACGCGTGGTTCATCATCTGTAAAACACGCCTAAACATCGAAGAGCGGTTGTATGATTTGCCAGCTTCGGTAAAACCAACAGGAGAATCAATTGAGCGGCAACATCAAAGTCACCGATGTGAAAATCGTCAACCTTCGTACGGTCAAACACGTTGGAACAATCGAGCCAGCGTGGAGCCCCGGACGTAATATGTCGTTCGAAATCGGTGGTGGTTCGTTCACCGAAGTGCACACCGACGCTGACATCACCGGCATAGGTCCAGCGATGCACCCGATGTTTGTCGATGCTGTGAAGGAGTATCTCATTGGTAGAAGTGCATTCGCCGTAGAGGATCACGCAGCGGCGCTCAATTACTATGTTCCGGCCCTGCATTATCAGGGAGTCGCCGGTGTAGATATGGCGCTGTGGGACATAATCGGCAAAGCAGCGAATCTGCCGCTCTACAAGCTTTGGGGTGGCGAAAAAGAAAAGATCATCCCGTACGCAAGCATGGTTGCGCTTTCAACCCCTGAAGAGCGAGCCGAGCAAGCAAAATCCCTGAAAGACGATGGCTGGCAGGCAATGAAACTACGCTTGCACCACGAGTCGATCACTGATGACATTCGAACTGTAGAAGCCGTTCGTGACGCTGTTGGGCAGGATTTCACGATCATGGTCGACGCTAACCAGGCACAGAGCAGTGGAACATGGCAACCGGGCGTGACATGGAACTTCAAGCGAGCGTACGAAACGGCCGTTGAACTCCAGGATCTGGACGTGTTCTGGCTGGAGGAGCCGCTTCAACGCCACAACTTCGAAGGGCTAGCTGAACTCAACGCCAAGGTCGAAATGCGAATTGCTGGTGGAGAAAATAACCCGGGACTCCACGAGTTCGTTCAGATGTGCGAGCAGGATGTTTACAGCTTGCTGCAGCCAGAAAGCATGGTCATGAACGGAATGACCAACCTGCGCAAAGTGGGAAACCTTGCCGAGTTATATGGCAAGGAGCTGGTACCTCACCATGGAGGAGGCAACATCGGTGTTATAGCTCACCAACACCTCGTTGCATCGTGGCGACACGCACCATTCATGGAATTGCTTCACGACCCGCCAATTGGCCACTACAAGAACAAGTTCTCGATGTTTGCCAACGCACCGGAGGTCGATTCCGAGGGCTTTATGCCACTACCAACTGGACCAGGAATCGGTGTAGAAATCGACCCTGACCTGATTATCAAAGACTAATTTCCAAAACCCGAACACAGGCCATATTTAGACGACCAATTTGCATTCATCGGAACGTACACCCGGCTGGGCAGCGAAGGCATCTACACGCTGCGTCTCAACGGCGAAACAGGCGAACTCACGCAAGTTTCGGTTGCGACCGGGTTGGAGAACCCATCGTTCGTGGCTCTCGATCCTTCAGGCGAGCATCTCTACGCGGTTAGCGAAACCAGTGCATTCAACGGCTCTGGCGGAATTACGGCCTTCAGCGTGAACCGATCAACTGGTGAACTGACCCAGATCAACCAGCAGTCGACGGGCGGACCCGGCCCATGCCATCTGATGATCGATTCAACCGATTCGATGGTGATAGTCACCAACTACTCAGGTGGCAGTGTTTCGGCGCATCCCATCGCTTCAGATGGATCGGTTGGAGAACGCACCGAGTTCATCCAGCACGTAGGTTCGTCGATCAACAAAAATCGTCAAGAAACCGCGCACGCCCACTCGGTGAACATCGACAAGACGAACAGGTACGCGTTCGTTTGCGATCTCGGTAAGGATCAAGTTCTTACCTACGCAATGGATGTTGCGAACGCTAAACTGTCGCTTTTCTCCGTGGTAGACGAAGTAGCCGGCGAAGGCCCAAGGCACTTCACGTTCCATCCCACGAACCAGCAGGTTTATGTGTTGAACGAGTTGGGCTGCACGATCACGCTTTACGATCTCGGTGATGACG
>LWDU01043258.1_pt1 | contig 10485 bp, 11 predicted proteins | sample 727161 | NCBI WGS metagenome assembly LWDU01 (sample SAMN04566230, study PRJNA314399) | hydrothermal vent metagenome | isolation source: deep sea hydrothermal plume seawater | place: Mexico: Gulf of California, Guaymas Basin | collected 2004-07-11 | reverse complement strand
AGGCAGTTTTAATAAGAGAAATGCGATCGGAACATATTGACCGCACCCATCATCTCGCTAAATCCATCTCAGTATTAAATGGAGAAATGACCGGCTATTTATTCACCGGCTGGAAGGCGGGAAAAATCGAGAAAGAGTTCCTATCCCTTTTCCCGAACTCAAGCAAGGCACACCCCTTAAGAAGCACTTTCCCTATCATAGAACATGAATTAGAACTGTACCGCGAAGTGCTTAAGGTCCAGAAAAAATGGGCACCTTTGCAACTCGACCTCTTCCCTATACTTCATAACGCAAACGAACTGAATCTGCTTCTCGATAATATTCAGGAGTTGGGCAACCGGCTGTGGCAAATCATTTATCAAAGTTCCCAAATACGACAATGCATGGAGATCGCGGGGATCGACTTCAGAGATATCCGACCACTGTTCGACAACAATATAATAAACTTAAACCCCCACTAGGCCCGCCGGTGGCAATTGGCAATAACTCGTCAAGCCACAACAACTTCTACTCGTCATTATAGAGCTATTGCTAGTTGGCCCCAAGCCCAGTGGTTAGCCTTTTACTTGGAAGCCTTCTACTTTATCCAGCAGCAGGTGCTTAACATTAGACACTTTTTGCGCTTCCTTCAGGGCATCTTTTCCTTCATCTCTGATACGATTGAGACGCAAATCGAGACGCACCAGATTGGTAAAAAGTGGAAGGAATTTTGCTAACAAAAGTGCGCCTTCGTCGGTAATTCCATTATCCGTAATAACCAGGTTCTGCAAGCTCAATAGATTGTCTGACAAAGCAATATATTGAACCCCTTCGTTCCCTATTTGATTGTAAAACAGGTTCAACGTAGTCAGGTTAACCAGCACTTCAGACTGAGCAATATATTTTGCCCCTTTGGAACCACATAAGTTGGTTCCGAACGCTAGGCTTGTTAACGGCCGCAAAAACTCCATGCGAGCAATGTCCTTAGCCCCATATTCCTTCAAATAAACAGCAGTGAGGTCAAGGGTATATCCATCCTTACTCAAGTGCATCCGGATAATGGACTCTGTTTCAGCCAGAATCCTTTCCTGCCCTACAGATGTTTTATTGCCGCTATAATCCATAATTTCTATTCTCCAACAATTATTTCAGACAAACAGAAAACCCGTACAGCATTGATTTTCTATTAAAAATCGATTTCACTTATACTGATTTGGCCATTATACACCGGTTTAAGACCAGCAGGCAAGAATACTCCCGTAGGCCCCTTAGCAGAGATAGCCACTCGACACTGGCTTCTCACAACCGAGAAAAATCTTTGCTCGCCAGCAAAAAAGCTATTGCAAATTACCATCGGAAGCTCGTCGGGCCAAATGAGGAGAATTTCTTGGATATTTGGACAAAAATATTTTAGTATGCATTATAAACCTTATTTTTAGGGGGTCGACTGCATGGCTGGATTATACAGAACCGAGACTGAGATGAGTCTTGGTAACAACGTGATTGTAACGCAAATGACCCAGGCCATAAACTGGGCTCGGAAATATTCGTTTTTCATTTATCCCTTCATCACCGCGTGCTGTGGGATGGAGTTTATGTCTGTGGCTGGACCTCGGTACGACCTTGATCGGATGGGTGCGGCGTTCCCTCGCTTTTCACCACGACAAGCTGACCTGCTCATGGTAGTAGGGACAATCAGCCACAAACAGGCCCCAATCCTGGTTAAGGTATATAACCAGATGACTGAACCAAAATGGGTAGTTGCCTATGGGGTATGTACAGTATCTGGCGGGTTCTATGATAACTACTCCACCGTGATGGGAATTGATACTCTCATTCCGGTTGACGTTTATATTCCAGGATGTCCGCCAAGACCCGAAATGGTAATCGATGCCTTGATGAAGTTGCAGGATAAGGTTCAAGCAGAAACCCTCGAAGACCATGTCAAAGGTCCCGCACTGGTCACTCCAGCCAGTAAACTCTAGTGGCAAACCGCCGCTGGTGACTAACAGTGGCTTTGTTTGGTGAACAAGTAATTATCGCGTTTAAAAATTTTCTTGCTAATTCCCTACAATGAGAGTGGAAGGGATACTTTTCAGCATCCTTAAAGCGCCCGCTTTTTCTACTGACGTGAGTTTGGGCGAGTTTACCATTTTCTCTAACTCACGGCGTTTCTCTTCAACAAACATTTGAAAATCCTTCTCCTCGGGCACAACCAGGTTTACTTTACCGTCCTCGCCAATAAACCGTTGCTTTAAAAAACGAAAATAAATATTCAACCGGGTTGTCGAGTCCTTCAATCGCAAAAGATAGGTCATTAACATAATGGCCTCTCGTTTGCGATCTATACGATAACCCAGTCGAGTGTTGTCCAGTTTGTTGAATTGAATGTTTAAAATGGTAAATGCTTCTTTCAGTACAGAAGAATCCAGATCCAATGGAGGGAGAGGTAGAATTTTTACCGCAGCAATATCCAATAATAGCGAATTTGCACGGGTCTGCTCCCCCAGATAAGCGGATTTTAAAGGATATTCGCGATTCAGCCGCGATACTTCTTGGAGCACCGGCTCTAAATTTTCTATTGCCGTGGCAACCTGTTTTAAGGTTTCTTCTTCAAAAGGCATTAAAAACCACTGTACCTCCTGAGGAACAGTCAGCCCCTTCTTAATCGCACGGGAATAAAACCGGTCAAGGATAGCTGAAAACTCCGGAATAAAAAATGCTGCAACGGTGTCCGCAAAATAAGGAAAATTTAACATCAAAAAACGAGGGTCAGAGCGGATATTCAAACAGTAGGCCTCCAGCTCGTTGGCAACCCCCAAAAACGATTGGGTCAAATGCAGGGACTCATGTAAATGAGTAGCATTTCCATACACCCGGCTATCTACTAAAATCGCAGAAGGGAAGATACGAATGGTGTCAAAAGTGGTGTGCGCAAACTGACCGGGCCGCAACCATTCATCCGCCCAGGATTGAATAATAAATTGCTTTAATGGGGGCGGAGGAAGACTAGGTTGGATGGAAGAAAGACGATCTAATGATTTCCGCACCCGGTCAATGGATCGGTCCAGCAGCGGACCTGCCTTATGGCACTCACCACAACCAAAAATTGCGAATCCGGGAATTGTAAAAACAGTTTCTTCGCCATCCAGCAGCAGTTTAATTTTTTTGGAGGGAGCCGCAGCCAGGTCAACATCGGCTTGGTATTTTTTAGGCAGATGCAGCTGAATCAAGCGACTTAATTCACCCAACCCTATCGACTCCTCAGCTTGCACTGTAGAAGTCAGCAAAACAAGAAAAGCTACAATGGCAACGGGAAAGTTGCAAAACAATTTCATCAAGGCTTCGGCATCTGAATTTTGAAACGTTGCCATACAGTAATCACCTTGCGGCCATTCCTGTCATCCTTAGCCCCGTCCCAGATGGCGAATGCCATCAGTGCAGGATCAATGCGCTTAGCAAAGTCCACATCCCATTTACCTGTTTTTTGCATGTCACGGAGAAATACCACCGTCCAGACACCATCTTTCCATTCACCGGCACCGTCCACATTCTGGTTTTCAGACGGTTGTGGCGTGATAGTACCAAACCCTTCAGCATTCAGTTCTTCAACGGGGTTCTCTCCTGTGGTATTTAAGCGGAATACCGGATTCGACATGATACCACCATAAATCAGTGCATCCATATCCACTCCCCCTCCGGCATATTCTAAATCGTCCTCAGCTTCGATAGCCTCTTCCAAACCAGCTTTCCAATGCCAGATATTAACGGGTTTATTGCGGTTTCCCATTCCAAAAAAAGGTTCATTGTGGCCATGGGTATGAAGCGTTACCGCCCCCAGCGCAAATTGCACTGCTGCCCCATCACGGAACACATCCGAATGCAGTTCAGAAAATGCATCGTGTGTCGGATCTTGCCACTGCAATCGCACCGCCAGCTGTTCACCATTATTCACCGACGCCACATTGACAAATTCCACCGCTCCTCGTCTTGCGGATAACGGACGCATCACCAGGCTTGTGGTAGCCACCTTATCCCACAAGGGACTATAGGGATCTGTATTCAGTTCTACTCCAACAGGCAGTGAATAAATATCCGTTTCAAATTCTGCTTCTTTAAATTCCTTCACCATATTGGAACGGATAAAGTGCACCAAAGCCCAGCGGTCCTTTTCTGGCACGTGAATATAGGAACCCATAGGCGTTCCATCTAATCCGGCAGAAATAGTTCTAAAAAGATCTTCCGGTCTGCTCCCACTTTTGAAATACTGCGGGTTGGTAATGTCATGCACAAACACAGCATGTTTCCAAGCGTCCATCAGTGATTCAGCCAATTCACCATCCCCTTTTAAAGACTGACCATGACATCGGAAGCATTTTAATTCCTTAAAAAGCTCCTTACCTCGAGCCACCAGGGTTGGGGTGGATTTTAGGATGCCAGTAGACTCTATTTTTTTACCTTGAGGTTCGGTTTTGAATCGTGGGGAAAAACTTTTAATATGATAGATCAAAGCCCAGGTATCTTCTGGACTCAATGCGTCTTTCCAGGCGGGCATGGCAGTGCCAGGAATACCCTCAATAATGGTTCTATATAAATCCTCATCGCGAGGGAGCGTTCCAGTGGGAGTGGAACGGAACTTGAAAATACCTTCCCGAAAATCCCTCGGCCAGGGATATAAATATTCAACCGCTCTGCCACCACCGTCCCCATTTTCCCCATGGCAGAACACACACATATGCATATAAATATTTCGACCGCGGGCAAGCAGGCTTTTCGAATTCAAATCTTTAGGTTTGGAAAAATCTAGTCGATCATGAGATCCCGGGGTACGGAATATACCGCCAGTTCCATCTTGGTGCATGCCCTCCCCATGACCACCATGGTCCATGGGCTCATCCACCCGATATTCCTGCCCAGATGAAAAGTGATCCATAGCCCCATGGTCCATTTCACCATGGTCCATTTTATGCTCTTGCGCTATCGCATACACAGGGCATAATACCGCTAATACCAGTAAAACAAATTTTAAATGAATAAATTTTAACTTCATAATTATCTATCTCCCTCATAGTAGGGGAGGAATTAGCAAGGGATCGTTATCCCGAGAACAACTCCCTACTCGCCAATCAAAGCTATTGCTCGTTTACCCCAGGCCGAGTGGAGCGAACCATTTTTGTACCCTGCTCCAGATCGGCTAGATCTTTCAAATTAAAATAGTTTTCCTTATGACCCAGGCCAAAATACCAGGCAAGATCAAGCCCGCGCTCATCCCCGGTCCAAATATAATAGCTTCCACCTCCCGCAAACACAGAGGGAAGCCCAAGCATTTCATCATCTTTACTTTTAATCTTACCCGAAGACACCCATAACCGGTTGAGCTCTTTCTTAGTTGGTAGCCGCCAATCATCGTGCCCAGCAAACTTCTCAGAATTTTTTCTCATGATATAATCTAAAGCATCGTACCAATTGAGACCTTTTTCCAAATCATGAAAGGAATCGCCTTTTTGCCAAACCAGACCAGTTGTAGAGTCTGTCACAGTCCCATTTTTATTATCGATAAATGAAGCTGCTCCAACCGGAGACACGTTGAGAAAAAAAATAAAGAAGAACGCTGAAGCAAAATATGATAGAGCTGGCATGGACTCACCTCTTTTTACAAATTAGCATTTACATTAGGATTATACCGGAGAAAAAAAACGGAATGAACCCCTAACCGATAAAATTTAAGGGGCAATATGTTTTCAATAACTTACCTATTAACCTATGAACCCTATTGCTGAAATATAGCGTCTTTTTTGAGAAATACCAATTATGAAAGAAATCTTCGAAAGCATCGAAACTTTTATCCTCACCCTACCCCCTCTGTTACAACTTTTTGCTGGCATATTCGCAACTCTCGGAGTAATAAAGTTATTCATGGTGGTGGTTGATTTTATCGAGGACCGGCGAGAAAAGAAAAGTTAGAAAAATTCATATAACCCTTAAAATTTGTCTGCAGCAATGAACCCACTCCCGTGGGAGAGCATTAGCAATGGTCATCAGGCCGATAGCATCGTTACTAGCAGTGAAACTTAGGAACCATATCACGTACATCTTGGCTCCACGGCTAATGGTCCACTTTCTATAGTTCAAATTGCATGAGGTCACGGGCAAGAAACAATTCGCCACCATAAATGGTGGATACCGATTCGCGAATAACATCTAAATCACAGGGCGGGTAAAAATGGGTGAGACAAAGCTTTTTACAATCCGCTTCTTTTGCCAACTTGCCTGCCAAAGAGGGTACCAGGTGTCCCGGTAATTTTTCTTCTTCGGGTGTGGCACATTCCAGAATCATTAGATCCGCCCCCTGCCCCAGTTCAATCATGCCTTGGCAATAATCGGTGTCTCCAGATAACACCACCGATTTCCCAGAAGAACTCTCAAACCGGTAACCTCGGCTCATTTCTATATGCCGAACTTTTTTGAACGTAACCTGATGACATCCAAACTTTTTTGACCCTTCATCAATTTCCGAAATTTGCAGTGAGTATTCAGAAGGAGCAAGCCAATGCTTGAAAGCGGACATTAGTTTATCGAAAAACTCCTGAAATCCTGGTCCTGCAACAATTTCCAAGTCCTTTTTTCTTGCAGCGGGCCTATGACGAGCCCCGAATAAAAAGGGGATCAAGTCACACATATGATCAGGGTGGTTGTGAGTGAAAAAGATTCGGTCTATATCGTGGTAAGTGACCCCTAGGTTCAAAAGTTGTTTAAGGGTTCCATAACCAAAATCAATCAAGGTATTTGTGTCTTCTTCCTGAATAAGCACACCGGAAGAATTACGTTCCAGCGATGGGACAGCGGTACCGGAACCCAATATGGTGATTTTCATGAATGAACTCTCTCGGGAGGAAATAAATTTTTATACAGGCTGCTAGGTTCACTCGAAAAGTCTACAATCGACTTGCAAGCAGGAAAATCAAGTCCCGCTCAACCCCGGTAATACTCCTTTCCTTCATACCCCAGAGAGGCATATTTGAATACCACTCCATTGTACTCATGCCCTGAAAGGGCAAAAGTTTAGGAACAATATCACATACCCATTGGCCCCACGCCTAGTGGGAATGGGGTTTTCGGAAGATGCCGAACGAGCTGGTATAACCGTGTAAAAAGGTTGCATTTCCCACGGGTCCAATTTCCCCATTGCAGAAAAAACCTCCCAGTGGAATATTTCCCAGTTTACCGCGGAACATATTGGTGTCGTGATTCGCTTCACCATAAAGATATTGGCCCCGTCCCAAACAGGAAAATAGTAGCGCCCCTTGGGCATTTTCAGCGTTTCCCTGACTCAGGTAACGGGTCAACATGACCTCGAGATCTTCTGCCGACATATTTTTATCACGCAGATGAAACTGCACCAATTGCCCATTTCTTAAAAGAGCACCTATAGACAGCCCCCCACTTTCGCGGTCTATCCCCATTAAATTGCGAATAAGAAAATCTCCCTGTTTCGGATTGTCCTTCATAGGATCCATCTCAATTCCCAGAAACAACGAAGTTTGAAGTAGTTTTTTATCAGAGTCTGACAATATTTCGTTGAGATCATGGAGTATCTCCAGCGGGGGCTTACCGTCTAGCTCCTGCAACAGAGTTTGGTCGCATTTGGTGATTTGCATGGGCTCACCAATAGGACGGCATCCCTGTGCAACTATAGTGTCAACTTCGATATCACCGCTCAATGCAATGCCCACCAGTCCGGTTTTATAAATTTTATCTTCGAGATACATGGCATTCCCTCCAGGTGCCTGGGCACCGCTGGCGAGTCCGCCTACTTTTTTACTGTTGGGATAGGCAAAATCCATCCCGGCCAAGAACTCTTCGGCTTGGAACGAAAAAGGGTCCGCCAAAAAAACAAAATGAGGGTTTTCTTTAACATCCACCCCAAACCAGTCTCTCCAGACAGAGGGTGCGGTATCTTGGTCCGGCAGGTCTGTGGTTTCGAATTGTAGGGGCTGAATTTTCACACCGGGCAATTCTGCACAGGTGATACTGAGCGCCGCTTGTTGTTCCGCCTCTTCGCCATCGCCAATGATCCCTCCTCCAGAACAACCAAAGAGCAGACCCGGTTTGATATACCTACTGATTAATTCAGGAACTTTGTCACGATAGTCAAATCGGCATTGTCCTTACCAAGTTGACGGATAACAGATTCAGCAGCTTCTTGTATAGCACTATCAATATCTGTTTGCCGAGACAGGGAAGAAACCCATTTCATAAAAACACTCCTTTTTTATAGATCTTCAAAATTAGATGCTAATTTTCTACTTTGGGTTCCCCCGCTAGAAACTGGATGGCTGATTCCGCGGATTGAGTACCACTCTGAATACAATCAGGAATACCGATCCCTCGATATGCACTTCCAGCCAGGAACAAACCACTTTCTAATTCTTGCAGGACAGTATCAATGCGTTGGGAATGGTTTACCTCGTATTGCACATTGGCTTTTCGGTTGTGAAACGCTTTAGAGAATACAGGCTCTTCATGGACTCCCATTATTTCTTTAAGATCCTGCCTCACTAGGGAAATCAAGGTTGCTTCATCTTTTTCGGCAATATCTTCCTTTAAAGCCCCTCCCAGAAAGCAACGAAGCATGACATACCCTTCCGGAGTCCGATGAGGAAACTTCGATGAGGTCCAAGTGCAGGCGAGAATACTGTGCCCCTCACTTCTGGGAACGACAAACCCAAACCCATCCAGCGAGTGAGAAAAACCCTCCTCTTTATATGCCAGGGTGACGGTAGCAGTGGAAACATATTTTATTTGCTTTAAGATTTCAGCCGCTTTTGGAGAAACCGATTGCAGAAACCGGGCCGTAATAGAACCAGGGGTAGCCAATATAAGGGCCTGGGCTTGGTGTTCTCCGCCACCTTCTATATTTACGCTCCAGCCTCCTTCTTTCTGGGAAATTGATTCCACTCGAGTTCCAGACAGAAATTGAATATCAGGAGATTTTTTAATTACCATTTCGACCATTTCCCCTAACCCATCTTTCAGGGTCATGAACAAGGAAAAGTTGCTTGTAGGACGTTTTTTCGCATTCAACAGCATGGCTTTTTTTCTTGCCAGCATCCCAATAATGAGCGAGCGGTATTTGCGTTCGGTCTCAACAAACATGGGAAAGGTGCTACCTATACTCATGGTTTCAGGATTACTGGCATAAATACCGGCCAACATGGGTTCAGCCATTTTTTTTAACGCTTCCTCACCCATCCGCCTACGAATAAATGAAGCCAAGCTTTCATCACCATTTCCCCTTTTTTTAGGTATCAGAAGATCGCAAGCCATACGAATCTTCCCTGCCAGACTAAACAGTGGCGTAAAAGCAAAAGGTAAAAACTTGGTAGGAATCATCAAACTCAGACCATCTGGCATCGTCACCAGTTTTCCTCCGGTATACACATAAGTCCTGGGCGCTCCTGGATTGGTACTGACCAAACGGTCTTCAAGGCCCAGTTGCTGGCATAATTTAATAGCCGCCGGCTTTTGTGAAATAAATGAATCTGGGCCTCTTTCGACAACAAACCCATCGGACTTTTCTGTGGCTATTTTCCCGCCAAATCGATCCCCGCCCTCGAATATGGAGCATTCCAGCGGTGCGCCCTCTGCTATTTCCTTCTGAATGCGATATGCCGCCGCCAATCCGGCGATACCCCCTCCTATAACAATAACTTTTTTCATGGGCGCATTATGTCAGGTTTCCAATATTCTCGCAATATACCGGGCACACAGTTTTTCTCTTGAAAAACAACATTATTGGTAATTGTGGAAAGGGTTTGTTATATTTTGAAAATTAAATTAAAATATATTTATGCAAATCTATTAATTTTGTCAGGAGGTTCGACAATGTCCAATTCCGCCTCAGTTTTGAAAGAAGCTGTTGAGTTCGAGAAAAAAGCTTTGGAAAAATATGCAGAAGCTGCCGAAATGGTAAAGCACGCTGAGACCAAAGCATCTATTGAAAAAATTACTTCTGAAAAAAAACAAGTCATTGAGTCCATGCATTGGGTCATTATGGCGGAAGCAGGAGAAATCGAAACCGAAAAACCCGCCCCAGCCGCTGAAGGTGAGGAGGCTAAGAGTGGTGCCAGCAAATGTCCTTTCTCAGGCGCGTTAGCTGAAATGGGTATCGATATCACCAAAATGTCCAAGGAAGAAGCCATGGAAAAAATGGGCGATATGTCCAAGCTCTTTCCCGAAAGCACAGATTCTTAATTCCGCTATGTCTCCCCCCTTCAATCTATTAATGGAGTGCGGAAGTTGCGCAATTGAAAACCTCATTCCCGGGTTCACTCCCGGGACACCGGTTATATGCAACCAATGCCGAGAAAACCTGCTGGCTCTCGATTTTCCCAAAACTCATCAAGGCCATACCTGCGATTCTTGTGGAATGGTTTTGTTGATCAAGGAAGAAACCGAATTCTCAGATGGAGAATCAGAATGTCAGTGTGGGGGTCAGAATTTCTC
>LWDU01039073.1_pt1 | contig 10485 bp, 4 predicted proteins | sample 727161 | NCBI WGS metagenome assembly LWDU01 (sample SAMN04566230, study PRJNA314399) | hydrothermal vent metagenome | isolation source: deep sea hydrothermal plume seawater | place: Mexico: Gulf of California, Guaymas Basin | collected 2004-07-11 | reverse complement strand
TCTCGCGTAGCGGCGTGCCGCCTGATCGGCCTCTTCGTGCAAGAGCCGGCACTTCTGACCATCGTCGTTTGCACGGAAACAATCTTCGTACTTGTTTTTGGCCGTCAAATACTTGTTGCAGGAATCAATGGCACACCCTAAAGAAGCCTGGGCCATGGCGATCGCCGCTACGAGAATAACAGTTCTCATATCCTCTTCCTCCAGCCCCACCCTGTGCATTGCTCTCTGTTCGGCGGCTCGCCCACTTCCCCGGATTACTTGCTCTGATGGACCGCGAAGTCATGACGCTCTGTCCACCAGGGACAAAAGAACCAGATTTCAGGTCAACTCTAAGTAAGTACGTTTAACCGCGTCTCCTAACTGACTGATCCAGTCTATGCTAAGCGCATTAAGAGAAGTTGAAGAAGAACGACAGCCGAGGACCAAGACATTCAATCCGGCTTCTGGCGGAATTTGCGGGTGTTTTCGAGCTCTTAGCTCGCACCCATGAAGGATCCAGCACGGGGCCGCCCCTCCAAAGGTCTTCAACTCACCCTGATGCGTTCTTCTCTCTCGAACCAAGCAGCGACTCCCGCCCGCGTAGAAGGCGGCGTGTGGCGGCCCATCCCAATAGCGTTGCGAGCAGGCCCAATCCGCCAGGGTTCAGCGCCGGAACTGTCGGCGGTGGCATGTCCGGGACCACGGCGTTGAGAAGTTGGTCTTCCAGGTCACTCGACATTTCCCAGATCATCACGCCACCCAGGTCGTTCGTCAGGACGGATTCCTTTTTCAGCGCGAGAGACGCCGGGTCGTCGTAGCTGAGGAAAAAGCCGTTTGACGGATCGTGCAGCCAAGGGACTCCGGAATCGCTATCCCGATACATATCCATGCCGGGCCGGTTTACGTAGTTCACCGCGATGTCGGCATAGTCGAACATGCCGGTGGCGCCACTGGTCGCGTCGTCCCAGGTGCCCATCGGGGTTCCGGTGAAGCCTTGAAAGAGCCCTTCGTTCACGTTGGCCACGCCCTGCACCCCACGGCCGTAGAACGGGACGCCCAACACGAGTTTGTCGGCGGGGACGCCTCTTCCGAGGAAGTTCTGGATTGCTGCGTCGGCGTTGGCACCGGGCGTGCTCGTTGGGTCTGCGGGCGACGGGTAGAGAGGGGCGTTGTTGAAGTCGTAGGTCATGACGTTGATGAAGTCGAGGTGAGGATGGATTTGTTCGACCTCGATGTTCGCGATCTTATCCGCCCCAGCGCCCGCAGCGATTGTCAGCAGATAGTGGCGGCTGTGCGTCGCACCGCGCGCGTCGAGTTCGCTCCGCACAGCTTGCAGCAAGAGCGTAAAATTCTCGGTGTCTTCCGGGCGCGAGGTGTTCGGGGAGAGGCCGCCACCTCCCGGGTACTCCCAGTCGATGTCGATGCCATCGAAGCCGTAGAATTCCATGAAGTCGGCGCAGCTCGTCGCGAACTGCGCGCGCGAGGCCGGTGTGAGCGCCGCGTCCGAAAAGTTCCCCGACCACGTCCATCCACCGACGGAAATTAGGGTTTGGAGGCCGGGGTGTTGCTCCTGCAAGAGGTCGAGTTGGTGAAAGTTTCCGAAGTAGGGGACGTCAGAGCCCGGGCCCGACCAGGGGTCGCCGGGCAGGTGGCGCTCGACGTCGGCCCACGGGTCTCCGAGAACGCATTGGCCGCCGACCAGGTTGGCGAATGCGTAGTTGATGTGGGTCAGCTTTTCGCCCGGGAGATCGGCAATCTCGAAGCCACGATCGTAGATACCCCATGCCGGGTAATACCCAACGACACGTGAGGCCTCGGAGTGGTTGGGGAACACTCCGAGTACCAGGAGGGCGCAGAGGAGGGTACAGAGGAGGGCGCTCGTCGTGCGCCAGGCAGCGAAGGGCTTGCCAGCGCTGTATGCCAACCGGTCTCTCGTCGTTCTTCTCGGCACCTTGAATCTCCGCGGAAAAGATCAAAGCTCGCTTGCAGTGTGGCCGGTGGAGGGGTGGGGCGCCAGAATGCGCATGAAAGGATAGGACATCCAGGCCGGCTTCTGGCACAGCGCCCGAGAATGGGCGTTGTTTCAAGTCCCTATGGGATACCTCGTGGCGGGTAATCCGAAGTCGACTGCCGATGCTTGGGATAGGATCGATGACTCCGGCACCCCACCGCTGGCAAAAGGTAAAGCGCTACTTGCCCTGATCCCCCTTTGCCTCGCGCGACAACCATGCGGTCAAGCTTTCATCCACTCGTTTGAGGGAATAGAGGTGCGCAACTTTTTCGTCCCCCTCGCCCACTAGGTAGGGGCTGCGAAATTCCCACACAACCTCTCCGTCTTGCGTGAGCTCGAGTGCCCGCCCCCCGTCTGTCTCGATCACCAATATGTTGCCATTTTCGAGCACCTGGACTCGTCCTGATCTCCGGGAATACAGCGGCTCTGCCGAGGTACCCGAGTATTGCCGCACGACGAGGCGAGTTCGAGGATCCAGAGTCATCACACCCGAGCGCTTAGGGGAGAGGAAATTGTTGAAGAGAACGATGCTCCCATCTGCAAGGAGGCGGGGGGAATGCTGCATCCCAAACGGCCCCTGTTGAGACCAACGCGTCACCCCTTTCTCCATGTCGACGACCGCGACAGTGTCGAGCATGGCCATCGAGATCAGGGCGTCTCCGGCCCTAAATGGGGGCCCAAGGCGTGTCGCTTCGGCGGCCGTCAACAGCCAGAGGGAATTGGTATGAAAAGGGTCGTGCACGCTCCTCTCGTCCAGTCCGTAGCTGCGGTCATGGGCCCGCTTCCAAAACGACTTCCGCAACTGCAGCCAGTTGGCGTTCCGCAATGCGTCAGAGATCGCGAGTCTCTGCAGTTCCACACCGCTCTCGTCGCGCAAGACAATGAAGTCCTCTACCGACGGTTTGTTCTCGATTCCCGGAATTACCTTTCGCTCTGCTTGAAGGTGCGCGATGTCCCCGGTCTCTGTTAGCTGAACTTCATGATGGGCTGGCTCGGGGACGGCCCAAAGGACTCGTGAATCTCGATCAAGCCTGAATATTCCGAACAGCTCCCAGATCACCAGTAAATCACCGTTCGGGAAGAGAACCGCATCTCGCCAAAAATTTCGGTGCGCCTCCATTCCGCGATTTTTCCGCGGGTGATCGGGAAAGATCTCAGAAAACTCTGCTCGCCACTCGTGAAGTACTTTGCCTTCCATGCCCATGAGAACGGCGACAGGGCCATGGCCCGATGTCAGAAGGTTGAGCCCGGGCGCTGCCTTGCCAGGGTCGTGGAATACGACACCCCGAGAACCCCGTGATTGCCGACTGGCCGCGAGGTAACCGATGGCGCTCAGCTGTTCAATGAGTTCAGCTTCGACCTGAAATTTTCGACCGGAGTCGGAGAGCCGAGCCGTGCTTTCCTCTCCTTCGGCGCTTGCCTGAGCCCCCAGGTCTCCAAAAAGGATCGGGACAAGCAGTCCAAGGAAGAGCAGCACGGGCGATAGGAGAGACCTCACACCCTTCGCTTGGCCATTGGTCTTTGGCGGGCCCTGGTCGCCAGCAAAGCGAGAATCCCCGCCGCCAAGCCGATGTTTGCGGACGGTTCCGGAACCGAAATCAGTAGCGGCTGAACCCGGGTATGCGAGCCATTCGGGTTCGTCGCGGTGAGGCTGACGGTGTAGTCCCCCGGCGTCGTATATTGATGATTCGGGTTCTGGGCGGTCGATGTTCCTCCGTCGCCGAAGTCCCACGACCATGTTGTAGGCATCTGGCTCGAAACGTCGCCGAACGAAACATCGAGAGGAGCATTGCCGATGCTAACCGACGTCGAGAAATCCGCCGTCGGCGTACCTGGGGCGGGTGGCCCCCCAAAATTGAAGATGAGTTCTCCGGCAGCTCGCTCACCGGCCTGCATCGCGCCTGGAACCGTCGACGCCGCCGTATTGTGAGTTGCCTCGCCAGCGAAGTAGAGGGTGGGCCCTACTGCTTCCGCCAGCGCCTGGCGCTGGGTCAGACCACTGGGGGGGCGCGTCCCTGGCGCTGGAAAGGAGTAACTCCCCCTGATGTAGGGGTCCGAAGTCCAGTCCTGCACGACACCCTCGATGAACGCGGTCGAAGCAGTTCCTCCGAATGCCACATCGAGATCCGCCAGTGCCTGGTTGATCCGGGCGGCATCGTTCGGAAGCGCCGCCATAGCTTCGGCATTCCTTCCCATCATGAAACAAGTCAACACGTGATCGGTGGCACCTGGCTGGTACTTGTTCGGTGTCCAGCAGTTTCCAGATGGGCCGTCCGTGAGCACATTCATCATCTTGGATTCCCAAATCTGGCTGCTGAATCGCAGCGAAATTTTCATCCCCTTTCCCATGCCGATGGTATTGATCGCATCCAGCTTGGCGGCAGGTAGATCAGGAACGAAGTCGATGACCCCTGCTTTGAGGACGCCGACCGACACGGTCACAATAATCGCATCGGCGTAGTTGTAGACACCGTTGCCGTCGATCGCCACTGGCTTCACGCCGCCCGTGTCGACAACGGTGACCGGGCTGTTGTATGTGACGAAAGGAGTCACCTGATCGAAATACAGTGTGTCGAGGGCGTCGAGGTATCCCGTCGAGCTCAACCCATAGAGCGCACCACTCAGTGAGAAAGAGTTCCATTCCCGTGACAGCGAGCGCAGGCCCAACTTTTCGACCGTGGTTCCGTATTCGCCTCCGGGCGATCCATCTTCGTAGAGGTGATATCCCCGACTCGCCGAAGGAACCCCCCAGGAGGTGTCAAGGAAATCCGAAAGGAGTTCATCAGTAACAGCATTATTGTGATTGCCAACCTGGCCGTAGAAGTCCCAGTAGTCGACTATGTCCGGATCCGAATCACAATTTCCGGTTTCCGCCCAACACGTGTTCCCTCCGCCCATCCCGTCCGCATCCATCACGATCATCTGATCCTGGGTGGAGTTTTCCCTGAAGATCCGGATTTGGGCGCCGTTTCCGTATGCTGCCGTGATATCGTCGAAGATGGGGTTGTTGGCCGCCCCATAGAGTTCTTCCGCACCGTGCTCTATCCCCACGTCNNNNCCGAAGACGCCCCTGAGAGCAACGCCAGCGCAGTCGAGACAAAGACCGTGAAAGCCTTTCCTGCCGCCTCCGCCCGGATCCGGTCAGTCGAGAAGTGGCCCGTGGAAATATCCATGCGGTCGCCTTTCGAAGTATGCGCTTGGAGTTGCTCGTTCGATCCGCGAACGATCGCCCTCAAATTACCAGCAACCCGGCTTGGTAAACAAGCAAAGACTTCTGCCGTACGGTTCACTTCAGCCTGGATATCCCATCTCCTGCGCGCAAACGCTAGTGTAGTTCGCTTGAACGTGTCGAGGACCCATCCATCCCAAGGGAGCCACGATGTTCTTCGTGAAAAAATTCCTCCACGGCATCGTGATCCGTCTGACCCGCCTGTTCTCGGGTCTCATGCCCGACCGGGTTCCTTTGACGTTTCTAGGCTCTTCCGCCGTCGGGGAACTGTTCGAGGCTATGGCGCAGACCGGATCACGGCGCGTTCTGATCGTGACTGATGAGGGTCTGGTTCAGACAGGATGGGTCTCGCGAATTTCCGAGGCCATCCAAGCGGCTCAGATGGAGCCTTTCGTCTATTCCGGCGTCCAGCCGGATCCGACCTTCGACCATGTGGAGGAGGGCATGGCGCTGTTCAAGGAAAAGAACTGCGACGCCATTCTTGCCTTGGGGGGCGGATCATCGATGGATGCCGCGAAGGTCATCGCCGCGGCTACTCAAAACGGAGAAGACGCTCGGAAACTCGAAGGTATCATGAAGGTCAAGCGCCCCCCCTGCACGCTCTGCGCTATTCCCACCACAGCCGGAACCGGTTCCGAAGCGACCATCGCCGCAGTGATCTCAGAGCCCGAGACCCACGTGAAAAAATTCTTCGTTGACCCCAAGATCCTTCCCGAAATGGTGGCTCTCGACTCCTCGTTGATGCTCGACCTCCCGCCCGCCATCACCGCGGCTACGGGAATGGACGCCCTTACCCATGCGGTTGAGTCGATTGTCGCACGAACGTCCCGAAACCAAACCGAACGCTGGGCCTTTTCCGCAATTGATCTGATTTTCGAGCACCTTCCCCGAGCCTATGCCGAAGGCCACGATGAGGTGGCGCGGCGGGGGATGGCCCTTGCGGCCTACTACGCAGGGTTGGCCTTCACCCGGACGAGCGTCGGCTACGTCCATGCGATCGCCCACACTTTCGGCGCGTATTACCGAACGCCCCATGGGTTGGCCAATGCGATCGCCCTGCCGCATGTCCTCGAAGTCTCGAAAGCGGAGTGCACGGCCCCCTTGGCGCGAATGGCCGACCGTCTCGGACTGAAGGGCGCGGACGATGGAGAAAAATCAGACCGGGTCATCGAGGCTATTCGCAACTTGATGCATCAAATCGACATTCCCGAGAATCTCGAGGCCCTTCGAGAGGATGACATCGCGGCCATCACCCGGCAGGCTTTGGCCGAAGCCCACCTCAACTACCCGGTTCCACGCTACCTGGGCCAGGCCGAGGGTGAGAAACTGGTTCGCACCATGCTGGGGCGAGTCGCCTGAGCGACTCTTGAGCGGGAGCCGAGCGGCGAACCGGCTAGGGAAAGCTTTGGCGGTCGACTCCGTGAGTCGTGGGATCTGCCCGGCTACTGGTCTTCGCGATCATGGGCTCCCCAGATGCCGTTGATGACGAGGGGATAGGACGTTCAAGGTGTTTTCTGGCCCAACGCCACACACGAACGTTGTGCCAAAAGACAGCTTGAATGCCCTATCCCCAGGCTATGGCGATGGCGCCGGCACGATCCGAGCTGCCGACCGAGATGTAGAGAATGGAAAGTATCGATAGTGGGTTACGGCGTCTTCTGCGGCATTGGGCTCGATTCGGATTCGCCCTGAGCGGCAGATAATGAGAATATATTTTGCATTTCCCACTCATCCGGAGCATAAGGTGTAGGTGACATATCGTAGAAAGCTCCGCGGCGAAGCGCTGCCTTTTCGTGCCCCGAATGGCCGCCCGTATCCTCGCGAGGGAGAGGAGCGGGAACTCCCATCATCTAATGACTAAGTTTTTGACTAAGCGATTGCGAACTCGGCTTGCCGCGCTCCTCCTGTTGCTCCTCCCATCGCCTGTTCAAGCGCTCGAAGTGGATCGATCGACGCTCTCGGGATCGAACTTGCGCCTCGAAGGAGCTGCTGCGGTCCCAAATTCGACGGTGACGGTGACCTCCACGGCGTCCGCTGCATCTTCGACGGCGGATCGCAAGGGCCGGTTTCGTATCGAGCAGGCCGGCTTCAGCGCTCCGAATTGTCAGGCCACGGTGTCGGACGGTGCCGGCTCCATCGCAATCGCTCTTTCGGGCTGCACCCCCAGCGGGCCGCCTCCCAATCAGCCGCCGATCGCCAACGCAGGGCTGGATATTCTGGCTGTCGATTCCGACCAGAACGGCAGTGAGAACGTGGCTTTGTCCGCATTGTTCAGTAGCGACCCGGATGGTTTCATCGTCAGCTATGCGTGGAGCGAGGCAGGAGTGGTGCTGGCGACCGGGAACGCCGCTCTGGTCGCATTCAGCGTTGGCGTCCACGCTGTAGAGTTGACGGTGACCGACGACGACGGGGCGTCCGCTTCCGATCTGGTGGCGGTCACGGTCGAAGCCTTCGTCCCACCGCCGCCGCCGCCCAATCAACCGCCGGTCGCCAACGCAGGGCTGGATATTCTGACTGTCGATCTCGACCAGAACGGCAGTGAGATCGTGGCCCTCGACGCTTCACTCAGCAGCGACCCGGACGGTGCCATCGTCAGCTACCAGTGGAGCGAATCCGGCCTACCGATCGCCACCGGGGTGACCCCTTTGGTTCCCATCACTGTCGGGACTCTCCAGATCGATCTGACCGTGACGGATGACGCTGGTGCTTCCGCCTCCGATTCCCTCATCGTCACCGTCGATGCGGCAACTCCACCACCGCCACCGCCACCGAGTAATGGTCTGGGAAATCCCGACGCATTGCTCGAATCGAACCATGTCTGGTCGGGGAGTTTCGACTCGGCGATGTTCGGTAGCTCCGTTGCCGATGCGGGGGACGTCAATGGCGATGGATTCAGCGACATCGTTGTCGGAGCCTACGGCTGGGATGTCCCCGGAGGACTGTTCGACGAGGGCGCTGCCTTCGTCTTTCTCGGCGGCCCCAATGGCATCGTCGGCTTCGACCCGATCTCTGCCAATGCCGTGCTGCTGGGAGACGATGCCAGCGGCGAGTTTGGCAACAGCGTCTCGGGGGCTGGCGATGTCAACGGTGACGGCTTTGACGACATCATCATCGGGGCGCACCACTACAACAGCACCATCGCGGGCGGCACCCTGGCCGTCGATGGCGCGGCCTTCGTATTTCTCGGCGGTCCGACAGGGATTGTCGGCACCGGTCCGTCCACCGCCCACGCCGCCATCTTCGGTGACCAGAACGACTGTCGTCTCGGCCACGAGGTTGCTGCAGCCGGCGATGTCAACGGCGATGGCTTCGGCGACATCATCATCGGTGCGCCCCTGCGCGGAGTTCCCTTCCCTGCGCCGATCCCTCCCAACGATGGCTCGGGGAATGGCGGGGCAGCCCTGGTATTCCTCGGCAGCGCCTCGGGAATTACCGGCACCGGTTTCTCCGACGCTGATCGAGTCATCCTGCACCATCCGCCGGGACAGCCGGTGGCGAGCGGAGATCAGGTGGGTGCCGGGGTCGCTGCGGCAGGGGATGTCAACAACGATGGCTTCGACGACGTGCTTGTCGGAGCGGGCGGCTACATCATGGTCTTCCACGGCAGCGCGACGGGGATCGTCGGGACCGATCCCAGCAATGCGGGTACCAAGATCACGTCGGATGCGTCCATCAGCGTCGGCGCCCGGGTCTCGGGCGCGGGGGACGTGAACGGCGACGGATACGCCGACATCTTGGCCGCCGATCCCAACTACCCGACGATCCCCTTTGTTTCCACCGGCCCCGGAGCGTTCATGGTCTTCCACGGCAGCGCTTCCGGCATCGCTGCCACCAGTCCCGCCGCTGCAGACACGTTCATCGAGGGAACCGGGGTGGATGTTTTTCAAAAGCTGGGCTGGCGCTTTTCCGCAGCCGGGGACGTCGATGGCGACGGCTTTGGCGACGTCATCGTGGGGGCTATCGAGTTCCCAGGCGGCCTCGCGCTGGAAGGATCGGCATACCTCTTCAGGGGCAGCGCCACTGGGCTCGTGGGGAACAGCGACTCGGACGCCCTCGTGCGCCTCGAGGCGGGCCAGTCGGGCGCGGCTTACCGGAGCAACAAGCCGGGGTTCGACGTCGCCGGCGTCGGAGACGTCAACAGCGATGGTTTCGCGGATTTTCTGATGGGCGCCGGCCAATACGATGCCGGCCAGGCAGATGAGGGCGTGGTCCTCGTCTACCACGGCGAACCTGCGTCGCTGAATCCCAATCAGCCGCCGGTGGCGATTGCGGGCGCCGACCAGATTTTCATTGACGTGGATGACAACGGCGAGGAGGTGTTCACCTTCGACGGCCGCGCCTCCTTCGACCCGGATGGCTCGATCGACAGTTACGCATGGCGCGAAGGGGGGACGCTTCTCGGTACCTCACCCGTGCTGGTTGCCAGCTTCGCTATCCAGGGCGCGGGCGACCATGTCTTGACCCTGACCGTTACCGACAATCTTGGCCTCAGTAGGGGCGATACCGTCCGCGCCAGAGTGAACCCGGTCCCAACACATTTCCTCTTGCAAGAGACTTTCAGCACTGGCTTCGACACCTGGCTGACCGGTGGGGACGCGGTGCTGGTCAACGACCCACCCGGCGGCGCCCAGGTGGCGCGTCTTGGCGCCCCAGGCGCGTTCATGCAGCGATCGATCGGCCTCCTGACCGACTTTTCAGGGGTGCCGTTGCCTGCCGGAGCCACCGGCATTGCGATCGACTTCTGGGGCAAGGCGAGCCAGTTCGCGCCCTCTGACGAGCTGCTGCTCAAGGGCAGTATCGACGGCGGCCCGTTCACGACCTTCTTGACCCTCCGACCCCAGGATGAGGGGCTCAACGACGGGATCTTCCATTTCTACGGTGGCACCGTCGGCCATGGCCCAGTCAGCTTTTCGTGGTTCCCGCTGACAGCGACGAACGTCGTGCTGCGCTTCGAGTCGAACATGACCACCGGTCTCTTCTCCATCAGATCGCTGGAGATCGACGCGATCGTCGCTCCGGTCCCGGCCCAGAATCCGATCGCCAACGCTGGCATCGACCTGTCGGTCACCGATGTGAATGGCGACGGGCTGGAGACGTTGACTCTCGATGGGTCGGCGTCTTTCGACCCCGATGGTGTCATCGTCAGTTACCAGTGGAGCGAGTCGGGGCTGGCTCTGGCCAGCGGTCCAGCCCCAGCGGTATCTTTCGCCGTCGGCGTGCACCAGGTCGCACTGACGGTGACCGACAACAGCGGCGCAACTTCGAG
>LWDU01037781.1_pt2 | contig 10485 bp, 10 predicted proteins | sample 727161 | NCBI WGS metagenome assembly LWDU01 (sample SAMN04566230, study PRJNA314399) | hydrothermal vent metagenome | isolation source: deep sea hydrothermal plume seawater | place: Mexico: Gulf of California, Guaymas Basin | collected 2004-07-11 | reverse complement strand
CTCATTCTAGGCTCTTCATCGAACTTGCCTAGCCTGAACGGCTCGCTGCGTTTAGCAGGTGAGCCGCAAACAGTTGGGCGGCACACCCACACTCGGCATGGATGCGAACCGATTCGTAAAGGAGGGAAGCGACGCCGAGAGCTGGCGCAACTACGCGCGGAGTATTCGACGCAGCGCTGACGCTCTGTGGGAGTGCTGGGCTGAGGCTGTCCCGGATGCCGTAGTCGCAATGTCAAATGAGGCTCCCGATGCGGACGCCAAGTTTGAATCGGCATACGGGTATGTCGCCTCGGCGCAGATGCTGTATGGGCTCGCGTTGGAGACCGCCTTTAAGGCTTCGATCCTCGCGAACAGTCCTGAGACCGTAGAAATCCAGATCACGACTGACGGGCGGGGCGAGGTCACAGCTGCTGAACTGAAACAGCTCGGCGTACCAATGAGCAAAGGGCACGACTTGGTCGCCCTAGCCACCAAGGCCGGGGCCTTCTACCGTGGCGCCGGTGCCATCTACTCAGCAGACTCCGATTACGCAGCCCTCCAGGCCATTCTCGGTCATCTGACCGACATGGTTGTCTGGATGGGGAGGTATCCGATCCCGCGTCGCTCGGGACAAGGCTTCCAGCCGCCCGAGGGTGTTCCGTCGGTAGCCTTCGGTCATCGCATGATCGATTGGATTGATCCTGTGCTTGACTTTTTCCTACAATCGCCAGATGGCGAAGCCATGTTGGAGCCGGACACCGGGGCGACACTTTAGGCCGGTCACCGGGGTGACACGTCGTTTTCCGACGTGCGCGCAGTTGGGGAGCAAGCCGCGGTAAGCGGAGGCCAGACGACCTCTATCGCGCGCTCAGAGCCCCTCTGAGGGGCACTGACGGACGGGGTGACACAGGACAGGGACGATCGTTGCGTCCCATCCTTTCTGCTCTCCATGCCCGTCGTCCCTCCCGGCGAGCCTCCTCTCGGGGATTCTTCCCCCGAGCCCGGCCTCCGCGTCGTCGCGGTCGCCCGCGCTGCCGACCTCCTCCCGCTCGCGGCGATCCCCGTCGCGCTCTGCCGGGTCCCGGCCGGCTTCCCGTCGCCCGCGGCGGACTACCTCGACGGCCAGCTCGACCTCCACGAGCTCCTGGGCGTGGACGCCGCCAGCTGCTACTTCGTCCGCGTCGAGGGCGAGAGCATGACCGGCGAGCGCATCCTCGACGGCGACATCGTGCTCGTCAACCGGGCCCTCGAGCCCCAATCCGGCAACGTCGTCATCGCCTGCCTCGACGGGGAGCTCACGCTCAAGCGGCTCGTCAAGGACCGGCGGGGCGTCCGGTTGCTCGCGGGCAACCCGGACTACGCGCCCATCGTCGTCGGGGAAGAGCAGGAGCTCGTGGTCTGGGGCGTCGTCACGTTCTCGATCCACGACCACCGGATGCGGAAGGCGGTCACGCGCGTCGCGAGGGCCGCGTGACGATGACGGAGACGACCGCTGCGCCGCCGCGACGCCTCGTCGGCCTCGTCGACTGCTCGGCGTTCTACTGCTCGTGCGAGCGCGTCTTCGACCCCCGACTGGAGGGCGTCCCCGTGGCCGTGCTCTCGAACAACGACGGCTGCGTCATCGCGCGGAGCCAGGGGGTGAAGGACGCGGGCGTCGCGATGGGCGAGCCCTTCTTCAAGGCCCGCGCCCGCCTCCGCGAGATCGGCGCGGCCGTGCTGTCGAGCAACTACACCCTCTACGGCGACATGAGCCGCCGCGTGATGAGCACGCTGGAGACGTTCACGCCGGACGTGGCGGAGTACTCGATCGACGAGGCGTTCCTCTCCGTCCCGACGCCGCTAGGCTCTCCCGAGGAGGTCCACCAGCGCGTCGAGGCGCTCGCGCGGGAGGTCCGCGCCCGCGTGCTCATGTGGACGGGGATCCCGGTGCGGGTCTCGTTCGCCGAGACGAAGACGCTGGCCAAGGCCGCGAGCGAGTACGCGAAGGTGCTCCTCGGGCGGGGGGAGGCCCCCTGCGTCTGCCTCTACGGGCACCCCGAGCGCGAGCGGTGGCTCTCGGAGATGGACGTGGCCGACGTGTGGGGCGTCGGGCGGAGGTGGGGGCAGGCGCTCCGCGGCCTCGGAGCCTCGACGGCGGCAACGCTCGCGGCCATGCCCGACGCGCTGATCCGGAAGCGGTTCAACGTCGTCCTGCTCCGCACGGTCCACGAGCTCCGCGGCCTCCCGTGCCTCCCGCTGGACGACGCCCCGCTCACGCGGCAGACGCTCGTGAAGTCGCGCTCGTTCGGGGAGCCGGTGACGGACCTGACCTCGCTCTCTCAGGCCGTGTCCACGCACGCCGCGCGCGCGGCGGAGAAGCTTCGCCGGGAGGGGCTCGTCGCCGGTCGGGTCTCGGCCTTCATCACGACGAAGCGCTACGGCGAGGGGCCGCACCGGAGCGGGGGCGGGGAGACCGCGCTGGCGGTGCAGACGGCGGACACGGGCGCGCTCATCGCCGCGGCGCGGGCGTGCCTCCGGCGGGGGTACGCCGCGCGGGACCGGGCCGGACGGCCGTACCGCTACCGGAAGGCGGGCGTGATGCTGACGGAGATCCGGCCCGCCGGGACCGAGCAGCAGGCGCTCCTCCCCATCGGGCGCCAGCAGTCGGGCGCCGACCGCGAGCGGCAGGCCGCGCTCATGGAGGCGCTCGACGCCGCGAACGAGAGGTTCGGGAAGCGGGCCGTCGTGTTCGGCTCGATGGGGGCGCCGGAGATGCTTCGGCGGACGCGCGAGGAGTCCGGGGCACCGGGGTGGGAGATGCGGCGCCAGCGGATGAGCCCCCGCTACACCACGCGGTGGGGGGAGCTGATGGTGGTGCGGGCATTGGCCCCGTTCGTGACGCCGGACGAGGAAGCTGCGAGCTGAGCGCTGGCGCTGAGGGTGGGCCCGAACTCGGCACGGAGTGCGACCGGAGTCACCGTCCGACTGGCGACGCCGACGGAAGTCCAGGTGGAGTTGTACGATGCGCTGGGACGTTGCGTGGTCGCAACGAGGGTCATGCGCTGGTGCATCGGTGTAACCGCTCGACCTCTCGTAGCTGTCTGTGGGGGTCTACGGCCTTCGTGTGGGGTCGGAGCAGGGCGACACCGTGATCCGGCGCGTCACGGCTATGAGGTTGATGTGGGGGCTTCGGTGTGCCGCGCCCTCGGCCGACCCGGCCAGGAAAGAGAGACCGCCGCTGCCCCGGGCTTTACTACAGGTCTACTGTCTCGTAGGCGAGAGGGACACGCTCAACAATTCCCCCCCCTGCTCTCGCCGAGGGCAGATCTGAGGATGTCTGCCTGGGTGTCCGGCGCAACGTGAGCGTACCTCATTGTTACATCGATGCTCCCGTGCCCCGCGAACCGCTGAACGACCGGGAGCGGGACGCCCCGCTCCACCAGCCACGTGATGCAGGAGTGCCGGAGGACGTGTGGGGTGAGAGCCGGGACGCCGGCCGCGACGGCGAACCGCTTCACGACCCCGCTGCACGTGCGCGGCGCGATGGGACCGTTGCCCCCAGTGAGTACGAGCCCGCTGGTCTCCGGTCCCAGCCGCTCCAACACGGCCCCTGCCCTCTCCGACAGAGGGATCCGCCGCTCGGCACCGGACTTCGTCGTGAACGCGTCGGTGCACGCGACCGTGAGGTGCCCGGCGTCGAGGTCCACGCGGTCCCATGTGAGGTGGAGCAGCTCGTTCCGGCGCATGGCGGTCTCGGCACCCAGCCGGATGAACGGCGCGGCCCACGCGCTCGACCGCTGGCGACCGTTTCGGCAGTGGGCCTCGGCGTACGCGGCGACGCGCTCGACCTCTTCGGGCCGGAGCGCCTTCGGGAACGACCGGGGCACGCGCTCTAACCCCACGTCTTCGGTCGGGTCCGATACGCGTAGGCGCTGCTGGATGCAATAGCGGAACCATGCGCGGAGGTGCCGGACGTAGTTCGCCTTCGTGACCGGCTTCACGTCCAGGCTCCCGATCCAGCGCTCGATGTCCCGGGCATCCACCTCCCCGACCGACCTCTCGGAGCCGGTGTAGTCCACGAACCACCCGGTCACGCGCTCGTAGTTGAGGCGGGTGTTCAGCGCGAGGTGGGACCGACTCGCCAGGAACTGGCGGCGGGCGTCCGCCAGCGTCGCAGAGCGGCGTGGTCGTGGCCGGTGGTCTGACGCACCCGGTTCGGGCGCGGGCTGCGTCCACGGGTCGTAGCGGCCTTCAGCGTACGCGACCTCCCAGCGCCGCCGCATCTTCTCGGCGGAGCGGTGGTCCCGTACGGAGGTGGCCACCCACTTCCGCTTCGGCGTGCGGGTGGCGTCGTAGAACTGGACGGCGTAGACGCCGGTGGGTCGCTTGAGCAAGGTTGCCATGTCATCGTGCCCAACAGGGCGGCTCGACGACGTGGCCGCACAGCAGCAATAGCGCAGCAGCGCGTGCACTCCTAACGGTATCAGATAGCAACCAGACGCAAGAAGGGGCTCCCAAACCTTCGTTTAGGAGCCCCTAGGGGTGCCCGAGACTGGAATCGAACCAGCACGTCCGCAAGGACACACGACCCTGAATCGTGCGCGTCTACCAATTCCGCCACTCGGGCAAGTGCGCGGCCAGAGGTCGAAACCTCCGGCAGACGGACCGCGAAGGTACGCGACGAACGGGCCCGTTCACAACGCCGAGCCCCTCCCTCACGGCAATCTCACGTCCGCCCCCACGCGCCCGCCCGATCCTCCGGCGTTGCCTCCCCTCACTCCCACCCCGCCCATGCCCCTCTCGATTCGCTCGGGTCTCCTCGTCGCGCTGGCGCTTCTCGCCGGCACCGCCAGCGCGCAGGACGACCGCCCTCGCCCCTACCCCGTCTTTACCCCGCCCGCGTTCCAGCGCGCCATCGAGAACGGCACGCGGACCGCGGAGGGACGCCCCGGTGACGCCTACTGGCAGAACTACACGGCGTACGACCTCGACGTGACGCTCGTCCCCGAGACCCGCACCGTGAGCGGCTCCGGCACGATGACCCTGACCAACCGCTCCGCGGACGCCCTCCCGTTCGTCGTGGTCAAGCTGCGCCAGAACGTACACGCGCACGGCGCGCTCCGGAACCGCCCCGCCGAAGTCACCGGTGGTGTCACCCTCAGCCGCCTCGCCATCGGGGGGACGGACCTGACGGAGCAGGCCGACGGCCGCCCGAGCCCCGGCCAGTACCAGATCAACGGGACCGTGATGTACGTCGTCCTGCCGGAGCCGCTGGCGCCCGGCGCGAGCGTGACGCTGGACGTGGCCTGGAGCTACGCCCTCGCGACCGTCGACGGTGGCACGTTCCGCGAAGGCACCGACGACGAGGTCTACTACGTCGGCTACTGGTACCCGCAGTTCGCCGTCCACGACGACGTCGTCGGCTGGCACACGGACCCCTACCTCGGCAACGGCGAGCACTACATGCCGTTCGCGGACTACCGCGTGAGCATCACCGCGCCCGAGTCCTTCCTCCTCTCCGCGACCGGCGCCCTCCTCAACCCCGAGGCCGTCTACACCGAGCGCACCCGCCAGCGGCTGGCGGAGGCCATGCGCAGCGACGAGATCGTCCACGTCGTGACGGAGGACGAGCGCGGCACGGCCACTGCCGACGCGCCGGACGACCTCCTGACCTGGGAGTTCGAGGCGCAGAACGTCCGTGACTTCGCCTTCGCGGGCTCCGACGCCTACGTCTGGGACGCCACGCGCGCCCTCGTGCCCGGAGGCGGCGTGGACGGCGTCGTGGGCATCCACGCGTACCACCGCCCCGGCACCGCCGCCTGGAACCGCTCCGCGGAGTTCTCGCGCTTCTCCATCGAGCACCTGTCCGAGAGCCACTGGGCCTACCCGTGGCCGCACATGACCGCCGTGGAAGGCATCATCGGCGGCGGCATGGAGTACCCGATGATGACGCTCATCGGCGGCAACCGTAACGACCAATCCCTCTTCAGCGTGACCTACCACGAGATCGCGCACATGTGGTACCCCATGATGGTGGCGCAGGACGAGAAGTCCTACACGTGGATGGACGAGGGCCTGACCTCCTTCAACACCAACGAGGGCATGGCCGCTTTCTTCGACGGCTCCGCCGAGGACCGCCCGAAGGTGGAGGCCTGGGACCGCAACCGCCGCAGCCGTGGAGCCCATGCGCCACAGCGACCGCTACCCGCTCGGCTCGCCCGCGCGGACCGTCGCTAGCTACTCCACGCCCGCCGTCCTGCTCCACGCGATGGAGGACATCCACGGCGAGGAGGCGTTCTGGGAGGCCTATCGCGAGTACGGCCGGACGTGGTCCTTCAAGCACCCGTACCCGTACGACCTCTTCAACTCGTTCGAGGCCTCCCTCGGCGAGGACCTCGACTGGCTCTGGACGCCGACCCTCTTCGAGACGTGGACCGTCGACGTCGCCATCGCGGACGTGCAGCTGGCGGATGCCGGCGTGGTCGTGACGGTGGAGGACAAGGCCCTCGCGCCGATGCCCGTCCGCGTGACCGCCACCTACGCCGATGGCACGACGGCCGTCGAGACCATCCCCGTGCAAACGTGGCTGGACGGTGCCCGCACCGCCACGGTCCGGTTCGCCCCGGGCGACGTGCAGCGCGTGGAGCTCCCCGCCGACACGATCCTCGACGTGGACCCGACGAACAACGTCTGGACCGCCTCGGACGCCGAGTAGCGCGGGGTCGCGCCCGCCCGGAATTGCCGCCAGCGGCTCGGGACGGGCGCTCCGTCGCGAACGGCGGGTGAAAAGACGTGGCGGAGTGGCGTTCCGCGCCGCCGCGTCTTGTCCGCCCCTCCGGCGGGGCTGTACCTTTGGCGCCCTCCCGCGAGGGATTGCCCGCCTCGGTAGCTCAGTGGTAGAGCATCCGGCTGTTAACCGGACGGTCGTTGGTTCAAATCCAACCCGGGGCGCCCCGAACGCCTCCTGCCTTCCCGGTGGGAGGCGTTTTCCGTTCTGGCGCGTTCCACCGGCATGTCCCGCCGCTTTCAGATCCTCCTCGGCCTCGGCCTGATCGGCGCCGGCGCGCTGGCGTTCTGGTTCTGGCGCGGCCGCGACGCCTCGCTGGATGCCGTGGAGGCCGCCGTGCGCCAAGCGTACCCCGAGGTCCCGGTCGTCTCCACGGACGCCCTCGCCGCCGCGCTGGCGGATTCGTCCCGCGCCCCCCTCCTGCTGGATGCGCGCGAGCCGCGCGAGTTCGCCGTGAGCCACCTTCCCGGCGCCCGGCAGATCGCGCCGGACGCCGAGCCCGCCGAGCTGGCGGAGGCGTTGGGCGAGGTGCCGAGAGACCGTGAGATCGTGGTCTACTGCTCCGTCGGCTACCGCTCGGCGGGGATCGCGGAGCGGTTGCGCGTGGCCGGGTTCGCGAACGTCGCCAACCTAGAAGGCTCCATCTTCCGCTGGGCGAACGAAGGGCGCCCGGTCGTGCGAGAGGGCGAGCCCGCCCGCCTCGTGCATCCCTACAACGCGACCTGGGGCCGGCTCCTCGCGCCGGAGCGCCGTGCCCCGCTCACCGACTGAGGTTCAGCCTCGCGCCCGGTCCGCCGATACTCCGCTCCACCCTTGGAGCGCATGATCCCCGCGGACCTTCCCACCTGGACGTACTGGCTGCTCGGCTTCGTCGCGTTTGCGGCCGCGGCGGCGTGGTGGATCCACGTCGGGGACACCCTGAAACACGTGTTGCTGAACCCGTGGCGACGGGCGGGCCGCCTCCAATCGGAAGAGCAGATCCTGGACCGCACGCGCCGGCGCTTCCACGAGGGCGCAGACCCGACGTGGCAGGATGACCTGAACGACTCGCTGCGGAGCAGCGCCGGTTTCTTCGGTGAGGACGACGGCCCAGACCTCTACCTGCCGGGCGTCGAGTCCCTCCCGCCCGACCGCCGCTGACCCGCTGGAGACACGCGCCGCCAGCCGGACGGGATCAGGCCGCGAGCTTCTCCAGGTACTGCGCGCGGAGCTTCGCCACCTTCGGTGCGATGACCGCCTGGCAGTAGGGCTGCGCGGGGTTGTTGCGGTAGTAGTCCTGGTGGTACTGCTCGGCCGCGTAGAACGTCGTCAGCGGCTCCACCTGCGTCACGATGGGATCGTCGAAGATCTCCGCCTCGGTGAGTTCGCGGATGACGCGCTCGGCCGTCTCGCGCTGCTCGTCGGTTTCCGTCATCACGATCGAGCGGTACTGCGTGCCGCGGTCCGCGCCCTGGCGGTTGAGCGTCGTCGGGTCGTGCGTCGCGAAGAAGACCGTCAGCAGGTCCTCATACGAGATCTGTTCGGGGTCGCGTGGCCGGTGCGTCCGGAGCACACCTCGCGATACGTCGGGTTGGGGACCTGCCCGCCCGCGTAGCCGCTCTCCACGTCGATCACGCCCCGGAGCTTCTCCAGGACCGCCTCGACGCACCAGAAGCAGCCGCCGCCGAGGGTCGCCGTTTGGTAGTTCGCCATGAGTCTGTCGGTTGGTTCGCCACAGGAACGGGGCGAGGGTGCCGCCGATCCGTCCGCGCGATGCGATTTGCGTGATGCCCCTCCGCGCTGGCGGATGCCCCCGGCGAGCGCCGCCGCCAGCCGGACGCGCTACGCGCCGCGGAGCTTCTCGGAGGTGACGCGGCGAGAACAGCGCGCGATAGGCCAGCGCCACCACGCCGCCCGTCGCGAGGGCCACGCACGAGGCGATCATGAACATGATCAGGACCTGATAGCGGACCGCCTGCGCCGGGTCCGCGCCCGCCAGGATCTGCCCCGTCATCATGCCTGGAAGGCTGACCAGCCCCATGATCATCATGGAGTTAACGACCGGGATCATCCCTGTCCGCAACGCCTCCGTCGCGACGGGCCGCGCGGCCTCCCAACGCGTCGCGCCGAGCGCCAGCCGCGTCTCGATCAGCGCGCGGTCCTTCGCGCAGCCCTCCATGAAGCGGTCCAGCCCGAGCGAGATGCCGTTGAGCGCGTTGCCGAGCAGCATCCCGTGGAGCGGGATGAGGTACTGCGGATCGAACCACGGGTCCACGCGGATCACGCCGAGGACGGAGACGCCCGTCACGAGGAACGACGCGCCGAGGATGACGACGAGCGCGTTCCACCAGATGCCGGGGTACCGACGGGCCGTTCGCTTCACGCCCGCCCGACCCGCCAGCGCGGCCATGAGGACGGCGATGCAGACGATGATCGCGGGGTTCTCCGTCGCGAAGACCCACTCCAGCACGAGGCCGATCAGCAGAAGCTGCACCGTCATCCGCGCCGCGCCGATCACCAGGTCCCGCGCGAGCCCCAACCGGAGCGCGATGCTCAGCCCGATGTTGATGGCGAGGAGCAGCGCCCCGAGCGCCAGCTGCCCGTACCCGATCTCGATGGCTCCCATTACGCGCTGGCGGTCTCCGCCGCCGGGCCGATCTCGACCTCGCGGTCGGTCACGCGCGAGCGTTGGTCTCGGCTGTGACTGGTCCAGACCACGGCCCGGCTCGCGTCCTCCGCCAGCCAGTCGGCCAGGAGGGATTCGGCAGCGTCCGTGGCGTCGGGGTCCAGGCTGGCGGTGGCCTCGTCCAAGAGGAGGAGCTGCGGGCCCGTCTGCATCGCGCGGAGGAGCGCCGCGATCTGGCGCTCGCCGCCGGAGAGGGTCTCCGTCCGTGCGCCGAGGAAGTCGGCTCCGCGTCCGAGCCGCTCCAGCCGCTCCGCCAGCCAGCCGGCGGGAGGCGGAACGGCAGTGGCGTACCCGAGGGGGGCTGCGAGCGCCTCGCGGACGGTCCCATCCGCGAAGGCGGGCGTCTGCGGGATGTAACGGACGCGAGACCGGAGGTCGGGCAGGTGCCACTCGCGGAGCGGTTTCCCCGCGACGATGACCTCCCCCTCGTCCAGATCGTCCAGCCCGATGATCGCGCGGAGCAACAGCGACTTGCCCGATCCGGACGGGCCACTCACGCCTACGCGCTCGCCCTCGCGGACCTCGAACGAGAGGCGGCGCCAGAGCCACCGGTCAGAGACGCGGCGGCCGGCATCGCGGACGGCGAGGAGCGGCATGGGATCGGGGGACGGCTCGGGGGCGTCAACCGACGATCTTGTGCGCCGTTTCCACCTGCCCCCTCCGATGGCTCCGAGCTTCGACCGCCTCCGCGTCCGCCTCATCCAGATCCGCGAGAAGCCCGCCGTGATCCGGGAGGAGCAGGCCTCGTTTCGCGCCCGCACGTCCCTCACGCCGGAGCAATTCGTCATCACCGACGCGCTCTCGGAGCCGCTCTCCCCCGCCCTCCTGGACGACGTGGACGCGCTGATGATCGGAGGCGCCGGCGCGTTCTCCGTCACCAAGACGTACGGGTGGACGCAGAGCCTGATCGACGTGTGCCGCGCCTGCGCGGATCGCGAGGTGCCGCTGTTCGGCTCGTGCTGGGGGCACCAGTTCATCGCGCGCGCCTTCGGCGGAGAGGTCATCCACGACCCGGAGCGGAGCGAGATGGGCACGGTCGAAGTGGAACTGACCGCCCTCGGCAAGACCGACGCAT
>LWDU01039013.1_pt1 | contig 10486 bp, 6 predicted proteins | sample 727161 | NCBI WGS metagenome assembly LWDU01 (sample SAMN04566230, study PRJNA314399) | hydrothermal vent metagenome | isolation source: deep sea hydrothermal plume seawater | place: Mexico: Gulf of California, Guaymas Basin | collected 2004-07-11 | reverse complement strand
AAGTAACCGGTACGAGCGGCTTCGCTTCCATCGCATTGTCCCAGACCGCTCCGGGCAACGTGATTGGCCAGCCGGGCGGCACGAGCACCACAGGGACGCTGAATAGTGGCGGTGGCGGTGTGAACATCATTCCTGAGCCCACCACAGCATTGCTGGTGGGTCTTGGACTTGCTGGTCTCGGTGTTGCGGGTCGACGACGGGAATAAACTTCCGTTAAGCACTTTCGTTAAGTACTTTCGTTAAGCACTTGCGTTGAGCACTTGCAGTACCGGCTAGAGTACTAGCCAGTAAAGATAACAACGGCGCCCTGGTCTCCTTGAGATCAGGGCGCTTTTGTTTGAGCAAGGGGCTTGCTCGGGCAATGTTTTGGTAGTGAGGGAATGGTAGTGAGGAAATGGCGCGTGGCCGCGTCTCTCGGAACTGCCCGAGGCCGGGGGAAGGGAACCGCCGGAGCGTCGTAAGGCCCGCGGTATCGAGCGTTCCGCTGGAGACGCTCATCCAGTATGCTCTCAAGGGCACTCCCTGGCCGGGGGAGCGCGCAAAATGGGGAGCAACCTACAGATGATTCGGGCTACAGCCCTGGTTCTTACCTTCCTGACGGGTTTTAGCGGGTTGGTCTACGAGGTTGCCTGGCAGCGCTACCTCGGCACTCTGCTCGGCTCCCAGAGTGAAGCGACGGCCGCCGTGCTCGCCATATTTCTCGGCGGGCTCTCGCTGGGATATTGGCTTTTCGGGTATGTGACCCGTCGCCTGGTCGAGCGATCTGCTTCCTCCGGGACGCCTCCTCGGTTGCTCCTGGTCTACGGAATCGTCGAAGCGTCGATTGGTGTCTACGTGCTGGCCTTCCCGTGGCTATTTCGAGGAGTCCAAGCCCTTTCCTACGCGATCCCCCATGGCGCCGCTGGGGCTGGATTTGCCATAGACGTCTTTCTAGCCGCGATGCTGATCGGTCCGGCATCCGTCCTGATGGGTGGCACCATCCCCATCTTGACTCAGGGGCTGGCAAGGAGCCTCGAGGATGCCACCCGCTTTCATGCGTTTGTGTATGCCTTCAATACGGCGGGGGCCTTCGTAGGAGCGCTGGCAGCTGGTTTCTATTTGGTTCCGCACCTCGGCCTCGTAAACGTGATGCTCACGATGGGAACGATCAACATTGGCGCTGGGGCCGTGTTCGTGATCATTGGCCTCCGAGGGCACTCCGTTGTGTCGCTCGAGAACGAGTCTGAGCACTCTGGGACGAACGAGGGGCCGGCCGTTGGGCCTTACCTTGTGGTTGCCCTGTTGACCGGCTTTGCCATGATGGCGGTCCAGACCAGCCTGATCCGGTTGGCGGGCCTGTCATTTGGTTCTTCCCAGTTTACTTTCTCCATGGTGGTTGCTGTGTTCGTGTTGTGTATCGCCCTGGGAAGTTTTCTCGTTTCGGCGCTTTCTCGGATTACTCCCCTTTTCGTGGTCCTGAACCAATGGGGCCTTGGGTTGCTCTTGCTGGTCCTCTATGGGCAGCTGGAAAATTCACCCTACTGGGCACATTTGTTGCGAAGCCTTTTCCGGGACGAGAGCGCGGCCTTTGGCTTCTATTACCTTCTCGGCTTTCTTTTTCTGCTCGTGGTTGTGGGCCTGCCTGTCATTTTGTCGGGCGCATCGCTTCCTCTGCTCTTTCACCAGATGCGCCGAGAGGTGGGGCACCTGGGGGATCTCGCAGGGAGCCTGTATAGCTGGAATACCGTGGGCTCATTGTTCGGAGCTCTGCTGGGTGGATACGTCCTGTTCTTCTGGTTTGACCTCCACCACATCTACCGACTCGCGGTTATGGCTTTGTTAGTTTCTGCCCTGATCTTGACGATCCGGGTCTTTCACTTGCGAAGTCTCTGGATCTTATTGGCACTGCCCCTTTTGTCCCTGGTGGTTCTTCTTCCTCCCTGGAACCCGGCTGATCTATATGTCGGCCTCTTCCGGGAGAGGGCACCTCTCGATGGCACCTTCGACGGGCCGGCCGGATTCAGGGCGAAGAACCCGAACCGTTTCAAAATACCCATTTTGTTCAGCACCGATGACCCTATCGCGAGTATTACCGTTCAGGAATTAACAACGCCTGGGGGAATTAGATCGGTTTCCATAGCGAGTAATGGGAAGAGTGATGGGAATACCCACCTGGACTTCACGACGATGGCCATGGCGGCCACTCTCCCCGCCCTTATGGCAAAGAAGGCGGAAAATGCGTTTGTCATCGGATGGGGCACGGGAATCACGGCGGGGGAACTTGCTGCCCTGGAATCGATGCAGCGGGTCGATGTCGCTGAAATATCTTCCGGCGTCATGGACGCTGCGGGCTTCTTCGATTTTGCGAGTATGGGGGCTTCCAAAAATTCGAAGATTCACGTGATTCAGAGCGACGCTTATCGGGCATTGATGCGTAGTGATAGCCGATATGACCTGATTATTTCCGAGCCCAGTAATCCGTGGGTCACGGGCGTGGAAATGCTCTTCAGCGAGGAGTTTCTATCGGCCGCTCGCGACCACCTCACCGAGGGTGGCGTTTATGCCCAATGGTTTCACCAATACGAGACCGATGATGCCACGGTTGCTCTTGTCCTTCGCACCTATGCCCAGGTTTTCGATCACGTCGCCGTTTGGACAGCCGGCTACCAAGACCTGCTACTTCTTGGCCTGGACGAACCCGGTTCGGCGACGGATCACTTCCGACTCGAGGAACGTGTAGGCCAGCCCGATTTCGCGGCCTCCCTTGCCCGTATGGGGATAGGGAGTTTTTCGGCGCTTTTGGCCCACGAACTTCTTCCCGTCGGTGTTCTTCACGCGGCTGACCTTCAGGGTCCGACGCATACTTTGTATCACCCCAGGCTCAACGATCAGGCGGGCCGGGCATTTTTTCGAGGAGACAAAGGCCGATTGCCATTCTTGGGTTACGGCGAATTGACCCGCATTGCTCGAGAGAACTCGATGCTTCATGGCTACGCGCTCCGCTCGGGTGGGACGCTTCCCGATGCCGAACGCGCGGCGTTGATCAGGGAGGCCTACCGGTCGGTTGGCCCCTTGGCTCGTAGCCTGCTGGCTGAGTGGATGAGCGAAGAGACGGAGTCAGAAGAGCTTGAAGAACTGAAGTCTTGGATTTCCCAGTCCAACTTTATCGACGGAAAAAAACGCTTGAGCGGCTCGGTGCAAATCGAGGAGGCGGAGAAACTTGCAGCTTTCTTCAAGCGTCAAGTAGAAATCGAAGGAGACGTTACGCCCGAGACGGCACGGGCAGCAACAGAGTCGTTTACCCGCCTCTATCACCATGGGGCACCCTTCGATGGCGATCAACTGGTGCGCATTTGGGGAAGTTGCCGCGAGGGGCGACAGGAACCTTCATGGTGTCGGGAGTGGGCGAATAACGAGGCACAAAGCCTGGATGGAAAGCCCGAATCCGAGTTACTCCAGGAGTGCCTGGAAAACCGCTATGTCGGCGCGCGGTGCCGAAACGGCCTCGCAGAAGCGCGGCAGTTGGTCGAAGTGGGACGAAGCGAAATGCCCGGAGAGTAGATTCGACGGTTCCGTTCTGCGCTTTTGGCGTATTCCCGAGAGTTGCCTAGTCGACCATGTAGCCCAGGGCTCGCAGTCGGCTGGCCTCATCGGGGTCGAGTTCGATTTTATTTTCGGAACTCGGCTCCTCTTGGAATAGGGCGGCACGTTTCTCGACCTCAGCACGAAGAGCAGCAGTGACGTCACTTCTTTGGGAGCTGATGTCTATTGTCTCCCCGGGGTCTTCGCTGAGATCATAGAGCGCGGTCTCTGTGTCTCCCGGATTATTCACTTGATGGACCACTTTGAAGCGGCCTTGCCGTACGGATGAGAACGTCGGCATCACACCGGGTGCTGTTTGCTCCCACTGGATCCCGCCGCTCGCCTCTCCGTACTGAAAGCGCTCGCTCAAGCGCGTTTCAAGCTCCAGGACAGCCTCCTTGTTCTCTCGCGCTTCGAACAGGGGGCCTAGATCCTCCCCTTCCAGATCTTGAGGGAGTGGAATACCCGTCCAGCCGAGGATAGTGGGAACAAGATCCACGATGGAAACCGGTAGAGGAACCCGCCTGCCTTCGGCGATCCCCGCACCGCGTACAATCATGGGAACACGTAGGGCTTCCTGGTAGGTGGTTAGGACGTGGTAAAAGCGCCCGTGGTCTGAAAATTCTTCGCCATGATCGGATGTAATGATGACTTTGGCATTCTTCATCAGGCCACCGTATTCAAGAAAGCGTAGAAGGCGGCCCAGTTCCGTATCGAATTGTCGAATACCCGCATCGTAGAGCTCTTTCAGATGCTTGAGGTCGGCTTGCTTGAACACGAGTTTTTCTACGGAGGTGTCGACGGAGTGGGACCCCTCTCCATCGCCAAAGCGGCACCGTTTTTCATCGTAGTCTGTCTGGCAGCTCTCGATATAGGAGTCCGGCATGCTGGCGACGTTGAGTTGCCAGGTTGTTCCATCCACTTTTCCTGAATAAGGGGAAACGAATAATTTTTCGAATTTGGGCAGAGATGTGTAGTCGCTGTGGACGTCGTAATAGTGAAGGAAAAGGAAAAACTTTGAGCCCCGTGCGTCATCGATCCACTGAATGGCCTTGTCGGTAATAATGCGCGTGGGCAGAACCTGCTCGTAATCTTCCTGGACATACACAAATTGGTCGAAATCCCGGGTGATCTCATAGTTTTTCCTCAGGAGCCAGGTGGAGTTTACGATGGCTCCGGTATTCCAACCGCCTTCGGTCAGGAGTCCGGCCAGGGTGGGCACGGTGTCGGGGAGCCTTCGTGTTGGTTCCACGAGGCCATGGCTCAAGGGATAGAGGCCGGTCAGCATGGAGGCGTGGGCGGGAAGAGTCCATGGGGCGACTGAGCTTGCATCCTCGAAAACGGTGCCCTCCAGGGCGAATAGGTCGAGGTTGGGCGACGTCAGTCGATCGTAGCCGTAGAGGCCGAGGTGATCCGCGCGAAGCGTGTCGATCGAAATCAGAATGATGAGCCGAGTCGGGGGCTCTGGGTGGGCGACGGGTTGTTGTTGTGTGTACTCGGGGCGGGTGAGGGAGGGGCGGGTCGGCGTGTCGTCATCGCAGGCTATGGGGAAGAGCAGCGCCCCGAAAACGACGATCCTTTGGAGGACACGATAAAGGCCCCTGGCCGATGCCGAGGCATTCGTAGAACTTAGCCGCCCGCTCACGGCACATAACCCAGCGCGCGGAGGTGTTCGAGTTCTTCGCGATTGAGTTCGACACGTTCTGAGGGGGCCGGAGAGGGGTCGAACCCTTCATATCGCTGGGCCATTCGGGCAGCGAGCGCCTCTACGAGTTCGGGCTTCTCTTGTGCGACATCTCGAATTTCCTTGGGGTCCTCGCCCAGATCGTAGAGGGACCAGCTTTTTGTTTTGGAGTTGTGGATTAGCTTGTGATTTCCCAATCGAATCGACCGGAAGACGGGAAATATTTGATCCATCATCAGGGCGTAGGTAAGCCCGCCCGATGCCTCTCCGAAAATCTCTCTTTCGTTGAAAGCAGAGGGAGCATCGCCCCGAAGAAGAGGCGAGAGGTCGAGTCCGTCCGTGACAAAATTGGAGTCTAACCCGGCAAGGGAAAGGATCGTGGGCGCAAGGTCGACCAGGGAGACGGGTGTCTCGATGCGTCGACCGGCGGGCACGCCTGGGCCGTGGAAGATCAGGGGAACCCGAAGAATTTCTTGGTACATCGTGAGAAAGTGATCCATACCGCCGTGGTCGAGGAACTCCTCTCCATGATCCGATGTGATGATGATCAGCGTTTCTTCGAGGAGACTTTTTTCTTTAAGCAAAGAAAAAAAGCGGCCCAACTCGTTGTCCAGTTGACGGATTCCTGCGTCATAGAGTTCTTCGAGGTGTCGAATGTCATCCTCATCGAATTCTATAGTTTCGAGGGAGTGATCGATGGCGAGGAAATTATCGGGCGTACCTATACGGCACTTTTTTGGGTCGTAGTTCTTCCGGCACATGTCGAGGTAGTCTTTTTCGAGACTTGCCCGGGCGATCTGCCACGCCGTTCCGTCGGCCTTCCCCGTGTAGGGGCTGACAAAAAGTCTCTCATATTCGGGGAGGGACGTGTAGTCGGTGTGGATATCGTAGTAGTGGACGAAAAGAAACAGAGGTCGCTCCTCGTCTTCGGTGAGCCACGAGACGGCTTGATCGGTGATCCATGTGTTGGGCCCGCGACGATCCTGGGTGTCGTCCACGAAGAGATATTGCTCGAAATCTCGTGTGACTCCGTACCGATCTCTCTTGAGCCAAGTCGAGTTCACGACCGCTGCCGTCCGGTATCCGGCTGCGCCCAGAACGTTGGCCAGGGTCGGTATCTCCTTTGGAAGGGCGGAGTCGAACGTGAGTACCCGGTGGTTGAGGGGGTACAGCCCAGTCAGCATCGAGGTATGAGCGGGCAGGGTCCAAGGCGCCGTCGAGCTCGCGTCCTCGAACGTGGTCCCGCCCGCCGCGAAAGCATCGAGAATCGGCGAAGTGGGCCGATGGTGCCCATAGGTCCCGAGATGATCCGCTCGAAGTGTATCCAGGGAGATCAGGACGATGGATTTAGGGGCGGGGGAGGGAACCACTGGCTCGTGAGCCCCGCTGCAGCCCCAGCCGCCGCCCAGGAAGCTCAGGGCTGTGAGGGCTGCGACGGCGAGTGCGCTTGCGGAAGCCCGAAGAGCACCGAAAGGGATAATCCGCATCGCGCGATTCTAGCGGGGGGCATTGGAGCGAGAAAGTCCAAGCGCTCGGTCAACCCGTGCGACCGAGCTCGCTTCCCCCCGGGATAGAATTGTTTTGCTTCTCACGCTTGCCCATTCAACACATGGGGACATAGACTCCGGCCTCAGATTCCCTTGAGTGGACCGACTCTCGTGCGGCCTCTCGTTGGGGGAGATCACGCCTTAACGCCCATCGGCGCGCGCCGATGGGCGGGTCGGACTCAACGCTCTTTTCAATTGGTGACGGAGTAAACAAATGATTTCAAGATTTACGATGACAGGGATTCTTCTGGCGACCATTGGATTTTCAGGGCTGCTTCTGGCTTGCGGTGGCGAAGATGCGCCGGAAGCACCTTCTGCTCCCGCAGCCCAGAGCCAGCCGGCACGCGAGGTGCACAAGTCGGCTGAGCCCGTCATGCCTCCAATTCCTTCGGCGAGGCCGTCCAATGTCGAGGCAGAACTCGCCGTCAAGATTGAAATGCCTGATTTCTATCCCGCGGACGCGCCGGTTTTCCCGGGTACGGCCCCTAGCAAGGTTTTCGTCGAGGGTGACAAGATCAACATAATGTTCGGTTCTCAAGCTTCAGTTGAGGATGTGCTTGGTTTCCTCAACGAGGAATTGCCGCGGCTGGGTTGGGACAACCACTTGGTTCAGCGTATGTCGAATATAGTGACGCTTGAGGGCAGGAAAGGCGACCGCGATTTGACCATTGTGTTGACTCAGTTTTCGGGGGACCAGGAAAACCCGACCTTGATCGCCATCGCGGTGAGCGCAGATTAGCCTGGCAATCGGGAGTGCTGGATTGCGTTTCGACCGGACGCTTCCAGCGTGGAACCCTTGACTCGCCGGCGAGGGGGTTGGCTCCTTGTCTTAGGGATAGGGCTAGGGATAGCGGTAGCGGTGGGCTTAGCCTTGGGTGTGTGGGCACCGGGCACCGGGCACCGGGAGGAGCCGCCCCGGCCGACTACGATCCTGCTTATCTCCGTGGACACTCTTCGGGCGGACCACCTAGGGGTCTACGGCCATCATCGATTTACCTCTCCCCGAATCGATGCATTGGCCAGCCAGGGTGTAGTTTTCGAAGACACCAGCGCCACCACCGCGTGGACGCTGCCCTCCCATGCCTCGATGCTCACCGGACTCTTCCCCCAGGCCCACGGCGTGGTGACCGCCAAGAATGCCCTCTCCGAAGAGGTGCAGACCTTGGCCGGTTGGTTTGGCCAGGGGGGTTGGGAGACCGGGGCGATTGTGAACGTTCTATGGCTGAAGCGTGAAAGCTATGGATTAACCCGAGACTTCGAGCGGTATCTGTTTATCCAAGAGGACGACTACACTCGTCGGGGCCCCTCTACCTGGGCGACAGACCAGGCAATGGAGTGGATTTCTGCCCGTAGCGATCGTCCACTCTTCCTCTTTCTTCACTACTACGATATTCACGCCGACTACGCCTCGAAACCCGAGTACGAGCGCTTCTTTGTGGGACCCTATGCCGGGCCCGCGGACGGCACCGCATGGCAGATCGAGCGGGCGAATTTCGCGGATGCCCACGTCGCGCGGTGCCTCAAGGATCCTGAGCTCGCGGCGTGTTCCTTCGGCAGCCCGGAAAAGCCTCGAAGAATCGATTCGGAGATGGAGCGAATTGTCTTCGACGAGACCGGCGTACGGCATCTGGAGGAACTCTACGATGCGGGCATTCGTCAGCTCGACACAGAGTTGGGAAGGCTGTTCGGCTTTCTCGAAACCAGTGGTCGCGCCGCCGAGACGCTCGTCGTCCTGACTTCGGATCACGGTGAAGAGTTTCTTGAACACGGGCGTGTAGGCCATTTCCTGACGACCTATCAGCAGAGTCTCAGAGTTCCGCTGATCATGCGGGGGCCCGGACTTCCACAAGGACTTCGAGTCGATGTTCCTGTTTCCCTGGTGGATCTTGCCCCTACATTGCTCGCATCGGCCGGCCTGCCCCGGGAAACCGGTCTGGACGGTTTGGACTTATCACCGCTCTGGAGGGATCCTGACCCCCGACCTTTTGAGCAGCGCTATCTCTTCGGGGAAGCCAGTGGGGGCGTTCAACAGGAAACGNCGAGCAACTCAAGGCACTGGGCTACGTGCCTTGAGGCCTCCTCGAGAAAGTCACTCCAGGTAGCCGAGGGCTCGCAGCTGTTCGCGCAACTTGGGGTCGGTGACGTCGAGGGCAGGGGGAGCATCAATGGCCGCCTGGGCCTGCTCCCAAGTTTCGAGCATGCCCAGAAGTCGGGATCCCAACTCTGGGTCCAGGGAGGACAGATCATTGAGTTCCGCAGGGTCTGCTATCAGGTCGTAGAGTTCTATCTCCCCGTCGTCGTGCCAGATCAGTTTGTGTTGCTCGGTGCGAAGCATTCGCATGCGACGGTCGATCCTGCGAAGGTCGAAGTCGGGAAAGTTTTTCTCCATCAAACCTATGCCGTTCATGGGACGGTCGTTCTCGGCGATGACGAACTCGTGGCTGGCCCGGTCGGGTCGCGCGAGGCTGCGCGCTGCAAGGGCGGGATAGCGATCCCCGAGGCCGCAGAGGTGAAGCACCGTGGGAACAATGTCGATGAGGCTGACCAACTCCTGGCGCTGGCTCTTGGCGGGAAACGAGGGGGGATACCGGATGATGAGAGGCACCCGAATGGTGGTCTCGTACATGCTGAGCAAGTGGTCGACCATTCCGTGATCCCCCAGGTTTTCACCATGGTCTGCAGTGACGATGAAGACGGTATCGTCGAGGATTCCCCGGCGGTCAAGGGAATCCGCCAGTTGTCCGACAAGCCTGTCGACCATCAAGATCTCCGCTGTATAGAGATCTTCCAGAATCTCGAAATCCTCTTTGGTCAGAGCGTAGGACCCGCCCAGATAGGCCCACATACCCTTAACCCTTCGGAGCATGCGCGTGCGCTGGATAGGCCGGGGCTCGGGTGACAGGTCAACCAGGCTGATTACTTCGGGGGAGTAGGGCATGTGGGCGCTATTGAGGTTGAGGAAGAGAAAGAAATTTTCACCCGCATCGGCCATTTCGTTTGCCCAAGCCGAGGCTCCCTCGACCCCAGCGAGATCAAACCGATAATCATCCGGTGCCCCTGGATTTGCTTTCCAGGTCTCAATGTATGCTTCGAACCCCTGGCTGAAACCCCGATCGCCTCCAATCCAGGCGTTGCTCACGTAGGCCCGGGTTCGGTATCCCGCCCGGAGCAAGTACTCCGCGAGGGTGGTGACCCGCCGGGGCAAGCGGTTGGTTTCCGACGTGGCCTGGTGGATACGCGGATACTCGCCGGTGAGCAGGGAGGCATGGGCGGGCAGGGTCCAAAAGTCCGTGGTCATGGCCTGGTCAAAGCGAGCGCCTTGTTGGGCGAGGGATTCCAGGGACGGACTGGTGGGTTTGGGATACCCATAGGCGGAGAGGGTGTCGGCACGGGTGGTGTCGAGCACGACCAAAACCACGTTGGGTCGATCGGGCTCTTGGCGGAGTTCCTCCTCGCCCGCCTGGGTGCAACCGAGGGTCGCTGCGGCGGCTAGAGCGACGAGATCGCGTTGCCAGCGGCGGGGGGGCATGGTTGGGTCTCCGGGGAAAGGCGCGAGGACGAGGAAAGCTGTGGAAAAAGGCGCGGAAAAAGGCGCACGAGAAATCGCCCACAGAAAGAGCGAACCAAAAGAAAGCCCCCGCACCGAGGTGCGGGGGCTAAAATTACATTCTACCCGGGAAGGGTATGCGCCTGC
>LWDU01041590.1_pt1 | contig 10488 bp, 12 predicted proteins | sample 727161 | NCBI WGS metagenome assembly LWDU01 (sample SAMN04566230, study PRJNA314399) | hydrothermal vent metagenome | isolation source: deep sea hydrothermal plume seawater | place: Mexico: Gulf of California, Guaymas Basin | collected 2004-07-11 | reverse complement strand
AGAGTGGCTGGTGCTCGGAACGATCGACTCAGCCACGAGCAACGACTGTGACGAACTGACACTCGAAGTCCGAAAGTCTAACGAGGCCGCACATGCCCTCTACCGCAAATACGGGTTCCGCGTGGTCGGCGAGCGAAAGGCATACTACGTCGACGACAATGAGGACGCCTTGATCATGACCACCCCAGACATCAGGGAACCGAATTACGCGGCTAGCCTGACCAATCTTGCAGCAGAACACGCACACCGCTGGGCGGAAACAGGCAGCCGATTCGAGCGCGTCTAATCAGGCACCAGGGATCGTTGCCACCGACCGAAACGTTGTTACTCCGGACTGGTTAACGGCGACGATTTCGTACACCAGATCGCCTTCACTCTCACGTCTCTCTCCGGTGATGTGGAGATCGTCTCCGGCTTTCACCGGCGCGAGAGCGCGTGACTCAAACCGTCCACCGTCCCATAGAATCCCCGGCCGTTCCACGAGGTCCAACCACTGCGCCGTGTAACCAACGGTGGCGACCCCGGCGTTCACCGCTCCCCCGAAAATCGCGGTGCGTGCGAACTCTTCGTTGGTGTGGGTGCTTAACCAGTCGTCCGGTCGTCCTACGTACAGCTTGCCATATGCGGCTATCGTCTCAGCCGTTTCAGACTTTACGAGCACGGTATCGGTACGTAACCGCACGTCTTGAGACGTGGCCGGAGCCGATTGACTGGAAGAACGAGGCGTCCCCGCCGATCCCCGTTCCCACAGACAGGTGTAATCGTATTCAGCTATCGGTTCGCCATCGGCGTCCGTTGCATCAACGCGGAACACCACGAACCGATTACCGGCGCGCTCAAACTTGCGATCCAGCACTGTGACGCTGCGCACGGTGTCGCCCGGTTCGATGGCGCGATGAAATCGCACATTAGAACCAACGTACGGGGTGCTCCGAGGCTCTTCAGTGTCCTGCTCAGGGGCGTGGCAGCCAACGGAAGCCATCAACGCGTGTCTGCGTTGGGGCGCTGCCACAAACACGTAACCCAGCGGAGCGACCTGAGTTCCGGCTGTTTCCCCCGATGCATCACCAGTCGCGTCCGTGTAATCGAAGATCGCCGCATCCGTGACGGGAACAACAAACTCGTCTGAACGCAGTCCGGGCATAGCATCGTCCCACTCGAACCGGCGTATTGAATCCAACATCGGACGGTCGCCCCTTTCAGTTACGCGCCGCCACTTGAAACAGAAATCAGGATCGTAACGATGAAGATGATGAAGGAGATCCAGCCCCACTTCGCCCATTGGCCCTGGACCGACCGGAAATGATCGACCGAATCCCACTTACGTGCGCGCCACGCCAGTTCGTTCCCACGCATGCCAACAACCATGGCCACCGGGCCATATACAAGTAGGCCAAGCAGTGGGGGGATTGGCAGGAGTCCTACGGATAATACCGCCAACCCGATCCACACCCGGTTGAACGGCCCCCACACGAACGGGATAAACAGCCCACCCAGGTTCCAGCCCTTTAACTCTTCGGGGAGTTGTGCGTCGGGCGTTCCTGAATCGTTCGGTCCCGCCGATGAGGCCTCGACATCGACCCGAAGATCATAAGGGTCCCTGCCGGCTTGAGCCTCACCCGACGTCACGGACGGGTGTGCCGGTTCGGGAGTGGGACGCCTGATCTCCGCTGGAATCCCCCGTGTTCTTGACCCCTCAGGAGCGTTCGCAGAGTCGGGATCATTGGCTTCGGTTGGCGTTGGACTTACCGGAGAACGGCGCACATCGATGGGTACCGCCGGGCGCGGCGGCATCGAGCGAGGCCGAGCCCCACTGGTCGTGATTACGGCGTCCAGATTTCGCCCACAATCGATGCAGTAACTGCCTCTTGGATCGTTAACCGCCTTGCAGTCCGGGCATGATTTCATACCAAGTTGAGCCACATGAGCCGAATTTATCCGCTCCAGTAACTCTCCACACCGTTCGCAGGATCCAAGTCCGTCGTCATTTTTTGTGCCGCAATGGGCGCAGTACACGCTATAGGCCGCCTGTTGATCGGTTTGCTCCAATCACATCTTCGCGCCGATGGCGTTGGCGGTGTCGGCGCCTCTTCGTATTCCAATACGTAGATGCTGCCTGTTATCCCGAAAACAAAGGTCGCGTCCTTATTTCGGGATAACAGGCAGTATCAACACCGAACCTCTACCGGCTTCGTGATACACAGTGTTGTTCGCGACCGCCCGACGTCGCTCCCGCCCTATCGGTTCCCCCGTGTTGGGATTCACATCGAATCGAGGGAAATTGGAACTGGACACATCCAGTCGCACGCGATGGCCCTGCGCGAACAAGTTGCTTGTCGGATAAAGGGTGATCGTTATCTCCGCTACGTCGCCAGGTGTCAGGAAGTCCGGTACGCCATCGCCGTTGCGATAGCGCAGCCGCATGATGCTGTCAGTCAGATTCAAGCGGTATCCACCCGGGTACCACCTGCTTGAGGGGTAAACGTCTATCAACTTGGCCGTGAAGTCCGTATCGAGCGCGTGACTTCCATGTCCTCTTCTAAGGGCGGCGTCTGGAACACAAGGACATCCGGTCGCGATCCAAGCGGTAAGTACGGGGAGTTCGATCCAAAGATACCCGCCCTTTCTACCTGATCGAATCCGCCCGCCGCCATGATCTCGTCCAGCATCTCGGCCCGTGGCACCGACTCCGGACCGGACGCTCCGGAAGGCAAGCCTCTGAATGAGCTCAACGAAGAGACATTGCCGCCTATGCTCGGGACCGGGTTCGATGGATCGAAACGATATGTAGTGCTGGAAGAAACCTCTGATGGGGTGTTTGCATCAAGCATCCCGTTGCCGCGTAGGAACAGACTTGTGAATCGGGTGCGGGCGAGCGGCCACTCCTGCTCACCCCTCCACACACCGCCGTGGATCAAACGGCCCGCTCCATCTTTCTGTCCGCTACCTCCGCCCATCACGAATATTCGTACCGGAACTTCTGCATGGACCGTGTCGTTCGCCCCCTTTAGCGCTGCATCGAACCAGTCCAGGTGCGTCTCCCGGAAGTCCAAAAGCGCCGCGCTTTCTCCAAATTCCACGTCACCTGCGTACGTGCGTTCGGGCATGGCGCCGCCGTGTGTCCAGGGCCCGACCAGCACCAGAACCGGAGCCGACGCCACATCACCGTGCCCGACAAAGCTTTCAAACGTTCCGCGCGTATAAGAATCGTACCAACCGCCGACGTACAGAGTCGCCACGTCCGGGTAGTTGTCCCAGTACAGGCTGGGATTCATGCTCGGGTGCTTCCAGTAATCGTCGTAATCGGCGGTGGTGGTTAACTCGATCGCCCAGCACTCGTAGGGCGGTGTATGCCTCAGCTGGGTTTGATCCGGGCGTATCGGCAGCCGGGTTAACCAGTCCCGAAACGAAGGCTTCCCTGCCAGCAGAGATGCGGCGATGTGCGGGTCCTGTTTGAGTCGTGCCTGTGTGTTCAATGCGGAGTGCCAGAACGCCCATGCAAGGAACCGCAACTCCAGCGCGCCACCATGCCGTACGGAACTCGTGTAGGCGTTCGAGCCACTCATATTCGGCACCATCGCCGCCAGATTGTCAGGACCAAGCGCCGCCATCGATGTCTGCGTCCAGGCCGCCCATGATGTCCCCCACGCGCCGACCCCTCCGCCTCCGGCAATAAAAAGTGGACATCGCCTTCGGATCGATAACACCCACGGCAGTCCTGGGTAACGGCGATGTAGCCGCGCTCAGCAAACCAACGGTTGTAGCCGGAAGAGTGCTCATTATCGACCTTGTTGTACGGCGTTCGGTTCAAAAGAACCGGCAAGCGCCCCTCCACTATCTTGCCGTCTCGGGCTGGGCGGTAGATATCTGTAGCCATCAGGGCACCGTCGCGCATCGGGACCATGACATCCTGCTCAACGACGACGTCATATTCCGGGACAGAACGTGGCACGAGGTTTCTCCAATGATGACGGTGATAGTTAGTTGACTGGCACAGGATAGCGTCAGACGGTTTCGGACCGTAAGGCGGTCCCGCTTTTCACAATCACTGCCCGTTTCTGATAGCGATTAACACCTCAACCTACAGAGGGCTTCGGTAGACTGAGTTCTTCGTGGGGACGAATTCTGACGACCAGCCGAAAGCCTTGCCGCGCATAGCTCGCACGCCCTTCTACTACGGCTGGGTGGTGCTCGTAGTAGCCGCTTTGGCGAGCTTCACATCAGCCCCCGGTCAGACCTACACCTTTTCGGTGTTTCAGGATTCGTTCATCGACGACATTGGTCTGTCTTCGACGACGATCTCGACGTTGTACCTGTTCGGTTCACTGTTCGCCGCTGCCGTGATAATTGTCGTCGGACGCAGCCTGGACCGATTCGGCCCGCGCATCATGCTCGTCGTGTCCACGCTGCTCCTTGGGGCGGGCGCCCTGTGGCTCTCCCGGGCTGACTCCGCATGGGCACTGTTCGTTGGTTTCGCGATCATGCGATCAATGGGACAAGGAGCGCTGAACCTGATCCCGGCGACGGTCGTGTCGATCTGGTTCGTCAGAAAGCGCCCGATGGCACTGGCGCTGATGGCACTTGGCGGCGCCGCCGCAAGTGGCTTCTATCCTATCTACGGCGCCACACTGATTGAGACGTTCGGGTGGCGGACGGCGTGGGTGGTCATTGCGTTCACGGCGTGGTCGATCCTCATCTTGCCAGCCATATTGTTGGTCCGTACGAGTCCGGAATCCATTGGCCTTCTCCCGGACGGAGACACGTCCGGGTCCGGTCGACCTGATGTTCCTGTCAAGAGAAACATGCTCGATTCAGAGCGGTCGTGGAGCTTGAACGACGCGATGCACAGCCGGGCGCTCTGGCTACTGATCTTCGCAGGAACTGCGCAATCGCTGGTCGGGACGGGGGTGATGTTTCACCAGGTCTCGTTTATGACATCGAAGGGCCTGACATCGTCCGCAGCAGCGGGAGTTTTCGTCGTGTTCGCGCCCTCACTTATTGCCGGACAGTTCTTGTCTGGATACCTGTCCAACCGCGTCCCTATCCGTTACCTGATTGCCAGCGGACAGGGCGTGATCGTCGTTGCGATGTTGTTGTTGCTCGGCATAAGTGAGCTGTGGCATGCGTATCTGTACGGGGCCGTGCTCGGGGTCAACATGGGCTTCCTGATGAACGCCACTCAGGCAATCTGGCCGACTTATTTTGGTCGGAAGAATCTGGGCAGTATTCGGGGCGTCACCAACTTCGGCATGATGGCGGCCGCGGCGCTCGGCCCGCTGCCTCTGGCTCTCGCACTGGATCTGACCGGCTCATACACCACCGGCCTTGTTGCATATATGGTCCTTCCGCCATTTTGCGGGGTCGCCGCGCTGATGGCAGGAAATCCATCATTCGGGCCTCTACACACTGGGCTTCAGGCACATCGATAATCCGTCTGAGCCGGAGCGGAATAGCATCGCAGACGTGAAAATCGGACGAACAACGTCCGCTCGATCTCGTTACTAGCTGGAAGACGATCGGCTTTAGACGGCCGGTATCTCCGGCAGTGAAGCCAGGATGTCGTCCAACTCATCTTGTGTCGGCTTGTCGATCGCCGGACTCGGTGGTCGTGTGCCAAAGGTGTCCATCAGCCCGCGCTTCATCATCGAGTACTTACGAATGCTGAGGCCGATTCCGGGCTGGTTCTCGTACCGAATGTACGGCACCCAGTCGTAGAAGAGTTTGCGCGCTCCAGCCACGTCTCCAGCCTCCAGGAGTCGATACAGGGCTACCAGGACCTCCGGGTACGCAAATCCGGTCATCGTTCCCGATCCGCCTCGACGGAGTTCCTCAAACAGGAATGATCCACCAAGCCCGCCAAAGATCGCCATGTTGTCGCCGGTCAGCGCCAGCACCTGCGTGATCTTCGGCGGCGTCGGCGGGTCTTCCAGCTTCAAGTACTGTGCTCGGGGGAGTTCCGAGTTCAATCGTGCAATGAACCCAGGCGACATGTTCACGCCGCTCTCTGACGGATGATCCTGGACCACTATCCCGATGGTCGCGACGGATTGAACCGTCTCAAAGTAGCGATATAGAACGCCCCGGCGAGACCATCACAGCCGTTCCTCCGTGTTCCTGCGCCTCTCGGGTTCGTTTAGCAACGAGCGCGTTGCTCTCCGAACTCACGCCGACGGTCACGGTAATCCGGCCATCCGCGGCCGCGACAACGGCATCCAGGACCGCCAGACGCTCATCGTCTGCGAGCCTGTGCGCTTCACCCATTACGCCGAGTACCACGACACCCGTGCATCCCGTGTCGGCGGCACAATTAACCAGGCGTTTGAACGGCGCAAGATCGACCTCGCCGTTCCCTTCGAAAGGGGTCGGCAGCATAAAGTGGATACCATTCAAGCTAGTGTCAGCGGGCAATTCGTCCTCCATGTGGTTTCGGTAGACACGTATATGGGAATCAACTGGTAGTAGGGCTTCATTCGCCAGTGGCGCGAGAATCCGTCGCCGAAGGTTACCCGAATCTGGTCCCCGGCGACCGTTTTTCCTGAAGCTGCTGACACCGCGCTCTCAGCTCCGCAAAGATTGTGAATAATTCCACGGTAAGCTTCATTCTCTTGACACTTACTACGGGCGTACCTACGATTCTCTAGTCATGAATCACTTTGATCAAAAGGCGCGCGCGCGGGCTTGTTGTCGGACAGCTTTGAGAGCCTGACTGCGCGCGACAGACGTTGCAAGGGCCTCATCACGACGGATGAGGCTTTTTTTATTTCCAGTTGATTCCGGCCATTACATGGCCATACCGGACCCCGAAAACGGCTATGCCGGACCAGGGAGCATTAGTTGACTACTGAGATTCAGAAACCCAGATGGACTCCAAGTCCCGACGGACAGCGCGTTCTCGAAATTCGTTCCGACGAGATCGAAGACTTCGAACGTGAAGTAGAGCGATTCCGTAACGGTGAATGGGAAGAAGCCCAGTTCATGGCGTACCGCCTGAAGCAGGGTGTGTACGGCCAGCGCCAGGCTGACCAGCAGATGATGCGGATCAAGGCACCATTCGGTGGACTTACGGCCGACCAGTTAGATGTCATGGGCAAAGTCGCCGCGGAATACGCGCCGCTGAAAAAGGGCCACCTCACCACCCGTGAGAACGTCCAGTTCCATCACATATTCCTGGACGACACTCCAGAAATCATGCGCATGCTCGGCGATGTCGGCCTGAGCACCCGCGAAGCCTGCGGCAACACAGTACGCAACGTAACCGGGTCTCCCGCAGCCGGTGTCGCAGCCGACGAAGTTTTCGACGCCACTCCTTACGCGGCTGCGTACGCACGCTATTTTTTGCGTCATGAGCTTTCGGGCATCATGCCCCGGAAGATCAAGACCGCTTTCTCCGGTGGACCGGGCGACGATGCCGTGGTCGGTATCCACGACGTCGGCTTCATCTCCAAGATGAAGGACGGCAAACGAGGCTTCAAGATGGTCATGGGTGGCGGACTTGCCATCCTTCCAAAGGAAGCGCCAGTCCTTTACGAATGGATTTCGATCGACAACTACCTTCACGCCGCAGAAGCGGCCCTGCGAATCTTCAACCGCTCCGAAGAAGAGCGGAAGAACCGCATGAAGGCCCGCGTCAAGTTCCTGATTGATCGCATCGGAATCGACGAGTTCCGAGACCAGATCGAGGAAGAGCTAAAGGGCGACTGGGTAGAGCCGATCGACCTGGACGCGCTTCTCTGGACCGAAGACGAATCCGTAGATGCAGCGCCGGCCGATCTGAAAGCCGCCGCCGAAGTTTCGTTTGACGATACTTCAGACGAGTTCAAAGAGTGGCACCGCACCAACGTCGTCCCGCAGAAGCAGGGCGGCTACAACATGGTCCACATCGTGTTGCAGCGCGGAGACCTCTTTGCACATCAGTGGTCTCCCGTAGCCGAGATCGTCCGCGAGTTTGCGGGCGGACGCGTACGGATCGACATCCAGCAGAACATGGTCATGCGCTGGGTCCGCACCGAGTCACTTATGGAGGTCTGGGAGCGGCTCACCGAACTCGACCTCGCACGCTCCGGGGCACACACCATCACGGACGTTGTGACCTGCCCGGGCACCGACTCATGCAAACTCGGCATCACCTCTTCAATGGGGTTGAACAAGGCGTTAACCGATTTCCTTGAGACGTACGACACGTCAGACCCGCTGGTAAACCAGATGCACATCAAGGCCAGCGGCTGCCCCAACTCCTGTGGCCAGCACCACATCGCCGACATAGGCTTCCACGGCGCTGTCATCAAGGGCAAGGGCGGACAGGTCCCGGCTTACGAGCTGTTCCTGGGCGGCGACTACCAGATCGGTGACGGCAAGGTACAGATCGGCACCCGGATCAAAGCCCGTGTCCCGGCAAAGAAGGCGCCGGAAGTGTTGAAGGGCCTCCTGGACCACTACCAGGCTGACCGTGAAGAAGGGGAAAAATTCCCGGCTTTCGTGCAGCGCATGGGTACCGGCTACTTCGAAGAATACCTCGCAGACTTCCGGGACGTTGGCCCGCTGGACCGAGATCACATCGAGAACTACATGGACTGGGACAAGACCATCCTCTACGTGCTCGAGCGCGGCGAGGGTGAGTGCGCGGTCTAGACCCGCAACCAGAGCTTTAAAAGAAAGGCCCCGTCGTGAGACGGGGCCTTTCTTTATTAATGTTGTAGCGGGTCCGGGCGTATTGCCATACGCCCCTACATCGGTTGAACCGTTCGTGAGGTGTATTTCACAATACAGCCGCCGGGGCGGGCAGCGGCCCGCCCCTACAACACACTCGTTACCCTGCGGTAACCACTTCATTGGCGCCGGTCAGGTCGCCGGCGTGCGCATCTACGCCCGTTTGAAGCGCTACCTCGATGCTCTTGATGAGCCGCCGAGCTGAGTCAGCGCTGATCTCCACCGCCACCCGGTTGCCTGGCTTCGTGGGATCGGCGACAAAGTCGATGATCAAAGCGTGGTCAAGCGGGGCGTCGTACGGGTGGTCGTAGTACACATTCGCCTGGTTCATCCTGAACCAGCCGTCTGCGCCTTTGCCGCTGCCGTACATCTCCGCCGTCTCGATAATCCATGTGCACATATGTGCGGTCCTCTCCGGGTATCTATCGATTTTGATTTTCACTGCGGTCGGAGCAAGCCCCGCCCCTACAGGCTGCGCAGAAACCGTGTGCCCAGGCTCTCGAAGCACCGGCGCTCTCACAACCCGCGCGTGTTTGGTGGATTAACCCCTAGTCTTTCAAGTACTTGCCGAACCACTTCCACACTTCGCCCCATGCCTCGGTCGCTTGCACCGGCCGGTAGCCTGGCCTGTCTACGGCAAAGAAGCCGTGGCCGGCGCCGTCGTATCGGTGGAACTCATGCGTTATCCCGTGTTTCTTGAGTTCTTCCTCGGTGGCGTCCACATCTGCGGGAGGAGGTGACTGGTCGTCGTTGCCAAAGATCCCAAGTAGAGGCGCTTTGATGTTGGCCGTCATGTCTATCGGCGCAACGGGGTTTTGTTCGGTGAGTTCATCGGCTGAAGCGATGACCCGCCCACCCCAGCAATCAACCGCGGCATCCAGATCCGGGATGGAGCCGGCGCAGAGGTAGACCTGGCGTCCACCGGAGCAGAAACCGATGATCCCGATCTTCCCGTTGTGATACGGGAGCGACCTCAAGTACTCCATCGTGCCTTCCACATCAGCGACACACCGGGAGTCCGGCACGCCACCGGCAGCACGGGAGACCGCGGCCACGTCATCTGGCGCACCCGGGCCTTCCCGGTAGTGGAGGTTCGGGTCGATGCCGATGTAGCCGTAGTGCGCGAACTTCCGCGTGATCTCTTTTGTGGCGTCGTCCCATCCGGGCATGTGGTGAAGAACGATCACGGCCGGGTACGGGCCTCCGCCAAGTGGCCGCGCCATGTACCCGCCTATCTCGTCTCCGCCGTCGCCGGTGATCCTGACGGTCTCCGCCATCATTCCTTCGTACTCACGTCCTGTAGTCATGGCGCTGGCTCCCTTGCTTGCGGCATGCACAGATCATCCTGAGACTGTCGGAGCGCCATGCATGCCCTCTACGTCGAAGGCCGCACGGAAACCGTCACGCCAGAGACGACCTGTTCGACGAGCCACGAGAACTTCGTGCCGGGGTAGCCTTGCCTAGCGCTTCTTGCTAAATAACCTGCGGAACCGGTTTGACCTCGAATCCGGAAAGTCGACCACTTCTCCACGCCAGCGCTTTTGATACGGCTGCTGCCTGGACCGCGTGAAATACATGATGTATCCGGCGACAAACAGCAGGGCGCCTACCGTGGCCAGCAACACGAAGAGCGACTTCAAGACGAAGCCAACGACGATCAACGCGATTCCAGCCACCATAAGATTGCCGGAGCTGAGCGTTAGACGAGATCGAGACAGGCTGCCCCACCTGCTCACCGTCCGAACACGCTCCGTCCAACGGGCGCGCCGTTCGTCACGATCA
>LWDU01036335.1_pt1 | contig 10489 bp, 5 predicted proteins | sample 727161 | NCBI WGS metagenome assembly LWDU01 (sample SAMN04566230, study PRJNA314399) | hydrothermal vent metagenome | isolation source: deep sea hydrothermal plume seawater | place: Mexico: Gulf of California, Guaymas Basin | collected 2004-07-11 | reverse complement strand
ATTGAAAGTTTGAAGGTTCAATCTCCATTGTCACGGGCTGCCTTTTTCGTGCCAATATCAAGTCTGAAAATGTGCAAAACCGGAACTAAGGAGTCATCCGCAGGAACTCGCTCAGCCCCGGTAGGTTGTCGGTGTTGATCAGGTCGACAGCGGCATCGTCGAGTGTCTTCCAGACGGCGGGATTGTCCGGCGTGGCCCAGAAGCGGACGCGACGGTTTTTGGTGTGTGCCTGTTGGACGATGTGCAGCAGCTTCATTCGCTCCGCTTCCGGCAGGTCTCCGTCGCCACGCCACTTGAAGTGATTTCGCCAGTTGTCGCTGATTAACGGCATCAGAGGCGCTGGCTGATCGCTGTCCAGGTCTGACAATCGTCCATCGATGCCGACGTAACGGGGCGAGTCACCGGCGATCGCCGCGTGTGGTCGGTTTCCACTGACGATGGCTGTCACAGCTTTCTGGTGGACATGGCCGTTTTCCACACGTGAGAAGATGTCGTGATACTGCAGCAGGACGTGATGCAGCGCCCGGTAGGTGGCTTCACCGTCCGACTTGATGTCGATGAGCAACGTAAACGCCGGACCGTCCGGGTAAACTCGACCGCCGTTCTGTTTGATGCGTTTACGAAGTGGCTCAAGATACAACTGTTCCAGCGAATTCTCTTCGGACAGCTCAGACCGTGTGTGTGCGACCAGAAGCTTATCCTTCACCAGAAAGATGTCTGCTTCCACGCTGCAGAAGCCGTTGTCCAGAGCGTCCAACAGCGGGCGATCGTGCAGATAGTCGTTGTGAGCGTGTGCTCGAAGAAGGGCAGTCGGCTGTTTGTCTGCGGCTGAACTGTGGGAAGCGAACAATGTCGCTGTGACAGTCATACAGCAAAGACAGTGAGTGAGGTTTGTTTTCATTCGACGTTCTCTAACAAGTATGGTTCGTTGTCATTCGGGGCTGCGATTCGTTGGGAAGCAGCGGTGACACATCTACCCGCCGAATACGTGTTGCTGTCACCGCTTCGCGGCTCTACTGTCGTTTGTGGAGCGAATCCCCCAGCTCACGCTGGGGGCTACGTGCTGTCGCCGCTTCGCGGCTAACTCCAGAAAAATCAAGAACTACGCAGTACCTCTGTTTCTAAACATTTCGTCCGGCGTTCTGCAGGGTATGTTCATCACACCAGTCCGCGTTTCTTGCGGCAGGCCCATTCTATGCACAGCAGCAGCACGAACAGCAGCAGGCTGATCCAGTTGTCCCACAGGGTAATACGTTCTGACCGTTTGACTTCCAGACTTGGCAGACCTTCGTCGGCCCATCGTTCCAGACGCTTCAGCATATCGTCCGACGTCAGAAAGTCACCAGCGCTGACGTGAGCAAGTTCTCGCATGAGAGACGGGTCTGCGGCCGGGTTATCGAGTTCCGGGTCGCGAGGGTTGACCAGAAACCGAGTCGTTGCGTAGTTCATGCCTCCGTCCGCATCCTCGGCGGCGACGGTTCCCCAGTAGTCGCCAGGATCCATCGTGTTCTGAAAATCTCCCGCGCCGTGGGTGTCGACGGCCCTGGCGGCGATCACTTCCTGATCGCCATCCGGACGTTGCACGGTGACGTCGTATTTGACGCCGGCCAGTGGAATGCCGTCATCGTCCCGCAGGCCGAATGACAGTTCGGCCAGCGATCCCGGGACAACATCTCGCGGTTCAACGCTGATCCAAAGCTTCGAATCGCCGTCGTTTTCCATCTTGGTCAGCCAGAAAATAATCTGCCGCCAGAAACGTTGGTGAGCTTCCACCGCCCAATCCTCGTCCACCGCCCACTGCCAGGTCGTGTCGCCGGCAAATGCAAGAACACGAGAGGCACCGACGTTCTGGCCAATGAGCAGTGGCATGCCCGTGGGCGACTCAGCCAGAACCACAGCGGCTCCGCCGTCGCGGACTCGCAGAGCATTGGCGCCGGTTAATGGCGGAAGTTCAGTCCAGCGTTGTCTGTTCTGGTCGGGCGGAGCGATCTGCAGAATGGGGTTGTTAAAGGCCGCCCGCCTGGGCATCATCTGGATGTCGTCGGTCAATTGCTGATCGGCATCGCTCATGGATACGGGCAGCAGTTGGGCCAGCGGAGTGCGATGGTAGCCACCTCCGCCAAAACTGTCTTCTCCGCCGATCATCATCAACCCGGCACCCAACTCACAGCAGGCGTGCAGCTTCTTAAGACGCTCTTCCCCGAACAGGTCTGCAGGCACATCGCCGATGATAAAGGCGTCATAATTTCCGGGGATGAACCAGTCGTCGTTGAAGTCGTTTCGGTTGGCGAATTCAGCCGGATAAAGGTGCATGTGATCCAGTTGCACGCGACTGCTGACATTAATGCGACGCAGCCACTTGTATTCGGGACGCAGCCGGTCGAAGTACGCCACGCGAATGCCCCCGGAGCGGACTCGAATGATGGTTTCGACACGGTTATTCGTGCGGCGAACTTCGTCGTCCAGTACTTCTACTTCCACGGCAACTTTGATCTCGCCGGCATGCAGCGGTACGAACTGCAGATCCAGGGTTACGTCTTCTGTCGTGTCCGCAGGACGGTGGACTTTTAACGTAATGTTGTCCTGGCTGGGGCGTACGGCGAGCATTTCCCCGGTTGTTCCATTTGGCAACTGAGCTCTGTCTTCCACCAGCACACGCACGCGGCAATCACGCCCCTCCGCACCAAAGGACTTCAGGCGGACTTTGATCGGCACCACGTTACGAATGAATACATCGCGGGCAATGTCCAGTTCACTGACAGCAAGGTCCAGTGTCGTGGTCTCGACGTCCGAACTGCCCATCACAACGGTGTAGATGGGGCTGTTTTGCCGTCCCGACAGCCGTGCGGCCTGGATGGGATCGACGTCTTTCTTACTGCTGGCTGCCTGTTTACCGTCACTCCAGAACAGGATCGCGGCAATCCTTTCGCGTGCCGCCTCCTTTGCGAGTGTTTCCAGATTGGCGCCAATCGCCGTCATTCTGCCATCGGCCGCAGCGCCCGGTGCTTCGATCACCGTCAGGTCCTCGGCCAGGTCCCGCAGTCTGACTTCGACGGACTCGTCGATGACATCCAGAAAGGGTTTCGCGGCTTCGTACAGTTGCAGCAATTCCTGTCTTCGGGTCATGCCTCCCGCACCATCCGGCGTTTCCATGCTGCGACTTCCGTCCATGACAACATACAGCACAGCATTGGACCGGTCGTTTGATTCCAGAATGGCGGCCGGGCGTAGTAGCCAGAATGTGATGAGCAGCACGATGGCAACCCGCAGTCCGATCAGCAGACGCCGCCAGAACACGGACAGGTGACGGATTCGTCGTGGGTAGCCAACCCGCAGGACGAACAGCATGACGGCGCATGTCAGTAACACGAAAGGCCATGGCCAGATTGGTTCAAACGCCAGTTTCATCCGATTGACGAGCCCTTCGTGGCGGAGCCCGAATCATGCGGGACAGGTTCGTCGTCGTAAAAGAAATTGGCCATCAGATGTTCGCCACAGAACAGCACGATCAACAGCCCCATCAGCACGGGAAACACTTCGACGCCAAGTCGCCCGACGTTGACTGCCCGGTCCAGCTGTTCCGGGTCGGTGACCCGCGAATAGCGCCCCGCACCCAGAATGGCGTCAAGGACTTCGTCGGTGACCGGTGTCAGATTGCTTTCTGCGTCCAGATCGTTAACGGCGAAGTCGCGGTGAAAACGGTTGCCCTCATCGATGGATCGAAGTTGATAATGGCCGGCATCGTCGACGTCCGTCAGTAGCGCCGACGACTCGTCAAATGGAAGTGTGCCTTCTGTGAGACGCAGGCGAGGCCGCGCCACGGCATAGCGGCTGAATCGGTCTGCGGCCGGCACAGGGATTTCGACAGGATCGCCCACGACAAAGTTCCTCTGCTCATCCGCTGCACCCGTGAGATACTGCATCACCTCGTCGACCAGCATCAGGAATGCCCAGTTGTCCACGACAAATCCTTCGCTCCATCGGCTGCCACCTTTCACCAGGTTGTCCACGGCCGAAGCAAACAGCACAGCGCGGCCGGCACCGACGCGGCGTTCGATTAACGCCGGGCGTCTTGTTTTGTCATTGAATTCCATCAGCACGCGGGAATTCTCCGGCAGGTCGAACGTCCAGCACAGGTCAAACAATGCATAGGAAAGAGCTGTCTTTGCTTCCTGATCGTTTGAGAAACTACGCACAATCGGATTGTCTTCGGCAACGAGTGTCAATCGCCCGGGCTCCGGCCGGAAGGGAAGCTTGCTGACCGGCAGACCAGGCAGCAATTTCTCCGCGTCAGCGGTTCGCCAGTCAATCGCGTGCATCAGATTTTCACCGCCCGTCGTGATGAACAACGCTCCGCCATCGTCGACAAAGCGATACAGGTCTGACCACACCGACGGATCCGGCCGCTGGAGATTCACCACACAAATGACGTCGTAATGGTTGAGCCTCTGCCGCGCCAGTTGAGCTGTCGTGACGGCCTTGCAGTCGAATTTACGAATCCCCTGGCGTGCCAGCACCGCTGGCTGCAATGCGTTCAGCAGATATTTGTTGTCGATGAGCCGATCAGACACCAACAGAATTCGCGGCACTGCGGACACACCGAACGTGAAATAGCGAATGTCGTCAAATGTCAATGGATCAGGCGCCGCCAGTCTGACAAATCCGCTCTGAGCATCCCGGCCCTTCATGCCACTGACGGTGAACACGGCGGTCGGTGGACTGCCCTCAAAACTGACCCGCCGCCGTGCCGAACTGCCGCCACCGCCACCGACGATTTCGTTGCCCAGCCTATCGAGCGTGAACAGTTCGAGTGTGGCTTGCGGATCAGCAGAAGCCGTCGACGACACTGTGACCGAGACTCGCACGGACTGCCCTTCGACCGTCGCCTGGCGGTCGAGACGCAGCTGTGACAGCGACACATTGATTGGATTCGGTACGCTGACATCGATCAGATAGACCTGCAGCCAGTCATGCTGCACCAGCAAATCGCGTATTCCCGATTCATCCGGATCCTGCCAGGCCGTTTCAGAAAAATCTGTCAGCAGATAGATTTCGCGGGAAAACAGATCGCCTGCGCCAAGTTCGTTTCGCACCTGTTCACGGTCCCGAACGTGGCCTTCGATGGCGTTCTTAATCAAGGCGTTTAATGAACGCGGAATTGTCTCGATGTCCAGATCATTGATGCGCGACCGGGCTCCGGCCAGGTCTTCCTGAAAGACGACGTCGGAGTCCGGAGCGGATGTGACGACTGCCACTCGACTGCCCTGCGGAAGGACGGTCAGATGCGCGGTCGCAATTTGTTCTGCCTGTTCAAGTCGAGTCTGACTCTCATGCTGGTAGGTCATGCTCAGGCTGTTGTCGAAGGCGAACACGGCCGCCACGGGAATATCAGCCGCCAGAGGATTTCGAGGCCCCGTCACTTCCGCCTGCACACGCAGTCCCCACGGCACACCGGCGCAGATCACGGCCGCCAGAATTCCCCCCAGCAGGGCGAATGTGCGCAGACGTCCTCGTTGTTCCCGCAGAAGATGTTCGGCCGGTTCCCGGGCTTTTGCCCGCTGCGACAGCCAAGCGTAGATTCCCAGCGTGCCACCAATCACAGTGACCAGGATCAGCCATTCATTCCATCTCAGGCCATATCGAGCGGCTGGCAGAGACGGTCGTGTTAAGGCCAGTACGGCCACGACGATCACAATTGCTCGCAACAGCAGCAGCAGAATCTGACGAAGTTTCATACGACGTGAATTGGAGGTCTGTCGCGTCTTCAGCAGCTGCAACGCCGGAAACTCAATCCTTTTCGGCCTGGCACGCATGATCAGGTGTATCAGGATGGGAAGCCCTGCCAGAATTACACCTGCCAGAAGTGATGCATTAATCAGCGCCATAGCGAAATTCAGTCACCTGCCGGAACATGTTTCATCACCATATTTCCTGTATCGGAAGGAATGATACACCGTTCCACTCAACAATGAAGGAATCAGTGATGACAGCCGCGACAACTCAGTTTTTCAAACCGGGATGTGAGCCGCAAGGCGCTCGTCGCGGATTCGTTCGGGAATAACCGGTGGCGACCATCAACTGCGCACGGATTTGTAGGCCGGTTCGAGCAAACCGTGTGTCTGCCGGAACATCGACCGATTCTTTCAGATGTCGGCCCGAACAGACTGTATCATGATGAAATCCGGTTTGCGCTGCTCCGGCATTGGCGTCGGCCTCGGTCCGGCCTACATCGTGTACAATGCCGGTTAACTTTCTGCGGGTAATTCGTTGATCGAACTACCGTCTTGACCCGTTTGCGTCGGGCTGTCCAGCATCACAGTTTCAGCAGACGGATTGCCTCGCGGCCAGGACAGCACGAATCGTGTTCCTTCTCCCGGGCCGCCTTCAATCCGAATTCTTCCGCCGTGTTCGCGAATGATTTTTCGACTGACCGGCAGGCCGATCCCTGTGCCACGCTCGCCCTTTGAGGATTCAAACAGATTAAAGACCGTGGCGCGGTGATCTTCCGGGATTCCCGGGCCATTGTCAGTGACAGCGACCAGCATGATGTCGTTGGCCTTGTCGTAACTTGTCTGCAGAACGACCGTCGCATTTTCGGATTCGGCAACCGCGTCAATCGCGTTCAACGCAACGTTCAGTACAGACCGATGAATGCCCTCGTGATCGAACGCTGCCAGCGGCAGTCCGGCTTCCGGGCGAAATTCAAAATTGACTCCGTATTGGGCGGCGGGCGTCGCGGCCAGTTCGGCGACTTCTGCACAAATGCGGTTGACGTCGCCCGACTGCAGGTCGGGGACGCGGTCCTTCGTGAACGACAACATATCCATGACAAGATCGTAGATGCGATTCTGATTCCTTTCGACGATCCCCCAACCCTGTCGGACAAGGTCGTCTTTGGACTGGTCCAGGCCCGTCTGAATCAGATACCCGCCACCCCGAACGCCCTGCAGAATGTTCTTGATATGATGACTGAGAACGGCGATTGTCTGGCCCATCGCCGCAAAACGTTCTGCCTTCAGCAACGCATCGTGGAATCGCCTCGATTCCACAGCCAGTGCCGACTGCCGCGCGACGGCCAGTACCGATTTCAGGTGTTCATCGGACAGGCTGCCCGTTCCCGCGACCGTTCCGTCCGCCAGCAAGTCGGTGGAAATATCAATGTAGAAAACGCCCAGCAACGCGTCGTGTCCACGCATCGGTGCACAAATTGCCTCCCGGATGCCTGACGCCGCGATACTCTGACCTCCTTCAAATCTGGCATCGTGCCGGGCGTCGGATGTGCGCACGGCTTTGCCGTGGCGCAGCACGTATCCGGTGATGGAACGTGATATGGGCATCTGTTCGTGCGGCGGCGTTCCGGTGGCCTCGACGTCGTCTGCAGGAATATCTGCAGTGGCAGCAGACCCGTCCAGTGGCTCGCCCACGGCGCCCGATGACAATGCCCCCGGGCGTCTTTCGCAAAAGACCAGCGGTGTCAATTGGTCGCCCACGGGATCCTTCAGCAGGATGCAGCCGCGATCTGCGCGAACAGCATCCAGAGTCAGTTGCAGAATTCGCTGCATCAGCGATTCCAGCGTGTGTGCCGGGCGCACAAGTTCTTCGGCAACCTCGTACAGCAGTTGCAGCCCGATCTGTTGATCGGGCCAGGCGGTTTCTGACAACGCAGGTTCGGCATGGACGGTCTGAACGATTTCTGAATGCTGTCCGGAATGAGAATCGTCAACGAATTGTACCTGGTGTGCGGTTCCGGAGGAGTGGTCGGTCGTTGCCAGCTGAAACGTCAGCAATGTCGTACCCAGTCGAATGGAATCGCCGTTGAGCAGGGTGTGCTCGGTAACCCGTTGACCGTTGACGAACGTACCGTTGGCGCTGTCAAGATCCTGCAATCGGTAGATGCCACGGTCCTCGAACACCTTCGCATGCTGGCGAGACATCTCCGTATCGTCCACTCGAATGTGCGTACCGACGCTGCGTCCAATGATCAGCTCATCGTTCCTTGCGACATCGAATCGGGTTCCCCGATTGGGACCGTTAATGACCAGTAAAGTGGCAGTGTCCATCTGTTTTAGCTCTCAATCATCGCGAGGAACTCTTCTTCCGTTAGAATTCTGACGCCCAGTCCCTGGGCCCTGGTCAGCTTGCTGCCGGCTTTTTCGCCGGCAACCAGAAAGTCGGTCTTGTGGGACACACTTCCGGACGCCTTGCCACCATGATCCCGAATCAGCTGCTTCGCTTCGTCACGTGACATTCTGGCCAGGGTACCGGTGACGACCAACGACTTGCCAGACAGCTTTTCGCTGTCGGTGACTATTTCGCTGCTTCTGTCGACCGGCGTCCCCGGATTCAGCCCCAGTGCTTTCAGGTGATGAAGTAAGCTGGCACCAGCATCTGACGAGAAAAACTGATGCACGGACGCGGCAATCACCGGGCCGATGTCGTCAACCGCTGACAGCGATTCTTCGGTCTGCGCTGCGATTTCGTCGCTGGTCCCAAAGGCGCGTTCCAGGACCTGCGCGTTGCTTTGCCCGACGTGCCGAATATTGAGCCCGGTCAGCAGACGCCAGTACGGCTGTTGTTTGGATGCTTCGATCCCAGCCAGCAATCGATCGATGGACTTTTCTCCCAAGCGTTCGAGTTCAAGCAGTTTTTCGCGTTGAGTGTGCAGGCGGTAGAGCGACGGTATGCCATCAACAAGTCCGGAATCCAGCAACTGTTCCACCAGTTTCTCGCCAAGGCCGTCAATGTCCATGGCGGGACGTGACGCAAAAAAGATCAACGTTTCACGCAATTGTGCGGGGCAGGTGGGATTACCACAGCGGATGTAGACTCCGCCTTCGTCCTGTTGCACCGCCGCACCGCATTCCGGGCAAAACTCCGGAAACGCAAAGGGCATCTCATCGCCGGTTCGTTCCGCCTGGTTCACCCGCAGAACATGAGGAATGATCTTCCCGGCCTTTTCCACAAGAACCGTGTCCCCAACCATCACACCCAGTCGTTGTAGCTCATCACGATTGTGCAGGCTGGCCCGGGACACCGTCGTGCCATCAATCTCAACAGGCTCCAATTCCGCGACCGGTGTCAGTGTCCCCGTCTTGCCGACCTGAATCGCAATGTCGACGACGCGGGTTTCCGCTTCGTAGCGTTCCCACTTGTAAGCCCGAACCCAACGCGGACTTTTTGAGGTCGTTCCCAGCTGGTCGCGTTCGGCCAGACGGTTCAGCTTAATCACAATCCCATCGACTTCAAATGGCAGCGAGACGACGCCATCCATCATGTGTCCCACAACCAGCATCAGTTCTTCAAAGCCGGTCGCCTTGCCGACACTGGGCGTCACGGGCAGGCCCATGTTCCGAATCGAATCCAGAAACTGCAGGTAATGCTGCCACGAAATTCCGTCAACATGACCGACGCCGTGCGCCAAAAATCGCAGACTGCGTTTGCGGGCTTCTTTTGGGGCCAGCAGTTTCAAGGCACCGGCGGCAGCGTTTCGGGGATTCTTGAACGGTTCGTCACCAGCGGCGACCTGAGCCGCCTGAAACCTGGCGAAGTCTTCATTCAGAATGATCACCTCGCCGCGAACTTCCAGCACCGACGGAGGCGATGAGGTTTCGAGGCGAAGCGGCACGCCGCGAACAATACGGGCGTTTGAGGTAATGTCGTCACCGACAGCACCATTTCCACGCGTCACTCCGCGTACCAGAATTCCCCCCTCATACACCAACGCCATCGCGACGCCATCGATCTTGTACTCGACGCTGTATTCCAGCTGGTCCTGGTCCAGTGCTTTTCGCAGTCCGGCATCCCAGTCGACCAGTTCCTGTTCCTCAAATGCGTTGTCAATGGACAGCATAGGCACGCGATGTTCGTGCTGTTCGAAGCCATCGATCGGATCCCCGCCTACTTTGCGTGTGGGGCTGGTCGGCGAATCATATTCCGGGTGCTCATTCTCCAGACGCTGCAATTCGGCCATCATGCGGTCGTAGTCGCGGTCGGGAATTTCCTGAGTCGCCTCGACGTAGTACAGCCTGTTGTGGCGCTCCAGTTCGGCGCGAAGTTGTTCGATTTGTTGGCGAACGGATTCTTTCATCAAATTGCTGTCCTTCGCAGCAGCGGAGATTCATTGGATAACGCCACTTTCTTCCTCATTCTTACCGGAAGCGTAAGCGAGGAGACAAGTCGCGTCCATTGCGTCGCTCACGCTTCAGGTTCCCTGTAAACACGGGACAAGCGAAACATCTGGGGCTGGCCAACTAGTGCATTTTACTTTTTGTCGTAGCAGAAGCCGCCAGGGCTTTCGACCTGTCACTGCCGATATTCCTGGCGAATTCCACTACAGAACGACCGCGTGATTTTGAAAACTGCTGTCGTGCATTGTCATCGTTAAATCTTTGGGTTGCAGATTCGTGGCGTAAGCTTCCAGGTAACCGTTCACGGTTATTCTAAGCGAAGAGGCTTGGTGCGGGAAGTTTTTGCAGGTGGGCGACGATGG
>LWDU01041363.1_pt1 | contig 10494 bp, 8 predicted proteins | sample 727161 | NCBI WGS metagenome assembly LWDU01 (sample SAMN04566230, study PRJNA314399) | hydrothermal vent metagenome | isolation source: deep sea hydrothermal plume seawater | place: Mexico: Gulf of California, Guaymas Basin | collected 2004-07-11 | reverse complement strand
TAGGACTCATCTAATGGGGAAGAGGACTATGAAGGATGGGAAGAAATGCGGTGAGTGGATCGAAGACGGAAAGACAAGAACCTACCCATCCCAGCCCTTCCTCCTCGAACGCGGGAACTAGCCCCAATACCTCACGCCCCCCCTATTTCACCGGACCCACCGTTGGACTATACAACACTGTTTTGCACGGTCCGGTGTGGTGCTCCCTATAAGTTGCGGATCTTCTGAGGGTAGGGGCATTTTCGGGTATGAAGAAAGCCCTGCTATTCACCGCTCTGATAGCGGTCGGGTGTGGACCTGAAGGACCACCACCAGATGGACCGTATGAGGAGCACTACGAGAACGGTCAGTTGGCTTTTAGGACTACCTACAAGGACGGGGAGAGGCATGGGCCGTTTGAGCGTTACTACGAGAACGGTCAGTTATCGGACAAGGGGACGTACAATTCCGAGTTGGGAGACTGGAGGTTCGGTGAGTTAGACGGACTGTATGAGTCCTACTTCGAGAACGGTCAGTTAATGAACAAGAGTTTCTACAAGGACGGGATACAGTTTGGATTCAATGAGGGGTACTACGAAAACGGTCAGTTGAGCTTCAGGACAACCTACGACGGTGGGGAGTGGATGAGAGTAGATGGACGGGAAGAGTGGTATTTCCCAGACGGTCGGTTGATGAGTTCGGGGATCTACAATATGGGAGAGAGGTGTGGTGAGTGGATCTTGGATGACGGTGAGGCGGTTACCTACGACCCCTGCCCTCCCGACCTAGAAAGAGGGAACTAGCCAATGAAGAAAACCCTGCTACTCGCCCTCGCTCTGATCCTTTCCATATTTGGTCTGCTGAAAAAAATTGTTGACAAGAGCTGACTTACTAGGAATCCGAAGTCCTCCCCAAGATCTCAAGAAATTTTCCTTCGACATCCTTACCGTCTTGCAGCTCCGGTGTGGTGCTTCTAGTCAGCTGCCAGGAATGCTCTTACTGAATGGAATCGACGTGGGGAAGGATGCGCTCCTGTAGCGCCCGCCAAGTTGAACGGTTACCACCTCCGTGAATATTCCAGCCATTAAAGACTGCGACAATATCGTGTGCGGGAGAGACTAGCAGGAACTGACCCCCATACCCGTTTCCTGCAAACACCTGAGTGACGCCGTTCTCTGCATCTGGTATCCACCACTGGTAACCATAGCCGGCATCCGGCCTGTCATTTTCGGGTGCGATATCCGCTACGACTGCAGCAGTGGATGCCTCGACCCACTCACTAGACACGACTTGCAGGCCGTTCCACTCACCGCCCCTCAGGAGTAGGTAGCCGATTCGGGCCAGATCCTCCGTAGTTAGGTACAGACCACCTTCTGTATCTGCCTCGCCATCAGGTGTGATTTTCCAGTAGAAATCTTCAATGCCAATCGGTTTAAATAGATGCTCCTGTGCCCATTCATCCATCCGTTTACCAGTTGCTTCCCGCATGATCTTGCCGAGCAATACACTGACTCCATCATTGTATTCGTATCGGCTTCCAGGCGTCGTATCAGTCGGTTGGTCCAACACGAAGCGGATCCACTCGTCGCTGGCTTCAAGAAGGTCAGTGCTGTGGATACCACTCCCGTAGGCGCCCTCTGTATTCCACTGAATCCCACTCCGCATCGTCAAGAAATCCTCTAGCGTTGTGGATTCCTTGCGAGCATCAGTGACATACGGTGCGTAGGTCTCGAAGAAGGGCATGACGGGAGTGTCTACGCCCCCCAAGAGTTTCTTGTCTATCGCGATCCCGAGAGCTATCGACGTAATGCTCTTCGTTACGGACTGTAACGTGTGCAAGTCAGTATCACGAAGGTAGGGGTGCCAATCGGGGTGATCGTAGTTGTATTGATGGTTGGTCGTGTCGTATTCGGATCCGATGGCTGCATAGTCATGTGTAAAGCGGTAGTCGGCCACGACTTTGCCATTACGGATCAACATGAAAGCGTCCACAAGGCCGTACTCACCAGACTCTAGGTCCACGACGAGCGATTCGATCGCCTCAGAATTGATACCCTCAGCTGCTGGGGTCGAAGTGGCCCAGATTTCCTCCGGCCACGGGATGGCTGATTGCTCCGCACGACAACCGGCTAAGAATATGAGGGTTACCAGAGTTAGGCTGGAAACCTGTCTCAAAGCAATCGGGTTCATTTTTGACTCCTCACCATACAGTCTCATGCCGAAAAGATGCGTTACACCTCGTTAACTTCGCCAGCGAAGCGAGCGCACCATGTATCCGGGAAAACGTCCGAAAGTTCGGTCGAATTATCGGTTGAAACTATCCGGGTTCAGTTGATGTATAGTCATCGGGAACCACCTGGAAGTGGACGGAGGACAAGTGTGATCGCAACGATTTCTCTCTAGTCCAAGTATATCCAATGCAGGGGACAGACTTCAGTGGTCGTGCATAACCTATTAGTTGTGGGGGGAGTCCCCACAACTGGTCTGTGATTTCACCCCACTGCCTTCCGAGGAGGACTGCAGCATGGTTCTCAATCCGCTAACCTAAGAGTAGGCTAAGAAGATACATGAAGAGTGTATGGTGGGGTGGTGCGTCAATGATTTGGGCGGTGTGCCTGTGCGCAGGTCAACTTACAGCCCAAAGCGGGCCGGTCGACGAATTGAACAATGCGTCGGACGTGGGAGGATGTTGTTCCGCTAAAACTATACCGGTCATGGACGCATTCCGTGTAAGTTCGGACGAGATCGAGATTGACGGACTTATGTTAGAAGATGCATGGACTCGGGCACCCATCGCGGCTGATTTCGTGCAAATGCAGCCGGATGAGGGCAAGCCAGCGACGGAACGAACCGAGGCCTGGGTCGTCTACGATGAGAGCGCGTTGTACGTCGCGATCAGAGCTCATGAGTCGGAGCCCTCGGAGATCAGGGGTCAACTCACGAGGCGAGATGAGAGTGACGAAGCAACTAGCGACCAGCTAGCTGTGGGGATTGATTCATACTTCGACAAACGGACCGCCTTCATATTCATGGTCAACCCGGTTGGCGTCCAAACTGATATCTACATGTTCGATGACGTACAAGACAATATCGGATGGGATGCAGTATGGGATGTTGCAACTTCACGCGACGAAGAAGGTTGGACCGCGGAGTTTCGTATCCCCTTCTCTCAACTCCGCTTCAAGAAGTCGGAAGGCCAAACGTGGGGCATCAATTTCTTGCGTCAGATAGCGCGGAAGGGAGAGATGAACATGTGGGCTCCGGCATCAATGCGAGATCAGGCTTTGGTGTCGCGATTCGGAGAACTCAGGGGACTGAGAGGAATTCGAACCCCCGGTCGGGTCGAACTCCTCAGTTATTCAATGGCGCGTCTCCGGCGCGCACCTGGTGATGAGGCGAATCCTTTCTATCGAAGAAACGATGCCTTCGGCACCGTCGGTGCCGACCTCAAGTACGGGATCACTTCGGATCTCACGCTCGACTTGACGATCAACCCGGATTTCGGCCAGATCGAAGCGGACCCGGGTATCATGAACCTGACTGCGCTCGAGTCGTTCTTCCCGGAGAAGAGGCCGTTTTTCACCGAAGGATCAAGCATCTTCAGATTCCCGATTGTGCCCGGTGATGGCGAGGGGAGCAATGAATCAATCTTCTATTCCCGGAGGATCGGACGGGCTCCACAGGGATCTACTAACCCCAGTGGCGGCTACATCGATGCGAGTGACCGGGCGACGATTCTAGGAGCTGGGAAGCTTTCGGGGAAAACTGCGAATGGATGGTCGATCGGTGTACTGAACGCCGTCACTTCCTCGGAATACGCCCAGGTAGCGCCACGAGCGGGCGTGGAGTACGAAGAACCGATTGAGCCACTTACAAACTATGGCGTGCTCAGGGTCCAGAAGGATTTCCATGGTGGTCGCTCCGCGTTCGGTATCGTAGGGACGAGCGTAAATCGGAGTGGCTCAATCGCGGACCAACTAGCCTTGAGATCCGCAGCCTATACAGGTGGGATAGACCTACGTCACCGATCCAATGGTGACGTGTGGGAGTTGGGTGGATACTTGCTTGGGTCCTACGTGCAAGGCTCGGAAATGGCGATCGCAAGGACGCAGGCTTCGTCCGCACGCTACTACCAGCGGCCTGACGCGGAGCACGTCGTCTACGACCCCACCCGACGGTCGCTTGCAGGAAGCAGCGCCGACTTCCACATCATGAAGATTGGTGGTGGTTACTGGAAGGGTGGCACTGGATTCTTCGCACGAACCCCAGGGTTCGAGATCAACGACGTCGGTTTCCAGGGAAGTGCCGACCAGGCAGTTCATTGGGGGTTCCTAGGCTATCAGCACACTGCGCCACAAGGTCCGTTCCGTATGTGGATGGTAAACACCAGTATGAGCCAGGCCTGGAACTTTGAGGGCAAGAGATTGGGGATGGACGGCAACGTTAGCATGATGTTCCAGACGAACAACTTATGGATGCTCAACCTTGGGATCTCCCAGAGTGGAACAGCCTCATCACGTGTGCTGCTTCGTGGAGGGCCGCTCTTCAAGAAAGAACCGCGCACCGATTATTGGATGGGCGTTAGCACAGATCCGCGGAAGAAGGTGCAGTTCAGTATCAACGCGAGGGGAAATAGTCGGGCGGCAAGCGACTCTTGGGCGTTGGGGGTCTCCCCTAACATCACCCTGCGCCCTTCAGAGTCCGGATCGATTAGGATTGGGGCGTCCGTCAATCACAACGTAGATGACCGCCAATGGGTCACCAGGCTAGATACCAACCAAAGGCACTATCTCTTGGGTCGCATAGACCAAACGACAGTCGGTATGACGGCTCGAGCTGAATACTCATTCACACCAACGCTGTCTCTTCAGTTCTACGCCCAGCCGTTCGTGAGTGCTGGGAAGTATTCTGAATTCAAGAGAGTCGCTGATCCGTTGGCCGACTCATATGCCGATCGTTTGAAACTGCTTTCTGTGACTCCTGACGGAGGGCGCTATTACTCCGATATGGACGGTAACGGGACCCTGGAGTCATTCCGTGATCCTGACTTCAATTTCAAGCAATTCAAATCGAACTTGGTCCTTCGTTGGGAGTACCTGCCGGGATCGAGGCTCTTTCTCGTATGGTCACAGGGTCGAAATCATTTTGCTGGCAACGGGACTTTCGACTATGTGGGGGATATAAGAGAGCTGTTCTCAGGGGCGCCGGACAATGTCTTCATGGTAAAGCTCTCTTACTGGATGGGTAGGTAGTGGGAAGAAAAGCGACAAGTTTGTCTGAGGTTGATGACTCGGAGTTAGCAAGGCTCGCCGAGCTCGGTAAGGAGCCGTTACTCCTTCGTTATGAGCGACCGATATTCTCACTCATCTATCGCATGGTGAGAGATCGTGAATTGGCGGAGGATCTTGCTCAAGAAACGTTCGTTCGGGCCTTCAATGCGATCGCTAGCTACAACGCTAGCTACAAGTTCAGCAGTTGGATCTTCAAGATCGCAAGCAACCACACGATCAATTACCTACGGAAGCGTAAGCTCGATACGATATCAATCTTTGGTACATCTGATGAGGGACTAGGTGATCACGAACTTCAGATCAAATCCATAGCCGAGAACCCTCATGAATTCACGGAACGTCGTGAACTTGGAGGGCAGATTGAGGTGGCGATCGGAGAACTCCGTGAGGAGTACCGGATGGCGATTTTGCTCTATCACGTTGAGGGTTCTTCGTATGAAGAGATTGCGGACATTATGGACATCCCGTTGGGCACGGCTAAGACATATCTGTTCAGGGCACGCAAGGAATTGAAGAAACATCTTGAGTATCTCAGGGCGTCATGAAACTCAGGATCATTTTTTCTTGTAGTGATGGGCAGTCTGCTCGACAGAGGAATTGAATCGGATGGATGACATCTTCCAGAATCACTTGAGTGCTGAAGATTTGCAGAGCTTCCTTGAAGGGAAACTTTCAGATACCAAGCACTCTAAGGTTGAGAAACACCTGGAGCTGTGTAGATACTGCTCAGCCGAGCTCGGCGCTTGGCAGCCGCTCTTCTCAAAGCTGGGGGGTCTTGAAGTTAAAGAGCCTCAAAAAGGTTTCCAGGAGCGTGTAATGGCGGGTGTGCACCTTCCAGTACCGATTCCGCTTGCTGCTCGTATACGGGCCCGGGTATCCGGTTTGATTTCGGGGGTACGGGATAGCCATATCTCCAATGATCGGCTGCAGGAGCACCTCGCAGGATCCCTCTCCGCAAGACAAGTCGGCCGAATTCAAGCCCATCTTGGATCTTGCGAGGCATGTGCTTCACAGGCGAAAGCGTGGCAGGCCGTATTTAGCCGCCTCGACAAACTCGATCGGTTAGAGCTGAATGCAGGATTCGCCGACCGGGTAATGGAAGGAGTGAAACTGAGCACGCGACCCACGAGTGGTGCTTCAGAACAGGTCTGGGGTTGGGCAGCCTTGTGGGACGCCGTCTTTGTGCCGAAGACCAGCAGAGCCTGGGGGGTCCTCGCCGCTGGTGGAGTGACCCCTGCGTTAGCTCTCGGCTTCATCGTGTATTTAATTTTTTCGTACACTCTTCTTACACCTGGCACGCTGGCGACCTACAGCTGGTGGCAGATGACCGACGTATTGGCTTGGGCCGGGACTGGGCTGACCGGTCTTGTAATAGAGAGCGGATTAGTTCTTGAGGTCTACAATTTTTTCCGGAGTGTTACAGATGTCATGTCTACGCGCGTCGCTCTAGGAGCGCTTGGTCTGTATTCAGTCGGGATCGTTTTTGCACTGCCAGTGATCTACAAGCAGTTGATTGTTACCCGTACCTCGAGTCACTAGGATGAACAGATCTAGGGTTCACATCGGATTGTTTGCAATTGGTTTCGGGTTCTTGCTCCTGCCTCTTACTCTGTCGGCTCAGGACCGGCAAATAATCACAAAGCAGATCACGATCGGAAATTCAGTAGCTGAACTGAGTCTGGAATTTACGGGTGATGGGCGGTTGAATGTCAGGTTCGATGATGGTGTGGTCCAGGTCGATGGCCAGGTTGCTGGTAGGATTGACCCAGGAGATCGGCTAGAAGTCGCATGGCGATTATTGCTGGAGGGGGTGGTAACACTCGAGGACGGGCCACTCGCTGAGAGGCTCCTTGCGTGGAGTGCCCCCGAGGGACTGGCTGCTGAGGTGGATTCAATTGCTCAGGAGATCGAGCAGGCACTTCAAGGTGCGCTCGAATCAGTTGATACACAGGCTCAGAACGAACAGGTCGAGGTTTCAGTTTCGATCGAGACTGACGGCGACGTGGTGGGCCTCTTGGAGCGTATCCCTGAACAAGAATCCGAGATCCGGAACCGAATTCGCGTTGAGTTGCGGGAAGAGATACGAGAAGAGATACGAGAAGAGATACGAGAAGGGGTCAGATGGATAGCGAGAAGTAGCGGGGACTCGCTGGGAGTCGGTGGGAATGTGTTTTTAGGGCTTTTCGGCTTGATTGGGAATTTGCTGTTGATTGCTGTGCTAAGCCTCATGGGTGGCGTTCTCGTGAAGCTCGGAGGTGGCCACGTAGATACGATCGCTGAAACTGCACACCGGTCACCTGGCCGATCGGCTCTAGTAGGACTCGGTGGCACCTTATTGCTGATGCCAGTCTGGCTTCTGGGGTTCGTTGGTCTCCTCATCTCAATAATTGGGATTCCCTTGGCGATCGCGTGGCTGCCGCTCTTCTGGTTACTAGTGAGCATGGCCTTTATAACAGGATTTGTTTCTGTAGCCCGTAGCGCAGGAGAATGGGTCGCGGACAGCGGCTTCCGATGGACTGATCGAATCCAGAAATCAAATGCGATTCATACGGTCTTTGTTGGCTTGTTCGTACTCCTATCAGGGTTTCTCATTGCTGATGTGATCTCTATTCTGCCGTTTTCTGGCTTCCTGACAGGTGTTCTGATTCTGATTGGCTGTGTGGTGACTGTTGCGGCGAGTCAGATCGGTTTCGGGGCGGTCTTACTTACTATGGCCGGACGTCGGAGGGTGTCTCGGTACACACAGAACGACACAGGTGTTGCTGACCAAGAAGCAGATAGCCCAAGGGAGGTGAACACCGATGAAGATGGGTAGGGTGCTTGTACTCCTTGGGGTAAATGCTCTGGTAGCAATCTTGAGCCCCCTAGATGCTGCGATTGTGCAGAACTCGCAGACAGTGACAACGTCGCAGAAGCTCGAGGATACTGACGAGAAGCGGGTTTCCATAGAATTCAGTGCTGGACGCCTTGCGATCCGATCGATAGACGAGGGGCTTCTTTATCGCCTAAAGCTTCGGTACAAGAAGGATTACTTTAAACCGGTCACCGATCTCTCAGGTAACCGCCTGCATCTTGGGGTTGAGCGGATAAGGAAGGGCTTCAGCGGCATTTCCAATTGGAACTCTTCGGGAGGAGGCAATGAGTTTGATTTAGAACTCACCCGAGAAGTACCGATGGATCTTCACATAAACTTTGGTGCAGGAAGTGCGGAGTTGGATCTTGGGGGCCTGGCACTCACAGGTCTCGAATTCAATACCGGCGCTTCGGAGTCGAGGATCAAGGTCTCCGCACCAAATCGCGAACAGATCTTGAAGGCTCAGTTCAATGTCGGAGCAGCGGATTTTCAGCTAGAGCAGCTGGGCAACCTGAATGCAGAAGACATCGAGATCAATGCTGGGATGGGTAGTTTTGAGATAAGCTTGGACGGCAGTTGGCAACGAGATGCACTCATCTCAATTGACATGGGGGTAGGCTCTCTGGAACTACATGTACCTGAGGACCTCGGATTCCAGCTGCTCAAGAATAGTTTCCTGACCTCATTGGACGGTGTGAGGAATCTGGTCAAGGACGGTAACGCCTATTATTCGCTTAATTGGGATGAAGCGGACCGAAATGTTACGGTTGACTTAGATGGAGCCGTTGGCAGCGTCACCGTCCGATTGATTCGATAACAAGAATATTTCCCATGATCGGATACTGGAGTCTTAGGTAGTTCTTCTGTGTAGCAGCTAGAAAATTAATTCATACGAAATCAATGATGAGGAAGGCCATGTCTAGGTTGTTTAGGTCGAATGCGCTCAAACTGGGTTTTGCGGTATTTCTAACGAGTATGGCAGCTCCTGGTTCGAAATTAGTCGCCCAAGAAGTCCAGATCCGGCAGGAATGTCGGTGCACGATCGATGGTGATGGTAATCGGGATTGCTCATGTAGCACTTCTGAGGGCTCCCAAGCCCGGATTGGGATCGGATTCGACCCGAACCAAAGTGCGGAGGATGACGCTCTTGGAGTGGTAGTATCAAGTGTCGTGGGAGATAGCCCCGCTGAAGAAGCAGGACTCCGTGAAGGCGATGTCATCACGGCTCTCCAGGGACGCAGCCTCTTGCTTGCTTTGGATGGAGATGTGGAAAGCGGGTTTGACCTAGATAGATCTATCCTCGTTCAGCGTTTACAGGTCATAGCTGGAAGCCTTGAGCCCGGTGATGAAGTCGAGATAGCATACGAGCGCGATAGGGAATCACATCTCTCCATACTTGTTGCCGAAGCCATTCCGGGCCAGGCAACGCGCCTGGAGCTAGAGGGTCTCCCTGAGCGCATAGCCGAACGCATTCGTGGGCTCGCAGGGGATCGCGGAAGAGAGGTGATCGAGTTCGATGTCCGTGAGAACGACACACTAGATCAAGATCGCGGTGAAGGCAGAAGGCGGATTCGTATTCTCCATGGGGGAGGAGGAAGTGACTCGTCGAATCGATTATCTGACGAGGAGATTCATGTATGGAGAGGGATAGACGACATCGGCGATGTAGACGCTGAGATGGAAATCGTTATTGAAGGCCTGGGCGGAGCTGGTGTCAGGGGTCTCACAGGGATCAGTGGGTTAGGGGACAGGGGGGAATTTGTGCTTGATCGCGAGGCCAATCGGCTTTTAGGAGGGTCTCCTCGAGCAATTTTCGTTGGTAGTGGATCACCCAATTCCGATGGCCTGGAGTTGGTCAAGCTCCAGCCCGGAGTTGCCGACTACTTTGGGACGGACGGGGGCGTCTTGGTTGCAGATGTTGATGAGGGTTCAAGCCTTGGCATACAGCCGGGCGACGTCATTCTCCGGATTGGAGAAAGGGAAGCGGATTCTCCCGATAGAGTCTGGCGTATTCTACGCTCGTACGATCCTGACGAAGGGATCACATTCCACATTATGAGGAACCACGAGGAAATCCGTGTGGACGGCCAGCGGAATCACTGAGGGAGGGTCTCGGGAGCGATCACTAGGTGATGGCGAATAGATCCTTGTTAGACAGAGTAGTGGTATGTGCTGTGAGCCCGTCAAGCACGGCAGTACAGTGGTGCCTGGGGCAGTATTTCGAAGAACTGGACAAGCGCTTACCTAAAGGCTTTGAGAGAGATAGGGATGTTCTAATAGATCACACTGAGTTCTCTGGAGCTGGCTGTGTGTTTCTGGTAGCTAGTATGGATGGGCACTGGGTGGGTTGCGGGGGCTTTAAGCGCCTCA
>LWDU01041500.1_pt1 | contig 10495 bp, 7 predicted proteins | sample 727161 | NCBI WGS metagenome assembly LWDU01 (sample SAMN04566230, study PRJNA314399) | hydrothermal vent metagenome | isolation source: deep sea hydrothermal plume seawater | place: Mexico: Gulf of California, Guaymas Basin | collected 2004-07-11 | reverse complement strand
GTCACGCCACCAGCCGCAGCGGTGGCCGATGCCGTTGGTCGGGCACTCCGGGAGGACCTGGAGCCGGATGGCGACCTGAGTGCCGCCCTCCTGCCGGTAGGGGCGCTGGCGGTGGGTGCCATCGTGGCGCGCTCCGGAGGCGTCCTGGCCGGCTCGGCGTGTGCCGAGGAGGCTTTCCGGCAGGTGGACCCGTCCATACGGGTGACGTGGCACCGCTCCGATGGTGGGCGTCTCCACCCCGGCGACGTGGTGGCTGAGGTGCGGGGCCCGCTGGCGCCGGTTCTGACCGCCGAACGCACAGCCCTCAACTTCCTCTGCCGCCTCTCGGGGATCGCCACCGAGACCTCCCGCTGGGTGGCGGCGGCGGGCGGAGGCGCACGGATCTGGGACACCCGCAAGACCACGCCCGGCCTGCGGGTCCTGGAGAAGGCCGCGGTGCGGTCCGGAGGGGGTCTGAACCACCGGTTGAACCTCAGCCACTGGGTGATGCTGAAGGACAACCACCTCACGGGCACCGACATCGCCGGGGCGGTGGCGGCTTCCCGAAGACGCTGGCCGGGGCGTACCGTGCATGTCGAGTGCGAGACTCTCGAACAGGTCCGTGAATCGCTGGAGGCTGGCGCCGATGCGCTACTGCTCGACAACATGACCCCTGCCCGGATCACCGCATGCGTGGCCGAGGTCCGTGGGCACGCGTCCCGTCACGGTGTCCGTCCCCTCCTGGAGGCCTCCGGTGGAATAACGCTGGCGGCGGTCGCCGACTATGCGGCCACGGGCGTCGACTGCATCTCCAGCGGTGCCCTCACAAGCTCCGCACCGGCCCTAGACCTGGGCCTCGACCTCTCTGATCCGGAGCTGGCATGCTGCTGACCATCGACGTGGGCAATACCCAGACGGTGCTGGGCCTCTACGAGGACGGCGCCTCCAGGTCCTCGGCCGAGGCCGGCCTGGTCGACCACTGGAGGATCGGGACCGACCACGAGCGCACCTCTGACGAGCATGCGGTGCTGGTCCGCAGCCTTCTTCGCCAGTCGGGCCACGGCCTCGAGAGCGCGGTCACGGGGGTTGCCATCTGTGCCGGGGTGCCGCGCGTCCTGGCCAGCCTCCGCCAGATGATCGACCGCTACGTCGACTTCGAGGCGGTGGTCATCGAGCCCGGCGTGAAGACCGGCATGCCGATCCTGTACGACAACCCACGTGAGGTGGGTGCCGACCGCATCGCCAACGCCGTGGGTGCCTACGACCTCTACGGCGGGCCCACGGTCGTCGTGGACTTCGGTACGGGCAACAACTTCGACGTCATCTCGGAGAACGGCGAGTTCCTGGGTGGGGCCATTGCCCCGGGCATCGAGGTGAGCCTCGATGCACTGTTCGGCCGGGCGGCCGCCCTCGGGTCCGTGGAGCTCGTCGAGCCCCCCAGCGTCATCGGCAAGAGCACGGTGGCCTCGCTGCAGTCCGGTGCGGTCTACGGGTTCGCAGCCCAGGTCGACGGCATGGTCGAGCGCTTCCGGGCCGAGCTGGGTGGCTGCACGGTGGTGGCCACCGGTGGCCTGGTCGACGTGATAGCACCGGTGTCGTCCACCATCCAGCATGTCGAGCCCTTCCTGACCCTCCACGGGCTGCGTCTCGTGCACGAGCTGAACCGGTGAGCGAGGTGGACGGGTCACCCGAAGGGGACGCGGCCGGGTCCGGCGGGGATCGCCCCGGCATCCCGTACCGCTTCGAGCCGACGACCACGGCTGCCGGCATAGTCGCCCGGCATTCAGGCATCGCCGACGGCGAGGAGACCGGGGTCGTCGTCACCGTGGCCGGTCGCCTCATGCTGCGTCGGGACCAGGGCAGGTTGGCGTTCGGCGACCTTCAGGACTCCACCGGTCGGGTCCAGTTGTTCGCGATGCAGAAGTCGACCACCGACTTCGAGGGCTTCACCGGCCTCCACCTGGGTGACTGGATCGGCGTGACCGGCGAGGTGATCCGGACCCGTCGGGGGGAGCTCAGCGTGCGGGTCGATTCGTGGGTCCGCCTTGCCGAGGCCCGACGGTCGTTCCCCGACAAGTGGCACGGGATCACCGACGTGGACGTCCGGTACCGGCAGCGCTACGTGGACCTGTGGGTCTCCGATGGGGCCAGGGAGACCTTCGTGGCCCGTAGTCGCATCTTCTCTGCGACCCGTCGCTGGCTGGAGGAGCGTGGCTTCCTGGAGGTGGAGACGCCGGTGTTCCATCCCATCCCGGGCGGTGCCCTGGCCCGGCCGTTCACCACCCACCACAACGCCCTGGACCTGGAGCTCTACCTCCGGATCGCTCCGGAGCTGTACCTGAAACGCCTCACCGTGGGTGGTTTCGAGCGGGTGTTCGAGATCGCCAGGGTGTTCCGGAACGAAGGCATCTCGCCCCGTCACAATCCCGAGTTCACGATGCTCGAGCTGTACCAGGCCTATGCCGACTACTCCGACATCATGGTCCTCGTCGAGGAACTCGTGGCCCACCTGGCCATGGACCTCCATGGGACCACGAAGCTGTCCTACGACGGTCGTGAGCTGGACCTGTCGGTGCCGTGGCGTCGGGCCACCATGTTGGAGCTGCTGGAGGAGCACGGCGGGATCGTCGTGGACCTGGACACCGACATGGACATGCTGGTCGGCCTCTGCACGGAGCGCGGCATCCCGGTGGAGGACCACTACGGCCCAGGGAAGCTCATCTTGGAGTTGTACGAGAAGCTGGCGGAGCCGGAGCTCTGGGGGCCGGTGTTCGTGACCGACTACCCGAAGGAGGTCTCGCCGCTGTCGCGCGACCACCGGGAGCATCCGGGCTGGGTGGAGCGCTTCGAGGGGATCGTGGCGGGCCGCGAGCTCTGCAACGCCTTCACCGAGCTGGTCGACCCGGACGAGCAGCGGGCCCGGTTCGAGGCCCAGGAGGTGGGGAAGGCGGCCGGTGACGCTGAGGCCATGGTCATCGACGAGGACTACCTGCGGGCGCTGGAGTACGGCCTTCCCCCGACCGGTGGGCTGGGGATCGGCATGGACCGACTCGTGATGCTCCTCACCGGAACCACCACCATCAGGGACGTGATCCTCTTCCCGACGCTGCGTCCCGAGCAGTAGGTCCTGACGGGTCGGTGACTTCGCCGGCTCAGCCCGTCGGCTCCAGACGTCCCAGGAGCAGGTCGCAGGTCGAACCCATGGCCGTCACGGCTGGATTGGCGGGGAGCACGTCCAGCGATGAGCGCGCGGTGGAGAGGTAGCCCATCGCCGTCTCCCTGGTTGCGGCGATGGCGGCATCTGTGCGAATCAGGTTGCGTGCCCGGTCCCTGGTGGCGGCGTCGATCGGGCCTCCCAGGAGGTCGCGTAGCTCGGCCCCGGTAGGTCCGGCGAGGGTCCGTATCACCGGGAGTGTGTAGGTGCCCTCGACCAGGTCGTTGCCGGCCGGCTTGCCCAGCTGCTCGTCAGTGGCGGTCACGTCCAGGAGGTCGTCCACCAGCTGGAACGCCATTCCGTAGTTGTGGCCGAAGTCGGTGACGGCGTCCACGATGTCGTCGGGGTGGCCCGCCACGATGGCACCGATGCGTGCCGCGGTGGCCAGCAGCGAGGCCGTCTTGCCCGCGATCGAGGTCAGGTAGGACTCCTCGGTCCGACTGATCTGGCCCTCGCAGAGTGAGGCGATGGTGGACGCCAGGAGGCCGGCCACCTGGTTGCCGAGGTCGGCGGCTATCTCGGAGGCCCGTGCCAGCAGGTAGTCGCCGGCCAGGATGGCCTCAAGGTTGCCCCAGCGGGCGTTCACGCTCTGGACCCTCCGGCGGGTCTCGGCCTCGTCCATGACGTCGTCGTGGTACAGCGATCCCTGGTGTACCAGTTCCACGGCGACGCCTCCCCGGATCACGTCGGGCGTGGCGGTGCCGGCGTTGCGGTCCAGGACCATGGAGGAGGCGATGGCCAGGGCGGGTCGGACCCGCTTGCCGCCTGCATCGATGAGGTGGCGCGCCACCTCGGTCAGGAACGGGTCATCGGATTCGACGACCCGTCGCAGCTCGGCTTCGGTGCGCGTCAGGTCGTCGGCCATGCCGGGAAGATCGTGGAGGAGGGTGGGGTTCGCCACCCGGCGAGGATACGACCACTGGCCGGGTGGTCGAAACGGCGGGTGGCGGCGTCGGCGGGAGCATCTCCCCACGCCGATGGCCCGTCACGGGCCACGGGTACACTCGGGGCCGACGGGGGACGTCGATAACTAGGAGGCAGCCCGTTGTTCGAGCGGTTCACCGACAGGGCCCGGAGGGTCGTGGTACTCGCCCAGGAAGAGGCGCGGCACGGAGCACATCCTGCTCGGGCTGATCCACGAGGGTGAGGGCGTGGCCGCCAAGGGCCTGGAGTCCCTCGGCATCTCGCTGGAGGCCGTACGCAGCCAGGTCGAGGAGCTCATCGGCCACGGTGCCAGTTCCCCCAGCGGGCACATTCCGTTCACCCCACGGGCCAAGAAGGTCCTGGAGCTCTCGCTGCGCGAGGCGCTGCAGTTGGGCCACAACTACATAGGCACGGAGCACATCCTCCTGGGCCTCATCCGGGAGGGCGAGGGCGTCGCAGCCCAGGTCCTGGTGAAGTTGGGCGCCGACCTCTCCAGGGTCCGCCAGCAGGTCATCCAGCTGCTCTCCGGCTATGCAGGGTCGGGCCAGGGTTCCCCGGGCTCCCAGGAGAAGGCCGGTGCGACCACGGGTGGCAGCGGCGGTGACTCCGCTTCGGGGTCCCTCGTCCTGGACCAGTTCGGCCGCAACCTCACGCAGGCCGCCCGCGAGAAGAAGCTGGATCCGGTGATCGGCCGGTCCCGGGAGACCGAACGGGTCATGCAGATCCTGTCGCGCCGCACCAAGAACAACCCGGTGCTCATCGGCGAGCCGGGCGTGGGCAAGACCGCCATCGTCGAGGGCCTCGCCCAGATGATCGCCAACGACGAGGTCCCCGAGACCATCCACGGCAAGCAGCTCTACACGCTGGACATGGGTGCCCTGGTGGCCGGCAGTCGCTACCGCGGCGACTTCGAGGAGCGGCTCAAGAAGGTCCTGAAGGAGATCAGGACCCGCGGCGACATCATCCTGTTCATCGACGAGATCCACACCCTGGTGGGTGCGGGTGCCGCCGAGGGGGCCATAGACGCCGCTTCGATCCTGAAGCCGATGCTGGCTCGTGGCGAGTTGCAGACCATCGGGGCGACCACGCTGGACGAGTACCGCAAGCACTTCGAGAAGGACGCCGCCCTGGAGCGACGCTTCCAGCCGGTCAAGGTGGAGGAGCCCACGGTTCCCCACACGATCGAGATCCTGAAGGGGCTCCGGGAGCGCTACGAGAGCCACCACCGGGTGACCATCACCGACCAGGCCCTGGTGGCCGCCGCCAACCTCGCCGACCGCTACATCTCGGACCGGTTCCTGCCGGACAAGGCCATCGACCTCATCGACGAGGCCGGCTCCCGCCTGCGCATCAAGCGTATGCACACGCCGGAGGACCTCCGCGAGGTCGAGACCGACCTGTCCGAGGTGGTCCAGCGCAAGAAGGCGGCCGTCGAGGCACAGGACTTCGAGGAGGCTGGCCGCCTGCGCGACACCGAGAAGGAACTCCTGGTTCGCAAGGAGGCCAAGGAGTCCGAGATCCGTTCCGCCGGCGTGGACCTGTTCGACGAGGTCGACGAGGAGGCCATTGCCGAGGTCCTCTCGCTCTGGACGGGCATCCCCGTCTTCAAGCTGACCGAGGAGGAGACCCAGAAGCTCCTCAAGATGGAGGACGAGCTGCACAAGCGGGTCATCGGCCAGGAGGACGCCGTCAGGGCGGTCAGCCAGGCCATCCGTCGCACCCGGGCAGGCCTCAAGGATCCGAAGCGTCCGTCGGGATCGTTCATCTTCCTCGGCCCTTCCGGGGTGGGCAAGACAGAGCTGTCCAAGACCCTCGCCGAGTTCCTGTTCGGCGACGCCGACGCCCTCATCGCCCTGGACATGTCCGAGTACATGGAGAAGCACACGGTCAGCCGACTCGTGGGTTCTCCTCCCGGCTACGTGGGGTACGAGGAGGGTGGTCAGTTGACCGAGGCGGTCCGTCGCAAGCCGTTCTCGGTCGTGCTCTTCGACGAGGTCGAGAAGGCCCACCCCGACGTCTTCAACACCCTGCTCCAGATCCTGGAGGAGGGGCGCCTCACCGACGCCCAGGGCCGCAGCGTGGACTTCCGCAACACGGTCCTGATCATGACGTCGAACCTGGGCACGGCCGACCTGCGGAAGGCGAACCTGGGGTTCGCCAAGGCTGACGAGGCCGTCAGCTACGAGCGCATGAAGGCGAAGATCCAGGATGCCCTGAAGGCCCACTTCAGGCCCGAGTTCCTGAACAGGATCGACGATACGATTGTCTTCCACGAGCTCTCGGTGCCCGAGGTGACCCGCATCGTGGACCTCATGACCGCCCGGTTGGGCGTCCAGTTGGCCGGTCAGGGCATGGGCTTCGAGCTCACGGAGCAGGGCTACGACCCGACGATGGGTGCACGTCCGTTGCGGCGTGCCATCCAGAGGCTGATCGAGGACCCGCTCTCGGAGCTCCTGCTCCAGAAGGAGTTCACGGCTGGCGACATCGTGGTCGTGGACGTGGAGGAGACCCCGGACGATCCGGACGCTCTCGATGGTAGGACCATCGTGTTCCGCGCCGAAGCTGGCTTCGAGCCGCCGACCGTCGAGTTGGCGGTCGAGAGCGTCGAGTAGTCAGACCGCCCGGTTCCGGGTCCCGCCGGACGTCAGGGAGTCGGTCGTGAAGTCGATGGTTGGTCGTGTGCCCGGACGGTTGCTCCTGCTGGCCGCCCTGGTGGTCGTGTCGTCGGCCTGTCGCGTGGAGGCCACGGTCACCGTCGAGGTGTCCGAGGACGGTTCGGGAACCGTTGCCGTAGCCGTGGAGCTGGACGCTGCGGCCGTGGATGCCCTGGGTGGCTTCGACGACCGGGTGCGCGTCGACGACCTCGAGGCTGCCGGCTGGGATGTGGTCGGACCCACCACCGACGGCTGGGGCGTGGGCCGCATGTCGGCGGCGAAGCGGTTCGACTCCCCTGGACGCCTGGCCGGGGTCCTGGCCGAGGTGGCCGGCCCGACGGCATTCCGTGATGTGTCCCTGGTGCGGGAGCGGTCGTTCGCCCGGACGACCTGGCGCCTCACCGGAATCGTGGACGTGTCCGAGGGCCTCGACCTGCTGGCCGACCCGGCGCTCTCCGAGGTGCTGGACGGCCTGCCCTTCGCCCGCACGGAGGCCGAGCTGGCCCTGCTGGTCGGGTGCGGGGAGACCCCGTGCGACGTGGCCGACTCCTTCAGCCTCGTGCTGGTGGCGACCATGCCCACCACCCGGATCGACGACGGGTCCGGTGCCGAGGGCATGGTCGACCGTTGGACCGTGACCCTGGGGGACCGGTCGCCGACCCTCTTCCATGCCACCGGGGTCCTCGAGGACCAGGTGCCAAGGACGTGGCTGACCATCTCGGTGATAGCCGGCGGCCTGCTCGTCCTGGTGGTGGTCTTCCAGGCACTGCGCCTGTTCAGGACCCGGCGGCGCACCCGGGCCGGCGCGAAGCGCCGTGCGCCGGTGGCCCGACGGTCGGCCGAGATAGTCGAGGAGCTGCCGGACCCGGCCGGGGCACCCCGTAGGGAGTTGCGCCTGGTGGTCCTCGGCGGGATCGGCGTGGTCTGGGATGCCGGTGGCGATCCGGAGGGGCTCCTCGTGCCGTTCGTGAGGGAGCAGGGCGGTGTCGTGGATCCCGGCGAGGTGGCCGATCGCTACCGGGCGGCCAGCCTGGGCCAGATGTCCAGCGAGGACTTCTGGGCATCGGTCGGGGTCTCCGGTTCCGTCGAGGCCCTCGATGCCGCCTACCTCTCCAGGGTCAGGATGCGCGCCGACGTGCTGCCGTTCCTGGATCGGATGGAACAGCGGTCGATGCCCGTGGCGTGCCTCACCAACGCGGTGCTGGCCTGGTCGGAGCTGCTGCGGCGGAGGTTCGCCCTGGAGGGCAGGATCGAGCCGTGGGTCGCCTCCGGAGGGGTCGGGGCACGCAAGCCCAGCCAGGCCATGTTCGAGGCCCTGCGTCGCATGTCCGGGGTGCCGTTCGGCGACATGCTGCTGATCGACTCGGATCCCTCGACGCTGGAGGCGGCCCGTGGCCTCGGGATGTCGACGGTCCTGCTGCGTGGCACGGCGCTGGTTCCGGCCGACTTCGGCCACCCGGTGATAGACGGCTTCGCCGACCTGTTCCGCATCAGGGAAGCCTGACCGCCAGCTCCTGTCACACCCCGTCCATAGCGTTCGGCCCATGCCGACACGGACATCCACCCGCACCCACCCGTACACCTGCGGATCGTGTGCCGCATCCCATGCGAAGTGGGTGGGCCGCTGTACCTCGTGTTCAGCCTGGAACTCGCTGCTCGAGACCCGTGCGTCGGTCGCCGGGGTGGCGCAGTTGGGCGACGTGCAGCCGATGACGGCACTGGATCCCGGAGCGGCGAGCACCGTGCCCACCGGCATGGCCGAGGCCGACCGCTGCCTCGGCGGTGGCCTGGTCCCGGGCTCGGTGACGCTTCTGGGTGGCGAGCCCGGGATCGGCAAGTCGACCTTCACCCTGCAACTGGCCGCCGCCCGGGTTCGCTCCGGCGGACGCGTCCTGCTGGTCAGCGCCGAGGAGTCGGCCTCCCAGGTCCGGCTCCGGGCGGATCGACTGGATGCCGTGCTGGACGACCTCTGGTTGGCCGGCGACGCATCGGTGGAGGCGATCCTGGCCCACGCCGATCGTCTGCAGCCCGACCTCCTCGTCGTGGACTCCGTACAGACGGTTCACCTGGAGGCCGATTCCGGATCGCCGGGCTCGGCCAGCCAGGTCCGTGGCTGCGCCCAGCGCCTGGTGGTCGAGGCGAAGGCCCGGGGCATGGCGACCCTGCTGGTCGGCCACGTCACGAAGGATGGTTCCCTGGCTGGACCGAAGCTCCTGGAGCACGTCGTGGACACGGTCCTGGAGTTGACGGGTGATCGCCACCACGCCCTGCGGATGCTGCGGGTGGTCAAGCACAGGTTCGGCCCCACCGACGAGGTCGGCCTGTTCGAGATGGGGGGCGACGGGTTGTGGTCGGTGGACGACCCCAGCCGGCTGTTCCTGGCCGACCGTGCTACCGATGTGGCCGGCTCGGTGGTGCTGCCGACCCTGGAGGGCCACCGTCCGCTGCTGGTGGAGATCCAGGCGTTGGTGGTGAGGGCCACGACGCAGCACCCGCGCCGGTCGCCGCGCGGCCTGGATCCTCGTCGGCTGGCCCTGCTGCTGGCCGTGCTGGAGCGTCGCGCAGGCGTCGACCTCGGGGCCCTGGACGTGTACGCCACGGTGGTGGGCGGCGTTCACGTGACCGAGCCGGCCGCTGACCTGCCGTTGGCCCTCGCCGTGGTCTCGGCGACCACCGGCCGACACCTCGGGGAGGACATCGTGGTCGTCGGAGAGGTCGGCCTGGGTGGCGAGGTCCGCCAGGTGGCCGGCATGGAGCGACGCCTCCAGGAGTCCCACCGTCTCGGGTTCAGGAGGGCTGTCATCCCGACGTCGGCGCCTGAGCCTCCGCCCGGCCTGGAGGTCATGCGGGTCGGGACGCTCTCGGAGGCGGTCCTGGCCACCGGCCTGATGCCCCCTGGTACGTGACCCGTGCGCTAGGCAGGGGGCATGCGCACAGAACTTCCGTCCGGTACCGCCGCCGAGTTGGTCCATCCATCCGCAGGGCCATCGCCCAGGGGGCTGGTGGTGGTCCCTGACATCATGGGGATGCGCCCGTTGTTCGACGACCTGGTGGCACGCCTGGCCATCCAGCAGGGCTGGTCGGTGGCTGCCTTCGAGCTCTTTCCCGGACGCGAGGACTTGGAGGTGTCCGATCGCCTGGCCGCCGGCTCGTCGCTGGAGGACGACAGGGTGCTCGGCGATGCGGTTGCCGCTGCGGACCTGACCGGTGCCGAAACGGTCGGCATCCTCGGCTTCTGCATGGGCGGCATGTACGTCCTGAAGGCCGTGGCCACCGGACGCTTCGATTCCCACTGCCCCTTCTACGGGATGATCCGGGTCCCTGAGCAGTGGCGGGGTGCGGGCCAGGGCGAGCCCCTGGATGCGCTAGCCGCCGGTGCAGCGGCGTCCGTCCTGGCCGTGATCGGAGCGGAGGACGCCTGGACGCCTCCCGACCACGTCGACGAGCTGGAGGCCACCGGCGCAACGGTGCTGCGCTACGCGGGTGCGGACCACGGCTTCGTGCATGATCCGAGCCGTCCGGCCCACCGGGCCGAGGACGCTGCCGACGCCTGGCGTCGGGTGGTTGCCTGGCTGGAGGCCTGAGCCTGTCCAGGCTGACCGGGGGCCTGAGCCCGCCCGGCCGACTCCGGTCGCCTCAGCGGGCCCGGATGGTCAGCTGTTCGCGGTTCGTGATGCGGTAGGTCCGGTCGATCTGTTCGATCCAGCCCAGGCGGATGAACGAT
>LWDU01041223.1_pt1 | contig 10501 bp, 9 predicted proteins | sample 727161 | NCBI WGS metagenome assembly LWDU01 (sample SAMN04566230, study PRJNA314399) | hydrothermal vent metagenome | isolation source: deep sea hydrothermal plume seawater | place: Mexico: Gulf of California, Guaymas Basin | collected 2004-07-11 | reverse complement strand
ACCAAGGATGTGCTGGATCAAAAGCAGTAACAACATAATCGGTAATTGTATTTACAGTTGCTGTTGGGTTATAAATATTAGGGTTACTCAGACCTATAACAGTTCCTGCAGTTGTTTGCCAACTATAACTATAAAATAAAGTAGTAGGACAAGTTACATTTACTTCTGGATGACTATTTAAATTAGTATTACAACCTAACATAGGATTTCCTAGCACAGGTGGTAATCCATCCAAACGTACCCAAGTTCCCTGACTATCCTTTATTACATAGCCACAATCAGCATAATTTGTTCCCCAATTTTGTAAGAAAGTTTCCAAAACATCTCCATCTGTTACAGGGATTTGATGCACTTGAGGTCCTGATCCTGTTAACATGGTAAAATTCCTATATAATGAGTTGTTTACATGTACATCCATGTTATGATAATTAGCAGGACTTCCACCAGCATTCCATCCGTCTCCAACACCATCCCAAAGCTCAATAGTATAATTGCAGTTTGCTGGAATTGAAGCTAGTGCATTTAAAGTGTCAGATCCTGAACATGCTGCTGGAATTACTGTCGCTACTATTGTTGGCATTTCAATATTAATAGTTACATTAGCAGTACAAGTGTCAGAAGTCCAATCTGAATATATTATGGTATAAGTAGTGGTAACTTGAGGAGTTACAGTAATAGTATCATTCGCACTAATTGCAGGAGGAAGAGGATTTGGAAAAGGACTTGTTGAAATAGCAGTATTAAACCAAAGAGAAGAATAGCCAGTACAAGTGGCAATATTTATATTATCAATACCCCATAAGTCGTATGTTGGAGAACTAATTTGAGTTTGTGACCATCTGAATTGTGTGGCAGAAGTTTGTGCAGCAGCAGGAATAGGATAACAATAATTGTTCCATCCTGCAAAATTATAAGTTTGAGGATTAAAATAATAAATAGTCACCCAAGTTGCTCCATTTAGGCTATATTGCAAATACACTCCTTCACCAGGTAAATCAGGCCCATCACATGGTGGAGGGGATTGGGTTTCCATCTTAAAGTCAAAACAAATATTACCTCCGCATGAAGCATCTACTGCTACTGTTGTAGCTTCTCTTGGATTTGTCGAGCCTTGTGCAAAAAACATATGCTGACCACCTAATGGATTAGTTCCGCATGGGCTAGTTAAACTCCATCCTGAGGTAATAGATTGCCATAAACCACTTAATGTTCCAGCCGAGAAGTCATCAGAAGAAGTTCCTCCTACACCGGTTTGTTGCATTAAAATACTTTCCCCACAAGCAATGGTATCATGTGTAATATAGATAGCTGTAGTACATTGCGCATACAATGCATTTGATGCAGTGTAAAAAAGTAAGGCGCAAGCAAATAATAGTTTAGTAAAAAATTTATTCATCTGTTATTTTTAGGTTTTCTAATTCAAATTTTGTTAGGGTTGTAATTTTATCTACCCCTGGCATGTCCTCCAACTTTTCAGTAAATTTTGAGAATACTCGTAAGGCATTATTCTCACTGCAATTTCCTTCCAAAGTTTTTCGGCTTTCAATCCTAATTTCATTACGAAATTCTGGACTATCTTGTTCACAATTTATGCAAGATTCGTCATACCATATTTTTGTATCCCATTGCAGTGTTATGGCTTGGGATGATAAGTTTTCAATTTTAAAAACCACAAATTCTTGGTCAAATTGATTCTCAAAATCGCATTGCAGATGGATGAATGAGATCTTTACCTGGGTATTTTCGTAATAAACTTCCCAATTACTTCCGCTAAAAGCAGTAGCTAAAAAACTAGATAATAAGAGAGTGATAATGAGAAAATATTTTGTTAATTTATTCATCTGTTGGGTTTGTTAAATTTTAATTAGCTACAAATGTACGAAAAATTGCTACAAAATCAGGAATAAAATAAGGGTATTGCTTAATGAAGTTTTTAACGATTGTTAAATCTCCCTGCAATTTTCTTTCAGCATCCAACCTTTATTGCCGTTAGAAAGTTGAATATGAATCCATTCTCCTATCTGGTCAGTTATCCTTATTTTGCTACCAGCATGAAGAGAGAAAATATCGTTGGCACTAAATGATGGAGCACTTTTTATCACCACTGAGGAACTGAAAATAATAGCCGTTTTTTGCTGGGTTTTCTGTGTATGCTGACTATTGCTAAAAACAAAGGTTAAAGCTGAGCAAATAATTAAAATAGCGAAAAGGTGTTTTGGTAATTGCAGATCAGTCAATTTTCGGATGGCAAAAAACACTACACCTAACCAAAGGAAAATGATGCAAAACACTGCCCAACTATCAATTGGGAAAAATGCAATTATGCTATTGATCCATTTTTGAAAAAATAGAAGTGGTATGGCTTCAATTTTATCTACAATTTTGAGCTGAGTCAATGCTAAATTATGTAAAGCATCTTCATGATTTGCATTTATTTTGAGTGTTTTTTCAAAATATAAAATACTTTGTGCCCAGCTTTGTAATTTGTAATGTGCATTCCCTAAGTTATAAAAAAGTGCTGTACTTTGTAGTCCTTTTTGCTGAATACTATCATAAAGAGCAATAGCATCTTCATATCTCTGTTCTGCATAGAATTTGTTAGCTTTCTCGAAAAGGGCATTAGATGCAAGTAAAATATTGCCCATAAAAACCAAACTTAATATCAAAAATAATTTTCTCATTTCTTTTGTGATTCTACTTCAATTATTATTTCCCGAGCCAATTTTAGTAACTCTTCCATTTTGGTATTTTGCATTTCGGATGGGGCAAAACGAGCCATTTCACAATCTCCCAAAAGTGAAATAAATTGATTTTGTGTTTGCTCTTTTATTTCAAATTTTTCAAAATATTGCCGTACGCTTTCTTTTGAAAGCTGTGCTACTTCCACAGCAAATTTATCGGCAAAATATCCCCAAAGTGATTTTTCAATTTCCTCAAAAAATAGCTCTTTATTGTCATTAATTAAGTGTTTTTGTGCATTTTTAAGTCGTTTTTGTGCAAATGTAGTCGCTTTTCTACTTTTACTATAGATGCTATTTTTATTCGTTTTTCCTAGTATTTTTAAATAAACTAATAGGGATAGGAAAAGCAAAATAGGGATAATAAAAAGCATCCAGAAAAGTTTGGATTGATAAAAATAAGTTCCTTTTTTTTGCAAATCTGTTTCCGTATGAATGTATCGGATGTCACTATTTAACAGCTTTACCTCTTGCTTATTACTAAAAGTGCTAATGCCGTTTTCTTCTTGCTCGCCTTTTAGCACAGAAATAGGGACTTTATTGGAGCGGAGGGTTTTGTATTTTTTTGTAGAAGGATTGAAAAAATTATACGAAATTGTTGGTATTTCATAATTTCCTTCAAAGCGTGGGATAAGCAAATATTCAAAAATCTTTTTTCCAGCAGTATGTGTTTTTGCACTAAAAGTTTTGTTAATTACTTTTGGGTCATACACTTCAAAATCAGGAGAAAAATCAATTTTGAAAGGTTCAATTAATGCCAAATTGCCACTTCCAGAAAGTGTGATTTTCATGTTTATGGCTTCATTAGCTTTTATGGTTTTCTTATCTATTTCTACTTTCATTTTAAGTTTGCCAACTCCCCCATAAAAGTGAATTGGCTTTGGGCTGGGCAGTGGCATCACTTCCACAAAAATTGGTTTTGAATTTATCAGCTGTTCCATTAGTGAAAACTGATTAAACATTCCAAAAGGATCAAATCGATTGCTTCTATTATTACTGTTTTGTACCCTTATTTGTGCTTTTATTTCCATTGGGTCAATCTCTAATTTTCCAGATTTTTGGGCAGTAAGCAATGCTTTTTTTACGGTTGCTACATTATAAGGAATACCATCAATTATTTCTCTTTTAAATTTACTAGTTGTTTTAATATCTTGGGTCCAGAAACCATTTAATGAAGGGTTTTTTGAGAATTCAGTTGAGGCCAAATCTATCCTGGTAAAAAGCTTATAAGTTACCACAATTTGTTCCCCTTGATAGATTTTTGTTTTATTTACTTTGGCTTTCAAATAAAGCTGCTCAACAGATGCTGCTTTTGGATTCTTAGTTTTAGAATTATTACTTTTTGAGTTGTTATTTTTAACTACTTTTATGTTTAATGGCTTACTCACATATTGCTTTCCTTTCGTTTTTAAAGTAGCCGAGTCAATAGTAAATTCTCCAATTTGTTTAGCTTGTACAATATAGGTGTAAGTGGTATTTACATGGCTTTCGCTTTTTCCATTTACAAAGGTATAACTACTTGAAGTGGAAGGATTTGGTCCTCCTAAAATCCTGAATCCCTTAAAATTTGGTCCTCTAAAATTTTCGCCTTTTGCAGCAATGGAAAACTCTACTCTTATCTGCTCTCCAATTAGTGCAGGATTTTTATTTACTGCCACAGAAAGCTGTAAATCTTGCCCATTTGCTAAAAAGCAAAATCCTAAAAATACTATGAATAGATTTTTTTTCAACTTACCAATCTTTTAAAACTTTTACTTTTTTTCCCTTTACTTTTTTCTTCTGTAACTTTTCTTGCAACTCTTTTTCTTGTTGCTGCAGGGCTTCCAACATTTTTTCGGCTGTTTCCTTGCTCATATCCTCTTTTTCCTGTGGCTGTTGTTCTTGTTCTTTTTGCTCTTGCTTTTTATCTTCTTTCTGCTTCTGCTGATTTTCCTTTTGTTCGTCCTTTTTGTTTTCTTTTTCATTTTTTTTTTGCTCTTGTTGTTCCTGTTTCTGTTTCAACATTTGCTGAGCAAGGGCTAAATTATGTCTTGTGTCCTTATCAGTTGGATTATTCCTAAGTGCATCTTTGTAGGCAGCTATACTCTCCTCCAATTTTTGTTGCTTCAATAAGGAATTACCTAAATTATGATACACTTTTGAGAGCTGATTTTTATCCTTTACATTGTCTTTTAGGGCTTCAAAAAGAGCGGAAGATTCCTCATACCTTTCTTGTTTGTAAATGGCATCAGCCAAATTGTAGGAAGCAGCAAAATAATCTTGGTCCTTTTCCAATGATTTTCTGTATTTCATTTCTGCATCATTAAACAGGCTGTCTTCATACAAATCGTTTCCATTTCGTAAATGATTTTTCTTGCTTTGTGCATTTCCAAAAAACGGTACAAGAAGTATAAAAACAAAAAGTATTCTCATCATTATCCAATCAAATTTTTTCAATTATTTTTTCTGCTCAGCAAAACTAAATCAAAAATTAAAAGAAATAGTGCAATAGATAAAAAGAGTTGAAACCTATCCTTATAATCAGTAAAAATCATACTGCCGATTTCTTTTTTCTCCATTTTGTTGATTTCTGCAAAAAGTGCAGAAAGTCCTGCTTGTGTGTTGTTTGCCCTTACATAAGTACCTTTTCCAGCAGAGGCAATATCTTGCAGCATTTGTTCATTCAGTTTACTAATTATCGTATTCCCTTCTTTGTCTTTTCGGTAGCCTGTATTATTTCCATATTTATTATAGACAGGAATTGGTCCGCCTTTGCTGAGCCCCATTCCTAAAGTATGCACAAATACTCCTTTTTCGGAAGCTAATTTTGTTTGCTCCATGGCATCATCTTCATGGTTTTCCCCATCTGTAATTATGATGATTGCTTTGTTTTGTCCATTTTCCATATCAAAGCAGCACATACTAAGGGAAATAGCCTTGCCAATTGCCGTGCCCTGGCTTGGAATAATATCCGTATTTACAGTAGAAAGGAATAATTTTGCAGCAGAATAATCTGTGGTAATGGGTAGTTGCACATAAGCATCCCCAGCAAATACAATCAGCCCAATTCTATCGCCCTCCAATTTATCGATAAGGCGCGATATTGCTTGCCTAGCTCTTTCCAAGCGGTTGGGTTTTATGTCCTCTGCCAACATGGAGTTTGATAAGTCCAATGCAATCATCAAATCAACGCCTTCTCTTTTTACTTCCTCCATTTTTGTACCAATTTGCGGATTAGAAATTCCTATTATTAAAGATGTAATACAAAGGATAAGGATTGCAAATTTCGTGTTTTCCCTTCCCTTTGAAAATGTAGTAATTAAGCCATGTTTTGAAAGCTGTTTTCCAAAATAATCCAATGCTTTGCTTTTCCAATTTCTATAATAAATCATTAGCAATACCATGGGAATAAGCCCATAAAGCAGATTCAAAAATTCTATGTTTTCGTATCTCAGCATTTACGGGATAGATTTTAAAAAAGTAGTTTTTAGTACAAAAGAAAGACAAAGAAAAAGTAAAGCCAATAAAGCGTAAGGCAAAAATTCCTCCTTCCTTTTATGGTATTCTGTTGTTTCTATTTTTGATTTTTCCAATTTATTAATGTCTTGATAAATTTCTTTTAAGGATTTGTTATTGGTTGCCCTGAAATATTTTCCATCCGTAATAGTAGCAATATCTTGTAAAGTTTTTTCATCAATTTGCACTTCAATATCTTGGTATTGCACCCCAAAAGGAGTCCTAAAAGGGTAGGGGGCATAACCTTCTGTACCAACACCAATGGTGTAAACTCTGATACCAAATTTCTCTGCAATTTCGGCAGCAGTAAGAGGTGCTACCAATCCCTGATTATTCACCCCATCTGTTAGTAAAATAATTACTCTACTTATGGCTTTACTGTCTTTTAAACGATTTACGGCTGTTGCCAAACCCATACCAATAGCAGTGCCATCTGCTATCATGCCGCTTTTTATATCCTTAAATAAATTGATTAGCACATTATGGTCAGTTGTAAGGGGGCATTGGGTGAAACTTTCTCCGCTAAAAACCACCAAACCAATTCTATCGTTCACTCTTTTTGAAATAAAATTGAGTGCCACATTTTTAGATGCTTCTAGGCGGTTTGGTTTCAAATCCTCCGCTAGCATACTTCCTGAAATATCCATAGAAAGAATGATGTCAATTCCCTCTGTGGTACTGTCCTCCCAACTAGAAGTAGATTGTGGCCTTGCTAGAGCAATAATCAGCAAAGCCCCAGCCAATAGTTTCATAATAAAAGGGAGATGAATGAGTCGGTTTTTCAGGGTTTTAACACTTTCAATGCCACTTGTGTCTGAAAACAAAATGTTAGATTGTATTTTTTTCCTTTGCAAGAAATACCAAATACCTATTGCAGGAACAAGCAGTAAAAGATAAAAATATTCAGGATTTACAAATGCGATATTAGTCATTTTGAACCTCCTTCTTTCTAGTATTTTTTACAAAAACAAGCGATAATTCCATACTTTGCCCATTCTCCAAATCTGTTGGTTTGCTTTTGGCATATTTTGCCAAATCAGCCCTTTGCAAAATAGTAGCTAATGTTTGCAAATCTTCTTTTGCTAATCCTTTTTTTGTCAAGTTAATAAGGATATCAAAAGTGGGTAATTCCAAAGCCAAAATATGGAATCTTTTTTCTAGATAAGTCCTTAATATTTCTGAGATTTCAGAATGGTATTGTTTCAACTTTCCACTTTGGTAAAGTTGTTTTTTATCTAAATCATTAAGCGAGTTTATAGCAATTATATCAGAAGGAATAATCACTTTTGGTTTGGCTTTTATCTCTTGTATTTTCTTTGCAAACACATATTTTTTCAAAAGCAAATAAATCAGAATTATTAAAAGTATCCCAAGCAAAAAAGGCCAAATATCACTCCATCCGTAAGGCGCATCTATTGGTGGTTTGATGTCTTTTATTTCTGCATCTTCTGCTAAGTCAATCGTTCGCACATTCAAAATAGTGGCTTCTGTTTTTAAGTTTTCGTTAAAAACTATTGGGGCAATATAATAGCTTCCACTATCAAAAGAGGTAATGGTAAAATTTTGGGAAAGTGTAAGTGCATTTCCATTTTCTGTACTATCCATTTTTCCACTTTCTACAATTTCAACTCCTGTAATTATGGTATCCGTAAAAGTGGGCCAAACTATTGATTCCCCTTTCTCAAAACTGCAAGAGATTTTCAGGTTTATTTGCTGCCCAATCAGAATATTGTTTGTATCCAATTTCAGCTCCTGTGCAAAAAGCAATCCACTACATAAAAAGAAAATGTTAAAAAGGAGTTTTCTCATTATCTTCTGTGTTCTCTTTGTTTGAAAAAGTTAATAAGCGGTTTGATGTAGGATTCTGCTGTATTAATATTAATATGGTCCACTCCGCAAAGCAGAAAATCTTGTTTCAATTTTTCGGCCCTTTTTTTGTAATTTCCACCAAAATTTATTCGTATTTTTTTGGAAGATGTATCAATCCAAGAAGTTTTTCCGCTTTCAGCATCCAACATTTTTATCATGCCAACATTTGGCATACTTTCCTCTCTTTTGTCGTGAATACGAATGGCAACAATATCATGTTTTTTGTTGGCTATTTGCAATGGTTTTGTAAAATCATCATCTAGAAAGTCAGAGAGAATAAAACAAACACTTCTCTTTTTTATCACAGAAGAAAAATATTCCAAAGCCACAGCAATATTAGTGCCAGTATTTTCCGGCTCAAAGGCCAAAAGCTCCCTAATAATTCTTAAAATATGTGACTTTCCTTTTTTTGGCGGAATAAATTTTTCAATAATATCGGTAAAGAAAATCACCCCCACTTTATCATTATTCTGTATGGCAGAAAAAGCCAAAACAGCAGAAAGTTCAGTAGCAATTTCCTTTTTCGTTTTATTTTCAGTACCAAACTTTCCTGATTTACTAATATCAATAAGTAGCATTACTGTCATTTCCCTTTCTTCCTCAAAAATTTTCACATAAGGATTGTTATAACGAGCCGTTACATTCCAGTCAATTGTTCTTACATCATCCCCAGCTTGGTATTCGCGCACTTCCGAAAAAGCCATACCTTTTCCCTTAAAGGCGGTGTGGTATTCGCCAGCAAAAATATGATTAGAGAGCCCTTTGGTTTTTATCTCAATCTTGCGGACTTTCTTTAATAATTCGCTTGTGCTCATTAAGGTTTTATCTGTTTATTTGTTTTCTGTTTATTTGTTGATTACTGTATTATCATTGTCATATAAACACATCAACATATAATCATGTTTTGTTATGGAATCTCTACTGTGTTCAGGATGTCTTTTATAATATCTTCTGAGCTTATATTTTCGGCCTCTGCTTCATAAGTTAAGCCAATTCTATGGCGCAATACATCATAGCAAAGTGCGCGAACATCCTCTGGAATTACATAGCCCCTTCTTTTTATAAAAGCATAAGCTTTACTTGCTATTGCCAAATTGATACTTGCTCTTGGTGAAGCGCCAAAACTGATTAAATCTTTTAGTTTTTCGAGTCCATATTTTTCAGGATTTCTTGTCGCAAACACAATATCAATTATGTATTGCTCAATTTTTTCATCCATATATACTTGCTTTACAATATTTCTTGCATTGATAATTGCCTCTTTGCTAAGTACTTTGTTTACTGTTGGAAACTTTTCTGCCAAATTGTGCCGAACAATTAATTTTTCCTCTTCCTTTTCAGGATAATCAATGATTACTTTTAGCATAAATCTATCGACTTGCGCTTCTGGCAATGGGTAAGTTCCTTCTTGCTCTACTGGATTCTGAGTTGCCATTACCAAAAATGGCTCTTCCAATTTAAAGGTTTCTCCACCAATGGTTACTTGCCTTTCTTGCATGGCTTCCAAAAGGGCAGATTGTACTTTTGCTGGTGCTCGGTTTATTTCATCTGCCAGAATAAAGTTAGCAAAAATTGGTCCTTTTTTTACGGAAAACTGTTCGTTTTTCGGGCTGTATATTTGCGTGCCAATCAAATCGGCAGGAAGTAAATCAGGGGTGAATTGCAATCGGCTGAATTTAGTATCTATAGTTTGCGATAGGGTGCTAATGGCAAGTGTTTTTGCTAATCCTGGCACGCCTTCCAATAGTATGTGTCCGTTTGATAAAAGTGCAACCAAAAGGCGTTCAGTCATTTCTTTTTGCCCTACAATTACTTTTCCTATTTCCAAAGTAAGAATATCAATGATGGCGCTTTCTTTGTTTATTTTTTCGTTTAACAGCTTAATGTCGGTTGTTAGTGTCTCTTCCATTTTGTGTTTTTAATTTAAGGGAGGCAAATTTACTTTTTGTTCTAACTAATTGCAAAGTGGAACGGTATTTTTTTTAATTAGTATTTTCTTTACCTAATAAAATAAAAAAAGCCCCGACTAGCGGGGCTTTTTTAATTTATAGTTTAAAACTTCTTATTGCAGAATAAGTTTCTTATTCACAACCCCACTATTGGTTTCAATCTCTAGCATATAGATTCCTTTAGGGTAAGTTGCTAAGTCAAATTGTTTGGTGTACTGACCAACAAATTCTTTCTTATTTTCAGTAAAGATTACTTCTCCAAGTAGACTTATAACTCTAACCTCTATCGTTTGTATATCTTCTGATGTAAATGTTACATTGAAAATGTCTCTTGATGGATTAGGATAAACCTCTAAGTTAGTAATAGCTGTACTATTTTCATCCTCAACACGGATTAAAGTACCTGGCTGAGTCCAGAAGATAGGGACTGTCCAAGCTAAAGCCTTATGC
>LWDU01034387.1_pt3 | contig 10501 bp, 10 predicted proteins | sample 727161 | NCBI WGS metagenome assembly LWDU01 (sample SAMN04566230, study PRJNA314399) | hydrothermal vent metagenome | isolation source: deep sea hydrothermal plume seawater | place: Mexico: Gulf of California, Guaymas Basin | collected 2004-07-11 | reverse complement strand
CCATAACCAATAACAACTACATTTTTTGATTTTATTAAATTTACATCACAATCTCTATCATAATAAACTCTCATCATAGTTCTCCATGTTATTATTAATATTTAACTATTTTTTAAATAATGCTTTCTCACCTCTAAGAATAGCTACAGCTCCCGTTCGAGAAACTTCTACTAAACCTAATGGTTGCATTAATTTAATAAATGCATCTAATTTTTCAGCAGAGCCTGTTAATTCAAAAACAAAAGATTGATTTGAACTATCTATAACTCGAGCTCTAAATATATCTGCTACTCTTAATGATTCAACTCTGCGTTCACCTCTAGCTTTAACCTTTACTAGAAGTAATTCTCTATTTACAAAAGCACCTTCATTATTTAAATCTACAACTTTCCTAACAGGAACTATTCTTTCTAATTGTGCTTTAATCTGCTCAATGACCATGGCCGTGCCTGTAACCATCACTGTAACTCTTGATAAGTTTCTATCTTCATCAACTTCAGCTACAGTTAAACTTTCAATATTATATCCTCTTGCTGCAAACATGCCAACAACTCGTGCAAGTACACCAGATTTGTTATCCACTATAACAGAAAATGTATGTGTATTATTATCTGACAATAAAAACACCCTTCAAATAATTACGCTTTAAATAGCCACTATCTACATTTAATTCTTTATAATGTAAAATGATAAAACTATTTTATAATATATAATAAATATATAAGAATATAAACTTATTATCTATAAACAATAGGTTTTGAAACTCCTACTGCCCATATTGCAGAAATTTCATTAAATAAATTTCCATTAATATAACCATCTACTTCTTCATCACTTAATGTTTTGCTTGCTATCAAACATGCCGTTCCATGAACAATAGACCATGCTGCATTAACTGCTGAATTAATAGAAACTCTTTTTCTTAAATCCTCTAAACTAAAACTTTCTTCTATAGCGTCAAGAAATAATTTATGGAATTCATCATAATTATTTATCCTATCTTTATTAGTAAGCGTTTGTGAAAACATAAAAATGAATATTTCAGGATTGTCATAAGCATATTGTAAATAATTTTTACCAATTATAGACAGTTTTTTATTTTCTTTTAATTCATTAACTAAAATTTTATTTTTTAAACTATTAGTGAATTCATTTTTACAAAATAATATAGAAGCTAATATTAATGATTGTTTATCTTCAAAATGATTATATGGAGCGGCAGGAGAAACACCTAGAACTCTTGCTGCTTCTCTTGTAGAAAAATTTTCTAAATCATTTTTTTTTACTGCATCTAATACTTTACCTATAAGAAGATTTTTAAGGTCACCATGATGATATTGTTTTTGTTCATCCATATCGAAGGCCTTAGTAATAATTTAAAAAAAAATTTTACAAAATTAAATCTATAATAAACCAATTCCTTCAGTAGTTTGTGCCTCTTTATCATCATTAGCATTTAATTTCATATCATTATGAGCTGCCCCAGCAGGTATCATAGGAAAAACATTTTCTAATTTATCAACACAAACATCCATTATTACTGGACCATCGTGATTAAGCATTTCATCAATAGAGCTTTTTAAGTCTGCTGGGTCTTTAACTCTCATTCCTTTTATTCCAAAAGAATTAGCCAAAGCTATAAAGTCAGGTAATGAATCTGTATAAGATTCTGCATATCTTCCTCCATGAAAAAACTGTTGCCACTGCCTAACCATACCCATGTACTCATTATTTAAAATAAAAACCTTAACAGGAATATTCAGTTGTTTTAATGATGACAGCTCTTGTATATTCATCATAAAAGAAGCCTCACCTGCTACACATATAACAGGTTTTTTAGGATGCGCTACTTGAACTCCAATAGCCGCAGGAAAGCCATACCCCATAGTGCCTAAACCTCCTGAGGTCATCCATCTATTTGGTTTATTAAAATCTAAATATTGTGCAGCCCACATTTGATGTTGACCTACTTCTGTTGTTATGTATGCATCTTTACCTTTCAGTGCCTTATTAAGTAATTGTAACGCTCTTTGCGGTTTAATAGTCTTTTTTGAATCAATAAAAGATAAGCAATCCTTTTTCTTCCATTTATTGATCACTCCCCACCATTTATTAATACTTTGCAAATTAATCTTACTTTTATGTATTTTTAATTCTTTAAGCATCATATTTAAAACGTAATAACAATCTCCTATTACTGCTACATCAACTTTAACATTTTTATTTATTGAGGATGGATCAATATCAATATGTATTTTTTTAGACTTTGGAGAAAAATATTTTAAATTACCTGTTATTCTATCATCAAATCTAGCACCAACGCATAACATTACATCACAATCATGCATAGCCATATTTGCCTCGTATGTTCCATGCATTCCAAGCATACCTATAAAATTTTTATTATCTGCAGAAACTGCACCTAAACCCATTAAAGTTTGTGTAATAGGAATATTTAAATAATTTACTAAACTGGTTAATGCAGTGGAAGCTTTAACACCAGAATTAATAACACCACCACCAGAATATATTATTGGTTTTTTAGCTTTTAGTAAAATCTCTAGAGCCAATTTAACATCATTTAATTTTGGTTTTTTAATAGGATTATATGAAACCATACTTTTAATTTTTATATCTTTATAAGTAGTTAATGCATTTTGAATATCTTTAGGCAAATCTATAACAACAGGACCAGGTCTTCCAGATTCAGCTATGTAAAAACCTTCTGCAATAGTATTTTCTAAATCATTAATATCTTTAACCAAATAATTATGTTTCGTACATGAAGAAGTAATACCTACTGTATCCGCTTCTTGAAATGCATCTGTACCTATTAGATGTGTAGGAACTTGGCCAGTTAAGCATACTAGAGGAACACTATCCATAAGCGCATCCGTTAAACCTGTTACTGCATTTGTAGCACCAGGACCAGAGGTAACTAGTACAACTCCAACTTTTCCTGTAGATCTAGCATACCCTTCTGCCATATGAACCGCTGCTTGTTCATGTCTAACCAATACATGTCTAATTCTATTTTGTTTAAAAATTGCATCATATAAAGGTAATACTGCCCCACCAGGATAACCAAATATAACCTCAACATTTAAATCTGTTAAAGTTTTAATTATAATCTCAGAACCTGATAATTTCATTAGTCATCCAATTTTTTTCTATAAAAAATTATTATAAGAATTTTTAAACTCTATATATTTTTTATTAATAACAACTTATTAATACAATTCTTTATATAAACACAAGATATTAGTGCAATATTTATCCATATTATCTTGAAAATTCTTTATTTCATAATCTGCATTATATTGATGTCTAAACCAAGTATCCTGTCTTTTTGCATATTGATTTGTATGGTTTATTATAATTTTAGCTGCTTCATTTAATGAAATTTCTTTTCTTATAACAGATAATAATTCTCTTACTCCGTGAGCCTTCATAATTGGTAAGCTTTCATCAAATTTGTTAAGTTTTTTAACTTCTTCTAAGACATCTTGTTCTAACATTTGATAGAACCTTTTATTTACATTCTCCCTAAGTTTTTCTCTTATAGGTGATAATTTAATTTTTAAAAATTTATTAGAAATATTACTTTTACGCGCATCATTTTTAATCCATTCAGATAATGGTTTTCCTGTTTGTAGCCATACCGTATAAGCTCTGATTAATCTTTGTTTATCATTTATATTAATATTATTCTCAATATTTGATTCTATAACTTTTACCCTTTGATAAAATTTATCTAACCCTTCTTTATTTAAAATGCTTTCAGCTTTTTTTCTATATTTATTTATTGTCATTGGCACATCACTTAAACCATCAATTAATGCCTTAATATATAACCCTGATCCTCCAACTAAAATAGGTATATGACCAGATTCTAAGGATAATTTGATTTCCTCTAAAGCTTTATTTCTCCATAAAACAGCAGAACATCTATTTATGCCAGACATATAACCATATAATTTGTGGGGGACAATATTTTCAGATACTGGATTAGGTCTAGCGGTTAGTATACGTAATTCCTTGTATACTTGCATGCTATCAAAATTAATGATTGTACCATTCAGCTCTTTACATAAAGCTATTGCAAAATCTGACTTTCCAGAAGCTGTTGGACCGGCTATTACCACTATAGGGCTAGAAATATTTATATTAATATTGTCCCCCCTATTAAGTTAGTTTTTACTAAGCTTTAAAGCTATATAAGATAAATTACCTTTTCTATTAATTAATAATAAAGTAAAACCTCGCGCGGATTTAATTTCTTCATTAACTCTCATTGAGACATCACTTGGAGAAAAAACTTTATTTTGAGAAACTTCTATTATTATATCTCCTGGAAGGATACCTTTTTCAGCTGCATCAGTTTTAGATTTAACATTAATAATCAAGACACCATTTACATCTTGCGGTATGCCAAATTTAGCTCTCATATCATCTGTAATATTAGATAATAAAAGCCCTATTTCTTCAATTTCTTTGGAGAGAATTTCATTATTATCTGGTTTTTGCCCCGAAATCTTTTTTTTCTCAACCATTTCCCCCACAATAACTTGAAGTTTCATGGACATACCATTTCTCCATACTTCAACTGCGACAGGTTTATCAATTTCCGTTTCAGCAACTATTTTTGGTAGACTTCTCATATTTTCAACAATTTTGCCATCAAAATTAGTAATTACATCTCCTGATTTAATTCCTGATAATTTTGCTGGGCTATTAGGCATTACGCCCGATATAAGTGCCCCTTTAGCTTTATCTAAACCTAAACTAACTGCTATATCATCAGTTACTGATTGTATTCTAACTCCAAGCCACCCTCTACGTGTTTTGCCATATTGTTTAAGTTGAAAAATAATACCTTTTGCAAGACTTGAAGGAACAGAAAAACCAATACCAACACTTCCTCCACTAGGAGAAAATATTGCTGTATTAATTCCAATTACCTCTCCATCTAGATTAAATAAGGGTCCTCCAGAATTACCTCGGTTTATAGATGCATCAGTCTGTATAAAATCATCAAAAGGTCCTGCACTTATATCTCTTCCTCTAGCAGAAATAATACCTGCCGTGACAGTATTAACTAACCCAAAAGGATTTCCTATAGCCAGCACCCAGTTACCTACTTTTGCTGTATCCGAATCTCCCCATGTAACAAATGGTAAATCTTCTTCTGCATCAATTTTTAACAAAGCTAAATCAGTCTTTTTATCTTTCCCTATAAGTTTAGCAGTAAAAGATCTATTATCAGATAAAATTACATTTATTGTCACAGCTTTCTCTATTACATGATTATTAGTTACTATTAAACCTGAAGGGTCAATTATAAAACCTGAACCCATAGCCTGCTGAGGCTTTCTTTCTCTAGGAGGTCTTTGCCCACCACGTTTTTCAAAAAAATCATTAAAAAAATCTTCAAATGGAGATCCTGGAGGAAATTTAGGGGCGCCTGGCGCAATAGGATCTACAGACATAATAGTAGATATATTTACTACAGATGGAGAAAGTCTGGCAGAAAGGTCTGAAAAATCTGGAGGATAATTATCTGAAAAAGAAATTGAATTAGATATAATAACTAAAGCAAACGAAATAAATATTGTCTTAATAACTAATAAAATTTTAAACATAAATTATCCTTTTAAATATAATTAAATTTTAATTCTAAAATTATACACTTAATTTTTAACATAAGTATTTCCATAACATTAAAAAAAGTTAATATTAAATAATAATATATTTATTTTACATATAAAATATTATATCCGATCATTTATCCTCATATTAAATTAAATATAGAATTAATATTCCTATGATACAAAACATAAAACCTATAAATCTTATTTTATCTAAACTTAGATTAAGTACAAAAATTGATACTTTTTTCATATAATAAGGGAAAATACTATACAAAAGTCCTTCAACTATGAAAACTAAAGATATAGATAAAAATATTAAACTAAATATATCTAAATCAAAAAGCATAAAATATAATTTTAGTTATTATTTATTCCGTCAATATCATTAAAAAATTTAAAAAATTCACTATCTGGAGACAATACCATAGTGGTGTCCTCATCATTTAAACCTATAATATATGCTTTCATAGACCTATAAAATGCAAAAAACTCAGGATCTCTACTAAATGCTTCTCCTAAAATTTTATTTTTACCAGCATCACCTTGACCTCTAAGTATTTCCCCATCTCTTTCAGCATTAGCCAAAAGGACAGTTCTTTCTCTCTCAGATTCTGAAGTAATTTTTCTCGCCTCTTCATTACCTTCAGCTCTAAATTGTGCAGCCTCTTGCTGCCTTTCCGTTTGCATTCTTCTGAAAATTGCATCTGAATTTGCTGGTGGCAAATCTGCTCTTCTAATTCTGACATCCTCAATTTTTATTCCAAAATCTTTTGCTTCTGCTGCAACTAATTTACCCACTTCGTCTAGCAATAATTTTCTTTTATTAGAAATAACATCTGCTAATGGTACTCTACCTAAAACCTGACGCATGCTATCATTCAAAATTGAACCAAGCCTATTTCTTAAAGCAGACTCATACCTAACTGTTTGATAATACTTAAGAGGGTCAACTATTAGATACCTTGCAAAAGCATCAACAATTAATCTTTTTTTATCTGAACTAATTATCTCTTCTCTAGGATTATCAAATAAAATTAACCTCTTATCAAAATATTCTACATTTTGCATTAAAGGAATTTTAAATTGTAAACCCGGTTCTTTAATTAATTTTACAGGTTCTCCAAATTGTAATACTAGCGCTTGAACTCTTTGATCTACATAAAAGAAACTAGAGCCTCCAATAAATAAAAACAATATAATAAAAACTGCTATAGCTATTTTTTTAGGTGTCATCGAGATTCTCCATTTGAAGCATTTGATTCACTTCTACTTTTTAATTCTGGTAATGGTAAATATGGGACAACTCCACTACCTGCATTGTTATCTATTATAATTTTTTTAGTACTTTGCATTACTTGTTCCATTGTTTCTAAATATATTCTTCTTTTTGTTACATCTTTAGCTTTCGCGTATTCATCATATATAGAAATAAACCTCTGAGCAGCACCCTCAGCTCGAGCAATAACTTGCTCTTTATAACCGTTAGCATCTGCAAGAATTTTTGAAGCTTCACCTCTAGCCTCTGGGACAATTCTGTTAGCATAAGCCTCAGATTCATTTATAAGCCTTTCTTTATCAGCTCTAGCTCTTTGTACATCTCTATAATCATCTATTACCGTTGCTGGAGGGTCAACTCTTTGCATCAGTAATGATGTTATTATTATACCCGCTTTATATGAATCTAACATTTCTTGAAGCATTTGTTGTGCCTCTTGTCTTATCTGCTCTCTACCTTCAGATAAAGCAAATTCAATTTCAGTTCTACCCATTATCTCTCTCATGACACTTTCAGCACCATCTTTAATATTTCTAGAAGGGCTTCTAACATTAAATAAATAATCAGCTGCATCTCCAACGTACCATTGTACTACAAAATTTACGTCAACTATATTTTCATCTCCAGTTAACATTAATGATTCGTCATCAAGATTACGTGTGTTAATTTGACCTCCTCTATCAGCACCTTTTCTAAAGCCTATCTCTATATTTCTTGTTGTTGTGACAGGCACAACTATTACTTTTTCTATAGGTGTGGGAAGATGATAATTTAATCCAGAAGAAGTCGTTTCTATATACTTACCAAATCTAAGAACAACTCCTTGTTCTTCTGGTCCTACAGTATAAAAACCACTTATCATCCATATAGCTAATACAGCAATTAAAATAAGTAATATACCTTTTTTACCACCAGGCAAAAATGAGAAAACCTTATCTTTAGCATTCTTTACGATATCATCCATATTTTTATTATTCCATGGATTCTTATTATTACCTCCACTAGATCCCCCATTATTTGATGATCCATTTCCTGAACCCCAAGGTCCCTCTCCATTACTATTCCATGGCATGCAAATTTCCTTTACTGATAATTCTTATAACATTAATTATTTATATCATTGATATGATTAGTTACAACTAATCTATAAATATTTATAGCTAATACTAAATATATCATAATTAGAATATTGCTATAAAGTATTTATATTACAAGTTAATAATAAATATATTTTTACAAAGGATAAAAATGAAAAAATTAAATGAAGAAATTATTATCAATATACTTAAAAATGTAAAAGACATTAATTCAAATAATAATATTGTAGAAACAGGAACCTTAAGTAACATTATTATTACCGAAAAACTTGTCTCAGTTATTTTAATTATCAAAAATGAAAAGAATTTATATGCTAATATAGTAAATCAATGCAAAAAATATTTAAATAAAGTTGATGATTCAATAAATTATAATATTGTTTTAACAGCAGAACAATCTGCCAAAAAAGAAAATTCAAATAATAATATGAAAAATGGCATTAAACCAGAAGGCGTTAAATATATAATCGCAGTAGCCTCTGGAAAAGGTGGAGTAGGAAAATCTACTTTAACAACAAATCTTGCAGTATCTCTTAGTAAAAAAAATATTAAAATTGGTATTTTAGATGCTGATATATATGGACCATCTCAACCAAGAATGCTTGGAATTAAGGACGAAAAACCTCAACAAACAGAAAATGGAAAGATTACAACTGTAGATAAATACGGTGTTAAATGCATGTCAATAGGTTTATTAATTAATGAAGACAAACCGATGATATGGAGAGGACCTATGGTACAAGGAGCCTTAGAACAATTAATTAAAGATGTAGATTGGGGAGAACTAGATATATTATTTGTTGATATGCCCCCAGGGACAGGAGATGTTCAATTAACTATGAGCCAGAGAGTTCCGCTTACAGGCGCAATTATTGTCTCAACACCTCAAGATATTGCTTTAAGTGATGCTCGCAAGGGATTAAATATGTTTAAAAAAGTTGATGTACCAATCGTTGGAATAATTGAAAATATGAGTTATTATGAATGCCCAAAGTGTAATGAAAAAACAATGTTATTTGGAAATGGTGGAGCAAAGAAAACAGCAAAAAATATGGGTGTTCCTTTCTTAGGAGAAGTTCCACTAGATATAGAAATAAGAATTAATTCAGACAAAGGGCAGCCTGATCATACATTTCATGAAGATAATAAAATAGCTATATATTTTGATAACATTTCAGATAATATAATAAATTTTATTCAAAAAACTAATGAAAAAAAATCTAACGTACCCATCATTAAATTTGAATAAATATAATTATTTATCTAAATTATGCATCAATTCATTCCATTCTCTTAAACTCAAACCACTTGATTTTTGATCAATTTTATTTCCTGCTATCATAAGCTTAATTACACTCATAGCCTCTGAAGATAGTTCAACCGACCCTGATCTATAACTATTAAATGCCTCAGCTGTTATTGGTACCCAGGCCTTCATTATTTCATAAATAATGTTGGCATATGCTCTAATTTCATATTGAGCATGACTATCTGCCCTAAGATAAATAAAATTCATGAGATTATGTAAATTAGTTTTCCAATACCATTGGGTATATGTATTTAAGGTAAGGTTTATTCTAGCTAACTCTCTAGCTAAACCGTCTCTATTTTTATCTATAATATCGCCATTAGATTTTTCATTAAGCAAATACTCATATGTTTCAAAACATTTTTCAGCATCTCTTTTAAGCATTTCTAATGCTTCTTTAGAATCATTTTTTGAAAGAACTTCCCCCCTGCCTTGTCTATTAGATTTAGACTGTACTGCTAAATCCTTTGTATTAGGAATATAAAACTCTTTATCTAAAACTGAATATCTTGCTGAATACTCATTGATACTTGCTGTACGATGTCTTATCCATTGTCTAGCTATAAACATCGGTAATTTTACATGTAATTTAATTTCACACATTTCAAAAGGAGTTGAATGTCTATGCCTCATTAAATACCTAATTAAGCCTCTATCTTCTGAAACTCTAGTCGTTCCTTTGCCATAGGAAACTCTGGCTGCCTGCACCACAGCTTGATCATCACCCATATAATCAACTACCCTAATAAAACCATGATCCAAAACAGGAAATACTTGGTAAAGTATTTTTTCAATCCCTTCAGCTACAGGTCTAATAGTTGTATTAGAATTTTCTCGTAAAGAATTGATTTCAGAAATCTGTTCATCTGAAAGAGAATTATTTTGATTTGTTATTTCCGCCATGAATGAATCTCAATTAATAAATTATTATAAATATATAAACTATTATTTCCTTAAAAAAAATCATTATTTTTATAATTTAAAATAAATTTTATAAATAACTTTATAAATACTTACTATTAATTATAATAAAAATGCTGGTTTATTCCAGCTATGGCAATAAACGGAATACTATATAAATGTTATGGACCCGGGGGCGGTACCCGGCACCTCCACCAAAAATTACATGAGGGGGTGAAATAGGATCGACATGCATCTAAGGGTATTT
>LWDU01036399.1_pt1 | contig 10503 bp, 7 predicted proteins | sample 727161 | NCBI WGS metagenome assembly LWDU01 (sample SAMN04566230, study PRJNA314399) | hydrothermal vent metagenome | isolation source: deep sea hydrothermal plume seawater | place: Mexico: Gulf of California, Guaymas Basin | collected 2004-07-11 | reverse complement strand
GGGGAGCAACCAGGTTCGTCCCGCACGTCGCCGAATGAACAACACCGAATTACGTGGCAGCCCTTAAGGCTTTCATCACACAAACTTTGTCTTGCCGGGAATGGCAACTGGTGGAACCGGAACGTCGACCCAGTCGTAGGTTTCCGGCGTCAGGTCTTCCTGAGAATTCATGCACTCTTCCCAGGTCAGTTTCTTACCCGTGTAGGCAGCCATACGACCGGAGATGGCCAGCATTGTGCTCTTGCACATGTAGTCACCGTTATTGATCGGATTGGCACCGCGAATTCCGGCGAACAGCTCGTCATGTTCGATCTGGTACATGTCGCCGCCATCACCTTCGAACTTCCAGATTTCCTTGCCATCCAGATCAAAGATCCGATGCTTCATCACGTCCACACGGCCTTTGGTCCCAACAATGAAATCGTTGACGTCGGTTTCGCAACCCTTCCAGTGTCGGCAGCGAGCAAACGCTTTCACGCCGTTGGCCCATTCGTACACCACATTGAAGTGATCGTAAATGTTGCCGTACTTCGCATCCGTCCGCACCTGTCGACCACCACTGGCGCTGATCGTCGCCGGCGCCTCGTCACCCATGGCCCACAACATTTTGTCCAGACTGTGGATGTGCTGTTCCACATTAAAATCGCCGGACAGCCATGTGTAGTAGTACCAATTGCGCAACTGGTACTCCATTTCGCTGCTGCATTCTGCCTTTGTCTTTCGAGGATCCCAGACGCCGTTGGACATGTAACTGCACTGCATGGAAACGATGTCGCCGATCATGCCGTCCTTGATCTGATCAAAGACGGCTCGCTTGCCATGGTGATAACGCCAGCACAGGCCGCTGACGATAGACGTGTTGTTTTCACGAGCTTTCTGGACGGACTCCAACACGGATCGGAGGCCAGGTCCGTCGACGGCAACCGGCTTCTCACAGAAGACGTGTTTACCGGCTTCAACTGCTGCCTTCAGATGGCGGGGCCGAAAGTGGGGAGTCGATGCCAGCACAACGACATCGCTCTTATCGACGACCTGCCTATACGCGTCGAAGCCGACGAAACAATTGTCGTCAGTCACATTGACGCGAGGTATTTCGTTTTCCTTGTTGAACTGCCGCTGCAGGCGAGCTCGCGCACTCTGCAGGCGGTCGTCAAAGGCATCCGCCATCGCCACCAGTTCCACGCCGGAGTCTGCGTTCAGCGCCTGAGACGCAGCACCGGTTCCTCGCCCGCCGCATCCGATAAGGCCAATCTTTAACAGATCGCTGCCGCTGGCGAAGGCTCCAGCGGACAAAGACGGTGACACGGCCAGAGCGGCGGTGGCAGCCGTACTGGTGGTGAGAAACTGACGTCGGTTGGATTCACTGGAGGCGCTCATGGAAGCTTCCGGATTGAGGCAGGTATGGGGTGGGGGGAACACGACGGGCAGACGCATGTTGCCGTGGTGACGTCCCAGCATAACCGCAAGTGCCGGTCGATGGGAAATGATTGCCCACCAGGAAACACAATCTTTCCGAGTGCGCATAAAAAAACGCGAGCTGTTATCAAAACAGCTCGCGTTTGATTCACGGAAGCAAACTAATTTGCTTCGTCTTTTGTACCTGGCAGATCACCAGCTTTGATCAGATCGCCGAAGGTTTTGCCTTCAGTTTTGCTCTTTTCTTTTTCATTCCAAATCGGATTGATTCTTCTTGCCAACGTTCTTGCCGACGGCCACGCCGTAATCGTTTCGTTTCTTCTTGCTCTTGGATGGATGACAAACCGCACAGGACAGTTTGTTATTCTTGCCGTGCTTTTTGGTCAGCTCAGGATAAGTCTTGCTCATCACCACCTGGTACTTTGGACGAGCAGACGCTGAATCGCCGGTCAGAGCGACGATGGCAAACAAACAAGCACCAGCGATCGCAAAGCGACCGAGGGTTTTCACACTACGCATTCAATTGTCTCCAGAATTGTTGTTATGTTCCAACGAAGTCACCACAGAGCCGGCGAACAGAGCCATTCTTCGGCCACCTCGCCGTTGAATCAACGCTAAAATCTCCGCGTTTTCGCGCATCATGAAACCGCGTACTGCCACCCTTGTCAAGCCTTATAAGCCAGCAGACGGCGTAAACACCCCGATATGAAGCAGTCGAGGTGACCACTCATTCGCACCAGGAAAAGAGCCGAGTCGTTGCAATTTCGCAGTCAATCATCGGCATTCGACGATGCCAGTCGCTCAACTTCGTATTGTCGATGCCGTTCGTGAGAATTTGGTTTGCGAATCCGAAATCCCGACCGCTCCGAAAAACTCTGCTGAACACGTACTGCCTTGTCGTGACTGTAGTCGCCCACGTGGGCATGCAGCAGATACCTTAGGACTAGCGGATTCTGCCGGTCGATCGTCCATTCCTGCTGCATGCCAAACGACGCACCCATCCAGCCGTCCTCACGAACGTGCCAATAGGTTGGGTAGTGAGGATTCTGCGGGTGGTCGAAATACGTGATCCCTTCGCGAACCAGGTGTCGAGTTTCTGCTGTACCGACAACAACGGGGCCGCTGTAGTCCATCCACCGAGCCCGCTTGCCAAAGATGCTGGGCTCGCCAACCAGACCTTCGCTGTTCGTTAGCTGACCGCCGCCAAAGTAGACCGACAGTGTTCTGGAAACTCGCACGGCCAGTAATCCAAAATTCGTTTTGTCCAGTGTCACGGTCTCAACACCTTGTGGCGGACGCATCGTAATCTGCAGTTCCAACGCGTGTTCTCCTGCACCCATCGGGCGCAGAGCGGCAATAACATCCTGCTCCATAACTTCCGTTTCGTCCTCGTCGAACCAACCCAGCAATGACGCCATGACAGCTTCTTCATTTCCATCACGATATCGATACCAGTGTTTCTGCCGGACGCGAGCCTTCGTGTTGTCCGACCAGAAGTCGACGCCATTGAGCTTGTGATGAGCAAACCAGACAGATCGATGATGATCATGGTTCTGCGCACCGGGGTGTCCCATGCGAGTCAGCGAAACGCCTGATGGTCCGTTGAACGGATAGAAGAACGGACGAGGATACTGATCATCAAAGTGCCACCGCAGCTTTTCAATGCCATCAATGGCAAACGAAATCTGGTGTCCCGGCAGCGGCAATATTTCACATCGGTCCGGGTGGAAGTCGTCGCCTGCGGCCCCGGCTGACAACATCATGACGACCAAAGTGATACAGACAGGCAGGTTCAGGTTCAGGTTCATATTGATCGATCGTCCAAAATCATGGTCAGAGCCCCGGTCTTTTCAAAAGACCGGGGCTCTAAGAGTCCGTCTGCCAACACACGCCGCCCGACGCTGGCGTTTAGCGACGTGACCGATCATCATATCAGCACCGGACGACGAGTGTTCGTAAACCGGCGCAAATCGATCCTTCTCTATCTATACGTCGATACTCATGAAACGATTCCTAGCCTCTTTACTTCCAGCAGTGTTTCTGTGCGGCACTGCCGTTCTGCACGCGGCGGACCGCCCCAACATCGTGTGGCTGGTTTCGGAAGACAACTCGGTCCATTACCTGAAACACTTTGACCCGCACGGTGCCCCCACTCCGCGAATTGAATCACTGGCCGCCCATGGCCTGACGTTTGACCATGCGTTTTCCAATGCTCCCGTCTGCAGTGTGGCACGCACAACACTGGCGACCGGCTGTTATGGTCCACGGATTGGGACGCAGTATCACCGTAAATCTGTCTCCGTGCCGCTGCCCGACGGGATGAAGATGTTCCCGGAATATCTGCGGGACGCGGGCTACTACACAGCGAACAACAGCAAGACGGACTACAACGCAATTCCCGGAAAGAACGTGTGGGACGAGTCCTCCCGAAAGGCCACATGGCGAAGACGCAAAGATGACCAGCCATTTTTCTACATGCAGAGTTTTGCGGTTTGCCACGAAAGTTCGCTGCACTTTTCCGCGAAGGTCATGGCGACTGAGAAAACGACGACGGACCCCAACAGCGTCTTTGTGGCACCGTACCATCCTGATACGCCGACGTTCCGTTATACGAATGCTCGGTATCGGGATCGCATCATGCAGATGGACCGGCAGATCGGATCCGTCGTTGATGCCCTGACAACGGACGGGGTACTGGAAGACACCTTCATCTTTTACTTCGGCGACCACGGCGGAGTGTTGCCTCGCGGTAAAGGTTACGCGTGTGAAAGCGGCCTGCACGTGCCACTGGTTGTGCGAGTTCCCGACAAGTGGAAGCACCTGGTGAATGCAGAATTGGGTTCCAGACGGAAAGGCTTCGTCAGCTTTATCGATTTCGGACCGACAACCCTGAATCTCGCTGGTGTCGCCGTACCCGAACAGATGGATGGACGGCCATTCCTTGGCAAGGGCGTATCACAAAACGAAGTCGAAAGCCGCGACGAAGCGTTCGGCTACGCGGATCGTTTTGACGAAAAATATGACCTGGTCCGTACCCTGCGAAAGGGAAAGTACGACTACGTTCGCAACTATCAACCGTTCAACTTTGACGGGCTGCAGAACAATTATCGGTATCGCATGCTGGCCTACACTGAGTGGCGCCAGTTGTACCATGCAGGCAAACTCAACGCACAACAGCGTCAGTTCTTTGAGTCTCGTCCTGCTGAGCAGCTGTTCGACGTGGCCGCCGATCCGCACGAAGTCAACAACCTGGCCACCGATCCGGCCTATGCAGAAGTGCTGCGGGACATGCGTGATCGACTGACAACGCGTGTGAAAGAACTGCCGGATCTCAGCTTCTTTCCCGAAAGCCACCTGGCGGATGCCGCATTTGACAATCCGGTCGAATTCGGACAGCGGAACGCCGCTGCCATCGGCCGGATGGTGGACATCGCCAATCTTCAGCTGCTGCCATGGAAAGACGCCGAAGGTGAACTGAAGAAAGTTCTGGGCGGACTGAATCGCTGGGAAATCTATTGGGCGCTGGTCACGTGCAGTTCATTTGCAGACGAAGCGGCATCTCTGGCACCACTGGCCGAGAAGTTTGCCGACCAGAATCTGCACGGTCTGGTTAAGGTCCGCGCGGCCGAATTCCTCGGCCTGATTGGAAAACGAGATCCTCAGGCGGATATCCTGTCGGCACTCAGCAACGCGTCCTCCGGTATCGAAGCCGGTCTGATACTGAACAGTCTGGTGCTGCTGAAGGACTGCGAACCCGGCTACGAATTCACCGTTTCAAAGGATCTGTTCCGGCCGGGTGTCGCGAATAATGACACCGTCAAACGCCGACTGGAATACCTGACGGGCGAACCGTACAGGAAGCCAAAGAAATGAACCAGGTGCGAAGATGCCACGGTAGTATTGTCGAAGATCTGTACTCGCGCCGATGTTCAGTGAGGGTCACTTGCCGCGAAGCGGTTAATGCACGTAGCCGAAAAAGTCTGCACCAGAACAGGAAACCGGTCAATCAACCCTGACCGCTTAACATCTGCTCCTCGCCACAAATTATTGACTCTCAAACCACGGGAAACCATTTCATGATAATAAGATCATCCTGCCTCTTGCTGCTGGTCGCTGCTGCTCAACTGACCCAGGCGGCCGACCGCCTGACATTCAATCCTCCAGGTGCTGACGCCAACGCAAAACACATCGTGCTGATCGCCGGTGACGAAGAGTATCGCACGGAAGAATCGATGCCGATGCTGGGTAAGATTCTCAGCCAGAAGCATGGCTTCAAGTGTACGGTATTGTTTCCGTTCGGCCCGGACGATGCAGACTACATCGACGCCAACAACCAGGCCGGTCTGCGGGGACTGGAGGCTCTGGATACTGCAGACCTGATGTTAATTGGTACTCGTTTTCGCACACCGGATGCGGCCGGCGCGAAGCACATCACCAGTTTCCTGAATGCGGGCAAGCCAGTGATCGGAATTCGCACGGCGACTCATGCGTTTAATGGCAAAGGGAACTTCGGCAGTATCAGCTATGGTGAATTCGGCCGTAAGGTGCTGGGCGAACAATGGGTCAGTCATCACGGCGGCCACAAACGGCAGGGCTGCCGAGGCGTGGTCGAAGCGGGCAATGCTAAACATGCGATTCTGAACAGCGTCAAAGATGTCTTTGCCCCCAGCGACGTCTACGGCGTGACTCACCTGACAGACGCCGACACAATCCTGATGCGAGGTGCTGTGACGGAGACACTGGATCCGGCATCAAAACCGATCGACGGCGACAAGAACAATCCGATGCAGCCACTGGCGTGGCTGCATACGTACACGACTCCGGACGGTCAGAGTGAGGGCCGGTCGTTTTGCACAACCGCCGGGGCATCCGTCGACTTCGTCAGTGAAGACCTGCGTCGCCTGATCGTGAATGCGGCCTATCATCTCACCGGACAGGATGTGCCGTCGGAAGCGGACGTAGCTTTTGTGGATCCTTTCTATCCCAGCTTCTACGGGTTCATCAGGGTTAAAAACTACTGGAAGGACGCGGATCTCAAGCTGGATGACCTGGGTCTGGGCAAGTCGCCTCACCTGCCTGACCCCAACGGCAGCCCGGAATGGAACTTCCGCCCAACTCCGCGAGCGAACTGAGGCAGATGGCTCGCCACGTGGTGTGCATACCTGATTGCCTGTTGAACATCTGTGCCAAGACCGAGAATCTGACCGATTCGGTCTCTGCTTTCCGTATCAGACGGGTAGGATGACGGACGTGTCTTTTGTGGACCGCAGCCGCACGATTTCGGCTGCGCCAGTTCGTTTCCGCCGCTGCCGCAGGCAAGGTGAAACGTTTCGGAACGCAAAAGACGTCTCGCCGGCGGCCACGGGTCAAACGACTCACCAAACCTCCACTTTCTGTTATGGCAACTTTTCCGCGGATGCGGTCCATGTCTCCCAGGTCGTCGCGCTCTCAACAGGGCAAGCGTCATTCAAAATCACGTGGCCCTGCCCAACGGCAGTCCGCCCGCCCGGCTTTCTTGTCTTCCGATGAAGGTCTGCGACTGCAGAAGTTTCTGGCCAACGCCGGCGTGGATTCCCGCCGCAACTGCGAGGACCTGATTCGAGACGGGCGCGTCACGGTGGACGGAAAGGTCGTGACCGACCCGGCACATTCTGTCAATCCGCAGCAGCAGGACGTGCGGGCCGACGGAGAGCGTTTACGTCTTCCGGCCTTCAAGTACTATCTGCTGAACAAACCAAAAGGCGTCCTGTGCACCAACCGGGATCCCCGTGGTCGGCCCCGCGCTGTCGATCTGGTGCCGAGCCGCGATCATCGGCTGTTTACTGTTGGTCGGCTGGATGAGAACACCCAGGGGCTGCTGCTGATCACGAACGATGGTGGGCTGGCCGAACATCTGGCTCACCCACGTTACGAAGTTGTGCGACGCTATCGAGCTCAGGTGGTCGGTATTCCGACGCCGGAAGTGATCGCGGAGCTGGAAAAGGGCATGCACTTTTCCGACGGATTTTTTAAGTTCCAGAGCATCAAGCTGATGAAGCGGAAAGGCCGCAGCACGTTTCTGGAGCTGGAACTGCGAGAAGGCAAGAACAGAGAAATTCGCCGCCTGCTGGCAAGGTCCGGGCACAAGGTGATTAATCTGGAACGAATCGCATTCGGGCCGCTGCGAATCGGCTTCCTTGCGATCGGCCAATGTCGTGAACTTCGGCCTGAAGAAGTGCGTAGTCTGTATGCCTTTGTCGAGGAAACACAGAATCGATCGACAGGCAAACGTCCGCCGCGAAGCTCAAAGCCCAGGGCGAAGCCTTCCGGGCGGTCGTCGTCTGGGAAGACAAACAGCAGCGACAAACCGGCTTTCCAAAAATCAACCAGCCAAAAATCAACCGGTTACAAATCATCCAGCCAAAAATCGGCGGGCCCAAAACCGGCCAACAGAAAGCCCGCGGGAAAGAAACCCACCGGACAAAAACGTTCAGTCGGCAGAAAAAAAGTATCATCCCGCAAGCCTGCCTCAGGTGGCCGACCTGTGAGCGAAGGCCGCGCCAAGGATCGTGCAAAACGAAAGTAGACCGAATCCTACCTTGTCGTTACGCACAATTAGTCGCGAAGCGGCGCTGAAACGTAGTCACCCGCTGTCAGCGGACTGTACCTTCCACAACACGCAGGCTGCGTGCACTACAACCGGCCCGGCAGGAGACGCTGCCGTTATCCTGAAATAAACACGGTCAGGGCTGACGACTACCTGGCGACGGGCAGCGTCCAACGAGCGTCGAAATTGGCGGCCCAGATGATCTCTTCCGAGTAACTGCCATCCGCATTCTGCGAGAATTTCTGGACGGCGACATCTCCAAGTCGAGGGAACAACCACGAATTGGACGCCCGAAAATCCTTCTCGTGAAAAGTGTGCCCCGAGTTGATCACGACGTACTTTCGTGGATTCAACGGGTTGGGATAGATCATGCTTAAAGCGTGGGTGTCGGTATGAAACGATTGACCACCGACCGTAATTTCATCACCCACCCATTGAATGGGCAACTTCGGCAGGATCTTCTGCAGAACAGCGTTCGATGACGGATCCCCAAACAGGATAAGATTGTTCTGAGCAATCATCTCCGGGCTGACTTCTGAGTCTCTGACGGTCCGCACTTCGGCTCGCATCCATTTGTCGAATTCGTGCTTAAAACGTTGCAGCGTCCACGCGACCCAGTCTGCATGTGCCTTGTCAGGTGTCGCCCCCGATCCGGTCACACACAGAAAGGCATCCATAAAGGCGTCGTCAATCGGCCCCTGCAAGCCGTGCCGCTTGTTCCGATCCAGATTATCGGGCACCAGCTTTGACGCTTCGTAGTCCAGGACTGTCCAACCGTCGGACGTCTTTTCAAAATACACGTTAGGCAGCAGGCCCTCCGCCGCGTCGTAACAGGGCAGCGTGTCGCCATCGATAACCGCGCGAGCACCAACGTCTCGAGCAAGGCTCAACATCGCAACGTTGACTGTTGAGACTTCGACGTTTTCTTCGTTCATGCGCGCGTCGACGGTTGATGGAACATAAACCTGTTCCGTTTCGTGAATCGTGAGCCAATCGCAGGCGTTGTACCGCAGACTGCGAGTGGTGAAATGGATATCTCGTCGACCAAGATTTCGTCGACGACCAGCCAGCGATTTTTCTGCGTGAAACGCCATGAATTCAATAAAACTGTCCGGATGAAACTTATGCCCCATGCCCGGGCCAATCAGCAGCTTGATATCAACACCCAATTGTTTTGCAGCTGCCACAACAGATGTGCTCGCAACCAGCTGAGCATCATTCTCACCGCCATACGTGCAGATCGGCACGTTGGCGGCATTCAGTGAGTAATCGATGGCGTCATAGATCCCGAGCGTTTCATGTTGCCACGACGGTCGGCGTTCTGTTTGCTTCTGGTATTCATAGAAATCGACGAAGCCCGCTCCAGGTCCTACCGATGACCACCTGGCCGGATGATGCAGCCCCAGATGCCACGCCCCGGCACCACCCATGGAAAACCCGTGCAGCGTCACGCGATTGTCGTCGATACGAAACCGACGTCGGACGTCCGCGATGGCTTCAAAGACATCGGTTTCTCCGGCCCAGCGGTAGGCGTTATTGCCGCGCCCGTACACGTCCAGCTGAATCCATGTCTGGCCTGCGGGCAGTGCCCTGCCCTCATGCCGCGAGATAAAATTGACCTCGTTCATGTCATTGGCTCGACCGTGAAGTTTCACGTGCAGAGGCCACCGAGTTCCGGACCGGGGATTGACGCCTTCCGGCAATGTCAGAGCGTAAGGCTGAATCGAACCATCGACCTTAGAGAAATAGCCGCGAATTGTTGTGCCGACTCGCGGCTCCCACGATGGCGCCGGGTTGGCTGATTCATTGGCAGCTAAGTCACCAGCTCGCTGAGTGCCCTGCTCAATGGCCCTGCGAGCCTGTTTGACGTAGTCCTTTTTCGGAAACTCGTTGTGCCGCAGCATCCATGAAACAGCTTTGGCAAACACGGCCACGTCCGCGAATCGAGCTCTGCCGTCGCGCGACTGCAGAGCTGGATTTTTCTGCAGCTGTGCAACCTGTGCCTGCAGTCGCCGCAATCCGTCGTTTAGCTCCTGCACGACTTCCGCTGCAGGAGGGTCGGCCGCAGCCATGCTTCCACTGAGCAGCAGGACGATCATCAGAAGCCGAGCAACGATGGGCAGGAAAATTCTGTTCACTGCGAGATCCCGTCAAGAACAGTTAAGAGAGAATGGCATACCAGATCACGCTATATGTTTTCTTAACCCGACGCGTTCGCACCAGGAGGCTGTCCGGATACCTGAAACCGTGAGCCGCAAGGTGCTAGCCGCAGGTGAAAACACTGCCAATAACCGACGGCTAGCGCCGAACCGCTCGCAAGAACAGTCGTATCGGGACACGCTGCTAGTGCTGCATCGACATTAAGTTTACTAATGCTGACGGTAGCGGAAGTCGCCAGGACTTTCGGCGTTGCCCCTCGTTTGCCGAAACTCTTGGCGAGTGCCGCTACTAGTAAACTCAATATGGACAGACCACTACGAAGACGCCCGCTCGGCAGATTC
>LWDU01044716.1_pt1 | contig 10504 bp, 9 predicted proteins | sample 727161 | NCBI WGS metagenome assembly LWDU01 (sample SAMN04566230, study PRJNA314399) | hydrothermal vent metagenome | isolation source: deep sea hydrothermal plume seawater | place: Mexico: Gulf of California, Guaymas Basin | collected 2004-07-11 | reverse complement strand
GGGCTTGAAGATTGGGAATTTAATCCCTCTCTTTGCGCAAAATGCGCTTGAATTTATAAATCGAGAAAAAGAGCCCTTCACCAAAAAATGAAATCTTTCTGGTGAAGTACTGTATTGATGAGATGTGATAAACTCATGCAACTGAATCCTTTAATGCCAACTTGCGAATGATTGCCGGCAAACAGGAACAAGCATTATAAAAGTCAAGTGTTTTTTATGAATCAGACAACTTCCAAGTAAAATCCCAACATTCTTGTAAAACACCCCCGAATCGTGGTATATATTAGGTTCTCCTAATCCAACCGATTAACCGGCAAACCTGAGAATGCAGAGTCCACTAGGCCGTCATTTACGTTACCCTTACTGAACAATACGAGATCAACCCATAAAGGGCCACTGAAGCCCTGAATTATTTACTTGACCCTTTTCGATTTTCCTATTATCCTGCTCCGTGAACCTTGAAAGTTCGTTTATGTAGAAGAATTTTCACAAAATAATCACAAAGAAAAGCAAAAGGAGGTTAACATGTTTTAAACAAAAATTACCAACAATTAAACCTAATGTTAATCTAAATTTAAAATAGGAGGATTAGATGATTAATCTAAAATTTTTACTTAAGGCTACCACTGTTGTTTTCATGACAATTACTGTTAGCTTAATCTCATCAGTTTCTTTTGCAAAAACTGATGTAAGAATTATGTGGTACGGCGACGGTGAAACTGAAGGTAAGGCCATGCAAGATCAACTTGATAAATTTATGGCTCAAAATTCTGATATCAATGTTATTCTTGATCAGGTACCATATAAATCAATTCAAGATAGCCTACCTGTCCAGCTTGCATCTGGAGAAGGACCTGATATTGCTCGCGTAACGGATCTTGGAGGTTTAGCTAAATATTATAAAGACCTAACACCTTATTTAAAAGATACTGGTTACTGGGAGGCTAGTTTTGGACCTTTCTTAAATTGGATGCGCTTACCAGGAGATACAAGCTCAATTCCAGGTTTTATGTCTACAATGACTGTTACGGGTCCTTATGTAAATAAAACTTTATTTGAACAAGCAGGTGTTGCTCTTCTTGGTGATGGAGCTACTTGGGAAGAATGGGCTGTAGCTGCAAACGCAGTTGCTAAAAAATTAAATCTGCCAATTCCAATGGCATGGGATCGTTCAGGACACCGTGTTTCTGGACCAGCTATTTCAATGGGCGCAAAATATTTTGACAGTGAAGGAAACCCAGCACTTGTTGATGATGGTTTAAAGGCTATGACTCAAATGTTATATGACTGGCACCAAGATGGTACCATGTCAAAAGAACTTTGGGGCTCTGTTTCAGGTACAACTTATCATGCACCAAATGAATACTTTAATAATGCTGAAGTAGCTTTCATGATGAGTGGTTCTTGGCAAATAGGAAGATTTACAAGCGAGATAGGTGATGCATTTGATTGGTGGGCAGTACCAGCTCCTTGTGGACCTGCTGCATGCACTGGAATGCCAGGTGGAAACGCTTTGGTTGCATTTAATGCAAATGAAGCTATTGGCAGAGTAATGGATTATTTAGCAAGTAAAGAATCTTTAGGCGACTTCCTTGGAAAAGTCCTAGCCGTTCCAGGTCATTTGGATTTGCGACCTAATTATCAAACAGATAACGTACTTGCAAAACATGCTTTATCAACTTTTGCAGGGGCCGTACCTACAATATCGTCTGTAGCATTTGATCTACAAGCACATACTGATAACCGCATAATGTTTAATGCAATAATTTCTAGACTTGGACAGGCAATCGTTGGGGAAATGTCAATGGAAGAGGCCTGGACTCGAATGGATGAGGATGTAACTAAACAAATTGCTGAAAAAAAGGGTGGCTGATTACTTTTATTTATAAAAAAACCGTCCGTTTTTTAATGGGCGGTTAATAATTAATTTTAACACCTAAATCCTGCAATTGCACATTTAGATTGTATTTCCCCTGTATTTCGACAGGAATTGTTTTAAACAAGTTTTGAAAGTCAACTTTCCATCACTTGCTCCCTCAAAAAGTTGTAATTTAACTCTGTTGATACCCTTTTGTATGTTTTGATCTAAATTTAGGACGTACCTCTCTCTTTGTTTTGTCACCTCTCTTATCAAATTTACGATCGTATGCCCCAATAAAAAGCTATGTCTCCGCAACAGCATCCCATGCCTCCCACTGGGCATTATACAGCATTCTTTTAGGAACTCTCAGCTTTTGTTGACGAGACCCTGTCATCCATTTTTCGGCCATTCGGATGAGAAAGGTTCGTATAGTCACCGCCTCCCAGCGTCGTAGTATTTTATTCCCGCTGCAAAGTGCCATCCAGCGCAGAATATTGTAGGCAAGTTTGGCCGCTTGGAATAAGGCGCTGTTAGCCGCCCACTAATCAGCGGTTTTAATATGAGCCAAAGTGGATTGATTTTTTGCTTCTTCAATCCATGTTTCCGATGCCGCCCTTTGGCCGTACTGCTTATGAGCTTGCCAGGGAGCAAGTTCGTCAGTCAAGACATAACAAAAATAATCGTACTCCTTAATCTCAAAGAGAGTGCCTGCGTCCTTGGCATCGATTTCATTTTCCCGACGCACGGCAACAAACTTTCTGGAGCGACTCCATGTCCCGCATTGATGTGTAAACTCTAGTGGCACCACGTTGTTGATCCAAGGTCTGTTCAATCTTTGATGCAAAACCATATTTCTTTAAAAATTTAACCTCCGGGATCAAACCCGCTTGTGCGGTCAGGTCTTGTCCGCCCTGGATGATTTGTATGTTTTTGACTGATCTTCTGGACGATAATGTGTTATGATAATTCTTCATGGAAATGGTGACAGGTCAAAAAGTTTATTTGCTTTTAACTACTTGACTATATTACAATTTTCATGTTTGTTTGTCATCTAATTGCAGGATTTAGGTATTGTTTTATAGATAGCCCTTAATGATTAAAAATTTTACTAAAAAAGAAAATATTCTTGAAATAACGGGATGGCCATTTAGGCTATTAATGAGCACTATTGATGTATTAATGCGTCCTATTCAAAAAATAGTTGGTATAAAAGGCATGCCCTACATATTTTTATTACCCAATTTATTTTTTTTTGGATTATTTGTAATCATACCTTTAGGCATTAACCTCCTTTTTTCATTTACAGGAGGAACAGAACTTTATATAGAGAATCGTCCATTTGTTGGAGATAAACAATATCAATTTCTCTTTGATTGTGAAAACTATCTTGAACCTAATAGTTGCAATGAAGATCTGTTTTGGCGAGGTGTTTATAATACTATTACGTTTGTTTTTTTCCAGGTAGGATTTATGATTATTTTTTCATTGATCACGGCACTTATTTTAAATAAAAAAATTATTGGTAGAAGTTTTTTCCGTTCAGTATTTTTTTTCCCAGTACTGCTTTCACCAGTTGTTGTTGGGGTAATTTGGAAATGGATACTTCTTAGAAATGGATTATTAAATTCGTTCATTGAAAATTTTGGAGGATCTAAAGTGTTATTTTTGACTGAACCAACCTGGGCTATGTTTTGGGTCGTGTTTGTATCTATATGGGCACATATGGGTTTTTACACATTGATCATTCTCGCAGGCCTTCAAGCAATTCCACCCAATCTATATGAAGCAGCGGAAATGGACGGAACAAAACGTGAGCGTATATTTTGGCGAATTACATTACCTTTGTTGTGGCCAAATTTACTTGTAGTAATTATTTTAGCGCTAATAAAAAGTGTGCAGACATTTGATGAGATTTATGTTCTTACAGGTGGTGGCCCCGGCACCTCTACTTCTTTGATTGTTCAATATATTTATACCACTGGTTTTGCAGCTGCAGGTGCTGTTCAAAATTTTGGACTTGCGGCAGCTGCATCAATGATCTTAGGAATCGTTCTTTTGGCTTTAACTCTTATTCAGCTTTATCTTGGTTGGAGTAAGGAAGATAAGAAACAAGATATTTAATATTTTAAATGATAGTAATAAAAACAAATCTTTTTAAAATGCTGACCAAACAGCGTTATGAAAATAAGAAACATTGGACAGATCTATTTTCTTATTTTTATTTAGCACTTGGTGTTTTATTGATGTTTGGCCCTGTTTTGTGGTTGGGATTATCATCTTTTAAAACAGCTGCTGGTCTTACCGAATATCCACCTACTTTTTTACCATTAGCCCAAGTAGAGGTTGTGGTTGAAGGATATAAAAAACCGCTGCTTCTTTATAATGTAAAAATGGAGGATGGCAGTGTAATGGAATTGGCTGAGATTAGGCGGGTTGGAATCATTTCACAAATGGTTGATCCGAACAGCCCAAAGACAAAATACAAAATTCCTATTGAAAATAGAGAAAGAATTAGAGAGTTTAAAATGGCTTGGGGAAATTATACTGAACCGCTTGAAAGATTTAATTTTTTCCATTACCTGAAAAATTCAATTTTAGTAACTGTTCTAGCTACTATTATTACTCTTATAATCAATTCAATGGCTGCATACGGACTTTCTATTTATGAGTTCAAAGGTAAAACAGTGGCAATTGTTTTTGTTATAGGTACTTTGCTTATTCCCCTCACAATAATATTGGTCCCAGTTTATTATGTGATATCAAGTTTTAAGATGGTTAATTCCCTTTGGGGTGTAATTTTGCCAGGGGCTGCAACGCCCACAGGTGTTTTTTTACTCCGTCAATACATGTTAACATTGCCTCGTGAGTTAATTGAAGCTGCTCGAATGGATAATGCCAGTGAGTGGTCTATCTACTGGCGTGTTGTTTTGCCTCTATCGCTTCCAGCTATTGCTGTGCTCGCAATATTTTCAATTATGTGGCGCTGGAATGAATTTTTATGGCCCTTAATTGTTCTGGGAAGAAGCGAAGTCTATACAGTACAAATTGGATTAAATGCATTCCAAGGAGAATTAATTACGCAGTGGCATTATCTTTTAGCAATGACTATTCTATCGCTTTTACCTATAGCAATAATCTTTGTATTTCTTCAACGCTTTATTACAACTGGTATAGCTAGCTCGGGTATGAAGTAATGAACAAGAAACCTCTTATACTATTTGATCCATTTCCTCGAACAAAAGAGATGGTTTTTACTGCGGATGTAGAAAAAGAATTAAATGATATGTCTGACCTGGTCACTCACTTTGGTAAACGTGCACCAGAGAGTATCGTGGAGCAATCTTTGCCCCATGTAGAAATAATTATAGGGCAAACAGATATGCCTAAAGAGCGACTTAATAGAGCTCCTAAATTAAAGGCTATTATTAACGTTAAAGCTAATTGGGAACCTAATATTGATTATTTTGAAGCTCAACGACGCGGTATATATGTGTTGTCTGCTGCTCCTGCTATGGCTCCTGCAGTTGCGGAAGCCTGTATTGGTTATGCCATTGCATTGGCAAGAGGAACAATGCAAAATTATAAAAATTTTTTACGTGGTTCTGAAAAATATGGAATAGCTGGAAACATAAATGCCTATACCCTATTTAATTCTTTGGTTGGTTTTATTGGGTTTGGAAATCTTGCTCAATCTCTCGTACCTCTCTTAAAACCCTTTAATTGCAAAATTTCAGTTTATGATCCATGGCTATCTGATCGTTATCTTGAAACACAGGGAGTAAAAGCAGTTAATTTGGATGAGGTTTTATCAACAAATAAATTTTTATTCATTCTCACAGGTGTTACCAGTGAAAATGAAGGTTTTTTAAATAAAGAAAAATTGAAACTTATTGGAAATGATAGTTCTGTTATTTTAGTTAGTAGGGCAGAGGTGGTAGACTTCGATACCTTTATTGATCTTGCAGAAAAAAATAATTTCAGAGCTGCAGTTGATGTTTTTCCAGAAGAACCTGTACCTCTTGACTCACAATATCGGAAAGAATCCAATATTCTTTATACGTCGCATGTTGCAGGAGCTCTTCACTCATCATATAAAAACATAAGAGATATGATGATGGATGATATTAGACAAATATTAAAAAATCATCCCCCAACTAGATTACAAAGAGCAGAACCTCGCCAAGCTGAACTAAGGAGAGACAGATGAAAAAGTTTTTAGGATTATAAAATGACCGAAATTATTCTAAAAAATATTTATAAAAGTTATGATCAAACTGAGGTTATACACGGAGTTGATTTAAAGTTAGAAAGTGGAAAATTTTTAGTTTTAGTTGGTCCTTCTGGTTGCGGAAAGTCTACACTATTAAGAATTATAGCAGGTCTTGAAAAAGTGACCTCCGGCAATATTCTGATTGATGGCGAACACGTAAATAATGTTTCAGCAGCAGAGCGAGGACTTGCAATGGTATTTCAATCATATGCTCTTTACCCCCATATGTCGGTATATAAAAATATGGCTTTTGGACTGGAAAATATAAAAATTAGTAAAAAAATAATTGATGAAAAAGTTCATAATGCAGCAAAATTACTGCAAATATCAGAATATCTCGAACGTAAACCTAAAGCCTTATCAGGAGGTCAACAACAAAGAGTGGCGATCGGCAGAGCAATTGTTAGGGAACCAAAAGCTTTTTTATTTGATGAGCCTTTATCAAATCTTGATGCAGAGTTGAGAGTAGTGATGCGCAAAGAACTATTAGCATTGCATGAAAAAATTGGTGGAACGATGGTTTATGTAACGCATGATCAGGTAGAGGCAATGACTTTAGCTGATCAAATTGTTGTATTAAACAATGGATATGTTGCACAGACTGGCTCACCCTTAGATATTTATAATAAGCCCAATGATATTTTTGTAGCTGGATTCATAGGTTCCCCCAAGATGAATTTTATAGATGTCAAATTTTCGCAACAACAAAAAAACCACACATTTTTGAATGCAGGACTGTTAAATATTGAAGTTATAAATACTCAGTCCGATTTTAATGGCGACTCATTTACTTTAGGTATCCGCCCTGAGAATATATTAATTACTGAAAAAGAAACAGCAGACATCACCGCAAAGGTGGAACTCACTGAACAGTTAGGTAGCGAGACATATATATATTGCAAAGCCGAAGGTATCCCCCTGTTAATCGTTCATCAATCAGGACAATATGTTGTATCAATAGGTGAATTAATTCATTTAAGTTTTGATAGAAAATTTATGCATTTGTTTGGTGTAGACGAGAAAGTTATCCCTAACAGAATTAAACAATGAGTCTGAGTAAATTAGGAGTAGGTGTTATAGGAACAGGTATGGCAGCGACTCCTCATGCCAAAGCACTTAATGATCTTAGAGATCATATTGATTTAAGAGGTGTATTTTCTCGTAATGCAGAAAAATGCAAAACATTTGCTTTACGCTTTGAATTACCGTTTATTAAGAATATTGAAGATCTCATCAATGATCCAAAACTTGATATTATCATTATTCTTACTCCACCCAATCAACGACTAAAACTAGTTCAGCAATTTAGTGATGCGGGGATACATATTCTGATGGAAAAACCAGTTGAACGGTCATCTGCAAAGGCTAAAAATATTGTTAATTTATGTAAAGAAAAGAATGTTAAATTAGGAATAGTTTTTCAGCATCGCTTTCGAGAATCATCTCAAAAATTAAAAAAATTAATTCTATCACATTCTTTAGGCTCTATTTTTACCGTTCAAGTGCAAGTACCGTGGTGGCGAGACCAATCTTATTATGATGAACCAGGCCGAGGCTCATATGAACGAGATGGTGGTGGTGTACTTATTAGCCAAGCAATACATACATTAGATTTAATGTTGAGTTTAACAGGTCCAGTCTCAGAAGTTCAGGCTTTATCCTCTACTTCTCAATTTCACAAAATGGAGTCTGAAGATTTTGTTGCAGGAGGATTAAAGTTTAAAAGTGGGGCATCAGGGTCTATTTTTGCCTCAACCAGCTCCTTCCCTGGAAATACCGAGTCTATAACGTTAAATTGTGAGAAAGCTTCAGCTCATTTACAATCTGGTGTTCTAACTATTAAATGGTTAGATGGCCGTTCAGAAAAATTTGGAGAAACATCTGGTACGGGTGGAGGGGCTGATCCAATGGCCTTCCCTCATGATTGGCACCGCGATTTAATTGATAATTTTGTAAAATCAGTACAAAACAATTACAATTCATTAATCTCAGGTGAAGAAGCATTAAATGTCCATGAACTTATCGATGCTTTAATCGAGTCTTCAAATAAAGGAAAACTAATAACAATTTAATTATATAAAAAGAAAAAAGCTAATGAAGCAAAAAATTAATATTGCTGTTATGGGTGTTGAACACCGACATATTTTTGGGCAGCTAAAGGGTATGCTTGAACTTGGTTGCACATGTAAGGGGTGGTGGACTGAACATGAAAATAAAATATCCCTAGACTTTGAAAAAAAACATCCAACAATCCAAAGAGAATTTGATAAAAAAATTTTATTAAATGATCCTGATATTGATCTTATTTTAATAGCCGACATACCAGTTAAAAGATCATCTTTAGCAGTGGAATGTATGAAATTTGGTAAAGACGTTATGCTGGATAAGCCAGGGTGCACAACTTTGGATCAATTAAAAGAGATCCGTAACACAATTAATAGAACAAAAAGAATATTTTCTATAGATTTTTCCGAGCGTTTTGAAGTTCCTTCAGTTCAAATGGCATCAAAACTAATTAACGAAGGTGAAATTGGAAGCGTAGTTCAAACTATTGGATTTGGACCTCATCGCCTAAATAAAGAGACAAGACCTGACTGGTTTTTTCAGCAAGATCATTATGGAGGAATATTGTGCGATATAGCATCACACCAAATTGATCAATTTTTATATTTTACAAATTCAACTGATGTTGAAATTACTAGTTCAAGTATTGGAAATTTTGCTAATCCTCAAAATACAGGCTTAGAAGATTTTGGAGAAATTCTTATCCACGGAGATAAAGGTCAAGGGTATATAAGGGTGGATTGGTACACACCGGACGCTCTTCCAAACTGGGGGGATGGTCGACTTACAATTCTTGGAACAGGAGGTTATATTGAATTAAGAAAGTATGTTGATGTAGCTGGTAGAGAGGGAACTGATCATCTTTTTATTGTTAATAAAAAACGCTGTGAATATATTGATGCCTCAAAAGAACCTCTGACATATTTTGGTAATTTGATGCATGATATTATAAATCGTACTGAAACTGCGATGAAACAATCGCATTGTTTAAAAGTTATGGAACTTGCAATAACAGCACAAAATTCTGCAAAACGCATTGGCAATTTAAAACAATAAAATGACATTGCGATTAGCAATCTTAGGTTGTGGAGGAATAGCTGCGACACATCTTCATAGTTTAAAGGAATTATCCGATTTTTACGGTAAGTTATATTTGTGAATGAGGTATTGTTAAAAGAGGTGTTTGAGTTAATTTATTCAAGCGGTAACCCGTATTTCAGTAATCACCTCGATTCCATCAGAGAATTGTATACCTTCGATTACCTTTGCCAGGTAATCAAAACCTCGTAATTTTCTCCACTTCTTCTCTGCACATTGTCCCAGCTTAAACATCATGTGCAGCATCCCATCAAGATTGAGACAACCCTTTGTTCTCTTCTGGTTCTGTGCCTAATGGTACCAAAGGTGGATTCAATCGAGTTGCTGGTTCGTATACTCTGTCAATGTTTGGCATGATGTCGAATATAAAATCGCCCACGGCTTTTTCGTCAGTCAGGTCATGCATTTGCAGAAGGATCATCAAGCCCAGCATTGAATACATTTCCTTGCTCGGACGACCATTCTTCTCGTGGTAATATTTGCGAAGAGACTCAACAGGCAATTCTGTAAGTATCTCTTTACGAAAAATTTCCGCCCATGAAGTTTTTAGTTCTGAGAGGCGTTTTGGACCTAAATATTCGAATGGATCGAAAATGTAGCCCTATTTGTTGTCTTTTGCGTGAAACATAATTAATCCTTCTTATCTGATTGAAAATACAGATATATTATGATATATTGCTCTGAAATAGTCAAGATCAAAATTAATTATATTTCGAAATATCAGTAGGTTAAGTTAACATCCTTTTTACGACTGCATCATAAATAATCATTAATTTAGTTAGTATAAAATTAATAACATTAATTGGATGCTGGTCATTGATGTATAATTACAGGTAGTAAATCCATGAAAATTGATAGAAACACCAAAGTGAACAACCTCCTTTGTCTACTTGGCATAAATAATCAGCAAAACCAATTCAAAAGATCAGAACTCGTTTCACAAAAAAAATTGGGTATTGCGAATTTAGAAGATTGGCAATTCACCAGTAATCTGGATGAAGCCGTACCAGGCTATTTTTTGTATCCATCTGGTCTAGGACCTTTCCCCACTCTTCTTTATTGCCATGCACATGGCGAAAAATATGACATCGGACGGCAGGAACTATTAGATGGCCGTAGGTCACTGCAGTCAGACTATGGTTCAACGCTTGTCAATAAGGGTTTTGCTTTACTGTGCCTGGAGATGCCATGCTTTGGTGGCCGCCAATTCC
>LWDU01033600.1_pt1 | contig 10506 bp, 7 predicted proteins | sample 727161 | NCBI WGS metagenome assembly LWDU01 (sample SAMN04566230, study PRJNA314399) | hydrothermal vent metagenome | isolation source: deep sea hydrothermal plume seawater | place: Mexico: Gulf of California, Guaymas Basin | collected 2004-07-11 | reverse complement strand
TATTGTTCATGCGAATACCATCCACAAGAATGACGACCTGCTGTCCGGTGAGCCCGCGGATAAATGGTGAGGCTGCGCCGCGTTGGGTGCGCTGCATAAGTACGCCGGCTTCACGCTCGATGGCTTGATACATATCGACTGGTGACCGTTCAAGCAGTTCTCGCAAGTCGATGATGCTGCGGTGGGTGGGTGATCGTAATATTGATTGGTTGAATCGTTGACCATTGCTGAACAACGGATCGCCTTGAGCATCGAGGCCGTTGTCGAGCCAGATGCGTAAAGGGTCATGAGGAAACGGGATGATACCTTGAACGGTTGTTTCCGGCAGCGTTGGGATGTCACTCGGAGATGGTGTAACCGGTTCGTCGTCCTGAGTGTCTTGTGCAGATAAGAACGCGACCTGCATAAGTAAAATGCACAGCGTTATCACGGCAAGTGTTACGCTCTTGCCAAGGGTGTCTGTAATTGTGTGGAGTAAAGGACGCACTGTTTGAACCCGTTACGTTTAAGGGCTTGGGTATTAAAGGAATGAGCAATTTTGACCGCAAGTAGGGTGATCTATTGCTGACTCTAATATGTAATTCACTTCGGCAATCCATCGTGGCACTCTTTAACGGTTGTACCGGTAATGCCGGCTTTTAGGGGGGCATAAATTCTGTGTTTGAGACGATATTTGGCATTGATTTGACTTTCTTACGACCCTATGTGTCGACAAACGACGATTGGTAAATGAGAATGAAACTCAATAAAGGTGTTTGCACTAGATTTACCGCTAAAAAACTATGAAAACCTCCCCTATGCCTCCTTTGTTTCTTTCTGATTTGCGCCGCCGTACCGCTGCAAATGTCGTTGCCGTGCATGGTGCTGACGGGGTGTCATTACGTTTGCTAGAGATGGGATTGGTACCTGGCACTCAAGTCACTCGAGTTGGTTCTGGTCCAATGGGAGACCCACTGGAATTTGAATTACTGGGGTTTTCACTAAGTTTGCGTAAAGCGGAAGCGCGGCGAGTTGAAGTACAAGTGCAAGAAGTTCGCGAGAAAGATGCAATCCACTCATGAATGAAAATGACAAGTCCCTACGCGTTGCCTTGCTAGGAAATCCCAACACGGGGAAATCATCTTTATTCAATGCACTCGTTGGCGGACAACAACAGGTTGGAAACTATCCGGGTGCGACAATCGAGAAATTTGTTGGCCGTTGTATGCATGAGGGTAGGGAATTAGCGATCGTCGACTTACCTGGATTGTACAGCCTAAATCCTGCCTCACCAGACGAACAGGTTGCTGTCGATGTTTTGTTGACGCCAAGCGTGGCCGACATGCAGGTCATGGATGTTGTTGTTTGTGTATTGGATGCGAGTAATCTTGTGCGCAATTTATATCTCACGACGCAAGTACTTGAACTGGGTATTCCGGCAGTCGTGGCATTGAACATGATGGATGTTGCCGCGCAGGCTGAAACGACAATTGACGTCGAGCAACTGTCCTTAGCACTTGGTGTACCGGTGGTCGTCACGCACGGGAGTCGCAAACAGGGTATTGCTGAATTGCGATCGGCAATTGCCTCTGCGGCCGTTGTCGCTACCATCAATGTGACATTTTCGGAATCCGTTGAAGCTGCAATCACTGCGGCAACCACCGCGTCATCCGACCAAGAGGCTGCGTGTCAACGTCGTTGCTTCTTGAACGAGTTGACATTATCCACAGACTTTGAGTCTTTAGGACATGAGCAAGCCAAGGCGAACCAGACAACAGAATTTAACGCTGAATTGGATCGATGTAAGCAGCAGTTTGACGCGGCAGGGGATCGCATCAGCATCGAGCCGATTGCTCGCTATGCATGGATTAATCAGGTTGTAAGTTCAGTCGTCGTACGTGGTGACACGGAACGTAGTTTAGTAAGACGGCGATGGCTGGATCGAGTGCTGATTCATCCGTTTTCCGGTTCGCTCGTTTTTCTAGCGATGTTAATACTGTTATTTCAAGCAGTATTTAGTTGGTCAGGACCAGCAATGGATTTGATTGATGGATTATTTGGCTGGCTTGGCAGCGGGGTTGAGTTGCTGATTGCCGAGGGAATATTGCGGTCACTTATCGTTGATGGTCTCATTGCAGGCATCGGCGGTGTCGTGATCTTCTTACCACAGATTTTGATCCTCTTTTTCTTTATTGGGCTCATGGAAGATTTCGGTTATATGGCTCGAGCTGCCTATTTGATGGACAACATCATGTCCAAAGTTGGCCTGAGTGGGAAATCGTTTATTCCGTTATTGTCATCGTTTGCTTGCGCGATTCCGGGGATCATGGCAGCGCGGTCCATCAAGAACCGTAACGATCGGCTAGCAACCATGCTGATTGCGCCATTGATGAGTTGTAGTGCGCGACTGCCAGTTTATATCTTGATCACAGCGGCTTGTATTCCGGAGCGGCAAATTCTAGGTGGGTGGGTTAGTCAGCAAGCCCTTGTACTGCTCAGCATGTACTTACTCGGTATAGTCGTTGCTATTTGTGTGGCTTGGATATTAAAGAAAACAATATTGAAGGGTAAAACCCCTGTCTTTGTAATGGAGTTGCCAAGCTTCAAGATGCCTCGCATATCGATCGTGTCGCGCAAAATGTTCCAGCAAGGGATGGATTTTGTGAGGCAAGCGGGGACATTGATTTTGGCTTGTACCGTATTGATTTGGGCATTGGCCTATTTTCCTCGTAGCGAGCCGGCGGTGGAACAACTGTCAGCGACACAAACTTCCGGCATACAATTACGCAACAGTTACTTAGGAAGAGCCGGTCAAGCGATTGAGCCAGTCGTTAGACCATTGGGTTGGGATTGGAAAATTGGCATTGCCGTGTTGGCGTCGTTTCCAGCACGGGAAGTTGTCGTCGGAACGATGGGAGTGATTTACAATTTGGGTGACGAAGAGGATGAGGATAAGGCGGTGGCGGGACTAAGGGACCATTTAAAAAATGCAACTTGGGACGACGATCCCTCGAAACCGGTTTTCACTGTTCCCGTTGGGCTTTCCATTATGGTGTTTTTTGCCCTCTGAAAAAAGAGACTCAATCTTGGCGATGGCCGCTGTTCACATTTGTCTATATGACTGTTTTGGCTTATGTTGCAGCTTGGGTAACGTTTGTTGTTGCTAGCAATTGCCTGTCGGTCTGACCACGATTAATCCGTTGCATCTGATCCACGAGTTCCATGTGTTTGGCGGGACAATTAATGATGAATGAGCAAATTCAAAACACAGTTGTCGGCTTAGTTTGTATCGCGGCGGTTGGATATCTCCTCTATCGCTTAGTCGCCTTGCTACGAGGAAAATCAGCCAGCGGATGTTCCAAATGTTCCGGTAGTTCCAGCGATGCTTCCGGTTCTTTATTGTCGCCTCAACCGAGCAAAGAATTGCATCAGATTACTTCTAACGATGACGATGTGTAGCAATAGCGCAAATCGACAGCGAATTTGGCAGTAATGTGTTAATTGCTGCTAACATGTCACCTTGCCCACACATTGTTGCATCCCACGTCTTTTCTTAACCACTTGCATCAGAAAAATCTTCATGGCGAATCCATATACACTCATCGCAACGACTGCCTTTGGGATCGAGGCGGTGGTCAAACGAGAGTTAGCAGCGTTAGGCTACGAAGGCAAAGTAATTGCGCCAGGGTGGATACAGTTTACCGGCGATGCTCTTGCGATTTGTCGTGCCAATTTATGGTTGCGAACAGCTGACCGTGTACTTATTCAGATGGCGTCATTTGAGGCGAAAGATTTTGACACCTTGTTTGATACTACCAAGTCTATTCGCTGGGACGAATGGATTCCAGTGAACGGTTGTTTTCCAGTAGTTGGCCGTTCGATCCGTTCTCAACTCTCGAGCGTTCCGGCTTGCCAGCGTGCGGTGAAGAAAGCGATTGTGGAAGCACTTAGTCAACAGCACGGTGTGACTGAATTACCAGAGGATGGACCACAAATTAAATGTCAGATTGCCTTGCTTGACGATATGGCCACGTTGACGATCGACACGACCGGCCCCAGTTTACATAAGCGGGGCTATCGCGCCGAAGCTGGCGGCGCTCCACTCAAAGAAACCCTCGCTTCGACACTTGTTCAGTTGAGTTTCTGGAACAAAAAGCGACCCTTTATGGATCCGTTTTGTGGTAGTGGTACGATCCCGATTGAAGCGGCGATGCTCGCCAGAAATATGGCGCCAGGTCGCAATCGTGAATTTGCAGCTAGTGATTGGGATACAATTTCCGATGCTTTGTGGTCAGAAGCTAAAACGGAAGCGGATGATTTGTTAGAACCGAAGTTTCCGGAGATGTTGTTGGCCACGGATATTGATTTTCGCGTATTGAAAATCGCTCGGCATAACGCCGCGTTAGCGGGAGTGGGCGACAACATTCATTTTGAAGAGAAGGCCTTTGAGGATATCAGCAGCAGTCGACGTTTCGGTTGTATGATTACCAACCCGCCTTACGGGGAGCGGCTCAGTGGATATCGGGATTTGGAGCCACTTTACGAATCGATGCCTGAGGTGTTGCGACGATTACCAACTTGGTCGCATTACGTTTTGACATCGTTTGATCGATTTGAACGAGTGATTCAAAAACAAGCTGACCGCCGCCGCAAGTTATACAATGCGCGAATCGAATGCACGTATTATCAGTTCCATGGCCCCCGCAACCTCGATGAATTTCCTACGGCAGTGTTTGGAGAATTGGATGACAAAGCGGTTGAACAGGCTGAGTTGTTTAAACGGCGACTAACCAATCGCGCGAAACATTTGCGCAAATGGCCAAGCAAACGAGGGGTGACTTGTTTTCGACTTTACGAAAAGGACATCCCCGAAATTCCATTGGTTGTTGACCGCTATGAAGATCACTTACATTTAAGCGAGTTCGAACGGCCGCATGACCGCGACTTGGCCGCCCATCAACAATGGTTGGATTTGATGCGGACCACAGCAGCGGATGCTTTGGATTTACCCCACGCGCAGACCTTCTTGAAACGACGTAAACAACAAAAGGGTCTCAGCCAACATGAACAACTGGCAAAGGATCGGTATGAAATTGAAGCCCATGAAAATGGTCTGAAATTTATCGTGAATTTATCGGACTATGTCGACACAGGCCTGTTCCTGGATCACCGTGAAACAAGGAAGCTCGTGTTAGAAGAATCCCGTGGAAAAGATTTCCTGAACCTGTTTGCCTATACCGGATCGTTTACGGTGTATGCGGCCGATGGCGGAGCGAAGTCAACGACGAGCGTGGATTTATCAAAGCGATATTTACAATGGGCTGAACGTAATATGCAACTTAATGGTTTCAAGGGACCGGAGCATCATTACATACCAGCGGGAATTAGAGACTATATTACGGCGCTGCCTGAACGCGAGATATTTGATTTGGCAGTTGTCGATCCACCGACGTTTTCCAATAGCAAATCAACCACTGCCGATTGGGTGATTCAAGATGATTGGGATAGCTTGTTAAAGCACGTGCTGCTGCGGATGCGAAAAGGTGGAGTCATTTATTTTTCTACGAATTATCGGCGGTTCAAGTTTGACGAAGATAAAATACCGGCGGAGTGTCATGAAATAAGTAAGCAGACGGTCCCCGAGGATTATCGTAACCGTCGTATTCATCGGTGTTGGCGTATCGTCAAGAATTACTAATAATGATGGCCCATGACTGCTTCAATTTTACATATCGATATGGATGCCTTTTTCGCATCGGTCGAGCAGCGTGAGAATCCTAGCTTAATTGGCCAGCCGGTGATTGTTGGTGGAAGTGCCCAGCGGCGGGGTGTGGTAGCCGCAGCAAGTTATGAGGTGAGACAATTTGGCGTACATAGTGCAATGCCGTCTAAAACAGCGCTTAAACTGTGCCCGCAGGCGGTGGTCATTAAGCCACGATTGGCCTTCTATGCGGAGATATCACAACAGCTGCGGGAAATTTTCTTTCGCTATACTCCCTTAGTTGAACCGCTGTCTCTTGACGAGGCGTTTCTTGATGTTGGTGGTAGCGAATCGCTTTTTGGTAGTCCCGAAGCAATTGGGAGACGGCTCAAAAAAGAAATCAAAGATGAATTGCGATTGGTTGCTTCGGTAGGTGTGGCTTCCAATAAATATCTAGCAAAGCTTGCAAGCGACGTTGATAAACCTGATGGTTTTTGCATTATTAACGAAGATGAGGTTCAATCGTTTCTAGAACCGTTGCCCGTTAAAAGGATCTGGGGTGTAGGTAAGGTAACGGAGAAAAAACTGAAGGAGTTAGGTGTCCATACGATCAAACAATTGAAGTCGTATACGGAGGAAAGTTTGCAGCGTTTGTTTGGCACGGCGGGAACTCAAATGTGGCATTTAGCACGCGGTCTTGATGAGCGTGAAGTGGTGCCAGACTGTCGTGCGAAATCCATTTCAAACGAACAGACCTTTGCTGAGGATGTTTCCGACATCGGCGTATTGCGTGAGCATTTGCGGGATTTGGTGGATCAAGTGTCCCAGCGTCTACGCAGTGCAGGCTTGCACGCCAAGACCGTTAACCTAAAAGTGCGCTACCATGACTTCCAGACGTTCACGCGGTCGAAGACATTGTCTCTGCCGAGCGATGCGACGGAAGTGTTCTATGAAACGGTGACCGAGATGCTCGAGAACCGCTTGCCCGATCGTGAGTTAAACTTGCGATTGATTGGGATGGGCGTGAGTGGTTTAGGCAGTGGTGTGCGGCAGCAAGGTCTATTTGATCAAAAGGACAGTAAGCAACGTGAAAAACTAGATGAGGTCTCTGATTTGATTCGAGATCGTTTTGGTGACGATGCTCTACGACGGGGTAAAACCTAAAAACCAAAAAATAACCTAATCCCCATTCCTTGCCGGTCGTTAATCTGCGGGCGTGACGTAAGCGGCGGTGATTCCGCCATCGACGATAAACTAAGGCGGCATCTGCCATTTCTGTGGCTAAGCCGAAGCGTCCCATTGGAATGTGTACAAGGCGGCGTTGTTTCTTTTGCTCCGTATCCAAAAAGTCCATCAAAAGCTTTGTCTGCAACGGCCCAGGACACAGCGCATTGCAGCGGAGGTTTTGCCGCGCATGAATAACGGCCAATTCACGTGTCATGGCTAGCACACCACCTTTGCTAGCGGTGTAGGCGAGTTGAGGAGTGGCGGCACCCATGAGCGCTACGAACGACGCGGTATTGATAATACTACCGCCACCGGATCTCAGCATCAAAGGAATTCCATATTTGCAGCCCAAATAGACACCACGCAAATTAATGGCCATCGTCAAATCCCAGATATGTTCTTCGGTACTCATGGCATCACCGTCCTCCGGATGCATGATGCCGGCGTTATTGAACAAAATATGTAAACCACCGAACTCAGTTTCTGCCGCGGTAACCATTGCTTGGCAATCTTCACCCCGTGACACATCGGCGTGCACATAGACTACTTCGGCCCCCGCCGCTTGGACTTGCTGCAACGTCTGTGCACCTTCAACGTCGTCCACATCCGCTAATACTAACTTGGCACCTTCTGCGGCAAAACGCAGTGCTGTTGCTCGCCCAATACCTCCGGCGGCGCCGGTTATTAATGCCACTTGATCTTGTAGTCGGCCCATGAACAGGAATTCCTTTTTATAAAATCACTCTATGTATCAAATATGTTGAATCACGATAGGCAACTAGTGACCAACGCGTCAAATATTTTTTGTTGTACAGGATCCTCTGCAGCGGCGAGTTCGGGGTGCCACTGAACGGCTAAACACCATTTCTTAGCGGTCCATTGAACAGCTTCGATTACACCGTCGGGTGCTTTTGCGACCACGGTCAATTCATCGGCTACTTGAGCCAAGCATTGGTGATGCCAACTTGGAGCACTGAATGTCAATTCGCCAACAATCTCGGCTAACATCGAATCGGCGACGACGGTTACTTCATGATTTACTGGTTCTCGGGGTGGCAACCGATGCTTAACTGATTCGCCGTACACGTCGGGTAAATGTTCATGCAAGGTTCCGCCAAGCACTATGTTTAAGACTTGTAGGCCACGGCAAATCCCCAATACCGGCTTATCCGACTCGAGCACGGCTTTTGTCAACTCGATTTCATAGGCGTCGCGTTGAGGATCCGTCATATAGATGGCCTCATGGTCACTGCCACCGTAACATGACGGGCACAGATCACCACCGCCAATGAGTAACACTGCATCGATTTGTTCCAAGGCCGCCTGCACATTGTGCAGCGGTGGTAAAATCAAAGGAATTCCGCCAGCCCGCTGAACGCTATCGATATACTCGCGCGGAATGCTATAACTGCCTTCCTCGTTACAGCCATACATAGTGATTCCGATTCGAGGTATCGTTGCTGACACGTAATGCAAATCCCTATTGAAAAAATTCTTGAACAATTCTTAGCGCTGTCGCTTACTAAATACGCTCGAAATAACGTTGACGTTCCCAATCCGTCACGGCATTTTGATAGGCTAATCGCTCTGTGTTAAAGAAGTGGCTGTAGTGTTGTTGTACCGCCTCGCCAAAATTCTGTTTGATGAAATCGCTATTCGAGAATTCGGTGATCGCGTCGCCAAAGGTCGCGGCGACCTGAGGGATGTCAGCTTGGTCATATGCATTTCCAATGAATTCATCTGGCGGTTGCATCTCATTTTTAACGCCATCTAAACCCGAAGCTAAGGCTGCGGCAAATGCGAGATATGGGTTTACGTCAGCGCCGGGAATGCGGCACTCAATTCGCAGCGATTGGTCGCTGCCCACAACGCGAAATCCAGCAGTTCGATTATCTTGGCTCCAAGCGAGACTTGTTGGAGCCCACGATCCGTGTTGAAAGCGTTTATAGGAGTTTACCGTTGGTGCGTACCAGGGCATGCAAGCGGGCGCATGGTGAATCCAACCGGCCAAGAATGATTTAAATACGTTGGAACATTGGATTCTCCCTAACGTCTCCTCTCCGGCAAATGCATTTCCCGAGTCGTTCCATAGACTTAAATGGATGTGGCAACTCGACCCCGCTTGGTCCTGTTTGTATTTGGCCATAAAAGTCACACTGACGCCTTGGATTTCCGCAAGTTCTTTGGCACATTGTTTAATGACGATATGTCGATCGGCCATGGCTGCAATGTCGGTGTAGACAACATTGATTTCATGTTGTCCAAGTCCCCATTCGCCTTTAGTTGATTCCACGGGGATGCCTGAAGCGGACAAATGTCGGCGTAGTTCTCCATGATATGCGTCACGGCGACTGCCTTGCATGATGTGGTAGTCTTCTAAATACCAACCCGCTGCCTTGAGGTCGTGATAATGCTGAGAATGTGCTTGCTCGTAGCTCTCTTGCAACAAATAATATTCCAATTCCGAGGCCGCTTGGGCGGTGAAGCCAAGCTGGTTCGCTGATTGGATTTGCGCCGCTAGGACGCTGCGGGGCATCACGGGTATCCGTTCATGTGTCGTACTATCTTGCACATCGCAAAAAACGATGGCGGTTCGGTCCAACCATGAAGCGACTTGCAAAGTTGCGAGGTCGGGCACGAGATGGAAATCTCCATACCCAGCTTCCCAGTTTGCCGCAGCGTAACCATCAATGGGTTCCATTTCCATGTCGACGGTGGACAAATAATTGCAGCCATGAGTTCCATTCTCAGCGATGTTGTCTAGGAAAAACCCAGCGTCACAGCGTTTTCCAAGTAATCGTCCGTAGAGGTCTGTAAAACCTGTGACTACAGTATCGATTTCCCCAGTGGCGGACCGTTGTTTCAATTCTTCGAGTGATATCATAGATTGATCAAACTCCTTACGTTACTTTTTTAGCACGCAGCACGTATTATTAGGGTTAGCAAAACTGTGTGAAAACATTGCCACATCCACCTACTTAAGCCAATTCATGTTCAGCTTCGGCAATCAGTGCAACTTCTTCTTCAGGCGCTTGCGCAACTAAATGGTGACGACTGTAGCAGAAAAAGTAAATCATACCGAGTAGCAAAAAAACAACGACTCCGACAACAGCCGGTAGCAGTGATTGGTCGGATAATGTGGCGATAAGGGCCACCAGCGATAACAGGAGTCCCACTAATGCGCCGGGGATACCTAGGGGACTGCGGTAGGGTCGCGCGAGATTGGGGTTCGATATTCTCAATTTAATAAAGCTCGCCATTACGCAAGCATATGAAATAACGGCTCCGAACACAGCCATATTCAGCAGCGCCGATCCGACATGCCAAGATGTTGCAACTCCAACTTTTAAGCTCGTCTCATTGGTGTCAATCATGCGTTGCAGAGCACCGTCAGTTTGTGTGTTTAATTCCAGGGCAGGTCCGGATAGTTCACCGCCGCCAAGACTATCACTATCGGTATCTGGCATGGTCAATGTGATGACTAACGCACAGCCAAATCCGATTAATGCGCCCGCTATCAAGGCGACATACGGGGTCCGTCGTTTTCCGGTTAGCGATAAAAACCGAGGGATATATCCCGCTCGCGACAAAGCAAATAA
>LWDU01033868.1_pt1 | contig 10508 bp, 14 predicted proteins | sample 727161 | NCBI WGS metagenome assembly LWDU01 (sample SAMN04566230, study PRJNA314399) | hydrothermal vent metagenome | isolation source: deep sea hydrothermal plume seawater | place: Mexico: Gulf of California, Guaymas Basin | collected 2004-07-11 | reverse complement strand
TCCAGCAACAGTTGAAGTGGTTGATAAAAGCGGAAATATAAAAGGATATATTACTGAAAAAGAATTATCCAAAGCTTTGACAAAGTCCCAAGCTGATATTTTGACAAAGTCCAAAACTAATGTTGGTTAATAGTTTAGGGAATAAAAAAATCATAATTTCTGGCGGAGCATCTGGAATAGGGTGGGCAACTGCTAAAACATGTATCTCAAAAGGAGCCAAAGTTTTTATATGTGATATTGATCAAAAATTAATTCAAAAGATTCAAAAACGCTCAAAATATAACAAAAAAATATTTGCATATGAATGTGATGCTTCAAATGAAAAAGATGTCATAAATTTTTTTTCTAAGATTTTAAAAAAAACAAAAAAAATTGATTGTCTGATTAATAATGTAGGAATAGCAGGTCCTACAGGGAGTTTAGAAAAATTGAATTCTAAGGAATGGGAAAAAACATTACATGTGAATGTTGTTAGTCATTATTATTTTACTAAACAAGCTATTCCCTTATTAAAAAAAAATAGAGGAGGTTCGATCATAAATTTATCTTCTGGGGCAGGCATAATGGGTTTTCCCTTAAGATCTCCATATGCCGCAAGTAAATGGGCAATTGTTGGTTTGACAAAAACATTAGCAATGGAACTTGGTAAATTTAAAATTAGGGTAAATGCAATTTGCCCAGGAACTATTAAGGGCGATCGAATGAAAAGAGTAATTCGTGATAAAGCTAAATTTCTTAAAACTTCACAAAAAATTATAGAAAAAGAATTTGTATCGATGGCGTCAATGAACAGTTGGATATATGAAGAAGATATAGCAAAAATGTGTTCTTTTCTAATTTCTAAAGATTCAGAAAGAGTTTCAGGTCAAATCATTGGCATTGATGGTAATGCTTTAAGATTAGATTAATTATTAAAAATTTATTTTTGAAAATAAGAAATTAAATAATTTCTAATTCAATTGGTGTATGATCTGAGGCTTTGGTTTTACCTCTGGGAGATTTATTAATTTGTACATTTTTTAAACAGTTAAGTATTGAATTAGATATTAAAAAGTGATCAATCCTTAAACCATTGTTTTTTTGCCATGCGCCTTTCATATAATTCCAAAATGTATATTCTTGTTTATTACCATTTATATGACGGTAACTATCATGGAAACCTAAGTTAATTATTTCTCTTAATTTTTTTCTAATCTCTAACCTAAATAATGCATCATCCTCAAAACTTTTAGGATTATAGACATCTTCTGCTGAAGGAATGATATTAAAATCACCACCAAGAATTATATTTTCATTTTTTTTTGACAAATTTTTTAATTGTTTAATTAAACAATTTAACCAATAGATTTTATAAGCATATTTTTCTGTATCTACAGGATTTCCATTTGGTGTATATATGTTAATTATTTGAATAATTTTCTTATTAAGAGTTATTTCACCAGATATTATTCTTGACTGTTTTAGTTTATCTTTAATTAAAGTGGTATTGATATTTTCTATCTTATTTTTAGATAAGATTGCAACACCATTATAGCTTTTTTGACCAAAAACATAAGAATTATATTTTAATTTCTTGAACCCATCAAAAGGGAAATTTATTTCTTCAGTTTTAATTTCTTGCATCATTAAAATATCAGGAGAATATTTTTTTAGGTAATTGGAAATATTTTCTATTCTAGCTCTAACAGAGTTAACATTCCAGGAACTTATAATCATTAAAGAGCAAAAGAAACACCGCATCCACAAGAAGATTTGCTTTGTGGATTAGAAATTTTGAATGAGTTTCCAATTACTTCAGAAACATAATCAACCTCGGAACCTTTCAACATTTCAGCTGAATTTTTATCTATTAAAATCTGATTAAATTTAAGATCTTCTTTTTCTGGTTTGCCATCAAAAGAGAACTCATACTTAAATCCTGAACAACCTCCTCCTAAAATAGCGATTCTAAAAAATGTTCCAGAATTTTTTTGGGTCAAAAGATGATTGATCTGCTTTATTGCTTTATCAGTAAATTTAATTTCTTTTATCATGTCTTAAGATTGATATTACTAATATAATATCAAATATAATAAATTAAAGTATGAAAAAGTACCCAAAACTTGGCCAAATTAAGAGTAAAGGAAGGCTTCACAAAGAATCTAGTAATTCCTTAAGAACTCCATTTCAAAGAGATAGAGATCGAATTATACACAGTAGTTCTTTTAGAAGGTTGAAACATAAAACACAAGTTTTTATAAATACTGAGGGCGATCATTATCGAACACGATTAACTCACTCTATGGAAGTTGCTCAAATAGCCCGTACTGTCGCTAGATGCTTTCATTTAAACGATGATCTTGCAGAAACATTAAGTCTTGCTCATGATCTTGGCCACACCCCATTTGGCCATGCTGGAGAAGATGTTTTAAATGAATGTATGATTAATTATGGTGGCTTTAATCATAATTTTCAAACATTAAGAATCATAATGTTTATTGAAAATAAATACTTAAACTTTAATGGTCTAAATTTAACAATAGAAACTTTAGATGGTTTACTTAAACATAATGGTCCAATTTATAATGAATCTAATTTAAATTTAATAATTGGTATGAAAAACTTTAATAATAGAATTAATTTAAAAAAAGCTCCTTCCATGGAAGCTCAAATATCATCAATTTCTGATGACATCGCCTATAATAATCATGATATTCAAGATGGTGTACGAGCAAAACTATTCTCAATTAATGACTTGATTGATATAAGTTTTTTTAGAAATATTTATGAAACGTATACAAAATTAGAAAAAAAAAATAATAAAGAAATTATTATATATCAACTAGTTAGAGATTCAATTAATTTAATGGTTAAAGATTTAATAGCAAATACAATAAAAAATATTAAAAAAAATAAAATTAAAAATATTAATGATGTTTATAACTCAAAAGAGCCAATAGTTTCTTTTTCAAATAAAATTCAAAAAGTTGATAGAGAAACAAAAAATTTTTTGAGAAAAATAATGTATAACAATAAAAATGTTTTAAAAAAAAATAACAAAGGAAAAATAATTATAAGCAAGTTATTTCAATATATTTCAAAAAAACCTAATAAATTTATTAATAACGATTTACTTAAACATGATAAATATCGTGCTGTTGCTGATTTTATTTCAGGAATGACAGACAGATATGCAATCAATATATACGATAGTGTTAAATGAATATTTTTTCTCAATACACAATTAAGATAAAAAAATTAGTAAATAATCTTAAAAATAAGGGTAAAATAGATTTACCAAGTAATTTAGATAGCGTTATCGTTGATATTCCTCCAAAAAAATTTTTAGGAGATATTTCTTGCAATGTTGCCATGATTATATCTAAAATCAACAAAAAAAATCCTATTGATATTGCCAATTTAATATCTAATGAAATAAAAGACCAATTTGATGAGGTTGATGAAATTTCAGTAGCTAAACCTGGTTTTTTAAACTTAAAATTTAAAAATTCTTTTTGGAATCAATTTTTAAAAGAAATTATACAAAATAAAAATCGTTATGGAATAGACAATCAAAATAATAAAAAAAATTATTTAATCGAGTTTGTATCAGCCAATCCTACTGGTCCTTTACATGTAGGACATTGTCGAGGTGCTATTTTAGGCGATGTAATCTCTAATGTTTTAAAATTTAACGAGCATAATGTTACTAAAGAGTATTATATCAATGACTACGGCAAACAAATAATTAGTTTTACTAAATCAGTTTACTACAGAATTAGAGAAATTCTTTATAGTGATAAATTTCCAATTGATAAAGAAGATTTATATCCCGGTGATTATATAATTCAAATTGCTCAAAATATTATTAATCAAAATAAAAATCTTAAATTTGAAAAATTTGACGATGTAAGTAATGAATTGTCAAAACTATCTGTAGCTGAATCTTTAAAACTTATAAAGGCCAATTTAAGTAATCTAGGCATAACTCATGATAGTTTTGTAAGTGAATCTAGTTTAATACATTCTAAAGAAGTTGAAAAAGTTATAAAAAAGTTACAAAAAGGTAATTTTTTGTTTAAAGGAAAAATTAAAGCCCCTAAATCAGAGGAAAATAAAAAATGGAATGAGAGAGAGCAGTTATTATTTAAATCAAAAGACTTTGGAGATGATAAAGATAGAGTTTTACAAAAATTTGATGGATCTTGGACTTATTTTGCTGGTGATGTAGCTTATCATAGTAATAAACTAGATAGAAAATTTAACTTATTGATTAATATTTTGGGTGCTGATCATGCGGGATATATTAAAAGAATTACATCAGCTGTTGAAGCTTTATCAGGCAAAAAAAACAAGTTGATATGTAAAGTTAGCCAGCTTGTCAAATTAATTAAAGATGAAAAACTATTTAAAATGTCTAAAAGAAAAGGAGACTATATAACTATTGAAGATTTAATCAATGAGGTCGGTAAAGATGCCACAAGATTCATTATGCTTAGTAGAAGTAATGAAGTTGAACTTGATTTTGATTTTAAAAAAATAACTGAAAAATCAAAAGACAATCCACTTTACTATGTACAATACTGTTATGCTAGAATTTCATCAGTATTTAGACATTTAAATTTTGATATCAATGTTGATTTGAAAGTTTCACAATATGATTTCAATTTTAATTCTCAAGAAATTGAAATCTTAAAAAAAATTTCTCAATGGCCAAAATGTATTGAAATTACAATAAAGAAACTAGAACCACATAGAATTCCTGTTTATTTGTATGAATTAGCCGCATTATTTCATTCTTACTGGAATCTTGGTAAAAATAATCCTGAGCTCAGATTTATTAATCAAAGTAAATCTAGATTAATTTTATTAAAAGCTATTTCACATATTATAAAAAATGGCATGAATATTATTGGTGTTAGTACTCCTGAAAAAATGTAATGATTAAAGAAATAAAATATTTATTTTATTTAGTAGTACTTGCAATATTTATTTTTCTAGTAATAAATTATTATTTTTCTGATTATTATGAAAAAAAAAGTAATAGAAAAATTTCAAATTTTTTAGATAATTTTAATTCAAAAAATATTGATCTTCCATTAATTAAAAGTGATACTAAAAATATTATTGAATATAAAATCAATTCAGATCAAATGATTAATACAAAACAAAGAAAATTTTGGGACTTAATTAAATAATGAAAAATAGAAAGGCTATAATTGTTGGTTTAAGTTCAACAAAACTTAAAGATTATGAGAAAAAATTTTTGCTAAAAAATAAACCTTGGGGAGTAATTTTATTTACAAGAAACATTATTAATATAGATCAAGCTAAAAAATTAGTTTTTCAAATTAAAAAATGTTTTAAAGATCCTAATTATCCAATTTTAATAGACGAAGAGGGTGGTAGAGTCAGTAGATTAAAGAGAATAATTGACACAAGTCTTTTTACATCACAATATTTTTCTAAAATATACCAAAATAATAAAAAAAAATTTTTTCTTTACTATGGACTTTATGTAAATTCTATTTCATCAATTCTTAATTCTATTGGAGTAAATATTAATACAGTTCCAGTTCTTGATATATGTCGAAAAAAAACTAGTAAAATTATTGGAAACAGGTCTTTTTCAAGCAATCCTAAGGTTGTATCTAAACTAGGAAATTATTGTATTAATTTGTATTCAAAAAATAAAATTGCTACAGTAATTAAACATATGCCTGGACATGGTCTAGCAAAAGTGGATAGCCATGTTTCTACCCCTATAATATTCGAGAGTAAAAAAATATTAAATAAGATTGATTTTTCAGTTTTTAAAAATAAAAAAACTTTTTTAGCAATGACAGCCCATATTATTTATAAAAATTTTGATCCGAATTATACTGCAACTCATTCAAAAATTATAATCAAGAAAATAATTAGAAAAAAATTAAAATATAAAAATATTATTATTTCAGATGATATTTCAATGAAATCTTTAAAATTTGATTTTAAAAACAATGTACTAAAAGCTTTTGATGCAGGATGTAACCTTATTTTACATTGCAATGGAAAAATTAAAGAAATGAATGAATTAGCAGATATTTCACCAAAAATTGATAATTTTACACTTAAAAAGACATCACAATTATATAGGTTTTTGTTATAGAATTAATTATGCATTCAAACGATTCTAATTCATTATCTTTAAACATTTTAAATTATTCAGGCCCACTAGATACCTTGCTAGAATTGGCCAAATCACAAAAAGTAGATTTAAATCAAATTTCAGTTACAGAGTTAGCTGACCAATTTCATAACTTTTTAACCAAGTCAGCTAAACTTAATTTAAATTTAGCATCAGAATATCTTCTTATGGCTACTTGGCTTACATATCTTAAATCAAAATTACTTTTACCCGAAACTGAAGAAGAGGAATTTAAAGCTCTAGAAGTAGCAACTAAATTAAAATTACAATTAAAAAAACTTGAGTTGATAAGATTATTATCTGATCAAATGCTAAAAAGAAAAAGAATTGGTGTAGATATTTTTTTTAGAGGTGTTAAAGGAGGAATTAGATCAATTTATAGTGAAATTTTAAAATCATATTCTAGTATAGTTACGAAAAGGGACTTTCAAAAAATTAACATACCAAAATTGCCTATTTTTTCTACTGAGGAAGGTATTAAAAGAATTAGATCATTATTTAATTCACTTACAGATTGGAAAGATATCAATAAATTAATTCCAAATAAATTTTTATCTTCTAAGAAATCAAAAAAAGCTGGAATATCAGGAATTTTTTCTGGATCACTCGAGCTGGTTAAAGAAGGAGATTTAATTATCAAACAGTCAAAAAAATAATATAATTTCATTTCCTAATGAAATGTCTGAAGAAGAAAAAGAAATTGAAGCAATTTTATTTGCTGCAGAAGAACCTTTAGATGAAGAGTCAATTCGAGTAAAAATTACTAAAGGCAAAAATTTATTAAAATCATTAACAAAATTACAAAAACATTATTCCAAAAGAGGAATAAACCTTGTTTGTATATCTAATAAATGGTCTTTTAGAACTTCCGATAAATTATCAGATTTAATGTCACAACAAAAATCTGTTCAAAAGAAATTATCTAGAGCTGCAATTGAAACATTATCAATAATTGTTTATCATCAACCTGTAACAAGATCTGAGATTGAAGAGATTAGAGGTGTTGCTTTTGGTACTAATACTTTGGATATATTAATGGAACTTAATTGGGTCAAGCCACAGGGAAGAAAAAATATACCAGGAAGACCTTTGCAATATGTTACTACTGATGAATTTTTGAGCCATTTTAATTTACAAAAATTATCTGATTTACCAACTGTTGATGAACTTAGTTCAGCTGGTTTAATTGATAGCGGCAATATTGATTCTTCTATTTTTGGTACAGGAAAGTTTTTCAAAGAAAAACAGGAAGTAAAAAAAGAAGATATTTATTCTAATATTGATGAAATGTTAAAAAGTACTCTTGATACTAAAAATGAATAAAAAGTTACTTTAATAATATTAAAAAAAAGTATATATAAACAAACATGAGTATTGGTTTTTGGCAAATAGCGATTGTTGTAATATTAGTTGTCCTATTATTCGGCAGAGGTAAAATATCTAGCTTAATGGGAGATGTTGCAAAAGGAATAAAGAGCTTTAAAAAAGGAATGTCCACTGATATTTCAGATGAAACTTCTATTTCAGATGACACTTCCACAGATGTTAAAGATAATGCTGATTCAAAAAATATGTCGAACGATAACTCAGACTCAGAGCAGAAATAATTCTTAAATGCCACAAATTGGCTGGTTTGAAATTCTTTTAATTGCAGCAATTGCAATTATTATTATTGGACCAAAAGATTTCCCTGTTATGTTAAAAAAAATTGGTTCCTGGATAGGAACAATAAAGAGATATTTTAACACTCTTCAAAAAGAAGTGTCTCTTTATGAGAATGAAAATTTTGATACTGATGATTCCAAAAAAAAAAAAGATGAAGTAAATAAAGATGAAAAATGATAATTCAGAAAAAAGTGGTTTTATTAGTCATTTAGTTGAGTTAAGACAAAGGTTAATTAATTCATTTATTTTTCTCTTTTCTTTTTTTGTTGTTTGTTATTTTTTTTCTGAAGAAATCTATTCCTTTTTAGTACAACCTTATGCGGATGCTGTTAAAGATGATAACGTTAATAGAAGATTAATTTTTACAGCGCTTCAAGAAACTTTCCTTACTTATCTAAGGGTTTCTTTTTTCGCTGCTTTATTTGTTTCTAGTCCAATTATCTTAATGCAAATTTGGAAATTTGTAGCGCCAGGATTATATAAAAATGAAAAAAAAGCTATTTTACCTTATTTAATCGCAACACCAATATTATTTTTGTTTGGTGGGATGCTTGTGTATTATTTAATTATGCCATTAGCAATAAAGTTTTTTTTATCTTTTGAGGCATCATCTATTAATAGTGCTCTACCAATTCAATTAGAAGCCAAGGTCAATGAGTATCTTTCTTTAGTAATGAAATTAATATTTGCCTTTGGTTTAAGCTTCCAATTGCCGGTAATTCTTAGTTTGTTGGCTAGAGTCGGTTTTGTTGATTCTGTTTTTTTAAAAGAAAGAAGAAAATACGTGGTTGTTATTATATTTGTAGCTGCTGCAATATTAACTCCACCGGACCCCATTACTCAAATAGGTTTAGCAATTCCACTATTAATTTTATATGAATTATCAATATTTTCAGTAAAAATAATTGAAAAACGAAAAAATAAAAATGCATAATATTAAAGATATTAGATTAAACTCAGAAAATTTTATAAACTTACTTAAGGGAAGAAATTCCGATATAGATATTAATGAACTATTGTTATTAGATAAGGGTAATAGAGATCTTATTAAAAAAAAAGAATTATTAGAGCAAGAAAAGAAAAAAATTTCTAAAACAAAAGATCAATCACTTTTCAAAAAATCAATAAATCTATCTAAACAAATTGATGAACTAGAAATAAAAAATAATGAATTTAAAACTAAAATAGACGCTCTTTTGAGCAACTTGCCAAATCTACCACTCAAAGATGTTCCTGTAGGAAAAGATGAAACTAACAATAAAATAATCTATCAAAAAGGAATAGTTCCTAAATTTGAATTTAAACCAAAATCTCATGAGGAGTTAGGTAAAAATTTAAATATGATTGATTTTGATCTAGCTACTAAAACTTCTGGTTCTAGATTTGTATTTTTAAAAAATTCAATAGCACGATTAGAAAGAGCCCTATCTTCTTTTATGCTAGACACACATACAACAAAAAATGGATATTCTGAAATATCTCCCCCATTGATTGCTAATAGCTCATCAATGTATGGAACAGGCCAACTCCCTAAATTTGAAAAAGACCAATTTGAACTTAAATTAAATAATTCTAATGAAAGAAAATTTTTAATACCAACAGCAGAAGTAATATTAACAAACACAGTTCGTGAGAAAATATTATCATTTAATGACCTTCCTATCAGATTGGTTGCCTTAACTTCATGCTTTAGAAAAGAGGCAGGTAGTTATGGAAAGGATACTAAAGGCATGATCAGACAGCACCAGTTTTATAAAGTAGAATTAGTTAGCATTGTTCAACAAAAAGAATGTAAAAATGAATTGGAAAGAATGACAAATTGTGCTGAAAATGTACTTAAAGATTTAAATTTGCCTTATCGCAAGTTGTTGTTATCAACTGGTGATATGGGGTTTAGCGCCGAAAAAACTTATGACTTAGAGGTATGGATACCTTCTCAAAATAAATACAGAGAAATTTCAAGCTGTTCATCATGTGGTTCATTTCAAGCAAGAAGAATGAAAGCTAGATATAAATCTAGAAATAATGAAACTTTGTTTGTTGGTACATTAAATGGAAGTGGATTAGCGGTTGGAAGAACTCTGATAGCAATCATGGAAAATTATCAGCAAAAAGATGGAAGTATTATTATTCCAGATGCACTTAAAGACTATATGGGTGGAGAAGATAGAATTAAATAGATATATAAATAGTTGTTATAATTTAATTAATAGTATAAAAAAAAACGGAATTTAAGGAGAATTTATGTCAAATGGAGGAATAACGCAATTTTTACCATTAATATTAATCTTTATAATATTTTATTTTTTTCTAATACGTCCCCAACAAAAAAAAGCAAAAGAACATAAGAATATGGTCAATGCCATTAAAAGAGGTGATAAGATTATTACTTCGGGTGGAATCTTTGCAACTGTAGAAAGAGTAATGGATAACGATAAAGTTGAAGTTTCGGTTTCAGATAACGTAAATATCGAGTTAGTTAAATCTACCGGAATACAGGCTCTTGTAAGTAACACTGAGCAAAAAAAATAAATTTAATACGTGTTATATTTTACAAAATTTAAAGTCCTAACAATATATATATTCATAATTTGTATTAGTTTTTTTACATTATCTAATTTTTTATCTGATGATAATAAACTTATAAATAAAAAAATTAATTTAGGATTAGATTTAC
>LWDU01038723.1_pt1 | contig 10510 bp, 13 predicted proteins | sample 727161 | NCBI WGS metagenome assembly LWDU01 (sample SAMN04566230, study PRJNA314399) | hydrothermal vent metagenome | isolation source: deep sea hydrothermal plume seawater | place: Mexico: Gulf of California, Guaymas Basin | collected 2004-07-11 | reverse complement strand
CCAGCAGCATCATGCAACAACGGTTGGTCTGAGTTTTGGCTCAAGGTGGCTACCCAAGCCCCCACCAAAGTGCCCGGTTTAGGCAAAACAAAGGGCTGGCCATCGGTGTGCGCCATCCAAGAACGGGGGGAATGCATGGTCGCACAATACCCGGCCACCGACTCCCACCCAGTACCGTCTCGGCATGCATGTTCTTCTGGTTCGTCACGGTCGCCCCGAAACGGTAATCAACTCCCCCACCATTGCCGACCCCGGACTCACCGAGTTAGGCCAGTGGCAAGCCGAGCGCTTAGCCCACTGGCTGACCAACGAAGACATCGACCAGGTCATCACCAGCCCTAAACGACGAGCCATCGAAACGGTGCACGGCGTATTTACGCCCCGTGGCCTTGAGCACCAAGTAGTAGAAGACTTCAACGAGATCGATTTAGGCTCCCACACCTACCACCCCACCGAGTTGTTGTCTTCGGAGGGCGGAGAGTTTTGGGACAAAATAGTGGCCGGCCAATTTGACGAAATCGGCTGGGACCACCCCGATGTTTTCAATGCACGGGTATTAGCGGCTTGGCAAAACTTGTGCCGTAACCCTCCCGGCGAACGAATAGTGGTGGGCTGCCATGGGGGCACCATACGAGTCATTCTGGCCGCCGTCGCTGGCCACCCCGGAGCATCTTTTCGAGTGGACTATGCCTCCATCAGTCGCATAGAAGTGGCCCCTTCGAACGATGATCACCCAGACCCTATATGTCAGATTATCTCCACCAACGAGACCGGTCATTTTGATGCTCAGCGAACAGAACCCGTGGGGCCCATGCGTGATGGTGGCGTAGTTCCTGCCCCTTGGAGGCGCAACCCGTTGGGGGCGCCCAAAAAAAGTTAGCCAGCGTTTTCGGCGTCTTTCTTGCGCTGATAAATATCTTTACAAGTAGGGCACACCTGATAGTTGTCGGGGTTGCGATTGGGGATCCACATTTTTCCGCATAAGGCCACCACTGGTTTACCGGTTACCGCTGATTCCATGATGTCGGACTTGCGGGCGTAATGAGCAAAACGATCGTGGTCGCCGTCGTCGGTAACCGGATCGATGATGGTTTCTGGGGTGGTGATGGTCTCAAGTTCTGAGAGCCTTGGTGCTTGGTTACTCATCATGAAGGGCATCAAGTTTCTCCACTCGGCCAGCATGGCGGCCGCCTTCAAACTCGGCATCCAGCCAAGCCACCAGAGCCTCAGCAGCCACCCCGGCACCGATAAGGCGCTCACCGAAACAAATCACATTGGCGTTGTTGTGTTGACGGGTCAAATGAGCCGAGGTCACATCGTTCACCGGAGCGGCTCGCACCCCAGCAATTTTGTTAGCAGCCATAGCAATGCCTAAACCAGAGCCACAAACACATACTCCAAGTTCTGCTTGGCCACTGGCCACCGCTCGGCCCACCGCCGCACCGAAGTCGGGGTAATCGACCCGGTCCGTGGAGTGAGCACCCAGGTCCAGCACCTCGTGGCCCAGGTCACGAAGTTGTTGGGCCAGTTGTTCTTTAAGGTGGTAGCCCGCATGGTCAGAACCAATAGCAAGAATTGTCATAAGCCGATGCTACCCGTCGACGAGGGCCAGCCCAGCCGACCGAAGCTCCGCCAAGGTAATTTCACCTTGGCGAACCACCGTGACCGGGCTTGTGGTGCAGTCCACCAGAGTAGAGGCCAAACCCCTACAAGACCCGCCGTCAATAACCAGCAAATCGCCGCCTAAAGCCTCACCGGCGGCCGACGCTTCAGTCGGGGTGGGTTGACCACTTTGATTAGCGGAGGTCACGGCCAACGGGCCCACTAAAGCAGCCAAGGCCTGAATAAACGGATGGTTGGGGCAACGCAGACCAATAACTTTTGGGGCCTGACCCAAGTGAAGCCCATCATTGGGTTTTCGGGGCACCAGCACGGTGAGCGGGCCGGGCCAAAAGCTTTGCACCGCAGAAGGGAGCGCCCCCTCGGTAGTCAAACTCTTGGCCTGCTCGAGGTCAGCAACCAAAAGAGCCAACGGTTGGTCAAAGTCGCGGCCCTTGCGGGTAAACAACTCAGCCACCGCTTCAGCATTGGTGGACAAAACAGCCACCCCGTAAACCGTGTCGGTAGGAACCACCACCGGTTGACCTAAGCGCAGCGCTTGGGCCGCCGCCTGTAAGTCGCCGTCCGTTGGGGTCATGGCCGTTGAGCAATAAGGGCTCGAGACCGTCCGGTCAGATCAGGGCGTATACGCACCTCAGTGTAGCCCAATGCCGTGGCCCGGTCGGCCAAGGGAATAGTTTGTTCGGGTGACATTTCTAATACCAGTGCACCCCCGGGGGCTAACCAGTTTTGCGCATGGTCTACCAAATGGTGCAAGTCGTCGGTGCCTTGTTGCCCAGCGGTGAGGGCCATCGCTGGTTCCCAATCCACCACTTCAGCAGGCAACTCTGCACCAGTGGCTACATAAGGCGGGTTAGAAACTATTACCGCCAAGTGACCTTGTAGGTGCTCGGGTAGCGCCTCAAACCAAGAGCCCTGACTCAAAGTAACCCGACTAGCCGGTCGGCCTAAACCAGCCAAGTTGGCTCGAGCCACCGCTAGCGCATCATCTGAAAAATCAGTACACCACACTCGGGTACTGGTGCGTTCAGCGGCGATAGCCAAGCCCAGAGCCCCCGAGCCGGTGCCTAGATCAGCCACCAACAACTCACCGTTTTGACGGTCTAACTCCTCGAGGGCGTAGCCGGCCACCACCTCGGTTTCTGGCCTCGGTATGAGCACCCGTTTATCTACCATGAGGTCAAGGGTGCGGAAGGACCAGTGGCCCAATACATATTGCAAAGGTTCGCCAGCCAGCCGGCGGGCCACCAAATCATCGTGGCGAGCCATACCGCGTTTTGTAATCAATTCGTGGAGCACCCCATCGGAGAGGTCTTCAATGATCCACCGGGCTTCGGCTTCGGGTAGCCCGGCGGCCACAAATCGTTGGGTGGTTTCTTTGCTTAGTTCCCGCCAGGAAATAGTTTGCTCGGAGTTTTGATCATCCATCAGAAGATGGCGTGGCTTGAGCAAGTTGTTCGACGCGTTCGTTGGCCAACAACTCGTTAATCACCTCGTCGAGGTCGCCGGCCAACACCCGATCAAGTTTGTGCAGAGTAAGGCCAATGCGGTGGTCAGTGATGCGATTTTCTTTAAAGTTGTAGGTTCGTATTTTTTCTGACCGACCGCCAGTGCCCACTTGGCCCTTGCGGGCTGCCGAGGCTTGGGCCTGTTGTTTTTCTTGTTCAACTTGCAACAAGCGTGAACGCAAAACCCGCATAGCTTTAACCTTATTTTGCAACTGGCTTTTTTCGTCTTGCATGGAAACCACCAAACCAGTGGGTTTGTGGGTAATACGTACCGCCGAGTCGGTGGTGTTCACCGACTGGCCACCCGGACCAGAAGCTCGGTAAACATCAACTTGAAGATCATTTTCGTCTACATCTACTTCTACTTCTTCGGCTTCGGGCACCACGCTGACCGTGGCAGACGAGGTGTGGACCCGGCCTTGTGACTCGGTTACCGGCACTCGTTGTACCCGGTGCACCCCGCCTTCATATTTGAGCCGGGTCCAAGCGTCTTGGCCAGCGACCAATACGGTGACCTCACTGAACCCGCCCATATCTGACTCTCGGGCATCCATGGGCTCTATTTTCCACCCGTGGTTGGCCGCAAAAGCATGGTACATCTCGTGCAAGTCTCGGGCGAACAGGTTGGCTTCTTCGCCGCCCTCGGCACCACGAATTTCTAAAATCACGTTGCGGCCGTCGTTGGGGTCGCGAGGCAAAAGCAATGCTTGAAGCTCGGCTTCTAAAGTTTCGATAGTTGTTTTGAGTTCGCTGACTTCGTCATTGAGTTGTTGTCGGTCTTCTTCTTCTTCGACTATTTCTAAGAGTTCTTGGGCTGCTTCAAGGTTTTCGCTGGCTTCCTGTAAAGGGCGGCCCACGGCCAGCACTTCGCCAAGTTCCTTAAAGCGGCGACCTACTTTTTGTAGTTGAGATTGGTCGCTGATGACCGCCGGGTCGCTAAGTTGCCGTTCGGTTTCTGAAAGCTCTTTTTCAAAGGCGACAACTTTTTCCAACATAAAGTTCAGGCTACCGGTGGTCCGTCACTCCCCGTCATGATGACTCTGAGACGACATGACGGGGTGCGTCATGATGACTCTGAGACGACATGACGGAGGTTTAGGTCCAGGGGCCTTCAAGGGGGACGAGGTTGGTGGGGGCGGCCAGGAGTTGGATGGATTTTTCGACTACTGGCAGTTGGTCGCGGGGCGGCACCACCACGATTACCTGATCAGGTTGATGACGCACAATCAGTTCAGCGGTTTGGGGGACCAAATTGACGTCCACTCCGGTGGAACAGGCCACCAATACGTTCTGGCCGTCGGGGTTGGTGCCCCACGCAAATGCTGGGGCGGGGTCTCGTAGGTTGGTGCGTTCGGTGGCCGAGTCGAGGGCCGCTAGGTCGCTAAGACCTACCAGCGTGGGGTCGGCCAGCAGGGTGTGGCGCAGCCAGCGTTCTCGAACCAAGGTAGCCAACGGGTGAGCACCGGCACCGGGGTGGCGTTGAGCGCGTACCTGATCGGCGGCGGCCGCTAAGGCTTGGCTAGTTGGTTGGTCGCCGTGCAGCAATGCTCCGGCTTCTCGGTCAAAGCGGCCTACCCCTACTTCGGTGATGCCGTCAACCAGTCGTGCCACTTCGAGGCCTAATATTTCGCCGCGCCACATACCGTGTTCGACCACTGTTTCTACGCCGGCACCGCTACACAGATTAATGAAGTCGTCAGGGCAGGGCAGCGGGGTTACTGCTAATTCAACCGGGCCGGGGGTGACCGGGGCCAGGGTGCGTTCAGTTATGAGCGAGATAGTTGGGGCGGGTTTAAGACCTTGGGCTTGGCGAGCCGCTTTTGCGGCGGCCTGCGGATGGTCGAACAACACGTGAAGTTCGTTCAGCGAGCGACTAGCCGCAAGCAAGATCCCTTGACCTAAAGATATTTCGGGTCGTTCGGTGTCAGCCAGCAACCAGCAGCAGTTATCTAAAATGAGCGCTGACCCTTGGCCTAAGGTTTCGGGCTGGGTTTGGCCTAAATCGTGCCCGGCCTCGGTAATCAAGGCGCGCAGTTTGATGGCTTGGAGTTCTGCTCGTCGTTCCGGGTCTAAAGGCACGGAATGCTCAAAAGTTTTCGACGGTGAACCCGTCGAAGGGGTTTAACCCTTGCGGCGTGAGCCGTAACGGCGTTCGAAGCGCTCAACTCGACCGGCGGTGTCGATGATCTTCATAGTGCCGGTGAAGAAGGGGTGGCTGGCCGAGCTGATTTCAACTTTGGCCAACGGGTATTCAACCCCGTCGTCAAGGGTAATGGTCTCCGAGGTCTCAATAGTTGAGCGGATAACGAAATGAGTACCTTCGGTGAGATCTTGAAAGACCACCGGACGGTAGTTGGGGTGTATGTCAGTCTTCATAGCGGGTCCATTCTGCGGTGATAAACGAGCGTCTACAACCTGCGCAGTGAGTATTTGTTTTTATTAAGCGCCCATGGAGGGGCCTTTGGCCACCTCAGCAAGGAACTCATCATTGTTGTTAAAGGTTTTAAGGCGGTCAGTTAGCAGTTCAAGGCCTGCTGCTGCTCCCCCACTGTCGGCGGCTAGGCCGCTAAGCACTCGACGGAGTTTCCACACCTGGTTGAGTTGTTTGCGTTCGAAGAGCAACTCTTCGTGCCGGGTCGAGGAAGCATCTACATCAATAGCGGGGTAGATCCGACGCTCGGCGATGCGACGATCAAGACGGAGTTCCATGTTGCCGGTTCCCTTGAACTCTTCGAAAATCACTTCGTCCATTTTGGAGCCGGTTTCCACCAAGGCAGTAGCCAAAATAGTTAGCGAGCCACCTTCTTCAACGTTGCGAGCCGCACCAAAGAAGCGTTTGGGTGGGTACAAAGCACCGCTGTCTACACCACCAGACATGATGCGTCCTGTTGAAGGCGCAGCCAGGTTGTAGGCCCGGGCAAGACGGGTGATGCCGTCCAAAATGATGACGACATCTTGGCCGGATTCGACCATACGTTTGGCCCGTTCGATGGTCAGTTCAGCGATTTGGGTATGTTCTTCACTGGGCCGATCAAAAGTTGAGGCTACTACTTCGCTGTGTTGGAGCCAGCGTTTCATGTCGGTGACTTCTTCCGGCCGTTCATCGACCAACAACACAATGAGCTTGACCTCTGGGTTGTTGGTTTCGATAGAGCGGGCGATGTGTTTCATGATGGTGGTCTTGCCTGCTTTAGGCGGCGACACAATCAAGCCACGTTGGCCTTTACCAATGGGTGACAACAGGTCGATGATTCGAGCCGTCATGTTGGTGGAGTCACCTTCAATCTCCATGCCGAGTTTTTCGTCGGGGAAAAGCGGGGTGAGGTCTTCGAAGCGGGGCCGGTCTTTAGCCATTTCGGGGTCGAGGCCGTTAATGGCGTCGATACGTAGTAGGGCAGGGTTTTTTTCGCTGCGGTTAGCGGGGCGAGATCCGCCGGTTATGTGGTCGCCTTTGCGTAACCCGAATTGGCGTACTTGCTTGACCGAAATGTAGGCGTCGGTTACGGAGGGTTTAAACCCGTTGGTGCGCAAGAATCCGTAACCCTCGTCGCGTAGGTCAATGTGGCCTTCGATGGCTACTGGTTCGCCGTCCCATTCTTCTACCGGGACTGGGCTGCGTTCTTGGTTGCGACCGCGGCCACGACGGCGACGGTTACCGGGGCCGGCTTGGTCTTGGTTGCGATCTTGGTTGCGATCTTGGTTGCGGTCCCGGTTGCGGTCGCTGCCTTCACGGTTGCGTGGGTTGCGGTCGTTGCGGTCGTTGCCTTCACGGCTGCGTGGGTTGCGGTTTACCGGGCCGTCTTGTTTCTCTTCTTCGTCACTGTCTTTAGTGCCGTCGGCCTCTTTGTTGTCTTCTTCGGTGCTGGAGGCTTCTTCGGCGGCTTCGGTTTCCCATGCCGCGGGTGGTTCTTCGGCTTGTTCGACCGGTTCTTGTTTCTTGGGTTTGGCTTTAGCTTTTGTGCCGTTGCTTGAGCCGCCGGAGGCGAGGTCGACAATCATGTCTACCAATTCGGCTTTACGGGCTCGGGAGGTTGGTTTGCCGCCGATCGCCGTGGCGATGGTGGTGAGTTCGTCGCGATCTTTACCCTCGAGGGTGTCGCGTTCAAATTGGGTGGAGGCCATGCTCGTACACCTTGGTCTTTCGTTTTGGGCTCTCAGGCCCGTTGGTTTTTGCTCTCAGGTTTGAGAAGCAAGCAGATTTGGCAACGGTTCTGCTTCTTCAAGAAGATGCAGATTTTGACGAAACAAGAACATTTCTTGTTGAGAAGTCGCCGGGTAAAGAAAAGTTTACCGTGGGCATCACACGGGGTCGCCTGACCCGGTTGATAGGAGTACTTTAACCCAAGTCATAAGTTTTTCGCAACTATGGTGGGTTTGAGCTTAGTTTTAAGGGTTTTTCTTTGGCTGCGAAGCATCAAGTTGCTAGCGACGAGGGCGAAGGAAATCATGAAAAGCGTGGGAACCCAGGTGTTCGTTTGGTCGTGGAGGATGCCGCCGATGATAGGCCCAATCCCACTCGCTAACCCGACGGCCGCTCCTTGGAGGCCCATGAGGAGCCCAAGGTCACCTTCAGCAAAATTGGTGCGGGCGTACATGGCTTGGAGGGGGCTTGAGGCGCCGATGCCGATGCCGGCCAGTACCGAGTAGGCGACGCCGGTGGGTAGAGCGCCAAAGAGCAGGAGGGCCACGCCGAGGGCGCTCAGCAGGTAGGCGCTGCGCAGCAGCTTGATGGTGCCGTGGCGTTCTACTGCAGCGGTGAGGCCCATGCGGCCAAATATTTGGCAAAATCCGCGCAGGCCGCCGACCACTCCAGCCGTACCGATGGTCAGTCCGCCGGCGGTAAGGATGGGCACTTGGTAAACCAGCGTGGTGGAGACCGCCATACCGGCGAATACGTAGGCGATAAGCATGCGGCGCACTTGGGGGTTTTCTATAGATTTGCGTAGGGCTTCAAGGGGGCGGGCAGAGGGGCGGCTTTGGATGCTGCGGCCTCCGGAGGCCAGCACCATGGCTTGGAGCGCCCCGGCTATGGCGAGGGCGGCCAAGATGCGACCGGTGATGCGCCACCCTTGGTTTTCGACTAGCCAGGCGGTGAGCGGCAAGTAAATGGGGCTACAGAAGGCGCCGACGATGGTGAGTATGGCGATGGCTCGGTCGGGGCGTTGGGGGTGGCGGCGGGCCGAGGCCACGGTGGTGATGTGGTAGAAGCCAGTAGCGCCAGTTATGCCGGCGCCGGTGGCGTAGAACAGGCCGAAGGTAAAGATGCTTTCTGCACTAAAGGCGGCCATCATGAGCCCGCCGCCTAATAAAGCGAGCAGGGAAAGGGGGGCTTTTAGGCCCAGTCGGTCGAGTAGTCGTCCGCCGAAAAAAGCCCCAATACCGCTGATGGACTGGGCTATGCCGTAGGTCAGGCCAAGCGCCGTGGTGCTCCAGCCCATGGTTTGGTTTATGGGGTTGATGAGAACGCCGAAGCCATAAAGCCATGACCCGTAACTGGTAATGGTGAGCAACCCAAGAGAGATCACCCCCACCCAGGAGGTTTTTGTAACGTTGGCGGTGTTTATGATCAAAGGTTTAGCAGGTCAGCAGGGTGGCTGCTTCGTGGAAGGCGTCGGGTCGGGCGGTGTACCAAATCCATCGGCCGCGGCGTTCTCGGGTGAGTAGGCCTGCTTGGTGCAATATTTTTAAATGATGACTGATGGTGGGTTGTGAGCGTTTGAGGGGAGCCACGAAGTCGCAGGCGCAGGAGCCTTGGGGTTGGCAGGCCACCATGCTGAGGAGTTGTAGCCGTACGGGGTCGGCCAGGGTGGCGAACACGTTGGCCAAGCGTTGGGCGGATTCCAGGTTGAGGGCGGCTTCGGTTACTGGTGGGCAACAAGGTGCGGTGACAGAAGTCGTGGTTGACATAGATACATTCCTTCTATATATTGATGTTTATCAATATAACAGAAAAGAGACCCTCATGGGACGCTTACAATTAGCCATCGATGTCAGCAACCTAGAAGAATCCATTGACTTCTACTCCCGCTTATTCGCCACTCCACCCACCAAGGTGCGGCCCGGCTACGCCAACTTTTCTATTGCCGACCCGCCATTGAAGCTGGTGCTTTTCGAAGATCCCACCGGCGGCGGCACCATCAACCATTTAGGCGTTGAAGTGGAAACCGCCGAAGAAGTGGCTACCGCCGAAGCTCGAATCACTGGGTCTGATCTAACTACCACCGGGGTGGCCGGCGCTTTGTGCTGCTACGCCGAGAAAACCGAAACCTGGATTCATGGCCCCGACGAAACTCGCTGGGAATGGTACGTAAAAACCGGCGACAACGAGCAGTTTGACAACATCGACATCGAACCCGAAGAAAACGGCCACGCTTGCTGCAGTTGAACTCTTACCCTTACCTGCTGGTTGGGGTTATCTGGTAGGCCTCTCCGTTGACGGTCAGCAGATAGTTGGCGCCTTTTCGGGCAGCGGTTATTTCAACGGTCAACGGGTCAATCAGCGTGTCAACAAAACGGACCACTTCTCGAGTGCCGCACACAGTTTCGGTCAACTTCAGTGCTTCTTCAGCACTATCCGGGTCGGCCAAGGTCATGGCCAATGCTTCCTCTGTCGCCTCTGGCGTAGGGAGAACCGTGGCCATGAGCAAAACTTTCCCCGGGGCAACCACCACTAGGTCGGCAATGCCCTGATCTTCATCGGTAAACAGGTAGCACCAAGAAAGCAAAGCAATGTCGTTGGGAACGAACGGCGGTTCGCAAAATGTTGGCCCCTCCGGGTCGAAAGCAGGGCCATCACCACCGTCACCCAGCAAAGCCAAGGCATCTTCTCTGTTGGGTGGTGAGGCCACCTCCCCCGTATCTTCAGCGGCCAAAAGCAACTCAGCGTCTTGTTCTAAAATGTCTGCAAGCTCTTCGTTCCCGCTTTCGGCGGCCGTTTCAGCTAAAGAGTTAAGCCCGTCTACTGATTCAGTGACACCGGTATTTTCTTCGGTCTCTCCAGCCAAACTGAGAGGCCCACCAGAAATTCCTGCTGTTTGAGGGACCGTTGTTGAGACAGTCGAGTCCTCAGACCCCCATGAGACAAGCAAAAATCCAGCAAGCAGCAACAACGAGGCCATAAAAACTATTGACCGCTTACCCTTTAATGACATAATTTTTAATAGCATAATTTACTTCCCTTCATTCCATTCTTTATCACTATTTCCATCGAATGTCTGTCCCCCCAAGAACTGCGCCAACATAAGTGTGCGTATGCGAATTGGCTGCACTGTTTATCTGGGAAAGTGCCGTGTGAAGATTATTACTCGTTCCTGTGCAGGGTGGGCTTTGTGAACATGCCCCAATTTGGGTCATCACGCTAAAAAAAGTGATCTTCCCAGCTC
>LWDU01042761.1_pt1 | contig 10512 bp, 15 predicted proteins | sample 727161 | NCBI WGS metagenome assembly LWDU01 (sample SAMN04566230, study PRJNA314399) | hydrothermal vent metagenome | isolation source: deep sea hydrothermal plume seawater | place: Mexico: Gulf of California, Guaymas Basin | collected 2004-07-11 | reverse complement strand
AAAGACCGACGCTGAAGCCTATGAAAGGCTTGACAATATGGACGCACTAAAGCTGCTAAAACTGGCCGTAGAACAGTGTGAATTTAGAGAGTTAGAAAACGAAACTAGGCATTAAAAAAATGAGCCATAAATACAGTCAAAAACCAGAAAAATGCCCTGAGTGTGGCTCTGAAAATATACTGAATATTGTCTATGGTTATCCCGACGATGGATTGGACAAAAAAGCACAAGAAGGCAGGGTGATATTGGGTGGGTGTTGTATTACTGGAGACGACCCTAAATGGCAGTGTGCAAAATGTGAGGCTGATTTTTACAGAATTAAAAAGGAATTATAAATTATGAGTTATAAATATTATGCGGACAAAACATCCGAAGCCCAATTAACTTTTGTTAATGACCATGTGTTTGCCAATATTAACAATCAAGAGTGGTTGATTGACACGGGTGCACCCACTTCATTCGGATTGTCAAATTCATTGGAGATTAATGGTCATGAATTTGAATTGTATAGCAACTATTTGGGGCTTAGTGCTAAAGAGCTGTCAATGCATACGGGGCATGTGGTTCATGGGCTTATTGGTACCGATGTTCTTAATCAGTTTAATGTTGTTATGGATTATGATAATGAAAAAATAGCGTTTTCTAATGAAGAAGTTGCAATGAAAGGCATTGAGATTCCAATGCGTAAGTTTATGGGTATACCGATTATTAATGTAGGGATCGATGGACAGAATAGAAAAATGTTTTTTGATACGGGTGCACAAATATCATATTGGCAGGGTAGTTGCATTAATGCGTATGAACCCGTTGGTACTATGAAGGACTTCTACCCAGGTTTTGGGGAGTTTGAAACTAAGGTTTATTCAATAGACATAGAACTTGAAGGAAAGCCTTTTAACATCAGGTGTGGCGTGTTGCCAAATGCGCTTGAAATGGCTTTATCAATGGGTGGTACTGAAGGCATTATTGGTAATGAAATAATGAAAAACAGGGTTGTTGGTTATTTCCCTAAAAAAGACCAGTTAGTGGTCTCATGAATGATACATGGGGTTTGATGAATAATAAAACAGGAGAATAAAAATGATCAGAAGATCAGGGGGGCACGGGCACGCAGTAGTGGAAGTGATGAATGTTGATACAGAAATTAGGTTGGCACTTGGTAAATTAGTTGAATCGATGGCATTTTATAACGAGGGTAAAATTGACCTTGGCAAGGTTAAAGCGCAATTTAAGGAAATGACTGGGCGAGCCCTTCGTGATTTTGAACAAGATATTCGTACCTTCCCACAAGAGATGGATTCTGAAAGAGAGAGAGAACATGGGTGTTTTTAGTAGCTCATGTTAGGGGCAATTACTGGTGATGTTGTTGGCTCAGTGTACGAGTGGAACAATATTAAGCACAAAGATTTTGAACCGTTGTTTGGCGCTGATGCGTTGTTTACGGACGATAGTGTTTTAACAATTGCTTTGATGGATGCTATCTATCGTGATGAAAGTTATGCCGATGTAATGAGAGAATACTTCATGGAGCACCCCAATGCTGGCTATGGGGATATGTTTCATCATTGGTGCAAGTACGACAAGCAAGAAGGCTACAACAGTTGGGGCAATGGCTCTGCTATGCGCACTAGTGCCGTTGGCTTTGCGTTTGATACTTTAGAAGAGGTATTGGAAAGGGCGGAGCATTACGCTTCTTTTACACACAACCATCCTGAAGGTGTTAAAGGGGCGCAAGCAACTTCTGCGGCTATCTTTATGGCGAGAACTGGTTCAAGTAAGGAAGCAATTAGAAATTATGTGTCTGAGCAATTTGGTTATGACTTAGACAGAACGGTTGATGGTATTCGACCCGATTATGAATTTAATGAATCGTGCCAAGGTACTGTGCCTGAGGCGATTGTTGCTTTTCTGGATTCGACTGACTTTGAAGATGCGATTCGTAATGCTGTGTCTCTGGGCGGTGATAGCGATACTTTAACCTGTATTACTGGCGGTATTGCAGAGGCCTTTTATGGTGGCGTGCCACAATACATTGCCAACCAAACTATGCACAAACTTAGACCAAAGATGCAAGATGTGATCGTCAAGTTTTACGATAAATACAACCCTTGTGATGTGGTTAAAAAAGCACATCAAGGAAAGCTGAGGATTGTTAAGTGATCAACCAGGAAGTGTTGTATCTATTACGAGAAGAATCTGGCTTTATCACTAGTCCAACTCATGGATTGAAGCACTGGCGGACTGTTGAACGTAACGGACACTATCTTGCTAACTTTAATGGCGCTGATAAGGCGGTATTGTCTTATTTTGCGTATTTCCATGATTGCATGCGTGAGAACGAAGGGCGTGATAAAGGCCACGGCCCTAGAGCGGCTACATTTGCCATGAGGAACCGAGATAGTATTACACTTAACGATGTGCAGTTTAAACAGCTAACAGACGCTTGTAAGGGACATACGCATGGCACGCGCCCAGAATGCATTACCATTAATACTTGTTGGGATGCAGATCGGCTTGATTTGGGCAGGGTGGGGATTAGTCCTAAATCTAGTTATCTGTACGATGATGAGGCTAAGCGCATTGCCGATGAGTGTGATTTTGAAAAACTGGACAACTTTAAAGTAAAAGATGAGTCTGGTGATGGAGTTAAAAAAGTGGTGTTTGATCTAGACAACACGCTGATTTGTGAGAAAGGCGAGAGCGTACGTCCTGGAATGTTTGAATTGCTTGATTCATTAAAGGTGAATAACGTTGAGATGAGTATTTGGACGGCTAGTACTAAAAATAGGGCTGAATCAATTATTGATAGACTTGGCTTGAGTGAGTATTTTATGGATGCGGTGTATCGAGACGATTACGACCCTGAAGCAACTTGGGGTAAATCCTTGCCAAAGGATATTCGCTATAGTAATGGTGATTTGCTAGTGGATGACAATAAGAAAAACATTGAATTTGTAGAGTCTATTGGCCTTAAGGGTTTTCACATTACGCCGTATATTAGTTATATTGATACGAGTTTGGATGAGATTGAGCAATTGCACCAGGTGATATTGCCAAAGGTGAAATTCAATCTTAAACGAGAAAATCAGTTGCTCAAGCGCATTAAGAAAATATTTATTAAAAAGAAGTCAATACCAAAGTGGATTGAATGCTGATTGAATAAGCTAAATTATGTAAAAATAGGGCATGTTGTTTATTTTTAGATTATGTCTGGATTAATTGGATACATAGGTGCATTAGCCGATGACCTCTCAGCAGTGGCCAGCAAGGTTGCGGCTGCGTCGATAGATGATATTACCAATCAAACGGCTAAGTCGCTGTCTAAAACAGCGGGTATTTTGGTGGATGACACGGCTACCATTCCACAATATATTAGCGCTACTGCTGCTAAAAGGGAATTGCCTGTTATTTGGAAGATTGCTAAAAAGTCTTTACTTAATAAAGCTTTAATGATTCCTGTTGCTATTTTAATCACTTATTTTGCGCCTTGGGTCATGGCACCAATTTTGGTATTAGGGGGCTCATACTTGGCGTATGAGGGCACAGAATCTCTGGGCGAGAAGATTGGCTACCTTAAAGCCCATGAAAGCACGCATGAACACACCATTCCCGATACACAAGATTTGCTTGCTGCTGAGGACGCAACGGTAGCCTCAGCGGTAAGAACGGACGGTATTTTATCCATCGAGATTATCGCTTTAACGATTGCATCGGTTGCTAGTGAGCCCATTACTACTCAGATTGGGGTGTTGGTGCTCATTGGCTTGATTGCAACGATTGGCGTGTATGGCGTGGTGGGCTTAATTATTAAGATGGACGACGTGGGTTTTTACCTTAGAGACAATTACAGCAATAGCAGGCTGTTGCAGTTTTGCGCTAAGGCGCTGATTCTCGGCATGCCTAAGGTATTAAAGGCGCTGGGGTTTATTGGTATGATTGCGATGCTGATGGTGGGTGGTGGCATATTAATGCACAACTTGCCTTTCTTGCACGAGGCTATGTACGTGGGCAGTTCGTTGCCAATGATACTGCCAGAATTGATGGAGTTTTTTGTGGTGCCTGTGAGTATTGCTTTAATGGTGGGGGTTGTAGTGATATTGGCGTTATCAAAAATAGTGCGCTATAATTAACTAAAGTAGGGCGCTAGGGGATTTGTAGAGCGATGATTGGATTTAAACAAACATTTAAAGCATTATTATTGGTACTTTTAATTGGTACTGCCTACTCATCTGTGTATGCGCAGGAATACTCACATCCTATTGTTACTCACCTAATCGAAGCAAATGACAGCCCCACTGGTGTGGTGTTTGAACTGATTGAAAGCGATAAAAAAACATGGGAATGGGCTGCACCCATGATTAAGAGCCTAAAACAACAACTAAAAGAAAAATACCCTAATATAGAGATTGCAGTGGTTTCACACGGCAGTGAACAGTTTCAACTGACTAAAAAAAGTGCTAAGAAGCAAAAAGCAGCTATTTCAATACTGGAAGACTTAGTACGTAAAGAGAATGTTGATCTGCACGTTTGTGGTACGCATTCATCGTGGGTTGGCATACCTGCCAGTAGCTATATAGATATTGTTGATGTGGCGGTGAGTGGGCCTGCTAAGATTAATGATTATATTAATTTAGGCTATCAGCCGGTTCAACTTTATTACAAAAAGCCAATATCGAAATAGGGCAGTTATGCATAACTGATGTTTTGTTTGATTTAAATATTATTTAACATAATATAAATTATGCGAAGTTATTAGAGTTGTTTGGCAATAATGCTTGAGAGTGCTTGTATGTGGTCATTACGGTCGTTTAGCGCAGGAATATAACTAAACACTTTGCCACCAGCCTTCATGAAATACCCTCTGTTCTCTTCATCAATCTCTTCTAATGTTTCTAAACAATCCACAGAGAATCCAGGGCAAATTACTTGGACGTGCGACACACCGTTATTTGCCAAGGATTCTAAGCTAGTTTTTGTTTGAGGTTTGAGCCATTCTTCACGGCCAAATATTGACTGAAAACACAACTGATACTCGTCTTCTTGCAAATTAAGCGCCTTAGTGAGTAATTTGGTGGTGTTGACACAATGATCGTAATAAACGTCGCCATTATCAACAAAACGCTGAGGTATGCCATGAAATGAGATCATTAGCTTATCTGGCTTGCCAAACTGGGCTTGATGTTCAGTTACTGAATTAACCAAAGATTGGATGTAGCCATCGTCTTGATAGTAATCATCGATAAATACCAATTCTGGCGCATCTGCCCAAGAATTAAGCACTGTGTTAATCTCATCAAGGGTTGAGAGGGTTGTTGTGTCTGAATATTGTGGATACAAGGGTAGGACGATAATTTTGTCACAACCTTTGGATTTTAAGTTTTTCAATGCCAAAGGGAGTGATGGATTACCATAACGCATGCCCATTTCAAATACCAAATTATCATACTGAGCAAGTAGTGTTTTTTTGACACCTTGTAATTGCAAATTCGTAATGCTTAATAAGGGAGATCCTTTGCCAAATTTACCCCATATTTTTTCGTATTTTTTGGCAGATTTTGCCGGGCGAATGTTGAGAATAACCACGTTTAAGGCCAACCACCAAATGAGTTTATTGGGCGGTTGAATAACTCGATCATCTGACAAAAATTGCTTTAAATATCGCTTTAAAGCAGTCTTTGTAGGGGAATCTGGCGTACCAAGATTAGTAAGTAAAATGCCTATTTTCATTAAAATTTTTCTAGGTTTTGATCAATAAAGCTACGTACAAAGTCATGCGTCTGTGCAGAATGAAAACGACCCACTTCTTCACCATTAATAAAAGCAATAACTGTTGGAAATCCACGCACTGAAAACTGCCCTGCAATCTTCATATTTTCATCCTCAGCTTCCAGTTTAGTTAGTGCAAATTCGCCTTCATTATACTCCGCTGCAACACTGCTAAGGATAGGCTCTAGAATCTTACAAGGGCTACACCAATCAGCAGAAATATCCAAAACAACGAGCTGTTTGTGTGAGCGATCAATCACAAATTTTTGGAAAGTCTCAACAGAGACTTCAATAGGAATAACACCACTCATATTAATTAGTATGAACGATTAATGGTATTAAAACTGTTGCGTTTTTTCTGTTTCAAGCGAGCAATAAATGCACTGATTATAAAACCAGAAAGCAATCCTAAGAGTGCGGCAAGATACCAATTAACATCGTTAATTAATGGTGAATCGAGTTGCGCTTGAAGGGCGATATTTTGTTTAGAAATGGCTTTATTTTTATTCTTTATTTTATCATTAAGTGCTTTAATATCAATGCTTTCAGAAGATAACTGTTGATTTTTTTGTTTTAAATTTAACAGTTCTTCTTCAAGTGATTGGAGTTTAATAATGGTATTTTTGTCAACAACCTTGGCTAATATTTTTGGTGTGTTTTGTGTTAATTCATTAGACAAAATCCAGCCAGTAGTACCACCTAAAGAGACTTTAGACCAGCCAGAAAAATGCATGGTTAAAAGTTCTAATTTGGTATCTTTTGATAGGGTTTTGATAATATTACTATCATTTTTATCGGATTTATCAGATCTTAAAATACTCGCATCCGTTTCAACGTAAATAGTGGAAGCAGAAAAGACACTGAGACTAAAAAATAAAAAGGCAATTAATAAGATATTTTTTTTCATTGTTGTAATTTTCAAAACTTTTTCTAATAGTATAAGCAAAAATTCATAAAAATACAGGGAAATAAGGTTAAATTTTAATAAAATAGTTAAAAATCAATGACTTATATTAATATTTTCAACGGTCTTATTTTTAAACAAATAGAAGGTCGGTCTACTTCAAGTATTATTATTATAAAAAAGTCGCTTAAATCTAAAATTTAAAGCTGAGTATAAAAAAATACTGCAATAAACGTGTTTTACTAATGAGTTTGAGACATTATGTCTTTTTATCAATTTTTCTTTTAACGAAAAATCCAGTTGATCGATATTTTTGTTTTGGACTTCTTGGTCTTTCAGGAATTGTTAACTCAAAAAAACCACACTTTATTAGTGGATTTAAAATATCTTGCATAAATTTTGTTTTATTTTTCCTTCCTGATATTTTCATCAGTGCTAAAGACGTACTTTCTGGTTGGCATTTTTTTAAAATTTTAACTTGGTCAGAGCTTATTTTTTTATAGTCACAACTTAATCCCTTCTTAGTCCTTGATACAGATTTTACCTTAGTAGAATATAGGTTTTTTTCTAAATATAGATTTTGCTGCTCTACATTTTTTTTAACACTTTTATTGCGTTTAAAGTCGTCATTCCATTGTTGGTTTTCACTGGAATTTGATGTTTTTTTATTTTTTTTATTCTTGGAGAAAAACACTGTAATCAAAAAATTTAATCAAAAATATGGTTGAAGTTTAACAAAAAACTTTGTTTTTAAGGGTGAATAATTAAAAAAAATGACGACTAGCTGACAATTAAAAGCACTATTTTGATGTGTTTAATTGTTGAATTTTGTGTTTATTGAGATAATATTTGATCTAAAAACAGCTTTAAGCGGTCGGATTCTGGATTGCTAAAGAAAGGATCTGGCTTATTCTCTTCGACAATTTGCCCTTCGTCCATAAAGATAATGCGGTCCGCTACTTTTTTAGCAAAGCCCATTTCATGAGTCACACAGATCATAGTAATGCCCTCTTTAGCAAGCTCTACCATGACATCAAGCACTTCTGAGATCATCTCAGGATCGAGCGCTGAGGTTGGCTCATCAAAGAGCATAATTTTAGGTGATGTACACAACGCTCTAGCAATCGCCACGCGTTGTTGTTGGCCACCACTGAGCTGGTTTGGGTACTTCTCAGCTTGATCCTTAATACCGACCCTATCAAGCAATTTTAAAGCCTTTGCCCGTGCCTCTTGTTTGGTTTCGTTGTGTACCCAGATTGGCGCTAAAGAGAGGTTGTCTACAATGTTTAAATGAGGAAACAGGTTGAAATGTTGAAATACCATGGAGACTTCAGAGCGCACTTGTCTGATTTTTTTAACATCATCACTAAGTTCAACACCGTCAACGATAATTTGACCTTCTTGAAACTTCTCTAAGAAGTTAACACAGCGTATTAAGGTGGATTTGCCACTACCTGAAGGGCCACAAACCACGATGATTTCCCCTTCTTTAACCTTAAGATCAATATCCTTAAGTGCGTGAAAGTCGCCATACCACTTGTTAAGGCTGTTGATCTCAATAATATCGCAACAATCTTTTTCACCAATGTCTTTGTTTATTAATTCACTCATTTGCTCTACCTATTTATGTTCAGTACTAAAACGCACCTCTAATCTTTTTGAATAACTACTCATTGAATACAAAATCACCCAAATAACCATAGCGACAAACACGTAGCCTTCGGTGGTTCTTCCCAGCCAAGCAGAATTACTTGTAGCCGCCCCTACGATTGCCAACATATCAAATAACCCAATAATTAACACTAGAGTTGTGTCTTTAAACAAGGCGATAAACGAACCAACGATATTTGGAATAGAGATCTTTAAAGCTTGCGGCAAAATAACAAGCACAGTTTTTTGTATAAAGTTGAGTCCTACAGCATCTGCGGCCTCGTATTGCCCTTTAGGAATGGCTTGTAAACCACCACGAATTACCTCTGCAATATAAGCCGTTTGGAATAAAGTGATGCCAATTAAAGCCCTAAGTAATTTATCAAAGTCCATCCCTGCCGAGAAAAATAATGGCAACACAACAGACGCCATAAACAAAATAGTAATTAACGGCACGCCACGTACAAACTCAATATAAACAACTGAAATAAATTTAACAATACGCATCTTTGACTGTCGCCCTAATGCAAATAAGATGCCCAGTGGAAAAGAAGCGACAATACCAACAGCGGCGACTACCACAGTGAGCGTAAGCCCGCCCCATTTATCAGTTTCAACAACTTCTAAGCCTAAGCCTCCATGTAACAAAATAAAGGCAACAATAGGGTAAATTAAGAAAGACCCAATAATATAACGCGCCCAATATTGTGATTTTTTAATCAATGATCCGAACACCATAAGCGCCACAATAATGCCAAACATAGTGTTGACACGCCACAATTCTTCTTGTGGGTAGAATCCATAAATAAACATCTTAAGGTTAGAGCCGATAAAGGCCCAGCACGCCCCCTCTCGACCGCAAGATTGATTGTCTGCAGTCAAATCAAAATTAGCATTAAAGATTGTCCAATTTAAAATCGGCGGTAAGAGTAAGTAAATGAGATACAGCGCTATAAAAGTAAGTGCAACATTAGACACGGATGAAAACAAGTTGTCTTTTAGCCATAGAATGGCCTTAGTTTGCGATTGTGGTGGTAGTTTTGTTTCTTTTAGCGAATAAATTGCCATAATAGTTATCCGCCCTTAATTTGCATTTTCTTGTTAAAAATATTTAAGATCAATGAAATGACCAGTGATATTGTCAAATACACTAGCATCGTTAACATGATAATTTCAATTGCTTGACCAACCACATTTAAGACAGTGCCTGAAAATATAGTAACTAACTCTGTATAGCCAACTGCTGCTGCTAAAGAAGAATTCTTGGTTAGGTTTAAGTATTGGTTAATAATCGGCGGTATTGCCACTCTAAGCGCCTGAGGTAATATTATTAGGCGCATTGCCCAACTGTCTTTCAACCCTAATGCCGCCGCCGCTTCTTTTTGCCCTTTATCGACCGACTCAACGCCTGAGCGAATGGCTTCGGCAATATAAGTAGCCGTGTAAATGCTTAAAGAAAAAGCCAAAGCAAAAAATTCAATGGATAAATCTACACCACCTCTAAAGTTAAAACCTTTTAGTACTGGGTATTCTAATTGCACACCAAAAATAAAATAAACCACAACTGGCAACAGCAATACAAGCCCCAAAAAGTATGGAATGGTGTTGGTTTTTATCCCTGTTTCATCGTGCTTTTTATCGCTACGTTTTTTAATAAAAATGTAACTAACAATGCCAACAATAAGACTTGCAACTACAAAATAGAACTGACCATCCATAATAGGCTTGGGTAGATACAATCCTCTTGAGTTAAGAAAAATACTGTCGAAGAAATTGATACTATTTTTAGGGGATGGNCTAAAACCACTTCTAATGCCTCTTTGCTCAATGTTGAGCATCATGTTATCAAAAGCTTGATAAGCAAAATAAGCAATAACAACAACGGCCAATATCTGAAATAGGATTGCCCTAACTTCGTTGTTGTACAGTAGTGATTTTAGTTTTGTAAACACAAAAAAAACCTTGATAAAAAAATGGCTAACTGAAGAGTTAGCCATTTTATGTTTTATTTAGACTTTATCTAAACGCTGGGGCATACAAGATACCGCCTTTAATCCACAACTGGTTTACACCACGTGGAAGCTGAATTGGTGTTGACATGCCGATGTTTCTCTCGAAACTTTCGCCATAGTTGCCCACTTGCGCAATAATGTTACGCGACCAATCTTTGCTAAGACCTAAGCTTTCGTTAA
>LWDU01042767.1_pt1 | contig 10513 bp, 12 predicted proteins | sample 727161 | NCBI WGS metagenome assembly LWDU01 (sample SAMN04566230, study PRJNA314399) | hydrothermal vent metagenome | isolation source: deep sea hydrothermal plume seawater | place: Mexico: Gulf of California, Guaymas Basin | collected 2004-07-11 | reverse complement strand
GAATAAAGTAAAATGAATCTATTTTACAAATACCGGAATCACTCGTGTCATTAATTCTTGCCTCATCTTCACCTTTTCGAAAAGAGCTACTTGCCAAGCTTGGGTTAGATTTTTTAACGCATGCGCCCGATATTGACGAATTACGTCACGATGGTGAAACACCAAAACAACTGGTGTATCGACTGGCCGAAGAAAAGGCAGCTGAAGTTGCCAAAACACAAAGCGGGCTGATTATTGCCTCAGACCAAGTGGCGACGCTGGGTAGTGGCACACAAGTTGACGATGTCATCTTAACCAAACCACGCTCGCACGAAAATGCCATCAAGCAACTTCAACAAAGTTCTGGAAATACGGTGACATTCGTTACAAGTTTGACACTTTTAAATACAAATACCAACAATATACAAACAATTGTTGAAATATTTAAAGTGGTTTTTAAGGTCTTAACCACCAAACAAATTGACAACTACCTGAAAAAAGAACAGCCTTACAACTGTGCAGGTAGTTTTAAATCTGAATCATTGGGCATTAGCTTGTTTGAACGCTTAGAGGGGAACGATCCAAACACGCTGATTGGTTTGCCACTGATTCAACTCATCAAAATGCTAGAAAACGAAGGTGTGGACATTCTAGAAAATCAGTAATGTCACAACTCTATTCACGGGATTCTACACCGTTTAAATCTGTACAAAAATTTCATTGGGGTTCACTCTACGGCAGTGCACAAGCACTCGCACTGATTGAATTTACCAAAGTGCAAGATCAAGTAGTTTTGGTGATTGCTAATGATATTGTGCATTTTAATCAATTGGTTAAATCGCTTAATTTTTATAACGATGACTTAGATATCCTCAAATTTGATAACTGGGAGGTCTTGGCTTTTGATCATTTTTCCCCACATCCGGATATCACCTCTAGCCGACTCAGTACGCTCGCCAAATTGCCAAGCCTAACCAAGGGCATTGTTATCACTACGCTGGAGTCTTTGTCTCAACAGCTATGTCCATTAGAATTTAGTCAAAAATACAGTTTTAGCCTGCAAACAGGTGATGTAATCGACACCCATAGCTTCGCTGAAAAATTACTAAAAATTGGTTATAACCGCGTCACTACAGTAATGGAGCATGGTGAGTTTAGTGTTAAAGGCTCACTGATTGATTTGTACCCAATGGGGACAAAGTCCCCTTATCGACTTGATTTGTTCGATCAAGAAATCGACTCTATTCGTACTTTTGATACCTCGACACAGCGATCAGTCGATGTAACCAACGCCCTTTCCTTATTGCCAGCCAGAGAGTTCGCAACCGATGCGCAAAGCCTTAAGATTTTTAAACAAAACTATTTAAGTGTCTTTAATCGCTCGGATGACTTTATCTATACCGAAGTTAGTGAATCACGCCTACCTGGTGGTATTGAGTTCTATTCATCCTTATTTTTTACCCAGACCAACACCTTATTTGATTATTTAGCAGACAACGCTATTGTTGCGCATTATCAAGGCTTGACATCAGCAAGCCAGTCATAATTTAGATAGACCGCCGTTGCCACTTCAGCAAGTATTTTTAAGCAAAGAACAATTGTTTAGCCAAATTAAACAACGACAACAACTGGTCATTGGCACTTCAAAACTCGAAGAAAAAACCGGCAAACTGAACTTTGCCAGTCAGTTGTTGCCGCCTTTAAATATTGACGCTCAAGCCAAGCATCCACTGGCCAAATTTTTAAATTTCAATAAAAAATTCAACGGCAAGATACTCATTGTTTGTGAATCAGAAGGTCGGCAAAGTGTACTGACTGACTTGCTCAATAATCATGATTTGGCGCCAATTAACATTGATCATTGGCAAGCATTCACACAGGGTGAGAAAACACTCTACATTACCAATGCCGATCTTAGTGATGGCTTGCTCACAAAAGATATTGCTGTTATCACCGAGGTCAATTTATTTGGTGCAGATGTAGTCAAACAACAAAGACGTCGTCGCGCAAAACACAAAGATTTTGACGAGGCGATTAAATCCCTAGTAGAAATTCAAACTGGTGATCCGATTGTGCACGAGAGTTATGGTGTGGGCCGTTATCTGGGTTTAAAAACCCAAACTTTTGACGACTTAGCACAAGATTTCTTAATGCTAGAATACGCTAACGGCTCCAAGCTAATGGTACCGATGACCTCGCTGAATTTGATTTCTCGTTATTCAGGCGCATCGCCAGACATTGCACCACTACACAAACTCGGTACCAATCAGTGGACCAAGGCTAAACAAAAAGCCCATGAAGCATTGCATGATATTGCTGCTGAACTATTAGAAATTTACGCCAAGCGACAATCACAAACTGGCTTTGCTTTCCCAGAGCCAAGTGATGCCTATGCCTCTTTTGTGTCAAGCTTTCCATTTGAAGAAACCCCAGATCAACTCAAAACCATGGGTGAGGTTTTGGCTGATATGCAATCCAGACGACCAATGGATCGACTGGTGTGTGGTGATGTTGGCTTTGGTAAAACTGAAATCGCCATGCGCGCTGCATTTTTAGCAGTAGAGTCTGGCAAACAAGTGGCAATATTGGTGCCCACCACACTCTTAGCTAATCAACACTTACAATCATTCAAAGATCGCTTTATCAATTACCCCATTGAGATTGCTGCACTCTCACGATTTCAAACACCTAAAGAGCAAACAAAAATTAAGCAACAATTACTCGATGGCAAAATCGATATTGTAATCGGCACACACAAGCTTATTCAAGGCAGTATTAAATACCAAAAATTAGGCTTGATTATTATTGATGAAGAGCATCGATTTGGTGTTAAACAAAAAGAAACTTTGAAGAAGATTCGTGGGCAAAGTGATATCCTTACTATGACTGCTACGCCAATTCCACGCACATTAAACATGGCGCTTGGATCACTCAGAGAGTTGTCTATCATCGCCACGCCACCGCAAGGGCGCAGTGCAATCCAAACCTTTGTTAATGAATGGAATGATGACACCATTAAAGAAGCTTGCTCTCGAGAACTGCATCGTGGCGGTCAAATATTTGTACTACACAATGACATCGATTCGATCGACAACATGGCAGAAAATCTAAAAACCTTAATGCCAAATATTCATGTACGCATCGCTCACGGGCAAATGCCAAGTAGAGAACTAGAACGCATCATGAGTGATTTTTACCATGGTCGTTTTCAAATCTTGGTGTGCACCACCATTATCGAAACTGGTATTGACATCCCTAATGCCAACACCATTATTATTAATAATGCGCAAAACTTTGGTCTCGCGCAACTACACCAGCTGCGCGGGCGCGTGGGTCGATCACACCATCGAGCGTATGCTTATTTGGTAATCAAATCACACCAATCACTCAGTGCCAATGCTAAAAAACGCCTAGATGCTATTGAATCTTTAGAAGAGCTTGGCGCAGGCTTTATGTTGGCTAATCATGATTTGGAAATCCGCGGTGCGGGCGATTTACTTGGTGATAACCAATCAGGAAAAATTAGTGAGATTGGTTTTAATTTGTATCATGATTTACTCAAGCGTACTATTGATGCGATGCGCGCCGGCAAAAAAATCAACCTCGATGATCCCATCAACCATGAAATTGAGATTGATACAGGCCTTGCCTGTATCATTCCTGAAACTTATCTTGGTGATGTACACGAGCGCTTAGTCTTATATAAGCGTATTGCCAATGCCAAAAATAATGACGAATTAAAAGACTTACAAATCGAGATGATTGATCGTTTTGGCTTGTTGCTAGGTTCAACCAAAAACTTATTTGCTGCCACACGGCTCAAACTTTTTTCGGAAAAAATCGGAATTGATAAAATTTCAATCTACGATGACAAAACACACCTTACTTTTGGCAAGAAAACCACGGTTGAACCCATTAAAATCATCAATCTAATCCAAAAACAGCCTCAAACTTACCAATTAAAAGGGCAAAATCAACTTATTTACAATGAGACCATGCCTGAAGACATTAGGCGAATCGAGTTAGTAGAAAATTTACTAAAAAACCTAAATTAGCTTATTTTTAACTAATAATGGTGTAAAAATCTTAATGGCGACATAAATAAAGACAATACCGCCAATAATGTCACCCAATAGATAAGACTGAACAAAAGCAACAGGATTGCTAATAACTGCTTCGTTGATTGGGTAGATGAAAAATTTTGTCAAGGTGCTAATCAGTGAGGTCAAAATAACTAAAAATACAACGTGAGCAAAGTTAATTTTTCCAGAATCAAAAAAGTCCGATAAATGAAAAGCCCTCATCATCACAATGGCAACAATCGGTGCTAAGCTAGTAATCAATCTCCCCATCCAACTATAAACAGAAACTGCATCAAAAGAGCCTTTTAAAATAATGGTCGCTAACGCAAATCCTAAAAAAACACCAAAAAATGTTTTAAAGCCAAATAATAAATACGACAGTATGCTAGCACCAATCGGCAGCCATAAGTAATTACCAATGGATAAATCCGTGTAATCAAATGGCGCGATAACCATTCTGGCAATAAATACAGTTAAAAAAGCAACCAAATTATGTTGAATAAACTGCATCAGATACTAAAGACATTAACGTGCATTTATTCTAAGTTGTAAAGCAATGCTGTGTGGAAGGAGTAGTGAAAAAACTAATGAATTTTTACTTGTTATAACTCAATAACATTGAGCGCTTATCAGCGCTTGATTGATTAGCGCTAATCATTTTTTCAGCAAGTAACGTGCCAACCGCTCTCTTGATGGTTGATAAAGAATATTTTAAAAAATACTGGTGTTTGGTAATGGCAGTAATGTTAGCGTCTTTCGTGTGTATAACAAACTCTAATACTGCTCTTTCAACTTCGGATAATTTATCAAAACCCAATTCACGCTCATACGCATCCAGTGATTTTCTAAGTTCAAATAATTTTTCTAAAGTTCCCATTTTCAACACCCAGTAAGAATTTAATAACAAATTCTATTATAACTTTAAATTCACTCTATTTTCTAAAAACAAACCAAATGCTTTCAATAAGGCAACAACAAAAGCGATTGTATTACCTTCAACGAGTTTTATTATGGAAAGATTTTTAACTATTCAAACAAAAAGATAAAAAGAATTCGCGTTTGTCTTTGTTTGATTGTTCTGATCGAATTACTCTTGACGAGAGTAATTTAGACACTACTCTGTTGATGGTTGATAATGAATAACCTTGGAAGTAAGAATGTTTCAATATATTTGAGATGGTGGTTTTCTTTTGATTAACAATGAATTCCAAAACACTGCGTTCAATGTCAGAATAGTCGTTAATGCCAAGTGCAGTCTCATATTCATGTAACGCTTCTCTCAGTTTAAACAATCGATCTAATGCTTCCATAATTACAATCCAAACTAATTTAATCAAAAACCATTATACAACATAGTATTGTGATAAACATACATCAAAAAAACATACATAAAGAACAATCATGCTATAATCAGTGTCAATCTTAGTGTGCTCAATCCAAGTTTTTCTTTTATTTCCTCAATAGAAGTTACCACACACCAAGATTTTTCAATACAAAAAACAACTTATAGGAAATACTATGAACAAATCAGAATTAATCGATGCAATTGCATCAGCAGCAAACCTTTCAAAAGCAGATGCAGGCAGAGCATTAAATGCAACCACAGGTGCTATTACTAACGCAATGGCAAAAGGCGATGGCGTACAACTAACTGGCTTTGGTAGTTTCGTGGTTAGAGATCGTGCAGCACGCACAGGTCGTAACCCACAAACCGGTGCTACCATTCAAATTAAAGCTTCTAAAGTAGCGGCATTTAAAGCGGGTAAAGCATTAAAAGAAGCGGTTAACTAAAAAGTAATATTCTTCTTAATAAAAAAGCGCCAATTGGTGCTTTTTTATTGTCTTAAGTAATACCAACCTAAAACAAAGATTCGCCATAGCTTTGCTGATACAACTGCTCGATTTTTTCCAAATCAAACTGATGATTCTGCGTGCCCAAATGCGCAATTTTAATTGCGCCTAATAATCCCGCCAACTGCCCAGTGGTTTTCCAGCTCATATCATTCATTAACCCATACAACAAACCTGCACGATAGGCATCACCACAACCAGTGGGATCTTGAGTAGAATCTGCTTTTGCAGGTGCAACGTTAATCACTTTACCGTTGGTATGGATTTCAGAGCCCTCGCCGCCTTTAGTAATAATAAACGCTTCAACTTTAGCGGCGATATCCTCTAAATCCAGTCCGGTCTTGTCTTGTAACATTTGTGATTCGTAATCATTAACAGCAACAAAGGTTGCCTGCTCAATAAAGGTAATCAATTCCTCTCCTGAGAACATAGGCATCCCTTGCCCCGGATCGAAGATGAATGGGATGTTCGCTTCATAAAACTGCTGTGCGTGTTCAATCATTCCATCGCGCCCGTCGGGAGAGACAATACCAATGTCAGCATTACTCACATCGGATACTTTATTTTGATGCGACTCACTCATTGCTCCGGGATGGAAGGCTGTAATTTGATTGTCGTCCATGTCAGTAGTAATGAACGCCTGACCGGTGTAAGAATTTTCAATCACTTTCACGTGCGTAGTATTCATGTGATGTTGTTCCATCCAACTAAGGTATGGTGCAAAATCCTCTCCCACAGTCGCCATAGGTATTGAACTAGCGCCCAATAAATGCAAATTATAAGCGATATTACCCGCACAACCGCCAAACTCTTTGCGCATCGTTGGCACTAAAAATGACACATTGAGCATGTGCACTTTATCTGGCAAGATATGGTTTTTAAAATGATCGTGAAAGACCATGATTGAATCAAAGGCGTACGAACCACAAATCAAAGCTGTTTTTGACATTTTATTTTCTCCTAGTTTAATCCGACTGTCTTAATTTTTTTGGTACAGAAAAGTGCACATCTTCTTCTACGCCACTGACTTCAACAATCTCAGTAGCGCCTTTATCACGTAAATAACTAATCACCTCTTGTACCAATACTTCTGGCGCTGAAGCACCAGCCGTTACCCCTACAATATCAACACCGTCAATCCACTTCACGTCAATATCATTAATACCGTCAATCAAATAAGCGGGTTTGTGCATTTTCTTAGCAATTTCTTTGAGACGATTTGAATTTGATGAATTGCTAGAACCCAATACCAACAAGACATCGCAAGAGTTCATTAATGTTTTAACTGCGTCTTGTCGATTTTGCGTTGCGTAACAAATGTCGTCTTTTTTGGGAGCTTGAATATTGGGGAACTTTGTCTTTAAGGATTCTACAATTTTCTGAGTGTCGTCCACTGAAAGCGTGGTTTGCGTGGTATAAGAAACATCGTCCTGTGAAATATTTAAATTCTTAACATCAATCACTGTTTCTACCAGTTGTACCGTCTGGTCGCCACTAGATTGGCCCAGTGTCCCTTCTACTTCTGGATGTCCCTCGTGACCAATCAAGATAACTTTGTGCTTTTGCTTTTGCTTGCGTATCACTTCTTTATGTACTTTTGTCACCAAAGGGCAAGTCGCATCATAAATAATAGCGCCGATGTCTTGCGCCTGCTTTCGCACGGCTTGGGAAACGCCATGTGCACTAAAAATAACCACTTTTCCATGCGGCACTTCATCAATTTCTTCAACAAAAATGGCCCCCTTGGATTTTAGTTCATTAACAACAAACTTGTTGTGCACTACTTCGTGACGCACATAGATAGGAGCGCCGTGCAATTCCAATGCGCGCTCTACCATTTCAATCGCACGATCAACTCCGGCACAAAAACCACGCGGATTAGCAAGTAAAACTTTCATTTGATTTTTTCAAGTATTTCTACTTGAAACGAGACATCGCACCCTGCCAATGGGTGGTTAAAATTAACAGTAACGTCATCACCATCAATCTTATCAATACAGCCAACGTACAAATCACCCGTTGGTGTTTCAAATTCAACCGCAGCATCAGGCTCAATAACCATATCCGTTGGAAATTCTACTCGATCCATCATTTGAATTGCCTCATCATAACTTGGGCCAAATGCTTCGTTGTAATTTAATAAAAAGGTTTGTAACTTACCAACTTTAGCTTCCTCGATACAAGATTCCAAACAAGGGTCCAGTTGTCCATCACCAATTTCAAATTCAAAAGGTATATCGCCGGATTCATCGACCAAGGCACCATTAGCGTGATTAAGTTTATAAAGTAGCTTGTATTTAGCCATTATGCATCAAGGCGCTGAGCACTTGATGCACCTTATCGCGTAATTCTGATCGGTGCACAATCATATCAATCGCACCTTTTTCAAGCAAAAATTCACTGCGCTGAAAGCCATCTGGCAGTTTTTCACGCACCGTTTGTTCAACCACTCTCGGGCCCGCAAAACCAATTAATGCATTAGGTTCGGCAATGTGAATATCGCCTAACATAGCAAAACTAGCAGAAACACCGCCCATAGTAGGGTCGGTTAAAATTGAAATAAAAGGAACTTTTTTGTCTGCTAATAACTTCAGAGCCAATGATGTTTTAGACATTTGCATAAGTGAAAACAAGCCCTCTTGCATGCGCGCACCGCCCGATGCTGAAAAACAAATCAAAGGAGAATTGCTCGCCATACTTTCTTGAGCTGCACGGACAAATTTTTCACCCACTACGGAACCCATAGAGCCACCCATGAACTTAAAGTCAAACGCAGCCACTACAACTGGCATGCCATTCAGTGTGCCTTTTTTAACCACAAGTGCATCTTTTTCACCGGTATTTTTTTGTGCTTGCGAGTAACGATCTTTGTATTTTTTTTGATCTTTAAACTTAAGTGGGTCAACTGCCACTAGATTAGGGGCAATTTCTTCTTGCCCGTCAACATCTAAAAAACTTTCAAGCCTTACTCTGGCCGATATTCTCATGTGATGATCACAATTTGGACACACGTAAGTCAGCTTCTTTAACTCCTCCTCATACAGTGTGGACGAGCATTTAGGACATTTACTCCACAGACCTTCTGGAATATTCTTTTTTGCACCACTAGCAATTGAGGGTAGTATTTTCTCTAACCAACTCATAATAATCCTTTATTTTACAGCGGCTGATATTTCAGCCGATAATTCACCAACGCTTGCCAACATTTTATCCTTATCAAGTGAATATTGTTCAATAAATGAAACTAAAGATGAACCAACAATAACCGCATCGGCTGATTTAGAAACTGCTTTGGCCGTTTTAGCGTCTTTAATACCAAAACCAACACCCACTGGTAGATTAATAAATTGACGAATTCTAGCCATGTTGTTATTCACTGCATCAACATCAATATGGCCGGCGCCAGTCACCCCTTTAAGGGATACAAAATACACAAATCCTGAGGCCACATTAGCCAAAAATTCTAAACGATCGTTGGTTGTGGTGGGTGCTACAAGGAAGATAAAATCAATGTCTTTTTGATCTAAAAACTGCTTTAAATCGTGCGCTTCTTCAGGTGGCATATCAACCACTAGCACGCCATCTACACCATTAATACTTGCCGCATCGGCAAAAGATTGATAGCCGAATACTTCAATTGGATTGAGATAACCCATAAGCACAACAGCCGTTGTATCGTTAGTTTGTCTAAACCTTTTGACCAAATTGAGTACATCGTGCAAACTCACACCAGCCTTTACAGCACGCTCGTGCGATTTGGCAATGACTGGGCCATCGGCCATAGGGTCAGAAAATGGTACACCTAGTTCAATTACATCAGCACCACTACTAACCAAGGTTTGCATTAACTCAAAAGTATTGTCTAAACCACTATCACCGGCAGTAATAAACGGGATAAAGGCTTTTTGACCTTGAGGTAAATCAGAAAATACTTGAGCTAATCTTGACATAATTATTGACCACTAAACTCGTGCACACTGTCCACTAATACTTTCATGTTTTCTGGATCAACCTCTGGAGTAATGCCGTGACCCAAGTTAAACACATGTCCTGTATCTCCCTTAAATTGGTCTAAAACTTTTTTAACTTCCGCCCGAACGACCTCAGGTGTTGCATACATCACAGCAGGATCTAAGTTACCTTGAATAGCAACTTTATCGCCAATTTGCTGCTCAACCTCACCGAGTTCCACCGTCCAATCAATGCCCACACCATCACAACCGGTGTTTGCAATTTCATTCAAATGTTTTCCGCCATTTTTACTAAATAAAGTAATCGGCGTATTAGGGTGTTTTGCTTTAACACTATTAACGATTTTTTGCATGTAGCTTAATGAAAAATCCAAGTAATTAGATTTAGAAAGTACCCCGCCCCAAGTGTCAAATACCATTAAGCTATCCGCACCACTTAACACTTGTTGGTTCAAATAAGCAATAACGCTATCGGCCAACTTATCCAACAACAAGTGTAACATTTGTGGATCATTAAATAACATTCTTTTGGTTTTAGTAAAGGTTTTGCTACTACCACCTTCAATCATATAGGTGGCCAGTGTCCAAGGACTACCGCTAAAGCCAATCAGTGGTGCGCGCGTGCCTAGC
>LWDU01032283.1_pt2 | contig 10513 bp, 7 predicted proteins | sample 727161 | NCBI WGS metagenome assembly LWDU01 (sample SAMN04566230, study PRJNA314399) | hydrothermal vent metagenome | isolation source: deep sea hydrothermal plume seawater | place: Mexico: Gulf of California, Guaymas Basin | collected 2004-07-11 | reverse complement strand
TTGCATTTTATTTCACAATACAAAGGGGGTACAGTAGGTCGATAAAGTCACTAGGGTTTGATTTTATATAATTCTGAACTGATTCATTAAATCAGGCACGAATTAATTCTATTATTGTTGTAAAGGCGGCGGAGCAACCATTCCTTCATACGTTAAGGAATTTTCAGGAGTATCCAATTTATCATAGCGCGAATTTCGTCTTCTTGGCTTGAACCCTGCTTTGATGATCGCCTGTTGTAATTCATCTTCACTAGCCTCTAATTTATCAGTTCCTGAAGCCGAAACCACATTTTCTTCCATCATAGTTGAACCGGCATCATCAGCCCCACCCAAAAGAGCCATCTGGGCAATATCTATTCCCATGGTGGGCCACGAAGCTTGAATGTGATCGATATTGTCAAAGAATAATCTGCTGATTGCAATATGGCGTAAATATTCGGTTGGTCCTGCCCCTAATTCAATGCGATTACGTCCTTTGTTTCTCTTGCCATAGCTATTATTTTCTAATTGAACCGGCCACGCGATGAATGAAGTGAATCCTTGGCCATATTGGCCAAGCGAATCATCTTGGAGTTCTCTGACCCGGCGCATGTGCTCAATTCTATCCTCGTAATCTTCACCAAATCCAAATACATTGGTTGCACTAGTAATCAAACCGATAGATTGAGCCTCTTTCATTACTCGAAGCCAATTGGAAGGTGCGCCTTTTTTGGGTGAAACATCCTTTCGAACTTCATCGACTAACATTTCGGCTCCACCACCGGGTAGACCGTGCATCCCTGCGGATTGGAGTTCTTTGAGAACTTCCAAAGTTGTCAAACCAGTAACATCGGCAATGCCCTCTATTTCGATTGGGCTAAAACAATCCAAATCGATAGTTGGATGTTTCTTTGCTAATGCCTTGAGAAGATCGGTATAATAATCGATTGGAAGTTCGGGGTTAACCCCGCCTTGCATCAGGATTCTCACCCCCTCTATGGCCTCTAATTCCTGTACTCTTTCGCTGATTTCTTCGAAGGTTTGTGTATAGGTCTCAGCATGATTAGGTGGTCGATAAAACGAGCAAAATTGACAATTTATTGTGCAGATATTGGTGTAATTGATATTGCGATCTATGAGGTAAGTTACCTCTTCATCACCATTGATTTGCTTTCTTTTGGTTAGTGCTGCATCTCTCAACATGTGAAATGGCGCATCGCGATATAGGATTACTGCATCCTCTGGACTGAGTCGTCCGGTCGATTTGAGGATAGACTCCCAAGACATTTTGGAAATCACTCTCCAATGATTCCTTCTAATTCCTCGATGGTTTTAGGGCAATTTTTGGATAGTACATCTGGACCATCTTTGGTTACTAGTATATCATCTTCAATTCTAATTCCGATATTTGCATATTTTTCAGGACAATTTACATCAGGTCTCCAAGCACCAAAATATAGCCCTGGCTCTACGGTTAAAACCATTCCTTCCTCCAATAATCTCGGCTCGTTATCCGGGCGATAAACACCAACATCGTGAACATCAAGTCCAATCCAATGACCGGTATTATGCATGTACCAGAACCTCAGTTCTCCATCGGTTGGATCGAGGGCTTCCTCAAGGTTTTGGCTGATGACACCTAAATCTATCAAACCTTGAGCCAGAACACCTCTTGCTATTTCATGGGGTAAATCGTAAGGGTTTCCGATTCGGCAAGCATCGATTGCTGCTAGTTGCGAATCGAGAACTATTTGGTAAATTTCGGCTTGACTGGTGCTGAATTTACCATTAACCGGCCATGATCTTGTGATATCAGAAGCATAACCTTTGTATTCACACCCAGCATCGATGAGTAAAATTTCACCATCTTCACAAATGTCGTCATTGACAGTATAATGGAGGATGGTGGCATTATCGCCACTACCGATAATACATGGATAAGCGATTCCAGAGGTTTTTCCATATTTGAAGAATCCTTCGATGATTCCTTCCAACTGCCATTCGCCGACGCCTGGTTTGGTATTCTTCATCGCTTCGATGTGAGCATGACTTGCTACGACCGCAGAGTAGCGCATCAAATCGATCTCTGCCGCTGATTTTCTTAAACGTAATTCACTAATTCTGCCTGAAGGGTCCTCAACTGATATCGGACCGATACCCAATTTTTGGCGGTCTCGACTTTGAGCGGTAATACAATTGTTTACTATTTCATCAATGGTTGTATCAACCGCCGATTTTACAAGAATTCTTTTTGAAGAATTTATCATATCTATGAGGACAATCTCCAAGTCGTCTTTGGATTCCGCTCTATCGATGGCAAAATTTTCTAGCGCCCCTTCCTTTCCAAGCCGGCGACCTTCCCATATCTCGCTCAATACGTCTTTTGGTTGAACGAAAAGGGTGACTTCCCATGCTCCATTCACCTGCTGAGCTACCATTGTTGAATCGAGGTCGGTCCAACCACATAGATAGATCATATCGCTGCTAGTCCGATATGGATATTCAACATCATTCGACCGTGTAGAGTGAGCAGGATTTGGAATTATCAGCAAATCATCTGGGCGCAACTGATTGAGTAATCTATTCTGTCTTGCTCGGTATTCCTCTAAGGAAATCTGAGCAGGCTCAGGGCCAATCGATGCCAAGATCTCGTCCCACATGATGTTGCCGTGTTGAAACTGATTCTTCAGTCCTTGCCTTGATTTTTATTGCTAGGGTCTTGCCACATTCCGCTATCACTTGCTTCAACTTCATCATTTTCAACGGTAGGTTCGGTGGATTTTTTTTGCCATTTCGGCAAGGTTGATACTGTTTCCGGGGTTTTTCTGAATTGAATAAAATATATAATCAAGATGATGATTGCAATTGCTGAAACCGTACCTATCAAATTGAAACCGCCCTGTTTTTGCTCTACTACCTTGTTTATTATAACCATCAATTGAAGTTCTGATTTCATGTTTTCATCATCGGAAACAATCAAATCAATTTGATAAGTTCCAGGCTCATATTCACTTAGGTCTATCGATTTGTTTTGAGAAATTTCTTCACCATCGATTAGCCAAGAATACTCTAAATTTGCCATGTCGATGTCTGAATCAAGCGAATTAGAAGCATCCAAAATCAATTCGTCACCTTGATTAATTTGGTACTTTCCAACGCCGCCACCATCAAGATGATTAATTGACATGTGGGCAACTGGGGCCTTATTATGAATTGTCAAATTCGCATAGGTAGTATCTCTTCGTCCAACCATATCTGTAACGTCAAGACGAATTTGCCATTGACCGGAGGTTGTAATAGATTCATTCAAAGTTAAATGAGCACCTTGAGCCTGTTGAACTCCAGCGGCTCTAAAATCGCCATTGGGATCGGTTAAATACCAAGTATATTGCAAATTAGACCAAACTCCGTCCGAACTACTTGAACCATCGAATGAAATCATCTGTGATTCATTAGATTCGCTCAAGCCATTGATTACTGCAATGGGGTCGGTTTGGTCGACATATACTCGCAAATAAATTTTTGGTGAAGTTCGTAATGTTGCATCGATGAGGGAATAATTGAATTCCCAATTTCCATCACTCAAATTAAATGAATCTGCATCGATAGTAAATGTCATCACTTCATCGGTCCAACTCAAATTAACGCTATCAGAAAAGAGTTCACCGTAACAGGCACCTTGAGGGGCGCTACACCAATTAACTTCCAACATTGTTTCATTCAGATCTCCGTCAGCCAAGAAAGCATGGCTGCTTATAACAACCGGTTCATCGATTACAACAACCATTTCGTGTTCTGGGGAAACTATTGGATTATGAGGCCCTTCACCAATGAAGAATACACGGAATATTTTTTTATTTTGCAAACCATCTGGTAGGCTTATTTCAAGCCAGCAAATACAGTTTAATCCTTGAACGTCGATTGATAAAGTCCAAATCCATAGGCTTTCATCTACCGGTGTGACCGTACTGAAAAAATCACCATTTCGAAGAACTGGCCATTCCACATAAGGCTCGGTAATATCGTACAGAACCCAAGATGATGAATTAGCTGGAATAGTTGTTGAACCACTAATATCAATCGAATCGTTGACCCATTGACCGTTACTCGCGGTACTTGTTAATTCTGAATTCACATCATGGTGAGCGAATACGTTCGGACTCATCCCTGCCAGTAAAAGGCCTACAATAATGAGGCTGAAACCTGGCCAAGCCGGCATCATCTACTCCTCAAATGCATTGCATAATTCACCCTGACCAGGGTATGAATTGATATCACGTGGATTGGTATCCCATTTGTATTCGCAATAATTTAAGTGACCATCCCCATCGGTATCGGCCATACGGTCGGCCGGGTCAAATGGATCAAAGTTGAAGTAATACTCCCAACCTGTTGCCATTCCATCATCGTCGTGGTCTTGGTAGTATACTTCAGGTCCATCTTCCCAATCATCGCCGTCAGTATCGTTTCGAATAGGGTTTGTACCATTGACGAATTCTTCATAATTGGTATAATTGACCAAGTTATCATAGAATCTTGCACCATCTGGTGTATCTGGGTCAATGTGACAATCCGAAGATTGTGTGTTATTATATCCTGGACAATATCTTGCAATAAGTCCAGATCTATTCAAACCATCTTGGTCTGGGTCTTCATCCCCATCGTTAACACCATTCAGATTGGAATCGATCATAGCAGGATCTAATACACCACGAGCACCGTGAGCATTTGCGGTCGCATTGTCGACCAAGCCTCGTTCTAGTGCTTCGAGGGAATAAGAAACCTCCCACCCATCAGGAAGTAAATCCCCATCGGTATCGTCATTGACAGGGTTGGTATTCCAACGGTCTGGAGCTTCTGCCCCGTTTGCAAGGGTATCATTGTCGATATCGTATGTATCGTCTTTGAGCGACCCTTCAGATGGATCTAGGGCCCAGCGGCCATTACAACCATCGCAAAGTGGATTGGATGGCATTTGGAAGTTGGTCAAATTCATTTCATGAACCTCGTATTTTGCTTCATAGATGAATCCGCCAAGCCAATTCTTCCAAAGGTAGCCACCAGCGTCCATCACACAATCATTCTCGCATCCAGGTCGATTCCACATATCGGTCGCTACCCAAAGCGAATGGGTTTTGGAATTATCTTCGACCGATTCGACTTGCATTTCCCAGCCGTCTAACATCCCATCTCCATCAGTATCGTTGATCAATGGGTTTGTTGGGTTTTGGAATGGTCTTGGCACGAATAAAACCTCATGGCCATCTATTAATCCATCGTCATCGGTGTCGGAATTATTTGCGTGAGTTAGATAATTATCTGCGCCTAGAATTACTTCTTCACCATCTTCTAGTCCATCGTTATCAGTATCGTACATACATGGACTGGTGAAATATTGTTCACCGTACCATGTGAAGCCATTGAGGGCTTCTGCTTGGTCACCAAGACCATCGCCGTCGGTATCTGCATTGGATGCATTGGACCCAGTATCACAAACTTCAGAATATTCTCTGAAATCCGAAAGGCCGTCTCCATCGGTATCCCACGCTCCAGGGTCAGATGTTACGTGTGTTCGTTGAACACCTCTGTTAACCACAAGGATTTCCCAGCCGATTACCTCGATTCCATCTTTCAGACCATCTCCGTCAGTATCTGGATTTAGGGGGTCGGTAGATCTACCATCGATTATCCCATCACCATCGGAATCTCTAGCATTATACTCCATCAAATTGGTGAACATCTCGTCGAGTTCGACGATTTCTAACCAAACGGTTAGTCGACTGTCGATCGTATCTCCAACCTCAACATTAATCGAATATACAAATCCCTCAACTGGAGAAATGAGGGCAACTGTTTGGCGGTTACCACCAGATAGGGTGATTTGAGCCCGAGCTACGGTTTGATTCGCTACAACCCAATCATCGATTTCAACGTCGATCGCTGAAACTTGAGCCAAATTTTCAAGGGTGGAATAGGTCACACTTCCATCACCATCTGCATCATATCCGTCATGGTCTGGGTCTTCATCGCCATTTGCACCATTACGAGGGTCGAGGCCATTGGTTGCTTCCCAACCATCAGGCATTGAATCCTCATCGGTATCAGCGTGCCATGGGGAGGTGAATTTGCCTTCGCCGAATATTTCGGCAACTTTGTATTCCTCAAGATTATTCATTTGGATTGAGCAATTGTTGAGGGGCTAATGCACCACCTGAAAGTGGGTGCTCTGCGACATTGGAATAGCAGAATTCGAATCCATCAGGCATTCCATCGCCATCGGTATCCCAATCAGATGGTCCATTAAAGAATCCATCATTGTCCATATCTTCTAAGAACCAAGCTAAACCATTCTCCAAAGCGTCTTCAGCGAATGGTGCAGTTCGAGTAATAGGGTCGAGTAAATCTTCACCACAATTTTGGCCTGTTGCAACCATCAATTGTACAGTTGTATTTGAAATTTCGATGATATCATCGAGAAGATCACCATCGGAATCTCTTGCGGTTGGATTTGTTCCGTACCTTTCCTCTTCGAGATTGGCAAGACCATCATTATCGGAATCAAGAACCATGTCGCAAGAATGTTCTCCGTTCGGATTCGCTAATTCGTCCCAATTCGCTCGGCCATCCTCACCATCGAAGCTGTCTTCCAATGCTTCTTCCATAGCCGAGTCTAGCAATAAGCAACCCCAGTTGCCCGAAAGCGGATTAAACATGGTGAAATTTGTACCAGCGACCTCTACGGTGTGGGTATAGATACTCTCCCATCTATCATTGAGTCCGTCATTATCTGTATCTGCTCTGCGAGGATCGGTTCCAAGGTCTTGTTCGACCGAGTTGATTAGACCATCCCGATCTGGGTCACCATTAGGTCCATCATCCGGGTTTGGCCACGCATCGGTTTCTTCCTGCTCCTCGGCACCGTCTGAAGTTGCTGCTGAAGGATCTGTTATTTCATCTTCGGATTCACCAGGATCCAATGGATTGAGCCCGTGTTCTACTTCCCATCCATCAGACATACCATCCTTATCGGTATCTTCATCGAGTGGATCGGTACCAAATTGGGCTTCGAGCGCATCGGGTAAACCATCCATATCGGTATCTTTTGCCTCGCCTGAATTAGAGCCGTCGCCAATCAAATCATCTTCTGCTGCAGAATCGAAATCGCCCAAGCCATCACTGGTTTGGAAAAAACCGGTTGCACCTACAAAAAGTGAACCGAAAATAAGAGTTGAAATTATGGCAGCATATGCCATTTGGTTGTGTGATACAGACATGTTCAGACGCTCCGCACATCAAGTGCAAAGTTCGCCACTTTCGTTTCGGTCATAAACCTTCATGGTGTTTGCTTGGCGAATCAGTCATTAGGCAAGATCGTGCCTACTGGTCAAAATCACTACACTGCGAGTCTCCTGCTCGATTAATTCAACCTTTACTGGCCTACCTTCGCATCTTGTCCATGCCCCCGCCAAATATCCGATGCTAACCGGCCCGAATGGGAGGTTATCAAAAATTAATTTGATCCCCCCATGGGCATCGACACATTCAACTTCATGCGGTGAACTCAAACCCTTGATTCCAAATACAGCATCGACACAATCCAGCCAACTATTGCTATCAACTGCCATAAATAATTCCTCGCCAGCTATAAATAAACGAAATGACGCGATTGCAAGGGCCAAATAACCATCTTCTTTTTTTGGCCATGCCGCTCGTTCATCGCTGGAAATATTTCCGACCAATCCAGCACATGCATCTTCGAGACGCGAAAATAATCCAGCTGGCAATAAACAATGTCGTTGACCATCAATTTTTAAGTCGGCTTCAAACTCAGTTTCCCAAGGCTCACCTTTTTGAATACTCAAAGAATTAGGTGGTGGTCCTGCTGGTACCAATGGGGCATCGGACGGGCTAAAATCCACCAGCACCAAATTGGCGGATTTATCTTCCCAACGCATTCGGTATCGCTTAGCGTGTTGGCGTTCGATCCCTGCCTGTAATAATCCGGATCCAATCGGGGTAAGCGGGGCCGATTCTATTCCAAATGGAGTCGAAAGAGGCTTTCCCCAACCATGTAAACGCCAACGGTTTTTTAGGGCTGCTTGCATTTTTTTCTTTTTGAAAAAGCCATTGACATCAATCTGGCCTGAATTGAGTAACCACTCCTCTTCATCACATGCAGCATTTGCTAATCTACGACCCATAGGTGCATTGATTGCTTCCTCGAAAAATCGCCACCAAGCATCCAAACCATCGACTCTCCATACCGACCAACACAGGCCGCTTTGGTCGATGATATTGCCCTGATTGAAGCTGAATAAATCCATCAAGGCAGCATTTAATTCGTGGTCGAGTTCCACATCTGGTACATCGATTAGTGGCATTTATTTTACCTCAAAATGGATAACCATTAGTCTGTTCTGGATTGAAGCAATAACGTATGGTTTGGAATTCGGATTTGAATTGTGTTACATCCGCTTTTACCGCATCTGGGTCTTCACCCTTAATCAGTACTCGCGCATATAAGGAAGCGACCTCTTCCATCTCACTCACACCCATTCCGACTCGGGTCAATTCTTGAACTCCTAGTCTCAAACCAGATGGCGTGAGTGCTTTTGTATCCCCTGGGAGCATATTCATATTGGTAATGATTCCAGCATCTTCTAGCAATTGTGCTGCTTTGGCCCCAGCACCTGAATCAAGGCTACCATGGCGAGTTAGGACTTGGTGTGAAGCGGTATAACCACGTGACTCTGCTAAAACATCGAAACCTTCAGCAGCTAATGCTCCAGCAAATGCTTGAGCGTTTGCTACAGTATTTTGTGATAATTCCTCGCCATATTGTTTGAACTCTGCCAATGCGATAACCTTCCCCGCCACATGATGTAAATGATAAGACGAACAAGTGCCTGGGAAAACAGAATTATTGAGTCTCCTTTGAAATATTTCATCTTCATTCGATGATAAAACAAATCCTCCTTGTGGACCCGGGAAGGTCTTATGAGATGAACCGGTCATCACATCGGCGCCCTCACGCATTGGATCTTGAAAACAGCCACCTGCAATGAGTCCCAACACGTGAGCGCCATCGTACATTACCGTCGCACCGACCTCGTGAGCGGCATCAGCAAGTTCTTTGAGTGGGGTAGGGAAAAGAAATACTGATTGACCAAATAAAGCAATTTTTGGTTTGACTTCACGAATCATTTCAGCGGCTGCATCGACATCAGGCTCCATACGTTCCTCATCCCAAGGGTAGGTCGAAAGATCGAGATCCCGCAAACCTACCGCTCCCATCCTTGCATGGGATATATGGCCACCATCTGCGGTCGAAACCGCGGTGATTTTGTCACCGGGTTTTGCTAAAGCTTTGAGGGCAGCAATGTTGGAAACTGTACCACTAGTTGATTGAATGTTGGCGAATGGTACATCGAAAACCTGCTTTGTAAGATCAATTCCCAATTCTTCTATAGTGTCAAAGCCTCCACAGCCTTGATAATATCTTTTGTGAGGCAAACCTTCAGCATAGCGCCCGTGTAAATCGCTAGCAACGATTTTTTGGACCATTGGTGAGACGATATTTTCACTCGCAATCATCCCAAGTCCTTCTCGGTAAAGCGTGCCACTGGCTGAAACCGCTTCCATCACAATATCAGCAAAACCGATGTTTTCTTGGCTAGGGTTGCCCTGTCCATTAGAATTGACCATGACCCTTGCTCAAACATACGGCCTTTGACCCTTTTGGGCAAATCACTTTGTCAATAGACTCCAAAATCATCGCCAGGTTTGCGACTTCTAGGCCTTTGAGAAGTAGGCTTTGAGCGCTCTGAGCGAATGGTATTATGGGGGATTCCTCGCTTTGTTAGATTGGAATGCATGATTCCTCTTTTAGGGCTCACTCTGGATTGTTTAGAAATGGTGCCGGTTTTTCGCTGGATCATTTGAGTTCTTCCTCGGTAAGCAACCGGCCCAACCAGCCGTTCCATCGCTGGTATTTCCGCACCTTCTTCTTTTGGCCTCTTCAACCACCAACCGCTGCTTAAACAAACCATCCTAGCATTCTTGCTTCGCCTCATCGCTGTAGCCCTTCTCGCTAATTTTGCTTTAATAGAACGTTCCCCCATTCCGTTCAATCTAATGGTTAGCCAACCAGGTAAACCAACGTCGTAAACGATGCCATTTACAGTCAATAACATACCTGAAAGAAGCAGATGTGACCCGATAGGTAATGACTCACGAGTCAATTTGATTTTATTGCGCTTCAATCTTTTTGCAAATGCTACCATAGCCTTTTGATCTCGATGTTTGATAATACGCCTTTGTTGTTTTTTGAACCTGCGACTGGCCTGATGCAAAAATACCAAACCAAACCCTATCGCAATACCTTCTAGGACGCCTAATTCGGTCGTGGCAGCGATGCCCAAAAATAGCCAAAACGGAGTAAGTATACCCCAAGTAATTACTGTCGAAAGAATTCCATGGCTGAATCGTGGTGTCATTTTATGTTCGACCGAATCGGCTGCTGCTATCAAGAAAT
>LWDU01043140.1_pt1 | contig 10514 bp, 8 predicted proteins | sample 727161 | NCBI WGS metagenome assembly LWDU01 (sample SAMN04566230, study PRJNA314399) | hydrothermal vent metagenome | isolation source: deep sea hydrothermal plume seawater | place: Mexico: Gulf of California, Guaymas Basin | collected 2004-07-11 | reverse complement strand
GTGCTAATTCGGCTGAAAAATCATCCGCCGGCACTGGCCAACCGCCCCCACTCGTGGGGCCCATATAGCGGCAATTGCAGAAGAGCGAGATCTTCATGTCAGTCTCCCTTTAATCAACATTTATATATTCACAGCATACTTATTCGTCAAACAAATTTGAAATAACATAATAAATCAGGTCAAGTATTCAACTGGCAATGTTAGAGAAAATCTAATTTGACCCTATAAAGGGTAAAATTTCACGAACGTGTAACCACTGAAAGTCATAGTAAATTTCCAGACTCCCTACCCACCAGACACACCTAAAGATGGACCCAGTGAGCCGTAAAAGACTCTACAGAATCATTCAATATTTCAAAGAAACAGATACCCTAGTTGAAAAGCGTATTATTAAACGTTTGAACGTAAAAGCTGACACTAGGCGGCAGGTGCGCTACAAAGATACCATGGTTCAACTCTCCGTGCTCGACCTTGCCTACATCGGCGAAGGATTCACTCCCGCTGATGCGCTGACCAACGCCCTCGATCTAGCGCGGCATGCCGAAGCCGCCGGCTTCACGCGCTTTTGGCTGGCTGAACACCACAACCTTGCTGGCATCGCCAGTGCTGCCACCGCCGTTTGTATTTGCCACGTTGCGGGAGGCACCAAGACGATCCGTATCGGAGCTGGCGGCATTATGTTGCCGAACCATTCACCGATGGTGATAGCCGAGCAGTTTGGCACATTGGCAACGTTATTCCCCGACCGCATAGACCTTGGTCTGGGCAGAGCGCCAGGCACCGACCAGCGCACACTGCAGGCGCTGCGGCGTGGCCCTGGGTCGTCGGAAAATTTTCCACAGGATGTGGGCGAGCTGCAAGCCTTGCTCGGCCTGCCACAGGAGAACCAGTCGATTCACGCAATTCCTGGTGAGGGCACCAACGTGCCGCTGTGGATTCTTGGCTCCAGTCTGTACGGCGCCCAGCTCGCAGCCATGCTCGGCTTACCTTATGTCTTTGCGTCACACTTTGCACCTCAGGCTATGATGGAGGCGGTGTCAATCTACCGCGAGCGTTTTGAACCGTCGGCGCAACTCTCCAAGCCACACGTGATGGTCGGCTGCAATATCATTGTCGCTGATACCGAGGACGAAGCGAGGAAACTGTTTACCACACCGCAACAGCAGTTCACGCGCATGGTACGAGGCACTCGCGGCCAACTACCGCCACCGGTCAATGATATCGAGAGCTTCTGGTCACCGATGGAAAAGGAGCAGGTGTCATCTATGCTGACCTGCTCGTTCTACGGTTCAACGGCGACGATCAAGGGAAAACTGACGACGCTGATCGAAGCCACCAAGGCCGACGAGCTGATGGTCGTGACGGCAATCTGGGATCACCAGGCACGGATACGCTCTTTCGAATTACTGGCCCAGGCGATGGATTAGGTGTCTACCGGAAATCCCAGATATTGCTCGATATTATGGTGTAGAAACCGGTAGAATTCAGCAGACGTTTTCCTTTCTTTTCTTTGGAGCTGCCTTTGGTCAAATTATTTATGGTCCATTGGCTGATCGGTTTGGAAGAAAACCGGTAATTGTAATTACCATGCTAATTTTTACTGTAATTAGTTTTGTAACAGTTTATACAGCCACACCAAACTCCCATAGCTTTGCGAGATTTCTTCAGGGTGCTACTGGCGCTGGGGGATTGATAATCGTAAGGGCAATTATAAGAGACCTTTATGATGGGGCTTTAGCGATAAAATGTTCGCATATACAATGGTGGGGAGTAGCCTAATGCCCATATTAGCACCTATTATAGGTGGACATGTGACAGAGTTACTAGGCTGGAAACCTAACTTTTTTATAATAGCCGGGTTTGGTCTAGTTCTAACATTATCGCTAGCCTTATGGTTAAAAGAGACGGGTAAACGAGATTTTAAGGCCTTAGAAACTACGGAAATAATCAAAAGCTTTACAATACTATCCAAATCCAAAATATTTATTTATTTTACATTAATTACCCTAGGACCATTTGCAGGATTACTTTGTATATTAGCTGGACTATCATCTGTGTTGATTGACTTCATGGGAATTAGCACGTCCATTTTTGGTTATTACTTTGCCATAATTATGTTAGGAAACTTGTTGGCGTCCATACTGGCTGGAAAACTTTCTAACTCTCTAAGTAGCCTCAAATTAATTTTTATAGGTGCTATAATTTGCTTTCTATCAGGAATGCTAGCTTATATTTTTGCGTTGTTTGGAATAGTCGATCCTTTAAGTATCGTTTTCCCCGCAGCAGGCTTCATGATTGGCTTCCCCCTCGTGGTATTGGCAGCAACTGCGGAGGCTATGGCCCCATTACCCGCAATAGCTGGTAAAGCGTCATCTTTAATAGGTCTTATTCAATTGGGGTGTGGGGCTATAATATCATTAATTCTTGGTTGGGCATCGGATGGAACGCAATTTCCACTGGTGGTTGCTTTAATGTTTTCGGGAATACTTACAATGATTCCCTTACGGTTAGTTTATAAATTGAACCGGTAACAGGCTCGACAAATAGCTGTACATCAGAAAGTTAAAAAAATGTGTCAGTTTATTTGGATCTGACAAAGGTGCCTTAGTAGCGAAGTTGACCGATGAGACACCTCGTCAAATACTTGGTAAATCCAATTGAACATTATGGAATAAGCAGCAATAACGGGACATAAACACCCACGAATGCTACAAAGATATATACACACCACCTATGAATTGAGGATTTGACAATTGTAAGAGGTATATGATGAAAGATGTTTGTTCCACAACTGATATGTTAACTCAGCTTATCTCTTTTGATACGACTTCCTCAAAATCAAATAAGCCTATGATCGATTTTATTATAGAATTTCTTAATGGGTATAATATCGCTTGTAATATTGGATCTAATCATGAGGGGACAAAAGGTGATTTGATTGCGACGATTGGGCCGATGGTTGAAGGTGGCATTGTATTGTCGGGACATACTGACGTTGTTCCAGTGGATGGCCAAGATTGGGATACCAACCCATTTAAGCTTATAAAAAAGAATAAATTGTTATTTGGCCGAGGAACCAGCGATATGAAGGGTTTTATTGCTGTTGTACTTTCACTCGTCCCTGAAATTCTTGCACTCAACCTTAAAATACCTTTGCATCTTGCATTTAGTTATGATGAAGAAATTGGTTGCTTAGGGGCACCAGGACTTATTGCTCGTCTGATAAAAGACCTTCCCATGCCAATGGGTGCTATTATTGGCGAGCCTACGGGTATGAAGCTGGTAAATGCGCACAAAGGCGGTTCACTTTTCGAGACCGAAGTCACAGGATACCCCGGACACGCTTCGCAAACACAAGCAGGTGTGAATGCAATATCGGTGGCTGCCGAATGTATAGTGTTTTTGAATTCTAAAGCAAAGGCTTTTACGATTGATGGAACACGAGACGAAAGAATGGAACCTCCATACAACACCATCAATATAGGCGTTATTGATGGTGGTACAGCTGGTAATATTATTGCTGGAAGTTGCCGATTTACGTGGGGATGTCGCAGTATCATAAATCGGGATGTCGACGAATTAATTAAACAATTTTCGGATCACTGTAATAATAAATTACTACCCTCTCTTATAGAAATTAATAGAGATGTAAAGATCACCACTAAGAAAATTAATAGCGTGCCGCCATTAATGCAAGTTGAAGAAAATCCAGTAGAGGCGGTTTTGCGTCAACTGACTGGTCAGAACCAAATGATGGGCGTGGCTTTTGGAACTGAGGCGGGGTTATTTAGTGAGGCCGGCATCCCATCGGTTGTTTATGGGCCTGGATATATAGATCAAGCCCACAAACCTAATGAATATATATCAATTGCACAATTGGAAGAATGTTCAGAATTTATCCGAAAGTTAGCCGGATGGGCCTCCAAATAATTTAGAACAACAATTAATACCATTGATCTAGCTCCGGCACGTGAACTCGCCAACCTACTAAGGGGAATTTAATAACAATCTTGAAATAAACTTCGGATCAGACAGCCATTAGGAGAGATCAACATGAACGATACCGCGAATACCTTGTTGCCCACGACCCTTGTGGGATCTTATTCTCAACCGAATTGGCTGATCGACCGGGACAAATTGGGGGGTCGGTTGCCGCCGCGGACCCGGGCACTTGAACTATGGCGCGTCGATCCCGAGCAGCTTATTGAAGCTCAAAACGACGCGACCTTGATCGCAATCCGCGAGCAAGAAATAGCAGGACTTGATATTATTACCGACGGTGAAACGCGCCGCGAGAGCTATTCCAACCGGTTTGCCACAGCCTTGGACGGTGTCGATCTTAATAATCCGGGCACGGCTATGGACCGCACCGGCAAGCCCAACCCCGTCCCCCGGATTACAGGCCCGATCCGGCGCAAGCATCCTGTCGAGGTTGAGGACGTCAAGTTCTTGCGGGCTCACACCGACCGACGCATCAAGATGACTATCCCTGGGCCCTTCACCATGTCCCAACAGGCTCAAAACGATTTCTATGATGATGAGGTGGAGATGGCGTTGGATTATGCCGCCGCCGTCAACGAGGAAGCCCAAGATCTATTCGCTGCCGGTGCCGACATCGTACAGATTGATGAACCCTATATGCAGGCCCGCCCCGATACGGCCCGGGAATATGGGCTGGAGGCCCTGAACCGGGCATTGGACGGTCTCATCGGTGAGACAGCTGTTCATATTTGTTTCGGCTACGCCGCTCACCAGCACGATAGGCCAGAGGGCTATTCCTTCCTGCCCGAATTCGCGGACTGTGCCGTGCAGGGTATTTCTATCGAGACGGCCCAATCAGGTCTTGATTGTAAAGTATTGGAAGCTTTGCCAGACAAAAAAATCATTCTCGGTGTGCTCGATCTTTCGACGCATAAGGTGGAAACCCCGGAAACTGTCGCGGACAATATTCGCCGTGCATTGCCCCATTGCCCTGCCGAACGAATCATCGTTGCGCCCGACTGTGGGCTCAAATATCTGCCCCGGGAGGTTGCCTTCGGTAAAATAAAAGCCATGGCTGCTGGTGCTGCCGTGGTCCGCCAGTCCCTAACGTGAGGAGTTAATTATAATAACTTAAGTATCTTTATCTTTAGATATATGAGAGGTCATTGGTGTTACTCAACGAATGTGGGAAGGATGCATAATAGTGACGTCAGACACTCTTCCCAATTTGTGGGTTATGATTTGTTATTGCTCAATCCTAACGTTTTACTGAGACTTTCTATTTTATCCAAAATAACAAGGCTCTAGTTTGATAGGGCCTCCATTAATTTTTTTTCCTTCATAGGCAACTTTATCTCTTCCTCTAGCTTTGCTGATAAATCCATAGCCATGGTGAGAACGAGGTTTCTATGACCCTCTTGGGCTGTGGCATGCGGCGTTTCCTTGCCCAAGTATATCCTTTGAAACCAAGAGTTAGTCTCTTCCCTCATCGGCCCCCATAGTTCACCATTATAAGTATCTCCCGGAGGAAAACTCGTAAGAAAATCAACATTTCTACTTACCTCTATCTTAAAATCATCTGGATTATATGCTGGCCCCTGAGCAACCTCAGTTGCCATTACTAGGTCTCGGTGAGTGTCTTCAATATCAATTACTCCCTTTGTGCCAACTATGCCTATCTCTAACCCGTAAACAGCACCCGGCCATTCTTTGGGTAACGCCCAGCATATATTCATACTCCATATAGCCCCATCTTCCATCGTAAATACGCCAAAGGTAGCATCTTTTGTGCCGAGTGCGGACATAACGCTATCATTTGAACGAGCGAAAATTGAAACTGGTTTTGCAGTATCTCCCATCAACCAAAGACACATGTCTAGACTGTGGGTTCCGGAAACAACCATCGGGGTCAAAAAACGTCGATCCTGGGTTAATCTGACCTCACCCATAGGGGCCATTCTATTCATGAATGCCCTCGTTACAGTTGAGCGAACCTCGCCAATTTGTCCCGTTTGAATTTTTTCCTTTACAACTAAGAACCGCCTCCGAAACCGCTGAGTATATCCGACAACCGCGTCGACATTGTTTGCCTCTATCGCACTTAAAACCTGAGCTGATTCTACGGCATCAGTAGCTAAGGGTTTTTCTATGAATAAATAATGACCCGATTCAGCGGCCAAAATAGTTGGGTCGGCGTGAGCCCAGGTAGAGGTAGCAACTATAACTGCGTCTACTTCGGGTCTTTGAATCAACTCCATATAATCATCTGAGAAAAAATCAGCATTGAGATCAGCTTTTAATTTTTGTCCTAACTCGCGATTTTTATCCGAGAGACCAATCCATCCGATGCCCGGATATTCCTTGGCAAAAGAAGCCCTAATTCTCCCTACTACACCGCAACCTATAACAGCGAGCCCAATCTCTTTATTTTTAGCCATCTATTAACCTATCGTTTGTTCTCATAAGAATATGATAACGTATACCTGCTGGCCAGAATATTCTTCTGAGTTACTGGCAGCATACTAGCCAGTTATTCTATAGCCTACCTTATTATTCTTTGCTAACTCTCCTGAAAACCTTCGGAAATTCACGGAGAATGATAGGCGACATAATTTTCAGCGTGCTTCTATGTATTTCGTAATGTCTTATATCAAAATAGGTTAATTATAATTGTTATTAAATAAATTATAGTAACCATTATATCTCAGGCGGTGATTGGCTGGCTGATCGGATTAATTATAATACAGAGATGTAGTTCAAGGAACGTTATGAGAGCTTCCTGAAAGTATAGGTTTCCATGAAACTAGTAGTTTTCGTAATTTCTAGTGCCCTTGTGATTTATATAGGGTTGGCGTTGTTTTTGTTCATATTTCAGCGCAGCTTATTGTATCAGCCGTCGGTTGGACAAATATCCCCTGCTGAATTTGGGATACCAGAGATGAAACCCGTTAGCCTGGAGACAGAAGACGGCCAAACCTTGTCAGCTTGGTACAAACCACCAAATAATTCTGATAGCTTAACGCTTTTGTTCTTGCATGGTAATGCGGGGCATATAGGCCATCGTGCGACCAAGGTTAAGCCATTTTTAGATCGTGGATATGGGGTTTTACTTCTTTCCTATCGTGGATATGGATCAAATCGAGGGTCTCCAACTGAAAAAAATCTTTATTTAGATGGTCAATCTGGGCTTCAATTTCTAGCAAGCCAACAAATTCCTGTGTCTAAATTGGTGATATATGGAGAATCACTGGGTAGCGGTATTGCAGTTGAGTTGGCCCAAAACCAGGCTATCTCTGCGTTAATTCTTGAAGCCCCTTTCACTTCGATGACCGACACGGCACAGTATCATTTTAAATTCTTTCCAACGAGTTTACTTTTACGCGATAAATATGACTCGATAAGTAAACTAAACAATACGGATACAAGACTTCTTATATTGCATGGTAAAAAAGATCTAACGATACCATTTAAGTTTGGCCGCAAATTGTTTGATTCGGCTTTCGGACAAAAGGATTTTTATGAATTTCCTAATGCTGGACACAATGACCTTTATGACCATGGCGCAGCAGAGAGGATAATTAGGTATCTTAGTACAAATTCGTAAAAAGGAAATACTAACAACCCCTACAACAAGAGGGTTTTTGCGAGGGATGGTAATCTCGACCCCTTTTCTTATTGGATCGAGTGCACTACGAAATTGGTCACACACACGTTTATTGCCGACATTTGGATAGACTGAAGGCTCTTTTGATTGTGAATCTAAACCTCGATAACCATTCTTTTAGAAACGGTACGCAAAACAAAACTTGATCTGGTTCGAGCTAATTTAGGTAACCGACCCAGTAACTTGTGAACACGTTCAAAGTCAGACGTATCCGCGGCAACAACGCGGAGCAAATAATCTGCATCACCCGACATCAAGTAACATTCCATGATATCGTTATATTCCTTAACTGCAGTTTCGAAAGCGATGAGTGACTCTTCACTCTGATCTTCAAGCGTTACTTCAACAAACACGTTGGTTGGTCGTCCGATTGATGCTTGGTTAACTAGCATCGAATACCCATCTATGACCCCACTTTCCTCTAATTGACGTACGCGTCGAAGGCATGCAGAGGGTGATAAATTAATTTGGTCCGCGAGGTCGGCATTAGAGATACGTGCATTTCTTTGCAGTAGATTAAGTATCTTACGATCTATATTATCTAACGACATAATTAGAATATTATTCTAAAATTGATGATATGTCGAAATAATATTCGAAAATTAAAGGTATTATCGCTTTAATTTGAAAGGATATTTTAGTCAAATTTGTACTATTTTAGTAGCTCAAAGATAATAAGGTCCGGGGCTAGAATTATGAAGATTGGAGTACCTAAAGAAATAAAAGTCGAAGAATATAGAGTTGGACTAACACCTGATAGTGTTCGCCAATTTGTTGCGCATGGGCACAAAGTCCTGGTTGAAACTCAGGCGGGCATTGGCCTCAATTGCTCTGATGAAAATTATCATTCAGCTGGTGCCCAAATTGCCGATCATTCTGAGAAAGTTTTTGCTGAATCTGATTTGATTATAAAAGTGAAAGAACCTCAAAAAAGCGAGAGGATGATGCTAAGGGAAAATCAAATACTATATACCTTTTTACATCTTGCGCCGGACCCCATTCAAACTAAAGATCTGATTGCCAGTGGTGCAATCTGCTTGGCTTATGAAACAGTGACCGATAACAACAATCAGTTACCTTTATTAACACCGATGTCACAAGTTGCAGGGCGATTATCAATTCAAGCTGGAGCAAGATGCTTAGAAAAAGAAATGGGTGGTAAAGGGGTATTATTGGGCGGCGTTCCAGGTGTGTTACCGGCAAAGGTTACTGTTATTGGCGGAGGTACTGTTGGGGAAAATGCTATAGTCATGGCTTTGGGTTTGGGCGCAGATGTGACGGTACTAGATAGTAATGTTAATACATTAGCCCGTCTAGAGCAGCGCTATGCGCCTGGGTTAAAAACTGTCTATTCAAGTATTGCGTCGTTGGAGTATCATGTGATCAATTCGGATTTGGTAATTGGGGCGGTGTTAGTCGCTGGTGCCGAGGCGCCTAAACTGGTTTCTATGGATATGGTTAGAGCGATGAAAAAAGGCTCAGTATTAGTTGATGTGGCGATCGACCAGGGCGGATGTTTTGAAACTTCAAAACCTACGACCCACAGTGATCCAACTTATTTAATAAATGGTATTGTACATTATTGTGTAGCAAATATGCCGGGTGCGGTTCCCTGCACGTCGACCTACGCCCTAAACAATGTAACAGTACCGTTTGGAATTTCTATCGCGGATAGAGGTCACAAGGTTGCATTGTTAGAAGATCCACACCTGCGAAACGGTCTCAATATTTATAAGGGCCATATTACCCACCAAGCAGTAGCAGATGCTCTCGGTTCCAACTACGTTGAAGCGACAACCCTTTTGGCGTAAATATTCTCAAGAATAGATCTCTTTAACGTACAATCGATTAATCTGTATTAATTGAAGCACCCAATAGTTTATGTTACTGGAGAATTTTACTTATTAATTCTAATGGATTGGAATTTAACCTGACTAAAATAACAAAAAAATATCACCAACATATGCTACTCAAATTTGGGCAGGAAATTTTCCAATATTACGGCGTTAGTAGGGCTCATGCTCTAAAGTGGGCCGAAGTCTTGATTTGGGCTAATTTGCGTGGCGTTGACTCGCACGGTGTTTTGCGGATCCCGGTGTATGTCGATTATCTCCAAACAGGTATAATTAATGCTCAGCCAGACATGAAGTTAGATCCGTTAACGGGAGCAATAGCCCGGCTAGATGCTGATTTAGGACCAGGGCCCATTGCTCTGACCAGCGCCATGGACGAGGCCATAAATAAGGCCAAAAACTTTAATATTGGTTGGTGCACTGTATGTAATATGACCCATGCCGGTGCTGTTGGCTATTTTGCATTACAGGCTGCAAAGGCTGGTTTGGCTGGGTTAGTGATGACTGCTTCTCAGCCTATGATGGCTTATCCTGGTTCAACAAAAAATGTAGTTTCAACAAACCCAATAGCAATTGCTGTGCCTGGCGACAAGCATTCCCCATTATTATTGGATATGTCAACGTCGACTGTCGGGATGGGTAAAATTCTTCAAGCTCAAGATAGTGGAAAAAAAGTTCCATTTGATTGGGGCTTGAATGAAAAAGGACAGCCTACGAGCGATCCCAATAAAATTGCTGTCTTATCTCCGCTTGGTGGAGCTAAAGGAGCGGGCCTTTCTCTAATGATTGAATGTCTAACTAGTTTGGCTGTAAATAATCCATTGATTGAGCCTGTTTTAAAAACTGGCTCGGCCCTGGAAGGTCGGCCAATTAACGGTGTTGCCATTGCTGTTAATGTTGAAATGTTCGGCGATAAAGAAAGTTATAAAGAGCAAGTTGATGCATTAGCAGCACAAATAAGAAATTTACCGAAAGCAGAAGATGTTGATCAGATTTTTGCACCGGGTGAACGTGGT
>LWDU01040581.1_pt1 | contig 10516 bp, 3 predicted proteins | sample 727161 | NCBI WGS metagenome assembly LWDU01 (sample SAMN04566230, study PRJNA314399) | hydrothermal vent metagenome | isolation source: deep sea hydrothermal plume seawater | place: Mexico: Gulf of California, Guaymas Basin | collected 2004-07-11 | reverse complement strand
TTCGGTCGCTAGCGGAGTACCTGCACAACAGCAAGACCAAGCCACTTGCGCGTGGCCAGAAAAGTTCGCTAGCCGAAGGTGAGGGTGACGCGAAACGAGGCCGGATGCTGTTCGCATCATCGGGCTGTTCGGATTGCCATTCAGCGCAGGGTCCGGACGGACAGATCGTCAGCACGACCACGGCTCCAGCTTTTGCTGCGCGTAGCGGCTTGCCGCTACGACATTTTTGGGATTTCGATTCACAGGTCGATGATCAATATGGCCAAAATAACGGACGCGTCTCAGGAACGGAAAAGTTCGGGCCAGGCGTGAAGGCAACCACCGGCGAAAATGACAAAGACCGAGCATTTAATTTCGACGGCACGAACTTTATTGAGGTCAACCACTTTCCGCGTCCCGATATCATGACGATCGCCGTTTGGATCAAGACCGAACATGGCGGCGAAGTGGTCTCGTGGGGTCGGCCCGGAGGAGGTCTGCGTGGATCAAGAGAACTGCGAGTCAACATTGGGCAAGATGGAAAGAACTCGGTTTGTTACGGCGAGTACAATTCGGATGGTGGATGGCGGCCGGTGATTGTCAGACCGACCAATGTTAATCTGCTCGACAATCAATGGCATCATTTGGCCATTGTCCGAAATGGACCAAACGTGCAGCATTATATCGATGGCAAGCCGGAGGGTAAAAGTGGCAAAGTACAGAAGGGACAGGGCGATTACACCGATCGATTAATCATCGGAGCCCTCGGCTTGCAGGCCAATCCGTCCAATCAATTTCGAGGTTTGATCGACGACGTTTCAATCTGGAAAATGGCGATGTCGGCGGAACAAATCTCACAACTCGCCACAGGCGCCTCACCGCTGAAAATTGCCCGACCTCCGCACACGACGGTCAAGACTTTTCGGCCTTTCAATGGTTGCCTGGCCGATGAGTTGCCAGCCAACGTGCCCGACTATCAACTGGTGGAAGACGAGCGGAACGCGATAAGGGATTTCCTGGCCTCCGTGCAGCCAGACAAACCGATTTACCACGCACCCCGCACGACATTTGACTTGCGCATACGCCAGTTTCGTTGCACGTCTTGCCATGAGTTGAACGGCGAGAATATCCAAGCAGCTCAACAGGTTGACGACGACGGACGAATCGTGCGCATCGAGCGGCCACCTCAACTGACCGGTGTTGGCAACCGTCTTACCATCGATTGGCTACAAGCCGTACTCGTCGAAAAACACCGCAACCGACCATGGCTTCGCATGCGGATGCCACATTTTGGACAGAGCGTTGCCGAATTGCCAATGCTGTTCCCCAAAACGTCTGGTGCAACTTTGGTAGACGATGCGCCTCGCCCCGATTTGAGTCTCGCTGCCGCGGGCATCGCGACCATTGGTGTACAGCAAGGGAAGGTCGCGTGCATTGCCTGCCACAACTATCGAGGAATCAACCGACAGGCGGAGGGAGTCGTCCCTGCTCCCGATCTGGCCGAGGCCGGAACGACCGTACGTGGTGATTGGTTTCGTCGCTGGATGCACAATCCAACTCGCCTCCAACCGGGCACATCGATGCCACAGTTCTTTCTCGATCTAGGTGCTGAGGAGCGTGAAAGAAAAATCGAAGAACTATGGGCAGCTCTGGTCTATCAAGACCAGATGGCACTGCCCGATGGTCTGCTGAACAAACAGACCGACGGAACGAGAATTTTGGTCGGTAAACGCCCGATCTTATTTCGGATGGCGACAAAGACACCCGTCGGACAGGTCAACCGAGCCATTAACGTTGGTCTACCGGGCGGATCAAATTTCACCTTCGACCCGGAAACATGTAGTCTACGATTCGCATGGCAAGGTGCCTTCATCGATGCGGGTCCGGCCTGGAATGGTCGCGGAGGCAATCCAGTGACCGCGAACGGTCATTCCCTCTTTCAATCCAAAGGTGGCTCTCCGCTCCGCTTTGGCAGCAAGGCTACGGCTACCAAGGTCCTCTTTCAGGGATATCGACTGGTCGACAAACACCCGGTCTTTCGTTATCGCATCGATGGGAAACTCGTCGAACATCGGGTCGATGTCGACGACGGACTCGTCTCACAGACATTCGTCATTCACAACCCGGGTCAGACCGTGCAGTTCATCGGCGAATCAGAACTGGATTACGTGTCAGATGTGGGAACATGGGAAGGGCCAATTCTCTCTCTTCCCCGCGGCGACATCATTCGATTTAAAGTCACGTCTCAAACACGCAAATAACGCTCCAATAAAAATGACCATGACAGCTGATTCTAGAATCTCGAATTCATCGGGTAACCAAATCATGCCAGCCATCCAACGAATCGTCTTGCTACTAACGTGTGTGGTCGGAGTGTCGACCGCCAAGCTGGCCACGGGTCAATCGTATGCCGTCGAGACAATTAAGGTCCCGGCTGATATCCGTCTAGAAGTCGGTGGGATGGCCTTCTGGCCCGACGGCACGCTGGTCCTTTGCACTCGGCGTGGTGAAGTCTGGAAATACAAGGACGGTCAGTTTCGCCAATTCGCGTTTGGCCTTCACGAACCATTGGGACTTTACGCCGGAAAAGTCGGTGAGATTTGGGTCATGCAACGAGGCGAGTTGACACGGGTGACCGACGAAGACGGCGACGGCGAGGCGGACAATTTCGAGGCAATAAATCAACAATGGGGCTACACCGGTAACTACCATCAATACGCATTTGGGCTGGTCCGCGACAGTGAGGGGAGTTTTTACGGCACTCTGGGGCTCGGTTTCTATCAGGGAGGCGATCGATTCAAGGGCACATGGCTCGGAACGCAGGACGACATCAAGTATCGAGGTTGGGTATTGAAGTTCACACCCGACGGAAAACGAGTGCCATTCGCAGCTGGACTTCGCGCCCCCAACGGCATTGCACTGTCACCTAAGGGTGAGATCTTCACCACCGACAACCAAGGAAGTTACATCGCGTGCGGCTGGTTGATGCATGTGCGCCAAGGCGACTTCATCGGCCATCCCAGCGGTCTGATTGACGATCCACGCTATCCCGAATCGTGGAAGATGACTCGGGAACAGTTGCTGAAAATTCGCAAACGACCAGCCGTGTTCTTGCCGCACGGAACGATGGGCAACTCGACTTCTCAGCCACTGTGGGATACGACGGACGGGTTGTTCGGGCCGTTCGCCGGTCAGACTTTTGTCGGCGACGTTCAGAATGGCAAGTTGACCCGTATTTGTCTGGAAAAAATCAACGGCGAATACCAGGGAGCGGCAATCCCGTTCATCTACGACAAATTAGGCGGCGGAGTAAATCGCCTTGTCTTCGACAAGAAGGGGACACTGTGGGTTGGACTCACAGGACGAGGTTGGGCAGCAGGTGAGGGTTTGAAGAAGCTCACTTACAACGGGAACATACCCCATGCCATCCACTCGATGAATCTCACAAAAACGGGATTCCGGCTGAATTTTACGNNNNCCCAAATTAGAAACTGAGAAAATCTACGAGTTGCACATTGGAAACCTTCCATCGACCGATGGCGAAAAGCTCCAACAGTCAATGGCCTTCTATACATTGAATAGTCGCTTGTAGTTGCCAAACCTCAAGATCCACCGGCACAAGGCCGGTGGCGTAAAGCCTGCAAAGATGTGGCACCCGCTCACCGACGCGGGACCATCCTCCTCGACAACCACGACTTCAACTCCGACGTTACTGAGTAAGTCGAGTTCTCTCAGCAGGAAACGAGGAATCGGCACCGCAATGGCCCTAATGCCAAGTGACGGTCGACGAACTCAGACGGATGGATGGTGCGTCCGGCTGACTGCACCTGTTTCAGCGCAACGACTTGCGTTCCCACCGAGTAAATAAGATTGGAGTCATTTTTCAGTGGGTTTGCCAACTTGATTGACCTTTGTCAGCGATGTCCTGATCGGCCGCATACCAAACCGACACACGACGGACCCGTGAAGTTCGGCCGCGTTGCGACTTTGTGCGAGCATCCATTCAAACGACGAGACCGCCTACATCAAGATCTTCTCGAGTACACTGCCGTGAACATCGGTCAGTCGCACATCGCGACCGCTGTAGCGGTACGTAAGTCGTTCGTGATCAACTCCAAGTTGATGGAGTACGGTGGCCCACAAGTCATAGACACCGCACTTGTCTTCGACGACGTGATAGCCAAATTCGTCGGTGGCACCGAGAATCGTGCCACCCTTGACACCTCCGCCAGCAAGCCAAACACTAAAACCGAACGGATTATGATCGCGACCGTTATTGCCTTGCGAAAATGGAGTGCGACCGAATTCCCCCGCCCAAACGATGATCGTCTCATCAAGCAACCCTCGCATGCGAAGATCTTGAACCAGGGCAGCAATGGGCTGGTCGATCTGTTCAGCCATCGCACCATGTCCTTTGGCAAGATCACCATGCTGATCCCATGGATTGGCGGCACCGCCAGCGCCGATTCCCTCGGTCAAGCAGCTCAGTTCGATGAAACGAACGCCCCTTTCGACGAGTCGCCGAGCTAGCAAGCACTGCCGCGCGTAAGCGGCTTTCTTCGCGTTTGGGCTATCGAGCCCGTACAACGAACGGGTCGCTTTACTCTCGCCAGAGATATCGCACAGATCGGGAACAGCGGCCTGCATTCGATACGCCGTTTCGTAATTGCGAATAGCGGCTTCGATCTTCCCGTCTTCCGCAGTGGATTCTAAAAACCTCTGGTCGTTGGCGCGGATAAAATCCAATCGCTGCCGCTGAATCATGGCCGGGTCCGCTGGCTTGATGTTACGTACGGCATCGGCCGCGTCCGCTTTCAGAACCGACCCTTGATGTTGAGCTGGCAGAAAACCGTTGCTGAACAAGGCAACACCGCCATGAGGTGGAACCGCCCCGCCACTCTGCAAGACAACGTAACCCGGTAAATCCTGCGTTTCCGAACCTAGCCCGTAGGTTGTCCATGCGCCGGCACTTGGAAATCCCATGAATGGAACACCACTGTGCATCAGGAAATTACCCTGCGCGTGTTCGTTGACCGGCGTGGTCATCGAACGGATAACGGCCAGTTCATCACCCTGTTTGGCGAGGAACGGAAACATACTGCTGATCGGCAACCCGCTTTTGCCAGCTGGTGCGAATTTGAACGGGCTGGCCATGATGTTGCCATTGTTGTTGAATTGCGTCCGCTCGACCTTGACCGGCATCGGCTTGCCATTGTCTTTCTCGAGACGCGGCTTGGGGTCAAACGAGTCGACCTGTGACACGCCGCCCGACATGAAGCAAAATATGACATGCTTTGCTTTCGCTGGGTGGTGCGTCTGCTTAAGAGCTGCTCCCTCAGGCAAACCGGTCGGCCCGGCGTACCCCATGTCGGACATCAGACCTGCCAATGCTATGCTTCCGAAGCCAGTCGAACATCGAGCCAACATACGTCGTCGGGAGATCGGTGAAAAATTCATGGTTCAATCCACAGTTACTTTAGATAACAGTTACTTTAGATAAATGAACTCTTTGAAGTTGAATAATGCGCGGGCCAAGTCGGTCCACAAGACCTGAGTACTGGTCGAATTGGGGATTGGCCCAAGCGCCGCAAGCTGCTTGGTTAGATCCGCTATCATCTGTTCGGCCACGTCGATTCTACTTCGTTCGCGGTCCGACAAAGCGGCCAACACGCTAGCCTGCGAAATGAAATTTCCCATACCGCTAGCCGACGCGGCAACTTCCTCAGCGGTTAACGCCCGATCGTACAACTGGGCTCGCAAGATGCGGCCGGTTAACACGCGGTTACCGCTGACCGGCAGATGGCGGACACCGAACGATACGATCGTTTGGCCAACGGAGTACTTTTGCGGTCCGTTACTCTTATACGATTTTCCATACGGTTCTCCGTTGCGATAACCAATGATGCGGCCGTCAGCGAGATAGGTGATAACGACATGCACGGGTTCGGTAACGGCTGTTGACTCGACCGGACCGGAAAAAGACTGCGAACGTCGATGGTTGTCGCTGCCTGCCAGCCATTGACGTGGCGTCAGTTCGCCAAACACGATCGAATCGAACACGATGCCGTTGGGAGTCTGTACCGTCATGGCACCGCCGCCTCGCTGATCGAGATTGGTCAGTTGAACCCAGGCTTCAAGTGTCTTCGTGGTCAGCGGTTGGGCCAATGGCGCGGTCACGACATGCGACTGACCACCGACGATCAATGCGCCCGAATCAAGACGCGCGCCGCCGATCGCCACACCGTGGGCCACACCGACACTATCTTTTAGATCGTCATCAAATTCCCACCGCGCGATGGGTCTTAAATCAACACGTTGGTCGGGCGATTCCGGCAAGGCTGCCAGCAGTCGCTCGCGAACAGGCTGCACTATTTCTTCGATCGTATTTTGGTGAGTGGCAATTTCGGACTTCAAAATGTCCCGTCGTCGAATCAACACCAGCGACGTGCCACGGCGCTGGGCAAGGTACCTGAGCACGGCCTTCCGCTCTTCCGCACCGACCGGCCGGCCAAATGCCTCTGCGAACATCAATTCGATACGCTGCTGATCATTCGTCAATTTCTTGTCGGCCAGAATCCTGCTGGCCCACGAGTCTGCCAGGCCGTTAACGAAGTTGTCGTTCAACATCGTCAATGACTGTGCCGGAACATTGGTCACGTCGCGACGTCCAGTCGTCGTGAACGGTTCCGGAAAGTCGAACACACGCAGAAATGGGTCGAGCGAGTTGCGGCGCACCTGAACGTAAACGCTCCGTCGTGGTTCGCGGCCGCCAACGGATTTTCCATACATCCGCATATCAAGTCGCCCCGCGACGAAGAGCAATGAATCTCGAATTGCCTCCGCTTCCATCCGTCGAACGTTGGCGTGCGACAACAGACGATTCTCCGGATCGATCCGTCTCGACTCGGCTGTGGCCATCGATTCCTGGCGCCACGTCTTCGATGTCACTAGGAATCTGGTCATCTCCTTGATAGACCAGTCTCGCTCAACCATCCTCGTGGCGAGGTAATCGAGTAGCTGTGGGTGTGATGGCTTGTCACCGAGTCGCCCGAAGTTGTCGGGGGTCGCGACGATTCCGCGGCCGAACAAGTGATGCCAGAGTCGATTGACAATGACTCGTGACGTCAGTGGGTTGTCTTCTCGGATCAGGTCGCGAGCGAGTTCTAACCGACCACTTTGATCGGTACTGTACGGTGTCGGATCGATCGCTTCCAAAAACCGTCTTGGCACCGGGTCACTCGGCGTTTTGTGGTTGCCACGCAGCAGCAACGGTTGGTCAAACCCGCCGGCTTCACCGAGTCCAACAATACGTGTTGGCTCGGGAATCTCCGCTTCCAATTGGCGATACTGATTTAGCAACTGCTTCACGGCAGGAACGGATTGCACCTTATTGGGAAGCAGTCCATGTTGCAGAATTCCGTCGAGAAACAGGGCTTGCCCATCCGTCATCTCGCCGTCGCGCCAGGCGATGACGCAATGTTGAAGCGTCTTTAAATAAATTTGGCCCAAGTCATCCAGTGACACTGGAACGTCATTCGCCGCGAGTGCGAATAGCGACGACAACGACTCGGGCGCATTGGTCGGCCCCGGTTCGCCGCTAGGCACCAGGACAGCTTCGCGAACGCCGAACCACGAACGTGCGTTGCCCCTAGCCAACAACGGCGCGTCGGCCGCTGTGGTCAATTCGATGTGAATGTCATCACCGTTCCAGTACTTCAGCGAAAAGCGATGCCATTTCCAAAGGCCGTCATTCAAGCTAGTGACAGGGTAAACGGTGCCATTGCGAGGATAGTCTTGCACTGCGTACCGCAGCATCGCCCCGCCGCCACCGGTCGTGCGAACCCACAGGTCATATTCACCGTCCAACGGGATTTTTGGTGATGAGAGTATACCGCGGTGTTTGGTCGACAACCGATGTGTGTAGACACCGGCCGGGTGGATACTCTGCACGATCTGATCGCCATCGGCCAGAATTGCAAACTCACCGGCGGAAGACGGGCGATCGGCAAGGCCGTTACCGTCGCGGAACCAGGTCTTGTAATCGTCGCCCAAATCTAGCTTCCAGCGACGGACATACTCTCGTTTTTGCTGATGATCGGCGATGGCGCTCGAATCACCTTTCCACTTTGCTGAAATACTCTGCCACACGCGATCAAAATCGTCAGGTTTTTTTACCTCACTGCGAGCCCGCCACCAGACGTGCAGTGGGTCATTCTGCTGCTTCGCTCCATCAATTGCCTTGTTCCAATCGTCACCAAGCATGGGCAGATGCTCGCGAAGGGTGGCGATATCGTTCAACCAACTATGAGCCAGTGCTTGCTGCACTTCGTGTTTGAGTTCTATCAAACGAGCTTGATGCAATTGTTGTCGTTCGGCCGTGTTGACGTCTAACATGCTCGGCCGAGTCGAACCCAGAATGCCAAATAGCGCATAGTAGTCGGCATGGCTAATAGCATCGAATTTATGGTTGTGGCAACGGGCGCAGGAAACCGTCAGGCCAAGAAATGCTTTCGAATAGGCGTTTATTTGATCGTCGGTAAACCGCACCTTCTCGTCCAACGCATCGGTCGGTGCGAAGCCATGAAACACCATCCGCCAATGAGCCGTGCCAATGGCCGACTCGTTAATCCCCATCGCATCGTTAACGCGTGGTTTGGTGAGAAGATCACCAGCGATATGTTCTCGAACCAGCTGATCGTAGGGAACATCAGCGTTGAGACCTCGAATCAAGTAGTCACGATATCTATAGGCGTTGGGGATTGACGGATCTCCTTCGCTACCATGACTCTCGGCGTAGCGAATCCAGTCCATCCAATGTCGCGCCCACCTCTCGCCGAATTGCTTCGACTCAAGCAGTCGGTCGACCAAATTCTCAAATGCGGCAGGCGACGTATCCGCTTTGAACGCCGCAACTTGTGCGGTCGTTGGGGGCAAACCGATGAGTGCGAATGAAAGCCGGCGAATTAGCGTTTCGCGGTCTGCGGTTGTTGCCGGAGAGAGTTCCATTGTTTCAAGCTGCTGTAAAATGAACCTGTCGACCGGGTGATCTGACCAGTCAACCTCGTTGGGTGTCGGTACGGGCGGGCTGGCAATCGGCTGGAAGCACCACCATTGTTTTCGCCGCAACAAGGTTACATCCCACGAGCGTTCCTGAGCCAGCTGATCTTTCGTCGGCGGAGTGTCGCGGGGGTCCGGAGCTCCCATTCTGATCCAGCGAGCGATATCGCTGATTGCCTTTGGCGCTAGTTTCGCACTATCCGAGGGCATCTCCACGTCCTCGATTTCGTGACGAATAACTTTCAACAGCTGACTGTCATTTGGGGATTCCAGATTGATCACTCGGCGAATTCCATCGCGATAGTCCAACGCCAATTCTGCTTCCGTTTTATCGACGCTGTTGTGACACGAATAACAGTTTTCGATTAGGATTGGCCGCACATGCGTCTCAAAGAACTCCAATTGACGAGCGTCGACTTCGGCCGCCGCGATGTCTTGTAAACAACACGTCAGAGCTAGTAGAGCCAAGCTCATCTGCAAAACTGAATGATGAAGTGTCACGGCAAAAAAGCCTCGTGTGGTGCGGTTAAAATCACTGGGTTATTGTACTTGACTGAAGTTAGCTGGAAGGCGGTTCATGTTTGGGCCTTCTAGTTGTCCGCCGAAACTAGAGCATCTTCAGACCGTCCATAGTACCCGTACACGAGGCGAACGTATCCATCTCCAAGCCAAGGCGTTGGAGCATCGACACGTACAGCTTCGGAAGGGCGTAATTGTTCTGTTGATCGAACGCCAAGTGCTGGCCATGATCGAATCCGCCGCCGGCTAAAATGATTGGCATGTTCTTAGTGTCATGACTGCTGGCATTTCCCAGGTTGGAACCGAAGAGGACCATCGTGTTGTCCAACAACGATGAACCGTCTTCGTCGGATCCCGACAGTTTCTTGAGGAATCCAGCAAAGGCCTTCATAATTTCAATTTCTACAATCGTCAGTTGGGCGATCTTCGCAGGATCCTTCCCATGATGGGAGAGCATGTGGTAATCCGTGTCCACCCCGGGAATGTACGGCACAGCATTCATTCCTGTGTCGTAAAACGTAATGAACCGAGTTGAATCCGTCTCGATCGCTAAATGCATCATGTCATACATCAGGGTGATTCGTTGAAGCATCCGCGTACGATCCAGCTGATCTCGCGGCGGCTCGACATCGACTTTTGGCTTGGGACGTCTTTCCCACGCTTGTGCCTTGACTAACCGTTTCTCTGCCTCTCGCACGGCGCTAAAGTACTGGTCTATCTTGTCGCGGTCGCGTCCACCCAGGCGCCTCTCCATTCGTCTGGCTTGTTCTTTTACCACGTCCAAGACACTCTGTCCGTCGCGCAACCGCTGGATCTGCCTCGCCTTCTCGTTCGGCTTACCGTCCAAGAACAGCCTTTGGAACACCCTGGACGGATGACTCTCGGCCGGAACCTCGACGCCGGATCGCGACCAGGATAGACCGGGGCTGGAAATAGTTAACGAGAGCGAACTGAATCGAGT
>LWDU01000722.1_pt1 | contig 10517 bp, 9 predicted proteins | sample 727161 | NCBI WGS metagenome assembly LWDU01 (sample SAMN04566230, study PRJNA314399) | hydrothermal vent metagenome | isolation source: deep sea hydrothermal plume seawater | place: Mexico: Gulf of California, Guaymas Basin | collected 2004-07-11 | reverse complement strand
TGGGATCGGTTCGTTGCCGTAGTCGGGCGTCGACCAGTACAGTCGAAAAAAGGCGTCCCCTTTTTCCGGCGACGTGAAGGTCGCCTTGAGCGTGTTGCTGCGGGAGTTAAGCCGGATGCGCTTGGTCGGATCGGTCATCCCTCCCGTACCTGACACCTCCATCACCGGGTTGCCGTTGAGTTCCAGCTTGAGGCTGCCGTTAAGTTCGGCCTGAAAAATAAACCGGTCGCGCAGGTCGAGATGGATCACCCCTTCCCACTCGGCCGTGAACGGCCCGGGCGCAATGAATGGACTCGGTTCCTCGCCGGCCGAGACGTACAACATGAAATGCGGCCGCACGGTGTGATCCGCCGCGCCGCCGGCTGCCAACTTGAAGGTGACGGCCAACCCGTCCTCCAATGCCGGAGTGTCCTCAGCGCTTGGCCAAGCGCTTGGCCAAACGAGCGCCGCGATAAGTATTGGCAGAAACCGAAAGCTCATTCAGCGTCGTTCTTCAGGTGAGGCCGTCCCTGCTCTTCCAGTAATTCTCTAAATTCGAGTTCAATTTCTTCGTCGCCGTATTTTTCCATCTCCTTAAGTTCCTCTGTCAATTTTTTGCGCTCTTTATCAATAAGCTTCAACTGCATTTTCATAGCTTGCTTGTCGTGCTCAAGTCGTTCTTGAAGCAGACTTCGGATCTGGATAATGAGTTTTTTTCGCTCCTCACTATTTTTCGTATCTTCATGGTAATGATGAAGCAAAACGTCCATACGCAGGTCGATGCTAAGACCAGATAAATAGAGCTCGGCGGCTTCCAGACCATCATTCTCTTTGAGTTCAAAATAATCCGAGAGCTTATTTCGGAAGTCAAACATTACTTCACCGTGTTGCTCGTCACCCTCATTTTTTTTCACCTGCTCTAGAGCTTTGACTGCGAGTGGCAGCTTTTTTTTAAGGAAACTTAATGTTTCTTGTTGGCTCGGGAACCGAATCTGGTCCTCGTTGTCTGCTTCAGCACCAAGAACCTTACTACATAGCGCAATTAAGCAGATGCATGTGATTAAATAGAATCGCAAGGGTTTACAGTTTTTCATTGTTTATATTTTATGGTTCGTATTTTTTGTAGCCGTTCTCGATTGCTCCTTAAAAAGACCAAGCCATTTCCGTTCTTTTGAAATGAAACCGATGGATCTAGCAAGCGTTTAGATAAGGTAATTCGATCGACATACGGAAAATTGTTAACATCCTCCTGATTTGAAGATGGTTGACTATTGGTTATTTCTTGAGTTGGTTTGTTTGTATGAATGAAGAGAAAGTATGCTGCAGCTAATACCGTGAAAGCAGCAGCAACGGTGGAGGCAAATGATAAAGAAGCCCATCGGGGCTTTGACTGCTCAGTAAAAATAATTGGTTGCTCTACCTGAACAACCTCGCTTAGGACTTCCTCCAGAAGCCTCTTTTGACGAGTCGGAACTCCACAGGCAATGTTTTTTTTGCTGGTTTTGAACTCTGTGTTAATTGCCTCGAGGTCGTTAAGATAGGATCGGGCTTCAGAATCCCATTCTAGGCACTCTCTTACTCGCTGCATTGTGATGTAGTCAGCTTCGCCGCTCCAATACAGCAAAATGTCTTTTTGAATTTCTTTCATTTTTCGATTGTATTGAATTGTGCCCTCAAGCGCTTCTTAGCTTTGTGCATGCAAGCAAGTACCGTCCCTAATGGAGCATCCACAACTTGGGCAATTTCCTTGAAACTCAGTTCTTCTTCAAGACGAAGTAACACTACGGCTCGTTCTGAGTGCGGTAAGGTAGCAATCGCGTCATGTAATTCCTCTACTAGTTCACGCTGGATTAGAGATTCCCGCGGTCCTGAAGATGGGACAACCACATGGTCTTCCAACGTTTCAGGCATTTCTACGATTCTTTTTCTTCGCCGGATGATTTCGATCCCAGTGTTGTGCCCAATCCGAAACAACCAACTCTTAAAGTGTCTTTCCTCTCGGTAGGTAGGTAGCGCTTCGAGTGCTTTTCGAAACGTATCCTGTAGTGCGTCTTCACAGTCCTGTTGATGCTTGAGCATATGCCAGAGGTATCCATAGAGCCCCTCCTCATAATTGCGTAACAAATCACGAACAGCTGCTATATCTCCTTGCGAAAGATAGCGTTGTATCAGGATATCAGCTTTCACGCGTGGTATTGTTCATTTAGTCATCATGCACTAACAGGATGGAATGCCTTTTTATCAAGCAAATAAGGAAACTATCATTACTGAAAACCAATCGAATGCTCCCGGGTCAAGCTCGCGTGAGTTTAATGCCAGTTGGTTCACTTTTGGAATATACTTCTAAAATATAGCATTAAGTTTTATTGGAGAGAAATCACGACTGTTTTGTTGATACTTGTTGTACTTTTACCTCCAGTAACAGGATAAGTTACTGCCTGCCCATCTATCAAACCGGTGATATAGTATTCAAAGTCGTAGCCCGGATTGGCCAATGACGCCTTCATAACATGACTGCTGCTATTCACTGGCGTAAGAGCGAGGGCAGAGAATGGTCCTGATGATCCCATTTTTCTGTAATGCATTTCCGGGTTGGTCACCCCCCCTTCGCCCAAGAATATCACCTTCTGTTCAAAATTCTCGTCACCGTGTATCTGAGATAATTCCGGCATGGCCCTAACCACATTCTCACCCTTGTAAGTAGTGTCAACCGGTTCTGTAATTCCTAATTCCCCCCTGATGGTGTCCGTCAATGTAGACTGATGCAACTGAGCAATAACACCCAATTCAGAGGCATTTCTTACGCGTTGTATCTCATGCGTCATCAGATTGCTCCAGCTTTCCAGAATAAGCTTCTTCTTAGCTATATCCGCAAAATCGCTTTCGACATATAGTTGTCTGTAAATGGCCATCTTGCAGAGTTCAATCTGACCTTGAAAGAAGTGATACCAATACATGTAGCGATCCCTGTTTCCAATCCCTACGATGTGGTCCTTATAGGAACAGAACTGCGTATAGACATGAATGGCATCCAAGAACCTTGGATCTGTCGTGCTCTTCGGATCATCGTCTTCCAACTCATTGAGGGCACTCGGAAGAAATCGGGAAGACCTGGGTATGGAACCTTTGATACCCTCACCAGTAAACTTTGGTTCTCCTAATCTGTCGGCCATAGCCAGGAGCGCGCCAATCTCATCAGATTTCTCAGGCCCAAAGTTGGCCTTAGCCCAATCCTGATAGTGTTTGATAATCCAGCTAACAAAGGCAGGAGGCTGATTGACTATTGAAGTTTCCCAAATATCGAATAGAGGAAACCTGTTGACTGCTTTGTTGAGGGTTAGCAACTCCCCCGCCACTGGAGCTCGATTATCCCATGACAATTTAGCATGTGCAGCAGATGCTTGTGAAATGGACTTGATGCGCCAATGTTTAGCAATATTGGCTTGCACGCCTCCATTACGTATCCCATGGGCAACTTCGTTGTATACGCCCAAGGATCGCAGTTGAGGCTGTATCAACCCCCAGTCTTCCTCATACCAACAAGAAGTCCACCCTTCACGCCCCGTCGGCAGTACAGCCCACATGCCCTGCGCATTATCCCACAAAGTGCCAAAGGGAACTCCGAGGGGGAGATCGTCGTGAAACTCCAATTCATTCCCATCCCCACCGGAACTTCCAACCTTCCATCCAAAAGTGGCCAGCTTGAATGGCGTATTCATTTCCGTCATGACCTGATGGGCATACTTGTAGTCGTCAGCGACCGCTTCGATTTGGTCACTTGAGGGAACATGACCTCCATACGACCACATTTCGTATGTCCATACCCAAAAATAATCCAATGGATGGGTTCTCATGATCCTGGTAAAAATTCCTTCATAAAGGGATTTAGCAAAGGCTTCGTTGTCAGCACCCCTGGAAGCAGGAACGGTGAATCCGTACACATCCCGCATTCTATTTAGCACATACGGAGGACAGGTGCGTATCCAGTCCTCGGTGATTATGTGCGCAGGATCTCCTTCATCATTGATCTGAGAGTTGCCGGGTTCGAAAGCCAATGGTGACTCGGTGCCAAGAGCGGTCTTGATTCCCAGTCTTTTTGCATGCGTAAAGGCATCATGCAGCAGGAATCCAACGTTGTTTAGCACAGCGGCCTTCTCTGCAGGAGTGGTGGGTTTCTTCAATCCGATCGCGTCTGATGCCATCTCATCATATGCAAAAAGCTTATTGGCGCCATCGCTGAAACCAGACGTCTTAACGGGCGTTCCGCTCCAGCTGTTCTCAGCAGTCCGAAAGGTGCTTGCCCAATATGTGGTGTATGCTCCTCCCTCCTTGATGGTGCCGTCACCATTAACGTCATTCTTGTGCCCGATCCAAACATGCGGTTCGGGCCCCTCAATTGATGAAGGTTCTCCACGCTCGGGATAATGATGCAGACCAAAAAAGTTTAATCCCATTTTCGCCTGTTGTGTTATAAAGGACTTGTAGTCGGCTTTGCTCCAAAAATCGGGACCAGCCAGAAAATTTTGAAAAGGGAGATTTCCCCTTAACTCAAACCACGGTTGTGATTTCTCATCATAGTCACTGATATCCAGAGGGTATGCCAGTTTCTGGTCGGGAATGACATCTCCTGCCAAATTGAAGTAGCATCCGATCAGTTCCGCAAATCGATAGGCGGCAGTCAACGTGGTCACGGTATCGGCACCGGTAATGACTAGGACATGTCTACCATTCTTGCTGATAGACTTGAGGATATAACCCTTTCGATTGTCGGAATCCGGCGCATCCACATTCCCGTATTCGGATTTCAGCTCTGTGATAATGAATTTGTTGTCAGCGGCGACGACAATGACATCACCTCCTGGCAAGTCAGCATATCTGTTTGCTGATATCACTTCAGGAGCTATGCCAGTTCGGAGAAAAATGTAACGCCTTACTTCTTTTGCAGCTTGCATTTCGACTGTCGATGCATCACTGGAATGCGCAATTTTTAAAGCTTTAAGCGGCACTGCAAATAACAGAATGCAACCACTCAAAAAAATTTCTAGTAACCGATGCAGAGACCTCCTTTTTGATGAATTCAAACTATTCATTCTACTATCACTAACGGACAAGATCTGGTTTTATTGTTATCCTTTTAAGTTTTTTATCAACTTCTTGAACTTAACGATAAAAGGTTTAGGAGCATGTATGCGGGGAATCCAGCCTTATAGGGTGAAATGGCCATTTGGCGGTTTAAAAATGAAAAGGGCAGCACCACAGAATTGCCCCCTACCCTAGACGGCCCTGAAAAACCCAATCACCAGGCCATCGCCACGATCAAAGAATCACAAAGTATGATGTGAACCATCTACAATTGAATCTGGGCCCGCTCATATCTCCGGTGAAACTCTATTAACCGGAGGCAAAATCGGAAAAAAGAAAGGGAGTTCATCCATTTCTTCAAATTCCAGGCACTGGCTGCTAGCAGGAGATTGATTTGATCTCCTATGGTCCCTTTGAGATAGCATCTCATCAATCTGAATTCCTGTTTAAGATGTCCGAGAACAGCTTCCACCGAAGATCTTCGTCGGAAGCGATGTCTCATTTTTTCCTTTTCCCGTTTGGAGGCGTTTTTGTCTGCGGGCTTCGGTGTCAGTATCCTCGTTCCATCGATTTCTTGATTCCCTTTGTATCCCCGATCTGCGATGGCAATATCTGGGCGATCTCCCATGATAGCCTAGGCGAGGCCGAGATTGCCGAGGATTTGCAACACGGCCTTGCTTTTGTTGAGGGTGTAAAAGTGCAGTCCGGGCGCTCCGCGATCGAGCAGTTCGCGGCACTGCGCCGTGGCGTACTCGATGCCGTACTCGCGAACCGCCTCCGCGTCGTCGCCCAGTTCGTCCAGCCTCGCCGTGAATGCCTCGGGGAGCTTGGCCCCGCACATGGCGCTGAATTTTTTGATCTGCCCGGCATTGGCCACCGGGATGATCCCGGGGAAGAGCGGCGCGGCGACGCCCTGCTCTTTCAGGAAATCGGCGAGCCGAAAGTAGTCGGCGTTGTCGAAGAACATCTGCGTGATGACGAAGTCGGCGCCGCAGTTGATTTTGCCAACGAGATGCCGCCAATCGATTTCGAAGCCCTCGGCGCAATCGATGTGGCCCTCCGGGAAACCGGCGGCACCGATACCGAAGCCACCACGCTCGCGGAGGAACGCAATCAACTCGGAGGCGTACTCGAAGCCGCCTTCGGTCTGTGCCCAATTTTCGCCGGGAGGCGGGTCACCACGCAGGGCGAGGATGTTTTGGATGCCGCGATTTGCCGCCTCGTCGAGGATGCCGCCGATCTCTGCCCGCGTGTGTTTGATGCAGGTGAGATGCGCCATCGTGGTGAGGCCAAAGTCGTTTTGGATACGCTCGACGATCTCGAATGTTTTCTCGCGGGTGCTGCCGCCCGCGCCGTAAGTGACGGAGGCGTAGTCCGGCTTGGCCATCATCAACGCCGGGAGAGTCTTGCCAAAAAAAGTCGCTTCGCCCTGGGGAGTCTTGAACGGAAAAAACTCGAACGAGATCGTGGGCTGGCCGGTGGCCTGTTTGTCGGCGTGGATGTCACGGATGTACCGCATGCGCGACAGCCTAGAGAAAACCGCCGCGCCGTGAAAGATGTAACTCCGGTTTGCGGGGCGCTTGGCTTACACATCGCACACTTCGGCGGCGTGCCGGAGGGCGGCGGCTTTGTCGTCCCAGTTGGGGATGAACTCCTGCGCTACGAAGTCGTCGAAGCCTGTGGCGAGAATGGCGCGCATTACCGCGGGGTAGTTAACTTCCTGCGTGTCGTCGAGTTCGCCGCGGCCGGGGTTGCCGGCGGTGTGGTAGTGGCCGATGTATTCCTTGTATTTGCCGATGTTGCGGATGATGTCGCCGTGCATGATTTGCACGTGATAAATGTCGAACAACAGCTTGAGGTTCGGCGAGCCAACTTGCTTGATGGCCTCGATGCAAAGCTCGATATCGTCGCCCTGATAGCCGGGGTGACCCTTCATCGGGTGGCTGTCGTCCACGGAGTTGAGGTGCTCGAGGCAGATCGTGATGCCGTTTTTCTCGGCGTGACCGATGACCTGTTTCCACGCCTTGACGCAGTTGCCAATAGCCTGCTCGCGATCGATGCCGGGAGTCTCCATGCCGACAAATGTGATCACGCGCTTGGCTCCGAACTGCTTGGCGACGGCGATGCCATCAATCAATTTCTCGATGCACATCGCGTGATTGGCCGGGTCGTTCGGCCCCTTGCCAAAGCCGTGGCTGCCGACGAGCGAGATTTCCAGTCCGGCCTTGCGGGCGGCCGGATAAAACTTGCGACTGACAATATCAACGCAGGTGGCGATGAGCTCGTCGGTCGGCATCGGGTTGAAGGTCCAACCCATGATCGACTGGCGGATGCGTTTGTTTTTGATTTTGTAATCCCGGGTTGCCGAGGCGCGGGGCAACTGTGCCTGCGCAGGAACGGCGGCGGTCGCGAGGGCCGCACCGGCGGCGGCCTTGATGATGCCTCGGCGGGAAATGTGATGGGTGCTCATTGGTAAACTTGGTTTGCTGCGGCGGATTCAACCGCACTTGGCGGCACATGGCAAGCGCTTGGCCAAGCGCGAAAAAGCCCGGACATTCCGCCCGGGCTTAATCTCATTGGTTTGGTTGGTGTGGGTAAAATCAATGCTCGGGGAAACCCGCCATCCACCTTGGCCACGCCGGTTTGTAGCCGCCATAATCACGCTGCCAATTTTTGTGCCACTGCAGTTTCCATAGTTTCTTGATCGGCACATGCCTTGCCGAGTGGTCCATGAATACCCCCTGAATACCGCCGTTATGCCGATCCATGGCGAAATGTTTCATCTCCTCCCCGTAGCCGCTCCACTCACCGTTGTATTGTGGCGGAGCCATTCTGCTTTTCATCGGGCCACCGCCGCGCCACATCATGTCCATGAACATCGGGATTTGGTTCAGGTCATGGCCGGACGGATTGATCGTGCGCCAATGCCAATCTTTACTTCGGCCCTGAATATCTCGCGGTGCGTTGTAGAGCCAGTTGTTGTTTCCATAACTCGCCCGCGTGGGGATGGATTGGCCTGAGATGCCGCCGTGCTTAAAGGAAGCATTCCAGCTGCCTACTGCATCCCAAGAATCCCGTTTGTACTTGTCAACCGGTTTTAATGTGTAGTTTGGGCTTCTGTTGCTGCGGGCCAGCTTGGCGGAGGGGCAAAGCAGAATATCCTGTTTGCGCCAGAATTTTTCCAGCGAAGCCACCCACTCGCCACGCCACCAGCCGCTCATGTTCTTCACGTCGATCCCTTTGCTGAAGTAGCCTTCATAGCCCCCACTGCTTGAGGTTGCTCAGGCAAACGGTCTGGATGCCCTTGGCCTTGGCCTTGGCCAGCGCCGGCAACAGCATCCCCGCCAGAATGGCGATGATGGCGATCACCACCAGCAATTCAATCAGCGTGAATGCTTTGACTGCGCGGAATACGTGTCGTGTCTTTTTCATAAATCGTATGGCTGGAAAAGCTGGCCAAAAATCACGAGACGGGCAAGCCTTTTTTGATGGTTTTAATTTGTTTTTTTTGCCTCTATTCGACACGTTTTTGCTGTCATGGCAGTCAAGCGTATCAGCATCAACTGGGTGGCCAAGCTCAACGACTCCAAGGACTTGCCCAAGTACGGCGACAGCGGCGACGGCAAGTTTTCCAAGAAATTCGGGCAAGGCCGGTTCGTCATCCCGGCGCCGCTCGAGGTCGATGCGTTGATGAAAAAGGTGCCCAAGGGCAAACTCACCACCATCAACAAACTGCGCGCTACGTTGTCAAAAAAACACAAGACCGACTTCGCCTGCCCGATCACCACCGGCATCTTCTCGTGGATCGCCGCCCATGCCGCCGACGAGACGGCCCGGCAGGGCCGCAAACGCATCACGCCGTATTGGCGCACGCTCAAGAGCGACGGACAGATCAATCCGAAGTATCCCGGCGGCATCGAGGCCATCCGCGAAAAGCTCGAGGCCGAGGGCCACACGGTCATCCAAAAAGGCAAACGCTTTCTTGTGGCGGATTTCGAGAAAAAAACAATCGTCCCAAAACTCAAGTAGCTTGCCCTGCCGTTGGCCAAGCGGGCTTAATGGCGGCGTGCCCGCCCGGCTCCAACATCGAATCGTGCTCCCAGCCGCCCTCGCTTGGCTTGGGTGGTTCGCGCTTGGCCAGACGGCCGAGCCGGTTGATCTCGCCAGGGCGGAGGCGTTGGCCCGCCAGTACTGCATCACGTGCCATCTTTTTCCCGAGCCCGATCTGCTCGACAAAAAAACATGGACCAGCCAGGTGATGCCCCGCATGGCCATCCGCATGGGTCTCTCTCCCGAGAGTGTCAACCAGCATCCCGAGGCGGATGCGCTGTGGAAGAGCGGCCGTTTCCTGAGGGAACCGCTCATCACCAAGGCGGACTACTTCGCCATCGTTGAATATTACAAGGCCAAGGCGCCCGAAGAGGCGATCGCGCAAAAACCGGTCGCGCCGATCGGGCTCGATTTCAGGCAGTTCACCGCGCGGCCAAGCCGGTTCCGCCGCTCGGTCGGCGCCGTGAACATGGTGCGCATCGACGAGGCGCGCCGGCGGATTTACCACTCGGACGGGATCAACAAGTTCCTCGACGTGCTCGACTCGGACGGCAACTGGGTGGAGTCGATGCAGGTCGGCAACGTGCCGGTGGCGTTCGCGGAAAACGGCGGCGACTTTTTCCTGACGATGATCGGCACCTTCACCCCGTCGGACATCCCACGCGGCGAACTCGCCCTCCTCCGCCACGAGAACGGCGCGTTCGTCCTGAAGAAAACCGTGCTGCCCAAGATCCCGCGCCCCACGCACACCAACTTCGCCGACCTGAACGGTGACGGCCGCACCGACCTGATCGTCTCCATGTACGGCAACAACATCGGCCGACTCTCGTGGTTCGAGAAAAAGGAGAACGGCGACTATGCCGAGAACATCCTCCTGCCCCGCTCCGGCACGCTCAGCACAGCGGTACACGACTTCAACGGCGACGGCCATCCTGACATCGCCGCGCTGGTCGCGCAGGAGGTGGAGGCAATGTACCTGTTCCTCAACGACGGCAAAGGCGTGTTCACCCAGCAAATGGTGTTTCAGGGGCACCCTCTTTATGGGCACTCGTCGTTTGAGTTGACCGACTTCAATGGCGACGGCCGGCCGGACTTCGTCGTTACCAACGGCGACAACGGCGAGTACCCCTCGCCGCCAAAGTCGTACCACGGCATCCGCGTGTACCTGAATCGCGGCGGTATGAAATATGAGAAGTCACTCTTCCTGCCACTCAACGGCGCCTTCCGCGCGCTGGCCCGCGACTACGACGCGGACGGCGACACCGACATCGCCGCCGTCTCCTATTTCCCCAACTACAACAAGTCGCCGCGGGAGAGCTTTGTTTATTTTGAAAATAAGGACGGCAAGTACACCGCCAACACCTTCCGCACCTGCATCAGCGGCCGATGGCTCACGATGGATGCCG
>LWDU01039857.1_pt2 | contig 10518 bp, 9 predicted proteins | sample 727161 | NCBI WGS metagenome assembly LWDU01 (sample SAMN04566230, study PRJNA314399) | hydrothermal vent metagenome | isolation source: deep sea hydrothermal plume seawater | place: Mexico: Gulf of California, Guaymas Basin | collected 2004-07-11 | reverse complement strand
CTCGATCCGCACCTCGCCGGAGCCGGGTGCCTGTATCTTGCATTCGCCGACTCTAACTTCGCGGTCGCCGCCATAATACGCTGCCTTCACTATCGTTCTCCTTATTCGTCAGATTAAGCTGTTATAAATATCATAATCAGAAAGATAACCACCCATTGTTACGAACACATCGAAACGCACTTCGATCTTTTAGAATCGCATGGTCTCTAACCGCTCTCTGTTTTACGAACCGGACTGAGCGTATAGCAAAGCTATTCAGCTATAAACAAATACGTCGGTAGTGAACTCAACGTATGTGTCTTGACCATGCCGTCTAAAAGGCTAATTAGAGAATTCAGCAAATGCTTGAATTTGACTGGAATATGATCCCAAACAATAAACCCAGACCGCATAAATTCCAGCGCTCCCTCTGCCTCCCATTGAGCATCGTGCATCCACATGTTAGCCAGAGGGATGACCGTAGCCGAATCAAGACTGAGCCGGACCGAGCCATCGCCGGGGTTCGTCGAGCATGTATTTGCCCAACACCTCCTCGAGCCCGGCAACATTTGCGATGGCCAGGTCTATCGTCTCGCGCGCTAGGCCGATGAGATCCTCAAGGCTCTGCTGCAACGGTGGCTCAAAAGCACGGCCAATCCGCCCGTAACACTCATCGGGCGTGATGGCGAAACGCTCAAGCCGATTCGCGTAGCGCTTGGGCGTCTCCTGCCAGCCAAAGAGGCCATTCACAGCAAATAGCACCTTCAGCACGTTGTGGGCTATGATAGTAGCCGAGCGGAAATAGTCGACGACATCCTCTCTGACCGCGAGCACCTTTGCATAGCGAATCTGTTGCCACATCTCCGCCGTGGCATACTCGATCATCGCCCGCTTGAGTTCATCTGGATAGTCGTTCAACCGCTGTCGCCATTGCTCAATGAGCGCCTCGCCATACAGCGGTCGCCCCTGTTGAATCGTGCCTAGCATGTCAAAATTGGCGCGTTTTACCCGATGCTCTAGCAATGCTTGTCGCATACTCAACTCTACCGTTTCGAGCGAGTCGTTCTCAAGCTCGACGAGATACGCGCTGTTCTTCTGCTGGCCCCTGTCGTCCAGCCAGTAGCCCGACGTCCCCTCCGTGATCGAGACAATCGCCGGCAGCACAAAGGGAGCATAGCCCTCGGCCGGTACTCCCTTTTCAAACTCTCCCAGGCCATAGAAAGACAGACCCCCAGCGCGATCGAGCACCCGCTGCTGCTGTTCGACCGACGGTAGTTTTGCCCAGAACACGTGCATATGGGTTTCGCTATAGTCATCGGCCATCTCGTCGGCCACCGCACCAGTGACTACGACCACCTCAACTTCAGCCTCAGCGGCAAACGCTTCGGTTATTGCTCGCGCATTCTCCAGCCGCCATTGACTAGCGTGATTCAAAGTTTATTCCCTATCTGATAGTGCTGCGCTCTCTATATTGCGAACAAGCTCAGCGAAAAGCTCGCCGCCCTCGTGTCACTAATAAGGATGTATTAAGGACAACGAAAACATCTAAATGAGGTGTAATTTTCCGAGGCGGTATGGCGGGTATACTTGCATATCGATGTATCCGCACCTCATGCTGCCTCAGACTTAGCTGGCATAATAAGCGCATCGGCCGAGCTTTAGATTCGCCGCAAATCCTGTCCGTCTGACACCCAAACATTTTACCCTCATCAAAGCCCCAAACGCTGATACTGATCCTCCGGCGCCTCGCACTCTTGCATCAAGCCGCGCAACAAACCCTTCATCCGCTCCTCCTGCCCCGCATCGTCCAGCGCTGCTGCCTGCCACGGATCCGCCTCCAGGTCAAAAAGCAAATTCCCATACTCGTGCTGCTTGCTCCACGCGCGGCCGTTGGTCTTCATCAATCGGCACCCCTTGCTAAAGCCGAAAGGCTGCGCCAACTCCATATCGGCGAACTCCTCCACATCGAATAGATCGCGCATATGCGTCGGCATCAGCGTATAGTCGCATAGAGGCTGGTTATCCGGCGTGGCCGGTGCGCGCATATACACATAGCGCCCATCGGTGACATTGACCTGCCCACCGTGATTGCCAAACATCGCCGCCTCGCGTACCGGCGTATCGCCAGCGCACACCCCCGCCAGACTTTTGCCCAGCATATCACTCGTCGGCTCCAGCCCAAAGAAGTCCAACATCGTCGGCCCCAGATCAATCGACGGCTGCACCAGGCTCTGACGCCGCTCGCCCGCTTTGCCACAGCGCGGGTCCCAGACGAAAAATGGCGTATTCGAAAGTTCGCGATACCAAGGCATCTGTATCTTGGCCCATAGATCGTGCTCGCCGAGTAGGAAGCCATGGTCGGTCCATACGATCAGCATCGTATCGTCCCACATATTGCCACGGTCCATCTCGTCGAGAATATCGCCCAAGCGCGCGTCGCACATGCTCAATAGCGAGGCATAATGCCCACGACACTGCTCGACCAACTCCCGCTCCTCCGTTACCTCGCCGTATTTCGGCCAATCGAGCAAGGGCGCCGAACGATCCTTAAGCAATTGCGGATATAAGTCCTGATATTGACGCTGGGTAAAAAACGGCTCGTGCGGATCAAAGGTCTCCAACTGCAAAAACCAGTTATCCTCGGCCTGGTTGCGGCGAATAAAATCGAGCCCGGCCTTAAAGGTCTTCGTCTGCGGTTGGTCCTCTTCGCGCTGCATATACTGCCGGTTAATGCGGTCCTGGCGGTGCCAAGGGCTGTCCAGCGCATTGCTGCCGCGCGCGTCGACGGCCGGTGGGTCGGCCACCTGGCCGATACAGGGGTCACCCTCCTGCCCGCGAAAAAACTCCCAGGTCGCATACTGGCCGTGGTAGGTAGAGCCACCTGCTTCAAAATAGTGATAGTGATCCGTGATAAGATGCGAGGAAACACCCGCCTCCTTCAACATCCGCGGCATCGAATCGTCAAAGGGCTCCAATGGCCCCCAGGACCGGTGCAGAAAATTGGGCCGGCCGGTGTGTAAATCGCGACGGGCCGGCATACAGGGCATAGAGCAGACATAACTGGTATCGAAGGTCAGCGTCTTTTCCGCCAGCCGTTGAAAATTTGGCGCGTGCGTCCAGTCGCAGCCGTAGGGTGGCAGCATATGCCTGTTGAGCGAGTCAAACATCACCATTATAGCTTTCATGCATTCACCTCGTTTAATATTCGCAATACAGCAATATTCATACGTTGACCTCATCTAATAATTGCACCGCGCGCTGGCCACGCTCAGATTCAGAGTCGCGCCGGGCGATACGCCGCAATTGCAACAACGCCCGCTCGTCGCCGCCGCGCGCCAGGTCTAATGCTTCGGCGAAACCCTTATCCCCCCACTGGGTCGACATCGGCACGACCTCTAAACCCAGGTCTTTCCAATAGTATTGCAACTCCTCATCCTCCCAGCCCGTATAACATTGCTCCCAAGTAAACCCGCTGATCCCCTGCAAGTGCGGTTGCAACATATGTTGCGCAATCGGCCGATCCCTGGCCTGATAGCGATTGTCCAGCGAAACCCTTAGCCGATCCTCGGTGTAATTGGGCAAGGCTTGGTGCACTGTCAAGCTCGGAAAGATCAACGCGTCCCCCGCCTCGTAATTCGTGCTCAACCAGGTCCCTGCCAAATCTTCCTCATCGACCGCCAATCCCCCAGCCCCCAATGAAAAATGATGCTCGCGCACCTGGCCGATCTTGTGCGAACCCGGCAACACCGCCAAGCCGCCCAATTCAATCGGGCAATCCCCCACTGACCCCCATAGCGTATAGGTCTCGATGCTGCCCTGGAAATGCACGAAGTCTTGGTGCATCGGCGTGGTATGCGCTGTATACTGCGGAAACCACAACCGCGCGATCTTCTGCGGGTGCGGCAACACCTCTCCCCCGATCACCTGCTCCATAACGCGCAATACCTCCGACCAATGCCCCGAGCGGTGAAAATCCTGCAAGGCATATATCTGGTGGTAGACATCCGAATACGCGGTATCCCCCTCCGTACACTGTGCGTCAATACGCGCGATCCCGTCCATCGGATCCGTCCCCTCCACCAACCAACCACCCTGCATCAACAACTCCATAATCTGCCGCCGTAACGCCATTAACTTATCCCGCTCCATAACCCCCTTCAAGAACACATAGCCTTCTTCAGCAAGGCGCCGTCGCAACTCATCTCCATCTTCAAGGGCGTCGTTGGATACCCTTAATTCCTCCACCTTATTATTCTTCGCTGCTGTCTTTTCCATTCTACTACCCTATGCGAAATTATGTTGCCACGTTTTACAGACCGATGTTGAGCTTCGATTTTTCATTCACACTTCAACCACTGCCAAGCCGGTTCGAGAGCGATTAGGCAATTACCAGAGCGGTTTGAGTAACGAATTTTGCAGGATAGCAAAATTCGCTACTCACCCTCGGAGTTTCACAGGATGTGAAACGAGAATGAGCGACGGTAATTGCCTAATCGCTCACCCACCGACAACTAACTAGCCGCCGGCTCCTCCTCATTCTCACGAAACCCAGCCACAATAATATTACTGCTGCGCTCCAAAATATTCCCCGGATCAATCCGGTGCGGATCATCCTCCGCCCGCCCCACCGGCCGCATCGCCGTACTGTGATAACCAAAACGTACCGATTTGCGCCACGAATCGGTGCGATTGCAATCCGACCAGTGGATCGTCTGATAATTAAAAAAGACCATATCACCTCGCGCCGCGGGCACCGCCACGCTCTCCACGATCTGCGGATGAAATTTCTCCGGCGGCAGGTGCGGTGCCGTTTCCGGACCCAGCACGTGTTCCAACGGCCCCATCTTATGGCTGCCCGGCACTACCATCAGCGCCCCGCTCTGCAAAGGGGTGTCATCGAGGTGCAGCAGACAATCGACAAAATCCGGCCCATCGTGCGGATAAAACGGATAGTCCTGGTGCATCGGAAAGGGCGTGCCCAATTCCGGTGGCTTGGCGTGCAGCACCGTGTGGTGGTACTGCACAGGGCCGTCGATCAACTGCCGCAGGCAAGCGATCATTTTCTCGTGGAAGATCACCCGTCCCCATACGGCCGAATAGTGATGCGGATTATGCATAAAAACGGCTTTGGTATTAAGGCGAGTCCCGCCACGGCCCAACCCAACCGATCGTCTCCTGCCCCCACTGCTCGATCACCCGTACCATCGCCGCCGCCAATTGCCCGGCTTCCTCCGGCGTGAAAAGTTGCTCGACCTTCAAATACCCCTGGTTGTGATATTCTGCGATCTGTTCCTCATTCAGCATGCCTTTGCTCCTTAATCGTCGATTTCGTCCTTATTCGCTATTGCATTGGCCATCCCGAACCGATGCACCGCAACACCGACCTTCACTCATTCACAATGCAATAGACCAACATTTACTAACTCCTGATCCTCCCCCTGTCAACCTACTTGGCTTCCCCTCTTTTCCGTCCTATATTCCTGCCGCACCCACTCCAGGAGATCCGCGTCATGAGCATTTACCGCGCCGCAGTCATCGGCCTCGGCCGCATGGGCAGCACCTTCGACGACGAAATGAAACAGGGCGGCTCGATCTTCCTGCCCTACTGCCATGCCCCGAGCTACTTCGAATCGCCGCAAACCGACCTTGTCGCCGGCGCCGACCCACACAACGAGCAACGCCAGATCTTCGCTGAACGCTGGGGCCTCAATGAAGACCAGATTTACGCCGACTACCGCGAAATGCTCGCCGAGGCCCGCCCCGATATCGTCAGCGTCTGCACCACTGCCCGCCACCGAGCGCAAATTGTCCAGGACTGCGCCCGTGCCGGAGTGCGCGCCATCTGGGCAGAAAAACCGATTGCCCTCACACTCGCAGAAGCCGACCAGATGCTCGCCGTCTGCCGCGAGACCAGCACCGCCCTGGCCGTCAACTGCGCCCGCCGCTGGAACCCCTTCTTCGCCGAGACCCGCCGCATGATAGAAGCCGGTGAACTTGGCGATATCCTGCAAGTCACCGGCTACGCGCAATGCGGTCTCTCGCACAATGGCAGCCACTTAATCGACACGATCCGTTACTTGGCCGGCGGCGAGGTGGAATGGGTCTTCGGGGAAATCGAATCCGACGAAGCCGCACAGGGTGAAGGCGACCCCCAGGGCAATGGCTACCTCGCCTTCGACAACGGGGTACGCAGTTTTATCCGCGCCACCCCCTGCGGCGTCGCCAGTTGGGAGTTCGACGTGATCGGCAGCAAGGGCCGAGTGCGCTCTCTCAACAACGCGCTGGAATGGGATTGCAGCGCAAGGGTCGAAGACCGGGCCAGCGGCCGCAATTTACTGGCCAAAACCCCCTTGGCCTGGCCGACGCGCATGCAGGGCATGGGCCAGACGATCATTGAGGACCTGGTAAACGCCATCGAAACTGGCGATCCTCCCCGCTGCTCGGGCGACGACGGGCTAAAGGCCCTCGAAATCGCCCTGGCACTGCGCGAATCACACCGACGGGGTGGCCACAAAATCGCGCTGCCACTTACAGACCGCAATCTCGGCATGCAATCCTCTGAAATCGCCCAGGACCACACGCCGGCGCGGATCCGTCGCCTGTAAGCCGCCTCGTAGTCACTCGGGAAATAGATGAACAATAAGAAAGCAAACAGCAGCAAGAAAAAGCAACGCGAGCAGGAAAAAGCCCGCAGCGAATCAAACTCCACAAGTGGAACTTTTGAATCGCCCCTGGCTCAGCCGAGGATGAATATCTTATTGCCGATCTTGCCGGTAAAGTAATCGATCACCAGCCACAGCCCGTTACACAATGCCTCCCCCATGATCAACCCCATAAAAAAATACTGGCTGCCACGATAACGCGCCGGTCCGCCAAAACGCAAAACCAGCTTCTTGATTGACCAAGCGATCAACACACAGAACCACGCTTTGTTCATCATGAAATTCGCGCCGATGGCGAAACCGAGCGGGTGTAAAGGCCACCACAGGAGATACTGCCGCGCCCAGGTCAACAACACCATCACCGCCGCGCCCCCCGCGAAAAAACTCAAGCCAAGCCAATCCGCCCCGACCGGTTCAAGCGTCCGCCTGGCCATGTCGTAAATCGTCGCCGGCCCGCCGCGAAAACGCCAGGCGTCGAGGTTGATGCCCCCGTATTTATAGGCCAGGTGGAAAACCATCCAACACGATCCCACCGCTCCGATAAAGATAGCCAAGACAATCGCCCAGAATACTACCCTCCGGCTTTCGCGGTCCATATCCTCAATCAGTTTCAGCCCGTTCGCCACCATTGCCATAAGAAAGATGCGGATATCTGCCGACCAGATATAGGCGAAGGACAAATTGAAAATCCCGCCGCTACCGATCCACTGCGAACCAATACCCTGCACAATCAAATCGGGTGCGATCATCGGCGATCGCACCGCGGCCAACCCCGCTTCACAGACTACCCTGGTGATGCCGATAAAAATCAATATCGCCACGCCCACGAAAAGCGTCCCAACCCAAAGCTCGGTGCCCATCAACCACAACCAGCCAATCATCCCCAGCAAACCACAGAGTAAACAACCGACCGCCGCGCGATACGACATGATCTCGTCGCCGTCATCAATATCAGCCCCCCGGCCCAACGCCTTGCGCAATACATCCCACAGATGCCCCCTAGCCATCCACAATCCCAACAGCACCATCGCGATAAGTGCACCGCCGCCCTGATAGGCCAATAAAGGCTGATCGGCGACCCCATAGATGAACTTGCTCGTCGACTTGAGACCGGAGACGGCCAAAAATTCGGCCTCGAACTTGGAGAGTAAATAGAAAATCCAGATCCCGGCGGCTACTTGCGTACTGATCAGATACGAGAAACCAATCAACGCGAAACTGATCCACAATTGCACCGTCTGGCTGCCGATCAAAGGAAATGCCCAGATCAGTTGAATATTGGGCATCGACGGGTCGTATTTATTTAATGCCTTGAGACTACCATAAAAAAGCGGGATCGCCACCCCCCACCACAAGGCCCTGTTCTTGAGAAAACCATTAAACAACTCTCGGCTCTGCTCTCCCTGGACCATCGCCACGCCGACCTGGGTCAATGGATAGGCCAATCGTTCGCGCTCCACCCATTGGCGCCGCAGAATAACGGCCGTCGACACCATAACCATATACAAGGCCAACAGAAACAGCGCCCACCAACACAGCGGCTCGACCCAAGCCCCATAGGGGATCGTATCGAGCGCGCCGCCCTCGTAAAAACCCTCATTGCCGCTGCCATCGTCGACGACCACTCCACGCTTTGGAAAGAGCGGAAAAAGCATCGCAGCCCATTTATTTTCGGGAGAGGCAAAATACAATATACCGGTTATCGTCGGCAGCAGTTGCTGAGTCATTCCCATCGTGCAAAGCGCCGAGACCACCAACAACATCACATAGACCAACACCAACTCGGACCGGTTCAGTGCGAAGGTACCCCCGTGCCAGACCACCAGCAGATTTGACAGGAACGAAATTAGCAGGAAAAGGCTAAACCAGAAACCGGGCGCGTAAATATCGATGGCATTCCCCCCGGTATAATGCCAAAAGAACAGACCGACGACGAGTACGGCCAACCCGACAGCCAAACGAAAATCGCGCGCGGTCGCCTTAAAAAGAGTATTGAGGAAACCGATCAATACCAAGAAGAGGAAAATCGCCCCCGGCGTATTGAAATCGAAAGCCATATTGCTCGATCGCATAGCCATATTGGCGTAGGGTGCACCGATGGCGAGAAAGAAACTCAGAAAGGATCCGACCCAAAAACCGCGCAGGGATAGGTGAGAGTGCCCCTCGGCATCAATCAGCAGCGCCTCACGACGACCTGTGAGGTGCTGGCTATAAGTGGTAGGCAGTGACCTGTTCACAGCGAATACGGCGAGTTAATAGTTAAAATGAGCAATATTTTTCCCACGACAGCTCGCAAGAGACTGCAGTACAGTACAAAGGAAAAGGCCCGCCTACGGCGAGCCTTGCACAAATACAGAACAAAGATCCAGCCACCTATCCCGCCAACACCCCCGCCTCTGTGCCATAGATGCCCGATGCTTGTAGAAGGCCCATGATTTTGAAGGTCTTAGCCATCGTCAGGGCCTCATTGCAAAAGCCAACGCTTCCTGCAAGGTCCTTGACTTTTTCGATCACTGCAATCGGACACGAACATCCAATGCAAAATCGACGATAAAACTAACCCTCAACACCTTTTGATCATAGGTATCGGAGTTCCCTCATCAAGCTCCAGGAACTCCCCCATGGCCTCGGTGATCTTAGTCGCCGTCAGTTCCATCTCGGGCGCCGCCGAGATGACTTAAGGTCAATATTCTCTGGGGTTATCCGCCATGACTAAGCCTGTCGTAGTTAGACCTCGCGGTGGCCAGAAATTGCCTTGCCAGGCTAGATAATATCAACTCATATATACATAAAATTCAGCCAGGTATCAAGAAGAAGTAAATACTGACAATTGCTGTATATCAAGCACCGCGCTACATTTGGGAAAATCTAACATCATTGCCAGAATTCTGCGCCCACATGACGTAAATCAGGTCATTGCATAGGTCCTTGAATAGATGTCAAGAAAAAAAACAGCGCCAAGCGAGAGCAAACCACCTCCCGCGATCAACCGTGTGCAAAAGCCGATCACGGGCATCCGCAGTTCAAGTTTCTCGATCTGCTGCTCAACCTCAAAAACTTTCACCTGCTACAAAAATAAAAGCCTTCGGGCTCCGAACCCGCCTCACCATTCAAACTTCTCGATCACCCTGCCGTCGATACCCACCCTGACTGATGCCAAATCGTATACCAGAAAGACCGCGCAAGAAAATGACCGCGTGGCGCCAGCGAACGCCCCCAGCGAAATTGTCGGATCGCCGACGGCCGCACGCCGAACGCACGCCCCATCGCACTAATATTTACCACGGGCAACCAATACGCCTCTACCGTGGCATAGGGGTAGACCCATTCCTCCATCATCCCGATCTCGTGCCGGAGCAGCCGCTCGCCAGCACGGGTGCGGTCGACCTTTCCGGCTGCGTCGGCACAGCGCGGCGCGGCCAAGAGGGCCACTATGAGAAGTGGCCAAGCTGCCTTGAGCACAAAGCGTCTTGTTTTATAGATTATATCCATCTACTTATCATATCGGCGTTGACTAGCGCCAAATTCAACCCGCTGGGAAGAAATATGCTCCAGTTGTCCGATGTAGCCGATCCGATAGAGTCAAAAAAACGATAGACTGTCACGCGCCACTACGCCCCCTACCAACCCAACAGCCGCATTGCGTGCACCGGCAACAGGACCGAGGCCTGGATCGCGCAGCTAGATCGCACCATCTAGAGAATGTTTGAAGAGCGGCACTAAAACACTAAAATTTATCATACACCATATGGAATTAATCACCATGCAAAACGAGAACAACGCATTCATTTTATTTTATGTCGCCGATCCAATGTGCTCTTGGTGTTGGGGTTTTACGCCGACCATCGAAGCCCTGCGCGCCGATGATCGAGTCGAC
>LWDU01032555.1_pt1 | contig 10520 bp, 10 predicted proteins | sample 727161 | NCBI WGS metagenome assembly LWDU01 (sample SAMN04566230, study PRJNA314399) | hydrothermal vent metagenome | isolation source: deep sea hydrothermal plume seawater | place: Mexico: Gulf of California, Guaymas Basin | collected 2004-07-11 | reverse complement strand
TTCTGGCCCGGCTACCTCTTCGACAAGCACCAGCTCGAGCCGCAGGAACTATTGGACCCTGCCCACGAAAAGCAGGCGATGGAGATGCTCAACGCGATGGTCGACAACGCCGTGACACACGTCACCCCCGTGCACGACTACCTGACCGCAGTCCCCGACGAGTATGCCGGCTTCCGGCAGGGCGCCGCCATCAACTTCGCGATGGGAGTCGCGACGCTGGGCGAAGTGCGCGGAAATCGCGATGTCTTTTATGGCGACCGCCCGGTCAAGATTACCCATGAAGCACGCGACCTTATCCTGGAAAACCCACTCGGTTACGTCGCATCGTGAAGCTAGCGCAGCCTGCTGGCAGTTTTTTGTAGCAATGGCGAATCGCACGCGGATGCGGTTCCCGCTGGCGTTGCTATTTGCGCTCTGCGCACTCGCCTTCCTCGCACTGCCGGCGACAGCCTCGCCCACGACCGGTACCATCCAGGTCGCAATTATCCTGGCCGACTTCAATGACGCCAGCTACGACAGCATGCATGACAGCGACTGGTTCGAGGAGCTGGCATTCGGCAACAGCGACTCGATGTGGGATTACTACGACGAGAACTCGCGCGGCAACCTGACCCTCGCGGGCGAAGTCTTCGGCCCCTACACGCTCGACGGTGACGCTGCTGACTGGGGGAGCGAAAACACCAATTTCGTCAGCGACACCATCGCGGCGGCCGACGATGACATCGACTTCCGCGACTACGACGCGGTGATGGCTGTGCACACCGGCCCCGGCGAGGAGTCAAGCGGCAACAGCGACGACATCTGGTCCATCCACTGGTCCGGGCTGAGCATCAGCACCAATGACGGCAACCACCGTATCCGCGAAATAACGCAGGTGCCCGAGTTCGAATACTCGGGCGGCGAGAAGCGACCTCTCGGGGTCTGGGTGCACGAGTTCGGCCACGAACTGGGGCTGCCCGACTTCTATGATACGGACTACTCCTCGGAGGGTATTGGCGACTGGGGCGTCATGGCCTCTGGTTCATGGGCCGACAACGGCGAGACGCCGGTGCACTTGAGCGCCTTCTCGAAGGCGGAAGTGGGGTGGCTTGAGCCAATACTGCTAACGGGCGACCTGCTCGACGTACGGCTCGAACCCGCGTCGCGCAACGGCAAAATCCTGAAGCTACCAGTCCCGGGCAACTGGTCCAACGCACGCGAATACTTCCTGCTCGAGAACCGGCAGCAACTCGATTACGACACCTACCTCCCCGGAGAGGGTCTGCTCATCTGGCACGTTGACGAGGACGTTTCGAACAACAACGACGAGTCGCACAAGCGGCTCGACCTCGAAGAAGCGGACGGCTACGATGACCTCGACAACGGCTGGAACTCGGGCGACAGCGGCGACCCGTACGGTGCGGGCGACGAGTTCACCGACGAGGGTTATCCCAACTCCACTGCGTATAACCTGAGTGATTCCGGCTGGCGCATCAACGACATCCGCGTGGATGGTAACGACATCCTGCTCGACATCCGCTTCCTCTCGCGGCCAACTGCGGTGGCGGACGCCGCCGAAGGCGTCGTCGATGCGGGCGAGGAATTGCAGTTCTGGGGGCGCGATTCGTGGGACGATGACGGCAGCATCACCAACTTCAGCTGGGATTTCGGCGATGGGGACTTTGCATACATCGCCGACCCGCTGCATATTTTCGACGAATATGGGACGTATGACGTCAGCCTCACCGTGCGGGACGACGACTGGCTCACCAGCAGCGTGGTAGTCACCATCCGGGTCAACGCGCTGCCGGTGCCGGTCATCGTCGCCGACCCGCTAGTGGTCTGGCTCGGCGAAAGCATCGCCTTCGACGGCTCGGACTCGTGGGACCCCGACGGCACCGTCGCCTTCTGGTTCTGGAACTTCGACGACGGCGTGACCTCATCCGAGGTCGCGCTCGACCACCTTTTCGACAGCCCTGGCTTCTACAACGTCTCGCTCAAGGTGGCTGACGACCTAAATTCGATTGCCACCGGCTACCTGCTGGTCGAAGTGCGCAACCGGCTGCCGCACGCCAGCTTTGCCATCGCGCCCGCAGAGGGCAACACCACCGTCGAGTTCGGCTTCGCCGATTCCTCGAGCGACCCCGACGGCACCGTCGTTGTCTGGGCGTGGGACTTCGGTGACGGTAATTCCAGCAGCGGGACGGCCGTGGCGCACCGCTTCGCGTTGCCGGGCAGTTACGCGGTGACGCTGACTGTCACCGACAACCACGGCGGGAGCAACGCAACGATACAGACGCTCGAGGTCGCCAACGCGCTGCCACTGCTCGAGATCGTGATACCGCAGGGCATCTGGGACGGCGGCCGCTGGGTCGTTCCGGCCGATGCCACGCTGATGCTTGACGGCAGCGGCAGTCACGACCCAGAGGGGCTGCCGCTCAGCTTCACGTGGGACATTGACGGCAATGCTCATTCAGGCGCGACGCCCGCAATCACGCTCGGGGGCGGCAGCCATGCGGTCTCGCTCGTCATTACCGACGCGCACAACGCGACTGCCCGTGGCGACTGGAGTGTACTGGCGGTGGTGCAGCCGCTGCTCGAAGTTTCGCCAGCCATGGTCAATGCGCTTACCAACGAAATCACCACCTTCACCGCGACCACACTACAGGGATCAGTCGCGACCTGGGAGTGGGAGGTTAACAATAATTCGCTCGCTGGTGTAAGGAACCTAGACTTCACTCCGCCCGAGCCCGGCAGCTACGAGATGCGCGTGCGCGGGCTGACGGCGGAGGGACTGTCGTCGCCGTGGGCGGTCGCTGCCCTCAATGCATTTGACCCGCCGGTCGCCAATTTCACCATCGAAGGCTCACTGGTGCAGCTGGGCTGGCTCGCCTTCAACGGCACCCACTCGCTGGGCCTCGGGCTCGAATATAGCTGGAAATTGGACGGCGAGCCACTGCCGAACGTGACCGCAGTCGTGATGGCCCTCTTCGAGAAAGGCGGCAGTCACACCATCGCGCTCAATGTAACACAGCAGCCGGTCGGCACCGCGCAGCTTTCACGCGCGTTCTACCTGAACCACCAGCCGGTCGCCATTATCGAGAGCCTCGAGCCGGCGCGACCCCGCATCGGGCAGGAGTTCAGCTTCCGCATCGCGGCGAACGATGTCGAGGGGGGGGCGGTCGTCGAGAGCGTCGCGTGGCCTGACGGGCTGGCGCCGCTCAGCGGAGGCATCGCGGCCGGGCGCTACAGCGCCAGCGCGCTCTTCAACGGGACCGAACACTTTACGCTCAACGTCACGCTGAGCGACGAGGATGGCGCCAGCGGGGTGCAGCAGGTGTGGTTCACAGTCTTTGAATGGCCTGACGGGGTCGCCTCTGCCCTGACGTGGAACGGCTCGCGTGAGCCGGGAAAGCAGGGGAAATTCGAGGCGACAGTCGCCAACGCGGGGGGGGACCTGCTCACAGGCACCGCGACGCTCGAGCTGGACGGGCGGCCGCTACAGGTGTGGGAGTTACAGCTCGCCCCGGACGAGGAAGCGCAGTTTTCAACTCCATGGAAGGCAACGCCCGGCAACCACCGCGCAACGCTGCTGGTAACGCTGAACGAGGAGGAACTTGCACAGGGCAACAACCAGCTCAACCTGACCATCGGGATTGACGCGGAATCGAGCCCGCTGCCGCTGCTCGCCATCGGGATTGTCGGGCTGGGGGTAATCGCCATCGCCGCGACCTTCCTGCTCTACCGCCGGCGACCACCGCTTGAGCCGCCCGCTCTGGCTGAGGCGCCAGCGCCCGAACCGGTCGAAGCCGTCGTGGTCGATGACTCGACATGGCGGCGGTAAGACTAATAACGCGAGGCCGCTCACACCGTGTGAGCCTCGACCAGCCCTCAATGCGTCGTATCCCGGACGAACAGTTTTTCGACCTGAGTGACTGGGCTTCCGAGAAGGCGGAGGACTACGGCGACAAGCCTTCGATGGTCGTCCATTCGATGGTGCTTGACAAACGCGAAAAAGTGGGCACTATCACCGGTGCCATTCACGACGGAAACGTTGTGCTGGTTGACTTTTCGCCGATGGCGGCTGACCGGCAGGTGCTCCACAAGGCGCTTGCCGAACTCGAGCGGGCGGTCGCGGATGTCGATGGTGACCTCGTGGGTGTCTCGCGCCAGTGGCTGGTAGTCGCGCCGCGCGGCGTGAGGGTTGCGCGCAACCGCCTCGGCGAGTAGATGGCGCGCATTACAGTCCTCGGCGCTGGCCTCGTGGGCGCGCTGGTGGCGACCAAACTTTCCGACGATCACAATATAAAAGTCATTGACCCCGACCGGATGGCGTTAGCGCGCGTTTCGCAGCGCGCGCTGGGGGCCGAGCTGTGCGCCGAGCGATTCGAGTCGGCAGCGCAACTGGCGGGCTGCGACCTGGCGCTGAACTGCCTCCCCGGCAGCATGGGTCACGCTGCGCTCGAACACATCATCGAAGCGGGCGTGGATTGCGTCGATATTTCCTTCACGGAGCAGGACCCGCGGGCGCTGGATGGCGCGGCTCGTGAGGCAGGCGTTACCGTGGTTCCCGACGCCGGGATTGCGCCCGGTTTTAGCAACCTACTCGCCGCCGAGCTGGCGACGCAGGCGCCAGTTCGACTCGAAATTTTCGTCGGCGGGCTACCGTTACGACGCGAGCCGCCGTGGGAATACGCAGCGCCCTTTTCGCCCGTCGACGTCGTTGCCGAATATGAGCGGCCGGCGCGGTTGAAACGCGCCGGCCGCGCAGTCGCGGAGCCAGCGCTCTCGGGCTGCCGCCCGTTCCAGCTGCCACCGGGGCTGGTTCCGGGATTCCCCGACGGCACCGCGCTGGAGGCGTTCCTGACCGACGGCTTGCGTAGCCTACTCGACCTGTCGGTGCCGGAAATGGCAGAGTTCACGCTGCGCTACTCCGGCCACGCAGAGCGCTTCACGGCGTTGCGCGATTCGGGCGCGCTAGCGGGCGAGCAGCGTGAGGCAACGCTCGCCACACTCTTCAGGGCGTGGCGGCTCCGACCGGGCGAAGCGGAGTTCACCCACCTGCGGGTGCTCGCGACGTTCGCTGACGGCTCGCGGCGCGGCTGGCTGGTGCACGACAACGGTTCTCAGGGCTGGAGCAGCATGGCGCGCACCACCGGCCTGACAGCGTGCGCGTTCGCGCAGCAGCTGCTGGCGGGCGCCATCACAGGGCCGGGAGTCGTGATGCCGGAGGCGTGCGCCGGGGCATTTCCGGCGGTGCACGAATACCTTCAGTCGTGCGGCGTCACCGTCGAGCGCGTCGCGTAGGCGGCGACCAGCGCACCGGCCAGCGCCAACAGCGTCCCGAGCCCGAAGACTTGCGTGAACGGCAGGCTGCGGTGCAGCTCGCCCGCCAGCAGCGCGCCGGTACCGGCGCCGAGGAACATGCAGGAGTTGAGGACGCCGACGCCGCGACCGCGCAGCCGGTAGGGCACGCGGTCCGCGACCAGCGCCGTCGCGGAGACGTCGAACGCCATCCAGATTGGCGGCAGGAAGGCGGCGATTACCAGCAGCGGATGCGGGTTGAGCGCGTAGGTCGCCATGCAAGCGACGAAAGCGAGGCTGACCAGCCGCAGTAGCTTCTCGCGCGGGTGGCGGTCGGCCAGCCGGCCGAACCAGCGCGCCACCAGCCCATGCACCAGCCCCGAGGCGAGCATCACCAGCCCCATGCGCGAAGTGCTACCGGTCAGCGTAGTGAAGAAGGCGGGCGCAAAGGCGAGGAAAAAATAGTAGCCCACGAAGAGCAGGACTGTCGCGACCCAGAGCGGCGCGAGCCGCCAGAGCATCCCGGTCGCCGGCAGCGGCACTCCCCCACCGGGGTCGCGTCCCGGCAGCACCAACTGTTCGGTGGGGGACACATCGAGGCTCCGCTCGCGCAGACGCAGCAGCGCCGCTGCCGCGAAGATACCAAGCGCGCAGTTGACGAGGAACGCAGCGTGCAGCGCCGGGCTGGCACTGCCGTAAACGCTGGCGGGGACCAGCAGCCCCCCGAGCAACCCACCCAGACCCCAGCCGAAGCCGGCGGTCATCTGCAGCCGCCCCAGCTGCGCGCCGCGCGCGCCCGCATCCAGCTCGACGAAGAGCGTGTGGAGGTGGACCACGCCGCCGCGGAAGAACGATTGCAGCACGCGCAGGCCAATCAGCCCCCAAGTCCCGGCCAGTGGCATCGGCAGTGCCAACAGCGACGAGAGCACTATCGCCAGCAGGACGACCCGCTTGCGGTTGCGCCAGCGGTCGGCCATCGCGCCCCAGAAGGCGGAGCTGCCGACCATCATGAACATCGGGGCCCCGACGACGAGGCCAACGGCGCGCGCGCCGCCCAGCGCCTGCGCCTGCAACAACACCAGCGTGAACGAAAGGCCAATCGTGGCGTGGAAGGCGAGCGAGCCGGCCAACGGCAATACCAAAGATTGCGTCGGCGCGCCGCTCCCCGATTCCATGCTGTCAGCCATCGCGCGGGCAGCGCTCCCGCTATTAATGGCGCGGCGACTGCGCAGCCGTGATAATCCGCGCCGTGACCGGTTTCGCCTCACCCGGCGAGGGGGCACTGCACACGCTCAAGGTCGCCGCGCACCTGCGCGATTGCGGCCACGAAGTGCAGACGGTGCGACTCGCGACGCCGCCGTGGGAAAGCTGGTGCACAGCCGACGCGTTGCCGGCCCGCGCGCACCAGCTGGAGGCGGCAGCGGTTGCGGCCGGAGTCCAGTTCCTGTCGCTCGGACCATGCTCCGCCGACGGCGTCCCAGCCGCGGTCGAGGCGCTGCTCGCAACCACGGCGACCTTCTGTACGGCGCGGCTCGAGAACGGCGGGAGCGCGGCCGCCGCGAGCGCCATGCTGGCGCTCGCGCGGGCGGACCCGCAGCACAACCTGCGCTTCGCGGCGCTGGCGCGCGTCGAAGCCGCGACGCCCTTCTTCCCGGCGGCGTTCGCGCAGCGGGAAGGCTTTGCCTTGGCAATGGAGTTGACACCGGCGCTGCTGGCTGCGGGCGGCGACGTTGCCGCCCTTGCACCGGAAATCGAAGCGCTTGAGCGCGATGCGCGCGCGGCGCAGATACCGTTTCTGGGCATTGACCCCAGCCTTGCACCCGGCCTGTACGGCGAGGGGTCAGTCGCGCGGCTGATGGCGCTGCGGGGCGCGCCGGTCGGGTCGCCCGGCGCGCCCGCGCTCGTCGGGGAACTGACCGCGGCGCTGCGCGCGCTGCCAGTCGAGCAGGTGGGCTACCGCGGCGTCATGTTCGCCGTGATGGAAGACCCAGGGCTGGTCGAGGCGCTGCGGCAGCACGAATTCGGTGTCGACAACCTGCTCGAATACGCCGGCCGCTGCGGGACCGGGCTCGACACGGTGCCGTTGCCGGGCGATATCGGCGCCAACCGGCTGGCAGCACTGCTTGACCGCGTTGCCGCTGTCGCCGAAAAAGGCGCTAAACCGCTCTCGGCGCGGCTCTTCCCGGCGCCCGGAATTGCGGCGGGCGAGACGGTAGCGACCGGGTCACCCTACCTTTTCGACTGCCCCGCCATGGAGCTGCCGTGAACCTCGTCAAGTGGGGCGGCTCGCTCATCACCGACAAGACGGCCGCGAAGCCAACGCCGCAACGCGAGCGTATCACGGCACTGGCTGCGGCGCTCGCCGCCAACGACGTGCCGGCGGTGCTGGTGCACGGCGCCGGTTCTTTCGGCCACCCCCTCGCGAAGCGGTTCGGGCTGGCGCAGGGAAGCGACGGCTCACCCGAGCAGGCGGCGGCGGTCGCGCGGACGCGGCAGCAGGTGCGCACGCTCAACGCGCTGGTCTGCGAAGCGCTCGCTACGGCGGGGCTGGAACCTGTTCCAATCCTGCCGTCGCAGACGCTGCGCACCGCTGGCCCGCAAAACATCGTTGATTTTCCCGCGAGCAGCTTCGAGGCGGCACTGAAGGCGGGCCGTATCCCAGTCACCTGCGGTGACGTCACCGACGACGATTCGCAAGGTATCGCCATTTTGAGCGGCGATACGCTGATGCTCGCACTGGCGCGCGCGCTGCGACCGCAGCGCGCGTTGTTCGTCATCAACCACTCAGGAGTTATGGATCGCGACCCGGCCGAGCCGGGCGCGAAACTGATCGCGCATCTCAACGGGGACGCCCGCACGGAGATGCGCGCGCAGCGGATGGATGTGCCGGGCGCCGACGTCACAGGCGGGATGTGGGGCAAACTCGAGGCGGCGGCCGCCATCGCCCGCGAATGCGAGTGCCGCATCATCGGCGCGGGCGGCTTCGCAGCAGCACTCACAGGCGACTCAGCTGGGACGCTGGTGCTGCCGTGAAGGAGCCCGGCCGCAGTGAAGTGGCGCAGCTCTGGCTGGCGCTATTGTCGCAGCCGCTCGAACTCAACGCGGTTGCGGCTGCGACCGGACTCGAGCCAGCGCTGGTCGCCAAGCTGGCGACGCACCCCGAGGCGACCGACTTTATCGCACAAGCCACCGCCGGCGAGGAGCTGGAGCTGCGCGCGCGGCTGGGATGGCTGCTCGAGCGACTCCACGGTAAGATGCGACTGCGGAAGCACGAGTGGAACCTGCTCGAGCAGCAGCTGCGCCACCATCTCGGCCCGCACGTCGAGCACCACTGGTCTGAAGAGGGCACGGTTACGCGCGACCTTGACTTGCGACCAGCGGGCGAATGGGTGCTGAACGAATTGAGCTTCACAGGCGGCTTCGCGCTCTGGTTCCGCGAGCACGAGGAGGAAGGCGGTGCTGACCTGTCAACGCTCGCATCACAGGCGGCCGGCGCGCCGGTCGAGGCGCGGGGCGAGCTGGAGTTCGACCGCAGCCGGCTGGAGCTGCTTGAGGGACTGCCGCAGCGCGTCCTGCGCGCGCTCAGCAACATGTCGCCGGCGGGGAAGCTCGCCTACCGCAGCCTGGAGCTGGCGGTGATGAAAGGCCTTGCACAGGGCGACCGGACGCGCGAGCAGCGCATGCGCGGAGCCGCAAGGCCATGGTGGAGACTCTGGGGATGACTACAGCTTCGCCAGCAATTCCGTGACCATCTCCGGCAGCCACGGCACCGTGCGGTAGTCGCGCAGCGACTCAGGCGCGACCCACACGAACTCGTCGTTCTCCCAGTCGAGCCGCACACGGTCGATTGCGCAGCTGTAGAGGAACGAATGCACTTCGAAGATCTTATCGGGCTTCTCGACGCGGCGGGACGGGGCGCGCGCTAGCAACTCAAGGCTGGCGCGCGGGATGCCGGTCTCTTCTTCGACTTCGCGCTGCGACGTCTCAAGCGGCTCCTCACCCGGCTCGACGAAGCCCGAGACGCCCGACCAGTGGTGCTGGAAGCTGCCGACCTCCGCGGAGCGCTTGAGAATCAGGATGCGGTCGCCGTGCAGCAGGATACTGGTCGCGACGCGCTTAGTCGGATGACTCATCGGCGGAGACCTGCGTGCCCGGCCTGAAAAGCGCGTTGGTCTCGGGGTCGCGCTTCTGCGGATCGGGCAGCCGCGCTAGATCGCCGTTCAGGTCGATGAAGTAGAGGTAACCTTCGTCGCGCTCAAACGTCTTTTCCGAAACGCACTCCTTGGTGCTGCCCTGATGCTTCCAGACAGTGCAGTCGCGCTCGACGAAGTAGAGGAAGCCTTCCAGCGGCGGCAGTCCCAGCTTGAGGACCACTTCCGCCATCAGTTCGACCCGCTGACCTCAATGTGGCACGGGGTCGGGAGCTTGTGTGACGACTTGCGCAGCGCTTCCTTGGCGGCGTCAGCAAACTCGCTCGAAGTGCGCAGCGTAATCAGCTTCTGCCCCCGGCGCACCTTGGCGGCGACGCCGACCGGCTTGCCGAACGAGAGTCGCATCCCCTGCGAGACACGGTCCGCCCCCGCTCCGGTGGCGACCTTGTTGTGCCGCAGCACCTGGTGCGGGTAGACGCGTATCTTGAGGTGGTAGCCTTCGCGGCCCGCGGCGGTCATGATGTGCCGGTTAGCGGTGATGCGCGCCGCTTCCAGCGCGTTGTGGCGAATCAGGCATTTATCGTCGGCGCTGAGCGTCACGATGACCTCCGGGTCGAATTTCGCCCCGGGCGCACCAACGTCGAACTGGGTAATCCGGCTGGCTGGAATGCCGCCGATATACTTAGCGCGCGTGTACCCGGGCTTCTTGCCGCGGAACATGTGCGCCGGGTTCTTCTTCGCCATGGGGCCGTCGCAGGATGAGTGATATTTAAGTCTTAGTGCCGTCGAACGGGTCAGCTTCTATAATTCTTTTTCGAATGTGACCGGCTGGACCGGCGACCCTGCTTCCAGTTCTGGGGCTTTCGATTCTTTGACCAGCCGCCGCCCCCGTCAGGCGATCCGCCACCGGAATGGCTGGAACTCCCCTGTTTCCAGTTCTGTGACTTGCCGGTAGATGGTCGACCTTGTTTCCAGTTCTGTGACTTGCCGGTAGATGGTCGACCCTGTTTCCAGTTCTGTGACTTGCCGGTAGATGGTCGACCCTGTTTCCAGTTCTGTGACTTGCCGGTAGATGGTCGACCCTGT
>LWDU01043878.1_pt4 | contig 10525 bp, 11 predicted proteins | sample 727161 | NCBI WGS metagenome assembly LWDU01 (sample SAMN04566230, study PRJNA314399) | hydrothermal vent metagenome | isolation source: deep sea hydrothermal plume seawater | place: Mexico: Gulf of California, Guaymas Basin | collected 2004-07-11 | reverse complement strand
CTGGACAGAAGCGTAGATCTGGGGAAGATTATTTTTCTCATCCCTCTGCCGTCCGTAATCTTGTAAGAAAATATTATCCAGGCGACTCGGCTGCTGAGATGGTTGCGCTATTACATGACACAATAGAGGATGCCCCGGGATCTACTGTAGCCACAGCGCAAGAAATGAAAGACTGGATTCGTAATTCCATCGCAGACAATAACACAGCAGAAGAGATAATTTCTACTGTTGAAAAGTTAACGCACGAGAAGGGACAAGAATATTCTTCTTATGTCGCTTCCTTGGCAGACGATCCTGTTGCGCTAAAAGTAAAACTGACAGATATGCTTCATAATCTTTCTAGCTCTCCATCCCCTCGCCAAAAAGAAAAATATTCTCAAGCATTGCGAGTCTTAGTCGATACAGGTGGGGGAATCCCAAGCGGTATAAGTACCAGTCATTGGGATGCTCTAATGAGTCTATCAGAAACTACAAATGAGCAATTACTCCGCAGTGTCGTAAAAGAAATGATCCAGGATCATAAAAGCTTATAGACCACCGAGAAGTGTAATTGCAATTAAGCCAGGAATTCCTTCCTTTACATACACTCCAGAAAACAGTGTGTCTGCTCTTCCACCGACATAGGAGAAAGCAGATTCTAGTCTTCTACTAACATCTGGATCAGAAGCCATTGCACCGTCAGCAATAAGAAGTAGCGTGCCTGTTTTTGCACGACCACTTGGTGTTGGACACGGTGAAGATCGCAGGCACCCCTGATAGACGAGTGAACCAAGATCATTACGCGTTACATCTCGAACCACTGTACTTCCAATGACCATTCGTCCTTCAGTACCTAAGCATTTTTCTAAATCTTTGCTGTCGAAAGTTTGGATTTCAGAATGCTCGGATGCAAGCTTAAGAACTTGTGCGATAAGTTTAGCAAAATTCCTGTTTGCAGATGGAAACATATTCAGCATTCCTACTTTCCCACGAAGGAGTTGTAGTTGTCGTTCGTTATCAATAATGATGTGGGGACATCCGGAGACATCTTCAAGCAATGCGCTGTAGTTTTTTGAGATTGTTGGATTCAACATTTCTTGTGCAGTGGGCTTTGTAATAATATAGACAACTTTTCCCGCTGCTTCGATTGAGGTTAGATAACGAGAGAGTGAACCATGTAGTTCATGACATGCGCTTCCTGTACCACCCCCACCACCAGCGAGAACAAATAACCAGTCGACATTTCCTATACGTGTCCGTACAGCATCTTCTACAAATGCGCTGTTTTCGCCAAGTACCTTCTTTCCAAGAACGATATCTTTTCCTACGCCATCAGCCCCTGGTACAAGAACAAAGTGATTTTGATCAGTCCCACCTGGCTGGTCTTTCTCTGTTGTATTTACCAAAAGCGTTTTTGTAAACCCTAAATCAAGGAATGCTTTTGCAAGCTTTCCGCCGCCTCCCCCTACACCAATAAAGCCGCAAGAGATAGCACAGGTTGCAGAGTTAGCTGCGAGTAACCTTTCATCTGCTTCAGCTGGATCATCATCATAAGCCATGACGAAGTCAAAGTCATCGCCAGCATCAGGCGGGTTAATATAGGTATCGTCTTTGTTGCCATCATCGTTTATTGACATAATATACTCCTCTTTAAGTTCATCTATGAGATCTGGGAAGACGGCGCGCAAATGCTCTTCCACTTGTTTTTCTGACATCTTTCTGGGTGTATAATTCTTTCCCATCAAGACCCACGTAGCCGATGCCATTCCGCGCTCCTATCATTATATTCAACCTCATAGTAGGTATAAATATGTGCTTGCTCGTGATTAGTAAAATATGGAGCCACCGATAGGATTCGAACCTACGACCTGCTGATTACAAATCAGCTGCTCTACCATCTGAGCTACGGAGGCGTACAAAATTATAGCTCTTTACGTAACAATGTAACTCCATCAGAGAGGAACAACCTTACTGATCCGTCCTTTTGTCTTTGAGCAATTCCTGTCCACATACACAGCGTTTCAGTTTCTAATATCAACTCTACTCGAGATGCTGTAGGGCTTTTTGTGCATTTTATTTCGGTGATGGCATTTGACCGAAAATTATTAAGCGCCCATACGATTGGGTGCCCGCATGCTGGACAATTGTATCTTTCCATCTTTATACTTTATAAGGAATTTAGCTCGCTCTTAAAAAGTTTCTAAAGCAAAACACTGCAAAAACAGAGCAGACTCCACACAGTAGTAGATTGTCTGTATTGAATGAGTGTATCGCAAATCCAGCATTGACGATAGAACAAAGCAGGCTAACCCATTTGTTACTTAAGGTATTCATTTTGTACTTTCCTTTGAAAAATGGTGGACCCGGCGGGAGTCGAACCCGCGTCCGCAATAGCTTCTGATTCAAGTCATTCACAGGTTTATTCAGTTTTTCTAAACTGACAAATTTTCCGCTGTTAAACCATCTTACCTGCGGAAGTAAGAATCGAGTATTTTTTATTATTCAGTGATACTAATCCACTTAGTCTAAATTGGATAGATGGTTTTAGACAACCACCCGATTAAGCCGCTAAGCGAACAGATTCGAAATGATAATTGTTATTGGCAATTAAAGTTTGAAACCGCGTTTTAGGTCCGCTATTTCGTGTGACCACCTGCACTATCCTCTTCTCCTACCCCGTCGAAGCCGTTTCGGGCCCTCATGAAAATTATAACTATTATCTTTATTATATTTAAAGAAAGAGAATTTTCACATGCCTATCAAAAGAATTATAGCATTCGATTTTGATGATACCCTGGCGAGCACCGTCTCGCTTATAGGTATTCGCAGGATTTTAAGGGATGGATCCCCAGATTCTTCATTTGAGGATTTCCTCTTAGATAATAATGTTCAGTACGTTAAAAAAGATAAGGGGTTCTGGTGGCTAGATTCTGCAAATTTTGCATTATTCGAAGAACTTCCAACGCCTAATGGAATTGAAGACGAGATTGATTATTCTGATACTGCGTCAGTAGACATATCAAAATCTAAAGGTATTGGTTCCATGTTAGGCAAATTAGCTGAAGCTCAAGCTGATCCTGAGGCCTTGGCGCTTGTAGTGACTGCTAGAGCCGGCGATAAAGAAATGTTCAGTCCAGCGCAAGGGTCAATGATTAAGCCCGAAAATCGAAAACAAATTTTGCAATTTTTGAGTGATAACGGTATTGGGATTTCTTCTGGTCAATTACACACTGTGGGAGATCTCGGTGGCGAGACTCCCCAGGGCAAAGCGTCTGTGTTGGCTGGATACCTTGACCAGCATGAACCAGAGGAATTAATTTTTTATGACGACAGTGATAGAAACGTAAGAGCAGTCGCTCAATTATGTAAGCAATATTCTCCTAATGTGAAGATATCGGCATATCGTGTGAGTAATGGTTCTGCTAGTTCTCCACAAACCTGCAATGAAACCTTCACTTCGAGGTTAAAAAGAATAATTAATAAGGTGTTGTTGTAGGGATGGAAGATGTACTTACTAAGAGAATATATCAAAGAGCTTCTGCTCGAGAAAAAATGGTCTGATCTCAATGCCCCTAAGGGGAAGACAATCCCTCTTGCACCAGAGGATTTCGAGAGCCCGGAGGATCAACCTCAGATCGTCAGAGATCTAGATGATGAGATTTTTGACTTGATCAAGAATGCGTATGGTGACGTTGAGCTGGCACCAGCAACTGACGATACCCCAGCGACATTTGGCAACATCAAGATCCAGAGTCCAGAAGACTTACCCGGTCAATACACTATCATGAAGGCTGCTGATATAGACTCAGACCCTGGACCCGATTATTTTCGTGGTGGTAAAATGCGATCCGGCCGATTTAAGCTTGGCATCGTGGGACATGACGGATCAGAAGCAGCAATCAATCGATATCTCGAAGAAACCGCAGAAGATCTGAAAGCCGGTGGTATCGGTGAGATGTCGGGAAAGATCGCACACATCATGATAACGCGTCACGGCATTCCTGCTGTCACCACCAAGGAAGAAGTAGAAGCTGCTTTAGGTAAGGCTGTACAGTGGGTTGGAAAGCACCCTGAAGCAAAATATGCAGACCGCTACGGGTCCGATTATGAAGGTTGGTATACTAGAGGAATTTCTGGGCCTGCTAGCGGTGCTCACATGAAAATTCTTCTTGGGAACATTTAAAAGATGTCCGCTAAAGTCAAAAGCTTAAATGAAGAGGCAGAGGTTAGTAATCTCGTACGGAATGTTGATGATATTCTGGATGACGTGATTAGAGATTCTGCTCCTGAAATTGTGCGTGATATTCGAGAACGTGAAGTTGATGAAGATATTGATGAGTTTATTGATGGCGCTCTACACGGGAGCTGGGATTCAAAAGATCTAGATTATCCCGACCCTCCCGAAATTGGTTCACCTGCAGAAGTTAGAGATCCAGGCGATAATGAAGAAGTTACAGAAATGTACCGGCTTGGTTATGAATGGGGGTGGGCTAATCCGGATAAGATTAAAGCTGACCAGCCTCCACCCGGCGCAATCAGAGCCGAGATGATAGAATACGCTTTAGAAAACTTCAAGAGTCGTGTGACTGAAGAGTTTGTCATAAATGCAGTTGAGAAAGCGACGAATTACGTAAAACAACAGATGGGTGATGTTCATCATTTACTTGTAAAGTGATGTTCATCATTTACTTGTAAAAGCTAAAGAGAAGTTTGGATGGAAGATCGCTCCTGCAATCGTGAGCATTGAAGTTATAGAACACGCAGTATTGCCCACGGTGCTGGGTGCAATCCACCCCATTTTCTATGGGTTAACCGCTATTCCCACGGTAGAGATTCTCGCAGCTTCTGCTTTGGCGATTATTAAAGCTAGAATGCCATCTGGTGCTCCTGCCAATATTCCTCCTGGCCACTTAGACTGGTATGAAACAGAGTATGGCCAAGCGACCAACGAATCAATTGTTCGTAAATATGTAAGAGAACTTTTAGAAGCGCAATCTGGCGGGATTGGCGTGCAACAATTTATAGGCTATGGAAAAAACTATCACACAGTAAATCCGCAGCCTATCACTTGGGAAAACTATGAAGGGCTTTCTTACAACATTAGCGCTGAGGGTGATGGATCTTATTACGCTTCGATAGAAATTAAAGATTATCCAGAACTATCAATTCCAACCAGAAGTTTTCCAGACGAAGCTAGTGCCGAGTGGTGGGTACGAGATAATTATGAAAAATTACACCGTATTTTAATGGCTAAGAGTTCCGCCCAAGCTGGTTTCTAATTCAGCTAAAAAAGCTATAATTTGAGATTGAGTGGTGCAGATAGTTACGCTTTGAAAGCCTGTTAGAGAAGAATGAACTAATCCTACAATTTCTCCTTTATTGTTGAGAATTGCTGATCCCGAACTACCTTCTCTAGCCGGTACTGTATAAACTGAGTCTATTCCATTAGAAGTGAATATATCACCAGAATAATAGCCATCTAATAGAGGTACCATTCCTGGACTAAAAAACGCCATGGGGGCAGCCACAGAATATACTTTCTCGCCAATATAAAGTTCGTCTTTAGCTAGAGGAACTCCTTGGCTTATGAAACCATCGATTTTTAGCAAACACAAATCATTTTTGATACTAGATAAAATTATTGTTGCTGGATATATATTGCCATTGAAATCAGTAATTGATATTTCTTTTTGTGCTCCAGGTGACCACAATGCAATTAAAAATGGCGGGGGATTACACACATGATTTGCTGTTAATATAGCCGAATTTCCATCAGCAGTCATTCCAACTACCATTCCTGATCCTCTAGAGGATATTTCTACTGGAGATGTTGCAGTATCACGCGGGGTTGGGTTGATTGTAAGATCTACGCTTATATAAGCAAATGATTCATATGGAAAGGGATACTGAGTAGACGTTGGTTGAATTTTTAAAGCATGAAACAAATAGTGCCCTTGGTATATAATTCCAAATGTAAGAAGTATAATGAGCGTCTTATATAACCAGCGAGAAGATGGTTTCACTATGTCTACCCTCCCCAATTAAATATATAAGAAAAGGCTAGCTTAGCACACATGCATAATAAAACTATTGTCTTATTCGATATGGACGGAACCCTGACCCCAGCACGATTACCTGCTGATAGTCGTGTGGGAAATATTTTAGCAAAACTATCCAATCATTCAAAAATTGGAATTGTTACAGGAAGTGGTTTAGATTACCTAGTCCAACAGTGCGAATCAATCTGGAGTGGAATTGATGGTATTTCTCCAGTAGATATAACTTTGCTTCCCTGTAATGGAACTAAACTATATTCTTGGGGTGGAAACGAGTGGTGCTTACAACATTCTGTCGATATGAGAGATAAAATTGGTGACAGCCATTTTGATCTCCTGATGAAAATTTTAATTGGTGCTCAATTTACCCATATTTCTACTGAACCAGAGCATGCTCTTACAGGACACTTTATTTCTTATCGAGATAGCATGGTTAATTGGTGCCCAGTTGGGCGTAATGCGAACAAAGAACAGCGAAATAATTTTATTCAATATGATCAAAAGACTGATATGAGATTTAGATTAATGACTGGCGTCCAAGCCATGCTAGATAAAATTATGGGAGAACGAAAGGTACAGCTGGTCTTGGGTGGTAATACTTCTATAGATGTTTACCCATCTGGTTGGGACAAAACCTATGCTCTACAACACTTTCCAGACCACGAGTGCTGGTTTGTGGGTGATAGGTGTGAGCCAAACGGAAATGATTATCAGATTTATGAAATGCTCAAAGAAGAAAATCGGTCTTTTAAAACAACTGGGCCATCGCAAACCATAGAAATCATCGATTCTATTATTAAAAGTCTGGGTTCTTGATTCTACATTATTGCTCGTGAAGAATAAACCAACCGTTAATTCCATCGCACACGAGCCATACACAGCCAAATGCGCGGTTGATAACATAAGACAAGGCACCATCTATAGTATCAGTTGAATTGCCCTCTATAGTAATATTGTTTGTATTTGCTTGTCCAAGAGCATCCTTGATAACAACTAATTGGCCTGAAGAGCTGCTTTTTCCCGGAAGTGTAAGAGTAATTGCTGCAGCATTAGTACATGCCACTATATAATCTGAAGATAAAACCGTAGTTGTGGCGCTGACAGCTCTCAGCTTTACTTTGTGTCCGCCTTGAAAATCTACGTTGCCATTGACGTGTAGCATCGAATTAGGAGATGTTGTTCCAATACCGACGTTGCCAGAACCATCTATAGTTAGCCTTGTATCTACTTCTATAAGTTCACCGCCGATTTTAAACTTGTCGCTGTCACCATCATCGACACCGAGTGACCAAGCAATTGACACACCGCTATCAACACTGAATCCCAGTTGAGCGTCGCCGTCAGTCGCGTTGGACTGAATAATCATAGCAGCGTCCCCATTGGGACAGATGAACTTCATGTGAGAGTTCGAGGCTGAGCCTGTTACTTCGAAATCTCCGGCCTCTGTGGCGTGCATGTCAACATACTTGGAAGGAGATGTGGAGTGGGTCAGTCGTATTTGGGGGTTGGTCGCGTCAAGGACATCTAGCGCTCTGTCGCCGCTTACAGTGCAGACCTGAACTGAAGAATTGCCTCCGGCATAGAACTGTATTTGATTAGCTTCAAGCTTGATTTTTGTAGTGGTACCACTATCAGATGCTCGTCTAATTTTGTCGACATACAGAGAATCAGAGGCTTTGATGTTTCCAACAACATCGAGCTTTGCGGCTGGTGTTGTTGTACCAATACCAAGTCTACCATCGGCTCGAAATCTAAAAAGCGTATCTGATACTGATTCTAAATCAAGCAAGTATGTGCCGGTGCCGGTGCCATCACTCGTAATTTTAAGTCCGTGTCCTGCCAAGCTTTGGTTGTTGTCTATCAGCGCCACATATTTGCTGGAGACACTTGCATACACACTCAGGGGGTTGGCTGGTGCAGTTATGCCGATTCCAACCGCGCCGTCATTGAGGATGATCATCCTTTCGGTACCGCCAGTATCGAACCTGATCTTATCCTCATCGGCAGTTTCTTCTACCTGAACCTTGGTGTCGCCGTCGGCATCAGTAATAAACGAAAGTATTAATGTGCTTTCATCTATATCATCGCCAGTGAGAGAGTCATCCCTGATTTGTTGCCCTCTAATTTTTCCTTCACTCATGATAAATTTCTCCTATTTGTTGTAAATATGCCAGAATTGGTTATAATAAAACTAAGTAATCTTTTGTGAGAAATATATGTCTGGCATTTTTTCATACTCCAAGTTTTTTCCTTATCCGCAAATTAGAGAATCACAGACCCAAGCAATTGATTTTGCGTTAGACGCTTTTCTGAACCAAAATAAAAAGTTTGTTATTGTTGAAGCTGGAACAGGCGTAGGAAAGAGTGCTGTTGGCTATGCAGTTGCCAAATATCTTGACAGTCAAGTGCTCAAGCCGGAATCTAAGTTTTTGCCCGGAAGTTATTTCATAACTACGCAAAAAATTCTCCAAGAGCAGTACATCACAGACTTCGGTTCAGGGCCCAGTCCAATGCGCTCGATTAAGTCTTCTTCGAATTATAAGTGTTCATACAACAAGAAAAATTCATGTGGAGAGAGTCAACGTCTGCTTAAAGTTGCTGATAAGAAATCTCCATTTTTTAAAGCATGTACCTTTAACTGCGCGTATAAGAAAGCAAAAGAAGATTTTTTAGCGGCGCATGAAGGGGTAAGCAATTTTTCGTATTTCCTTGCAGAAACTTATTATTCTGGAAAAATTCAACCAAGAAATCTTTTAGTTATCGATGAAGCACACAACTGCGATATGCAATTAAGCAAATTTATTGAAATGTCGATTTCTGAGAAATTTTGTAATCAAGTGCTGAGTTTGAAATTTCCAAAAAAAGCTACGCAAGTTCAAACTTTTGTTTGGGTAAAAGAAATATATGAACCAAAATTAAAACTTCATGTAGCGCATATGGAATCGATTTTAGAAAAATACTCTAATTTAAGAGATAAGCTAGATCAATTCGTAAACTTATCTCAGAAATACGAAATGTTAGATAAGCATTTATGTAAGCTCCATAGATTTTTAGAAATTTATGAAAAAGAAAACTGGATCATGAATTTAGTGGAGTCTGATATACAGAAATCTAAAAAAATTGAATTTAAACCAGTCTGTGTAGCTCCTTATTCTCGAGATATTCTATTTAAGAATGGTGAAAAGATTTTAATGATGTCTGCTACTATTCTTGACTACAAAGGTTTTTGTGAAACATTGGGCGTGTCCCTAGAAGACTCTGCTTTTATTTCGATTCCCTCTCCATTCCCTGCAGAAAATAAGCCTATCATTTATTCTGGAATTGGAAGAATGAGCTCTAGTAGTATTGACACCACACTGCCCAAGATGGCTGATGCAGTTAAAGTAATTTTAGAAAATCATAAAAATGAAAAGGGAATTATTCACTGCCACTCTTATAAAGTAGCACATTTTCTCAAGAAGAATATTCGCAGCTCCAGACTATTAATGCACAATTCAGATAATAGAGATCAAATTTTAAGGAAGCACATCAATTCATCTAAGCCAACGGTTTTACTCTCTCCCTCGATGACAGAGGGCGTAGATTTAAAAGGTGACATAAGCCGCTTTCAAATTCTTTGCAAAGTTCCTTATCCGTATTTGGGGGACAAGTTAATTAGAAAAAAGATGAATAAATGGAAGTGGTGGTATCCCCTACAGACAGCAAAAACAATTGTGCAGTCTGTCGGTAGAAGCATACGGAGCGTTGATGATCATGCCGTGACCTATATTTTAGATTCTGATTGGATTAGATTTTATAACAAGAATTCAGAATATTTTCCACTGGATTTTAAAAGGAGCATTTATGACTGACAAAATTTATACTGACATTCTAGAACTTCATGAGCACCTGCAGGAAAAGGGCTATCAGATTTACTTAACTTCTGGTGGATTTGATCCTCTCCATATTGGACACCTGAGGTGTATCCAAGAATCAGCTCAGATTGCACAGCGTGGAGCAAGAACCCAGCTAGAGTGGACTCCGGGCGTTTTAGTAGTAATTGTTAATGGAGATGGATTCCTTCACCGAAAGAAAGACTATGCCTTGATGCCCTGTGCAGAAAGAATGGAAATTATTGCTGGAATTGAGGGCGTAGATTATGTTGTGGAGTGGGATGATGGATCTCAGACAGTTACCGGAGCTTTAGAAATTATTAAACCAGACTTTTTTCTAAAGGGTGGTGATAGAGATAATAGAAGTAATGTTCCAGAGTTTGATATATGCAAAGATATAGATTGCAAAATAATTTTTAACGTGGGTGGTGGAAAAGTTCAAAGCTCTTCTTACTTAATTAAAAGCGTCAATAATCCATAGTTTTAGCACCGTCTAAATAATTATGTTTGCCATGGAATTATTGAAAAAATATGTCAAGCATATACTCAATGAAGATATAGACCCTGTTAACGCCACCGCTCAATATGCTCACCTTGGTCAGAAGCGACGTACGGGTG